>OHBI01000446.1_pt1 | contig 22179 bp, 10 predicted proteins | sample 1577361 | NCBI WGS metagenome assembly OHBI01 (sample SAMEA3879579, study PRJEB24766) | human gut metagenome | biome: human-associated habitat; feature: feces | place: USA | collected 1985/1987 | reverse complement strand
AAGATTAATTGAAATTATCTATAAAGCAAAAGCCGGACATATCGGTGGAGACTTGTCTTGCCTCAATGTTCTTACTGCTCTTTACTTTGATGTGATGAATGTAGATGCAGGTAACCCTAAGGATAATTTGCGGGATCGTTTCATTTTGAGTAAAGGACATTGTGTGGAGGCTTTGTATGTGACGCTGGAATCCAGAGGATTCATGGCTGAAGGCATTTTGGACACCTTGGGGCAATATGGTTCCATTCTTTCGGGGCACCCCACTATCGGAGTTCCGGGTATTGAAGTGAATACTGGAGCCTTGGGACATGGCTTGTCTGTTGGAGTGGGTATAGCTATGGCAGCTAAAATGGATAAAAGGAATTATAAAACCTATGTGCTGATGGGGGACGGTGAGCAGGGTGAAGGTTCCATATACGAGGCTGCAATGGCTGCCCGGCAGTACAAGTTGGATAATCTGGTAGCTGTAATAGATCGTAATCATTTGCAGATTAGTGGAGATACGGAAGATGTGATGGGGATTGATGATATCCGTGACCGTTGGACGGCATTCGGTTGGGAGGTAAAGGATATGAATGGTGACGATATGGAAGACATTATCCGGACTTTCCGTTCCGTTGATTATGCAAATCACCATCCTCATTTGCTGGTGGCTCATACAACAAAAGGCAAGGGAGTGTCTTTTATGGAGGGAGTGGCCAAATGGCATCATGGAGTTCCGAACAACGAGCAGTATGAACTGGCCATTCGGGAAATTTCAGAAAGGATAAAAAATTTAGAATATAATTGATATGATAGCTTGCAGAAAAAGTTTCACCGACACTTTGTTGTCATTGGCCCGGATGGACAAAGATATCATTGCTGTGACAACGGATGCACGTGGTTCGGTGACGTTAAATGATTTTGCCAAAGAATTGCCACAGCAATTCGTGGAGTGTGGTATTGCGGAGCAGGATGCTGTGGGTATTTCAGCTGGGTTGGCTCATAGCGGAAAGAAAGTGTTTGTGTGTGGTCCGGCTTGTTTTTATGTGGCTCGCAGTCTGGAACAGGTAAAGGTAGACTTGGCTTATAGTCAGAACAACGTAAAGATATTGGGAGTAAGTGGAGGAGTAGCTTACGGAGCTTTGGGGGCTACCCATCATAGCTTGCATGATATTGCCGTGTTACGTACTTTCCCCGGTATGAATATTGTGTTGCCTTGTGATGCCCGACAGACAAAAAAACTGGTTGAGTTTTTGATTGACTATCCTGAACCGGTTTATGTTCGTGTAGGACGTGCAGCAGTTCCTGATGTCTATGAGAACGATGATTTTGATTTTGTCATAGGTAAGGCAAACATGTTATTGGACGGGACCGACTTGACAATCATTGGAACCGGTGAAACCGTATACCATGCACATCAAGCGGCTTTGGAGTTGCGTAAATATGGTATTTCAGTCCGGGTACTGGATATGTCCTTTATTAAACCTTGTGATGAGGAGGCTGTTTTGAAAGCTGCTTCTGAAACCGGTCGTATTATCACGGTTGAGGAGCATAGTCAGTATGGAGGCCTCGGAGCGATGGTGACTGAAATCATTTCCGAAAATCCCGTACCCGTGAAAATTCTGGGGATTCCTGACGAGAATGTGGTGCATGGGAGTTCTTCCGAAATTTTTGCTCATTATGGGTTGGATGCACCTGGTATCGTGAAAACTGCCCTTGACTTCCTTAAGTAAGAAATAATCAGCCTTTAATAATACCTAAAATGAAAAACTTGATAATTGCAATAGACCAAAGCACCTCGGCTACCAAGGCTATGCTGTTCAATGAGAGGTGTGAAATGCTGAGGCGTGTCAATGTCACTCACGAGCAATATTATCCCCGAACTGGATGGGTGGAGCATGATGTTGAAGAAATTTATCGGAATGTGCTGAAGGGCATTGCTGAGTTGGTCGAAGAGGAAACGGCAGACAATATGTATTCGTTGGCTATCACTAATCAACGCGAGACAGTGGTCGTATGGAATAAACATACGGGTAAACCGGTATACAATGCTGTGGTATGGCAATGTATGCGTGGTGCTGATATCTGTAATGACTTGAAAAATAGAGGATGCAGTGAGTTTGTACAAGCAAGAAGTGGCTTGTTGTTAGACCCCTATTTCTCGGCTAGTGGTGTGAAGTGGATACTTGACAATGTGGAGGGAGCCCGTCAGGCTGCTGATAATGGAGACTTATTGATGGGAACCATTGACACGTGGCTGATTTGGAAGTTAACCGATGGTAAACGCCATGTGACAGATTATACGAATGCTTCCAGGACCCTTTTATTGAATATTCATACAATGCAATGGGATAATGACTTGTTGGAATTGTTCACTATACCCAAAATCATGATGCCGGAATTGTTGCCTTGTGATGCTGTTTTTGGAAAAACTACGGTAGGTGGGCTGTTCAAGAGCCCTATTGCCATTGCCGGTGTATTGGGCGATTCGCATGGGGCACTGACTGGGCAGATGTGTTTTGAAGAGGGATTAGGTAAGGTCACTTATGGTACCGGTTCATCAGTAATGGTGAATATTGGCGAAAAGGTTGCTACAGCTCCTCGGGGATTGGTCACTTCCATAGGTTTTGCCGCACTTGGAAAAGTGTTCTATGCTTTTGAGGGGAATATCCATTGTACTGGCGGTACTATCAAGTGGTTGGAACAGAGATTGCAGATGATCGGTTCGCCCGATGAAGCAGAAGAACTGGCTGTTACTGTGGAAGACAATGGAGGGGTGTATGTTGTACCGGCTTTTGCCGGACTGGGTGCTCCTTGGTGGCAAGGGGATATAAAGGCGGCCATTTTAGGGATGACTTTAGGTACCGGGAAGCCACATGTTCTTAGGGCGGCGCTTGAATCCATAGCTTATCAAGTTAATGATTTAGTCAAAGCGATGACCACTCAGGCAGGTATAAAACTGAAAGAAATCAGGGTTGACGGAGGACCTACAAAAAATAAATTTTTAATGCAGTTCCAGGCTGACTGTTTACGTGTACCGATCAATTGTTCGGATGTTGAGGAGGCCTCGGCTTTGGGAGCTGTTGTGATGAATGGAATGGCCCGCAAGATATGGACGAGCTTTGAACAAGTGGCCGTATTACGCCGGAGCCGCTACCGAATAGAACCGCAGGGCAACTTACCACTGATGGAGAAATGGTGTGAAGGCTGGCTGAAAGCAGTAAATCAATTAATCGGATAAATATCTTCTAAGTATAATTTTAACACCAACTATTTACGATGAAAAACAAGGAAAGAATGTGCTTCGGTATAATTATCGGCACCCGTGCTTATTTTAATTCAGAATTGGCCAAAGATGTTCGCAAACAGCTGTTGAGAACACTTGCAGACGAAGGCTATGACTATGTAATTTTACCTGAAGATGCTACTCCTACTGGCAGTAGCAGTATTGAAACCCGTGAAGACGGATTGAAATGTGCCGAACTGTTCCGTCAAAATCGTGACCGTATTGACGGCATTATAGTATCTCTACCCAACTTTGGCTTTGAGATTGGAATAATCAATGCTATCAGTGTGGCTGATTTGAATGTTCCCATTTTGGTACAAGCCTGTGACGACGAGAATGACAAGGTGGACTTGGACAGCCGCCGTGATGCTTTCTGTGGTAAAATTTCTGTTTGCAATAATTTGTATCAATATGGTATTCCTTTTACAGATACCACGCTGCATACCTATTCTATATACTCTGAACTATTGGCTAAGGATATTAATAAGTTCGCCGGTATCTGTCGTGTGGTCAATGGTTTGCGCCATGCACGTGTCGGTGCTATCGGTGCCCGTCCAGCCGGTTTTCAGACGGTACGTGCCAGTGAAAAACTGTTGCAGAAGAGTGGTATTACAGTCGTTCCAGTCGATCTTTCTGAAATACTCGGTGCTGCCCGTAAGATTGAGGATACAGATGTGGAACTGCTGAAGAAACTTGAAGAGATTAAGTGCTACGCAGTAGTTCCTAAAGAATACAATGACAAGCTAGTGCTTCAGGCAAAGTTTGGCGTGGCTGTGGAACGGTGGATTGAAGCCAATCAGATTGATGCTGTGGCTGTGCAGTGCTGGGACTCTTTGGAACAGAACTATGGTTGTGCAGCTTGTGTGACAATGAGTATGCTGGGTGAAAAACTACTACCTGCCGCTTGTGAGGTTGATATTGCCGGTGCTGTATCCATGTATGCTTTGACATTGGCAGCGCAAGGTCAATCGGCATTACTTGACTGGAACAATAATTTTGCGGAAGACCGGAATAAATGTGTGTGTACTCATTGCGGTAATTTCCCGAAATCGTTTGTCAGAAATGACTTAAAGCTTGGTACACTTGGCGTTCTGGGACGTACGCTAGGTAAGGTCAATACATTCGGTGCTGTATATGGCAAAGTGACTAAAGGTGATTTCACATTCTTCCGTATTTCCACTGATGATACTAAAGGTACTATCAAGGCTTATTTGGGTACTGGTGAAATCACGGATGATCCGTACGGAATGGATGGATGTATAGCTGTTACCAAAGTGGATAACTTACAGATTTTGATGAAACATATTTGCAGGAATGGTTTTGAACATCATGTGGCTATGGTTCGTAATGATGTAAAGGATATTCTGAATGAGGCCATCGAGGGTTATTTGGGGTGGAATCTATATGTGCATGAATAAATAGGTAAACATACGGTAAACAACAGAAAATAAATTATGATACTTGTTGACAACTATATTGGAGCCATTCTGTGTTGTGTCTATTGTTGCCTCTGTTGGGGTTCTTGGGCGAATACGCAGAAGATGGTGACATCGAAAAGCTGGAGTTTTGAGCTTTTCTATTGGGATTTGACTTTCGGTTTATTTTTCACAGCTCTGTTAGGTGCCCTGACATTGGGTAGCTTGGGAGGTGAAGGCCGTACTTTCTTTGGGGATTTGGCAGTAATGGACTGGAATAGTATGAAGTATGCGCTCCTAGGCGGTATTGTATGGAATTTCGGTAATATCTTTCTGACAGCAGCCATTGCTGTAGCCGGGATGTCGATAGGTTTTCCCATTGGTGGAGGCTTAGCTTGGATAGGCGGTATAATTTTTAATTATCTACTGATATCTTTAGCTGGCGAAGTATACCCTGGAAACCAGACATTGCTTTGGATAGGAGTAGCTGTTATTGTGATAGCCATCTGCATTTGTGGCAAGGCTTATGGAAAAATGTCGGCAAGTCAGGCGTCTACTCCTAAAAAAGGTATCTTATTGGCTATTGTAGCGGGGTTGGCCATTATGTTCTTCTATGGCTTGGTTGTAAAATCACTAGATCCTCAGTATGTAACGGGTGGTACGGGAACACTGACTCCCTATACCGGTGTATTTTGTTTTGCTGCCGGTGTCCTTATCACGACTCCTGTCTTTAATACGTTTGCTATGAGTCATCCGGCTCAGGGAAACAAGGTGACAATGAAGGATTATCTGAAAGGTGACACCCGTACACATCTGATTGGTATGTTGGGAGGTTTTATTTGGATGAGTGGTATGGTAGTCAGCTTTATGGGAGCTGGTTCTGCCAATCCGGCTATAGCCTATGCATTGAGTAATGCCGCACCGGTGGTAGCCATGATTTGGGGATTCTTTGTATGGAAGGAGTTCAAAGGCGCTCCAAAGGGGACTGTACCTATGATTGCAACCATGTTTGTGCTCTTTGTTGTGGGGCTGGTACTGATTACTCTTTCAAACTGATATTTTAAATTCATTGTTAACCCAAAATAATATTAAATGAAAACGATTGTAACACAAATTAGACAGAAAAGGTTAATGGCCTTAGTGCTGTTCCTTTTGGTAGGTATGACATCTGTTTTTGCACAGAAACAAGTAAATGTATCTGGCAGAATTACTGATGAGCTTAATGAACCGATGATTGGTGTAAGTGTATTGGAAAAAGGAACGACAAATGGTGTTATAACTGATTTGGATGGCAATTATACTTTGTCAGTGAATGAGGGTTCCACTATTGTCTTTTCGTATATCGGGTATGTGACTCAGGAAAAGAAAGCCGTTGCAGGTACTATGAATATTATACTGAAGGAAGATAGCAAGACTTTGGATGAAGTGGTTGTTGTAGGATATGGTGTACAGAAGAAAGAATCACTGACCGGTGCCATTGCAGCCATTGGTGCTGATGAAATAGCTACGACCAAGACCGAGAATCTGATTAGCAATATTCAAGGTAAGATGCCGGGGTTATTGATTCGTCAGAAAACCGGAGAGCCGGGAACTTTCGACAATATGGTGAGCATTCGCGGTTATGGTGACCCGTTGGTGGTAATTGATGGTATCACACGTGAAGGTACTGAAGAACTTGCACAGCTGAATTCTGAGGATATAGAAAGTATCTCTATTTTGAAAGATGCTTCTGCCGCTATTTATGGTATGAATGCGGCTAATGGCGTAATCATTGTTACTACCAAAAAAGGTGTAGCCGAAAAGACCAGAGTATCTTACTCAGCATTGTTCGGTATGAAGAATGCCACGGGTATGGAAGAAACGGTAGATGCTTATACTTATCGCATGTTGGCCAATGAAAGGGCACGTAATGACCAGGCTGCCCCTGAATACACTGACGATATTCTGGAACTGTATAGAACCGGGGCTAAGGGTTATACAGACAATAACTGGATTGACATGTTTATGAATAAACTGGCGTTCCAGCAATCGCATACTGTTTCTGTGAGAGGCGGAACGGATAAGGTAAAATATTATGTGAGCTTCGGCTATAATGGCGATAATGGTTTGCTGAAGAGTGGTATCCAATACTATCATAGATATAATCTGAGAAGTAACCTGACTGCAGAGCTTACGAAAGGGCTGAAGCTGAATGTGAATCTGTCCGGGCGTTGGGACGAGACCCAAAGGCCGAGAGAAGATTTCATGTGGACTTTCAAGACTTTGATGGTGAACGACCGTGGTATCGGTACTCATACGATAGACAATCCCAATCACCTGTCTGCAATCGGTCCTGAAAACAAGAATCCTTTTGCATTGGTCGATCCGGATATAGACGGTTATCGCAAGAACAGGGGCCTGACGTATTCTGCCGATGTGGAATTGAATTGGCAAGTACCTTTTGTAAAAGGGTTGTCATTGAGCCTTTTGGGTTCATTTGACGGTAGCAATCGCAACAACTCTTCCTTAAACCGTTCTTATCCGTTGTATGACTATTATACAGATGCGCCTGCTGGTACGGGAGGTAGCACCGATGCTTATTCCAACACGATGAGGATATATCAGAAAGTGTATGGCAGGGTGCAGGCCCAATATATGCGTTCTTTCAATCAGCACAATCTGAATGTGACCGCTGTGGCGGAGCTGAACAGCACACGGCGCGATGAACTGTCCGGTTCCCGGCAATATTCGGAGTTGTTTACTAACGACATTTTGAATCAGGCAAGCCCGGGTACGGCCACCAATTCAGGGTATCGCAGTTTTGGCCGTTTGGCAGCCTATCTGATGCGTGCGAACTATGATTATGCCGGTAAATACTTGTTGGAGGTAGTAGGACGTTATGATGGTTCTTATCGTTATGCTCCTTCTAGGCGTTGGACGTTCTTCCCGTCGGTAAGTGCCGGATGGCGACTTTCGGAAGAAAGTTTCATCAAGGACAATTTGCCGTTCATTACTAATTTGAAAATCAGGGGTTCTTTTGGGCAAAGTGGATATGATGCCGGTAATCCTTTCCAATATGTATCTGCTTATAATTCGGCTTCTAATGGTTATGTTTTTGATGGTACCAGCCAGATTATGGGTATGGTAGCTCCTGGTGTAGTGACTGACCGGCTTTCTTGGGTTACATCTTCTATTTCCAATGTAGGTCTGGACTTTGACTTATGGAATGGTAAGTTGAGTGGTACTATCGAGTGGTTCAATCGTAAGAATGAAGGCATTTTGGCCGATCGTGCACAATCTGCTCCCGATACATTCGGTGCAAGTTTCCCGAAGGAGAATCTGAATTCCAACCGGAACCGAGGTTTTGAGATTGAATTGGGACACAGAGGACAAATCGGCAAGGACTTCTCGTATTCGGTAAGCGCCAACTTTACGTATGCCCGTGAAAGAAGCCTGCATGTGGAACATGCAGAATATACCAGTTCTATGGATAGATGGCTGAATGGAAAGGAAAACCGCAACAGTAATGTGATGTGGTTGTATAAATACGATGGCCAATATACTTCTTTGGAACAGTATGAAACGGCTCCTTTGATTGGTGGAAACTTGGGTAACTCTAAGATGCTTCCGGGTAGTTACAGATTGCTTGACTTGAATGGTGATGGCAGGATTAACAGCAGTGACCGTGTTCCGGAGTTTTGGGCAACCGGTGCAAATCCTCCTATCCAGTATGGGTTGACTTTGGCGGCTTCTTATAAGAATTTTGATCTCAATATGCTGTTTCAAGGAGCTTCCGGTTACTCCATCGGATATGCTAATGATGATGTTTGGGGATATGGTGGCAAGACAAATAAATCTTATTTAATTGCGAAGTATGTAGATCGTTGGCATCCTGCAAATATAACAGATGATCCGTATAATCCTGCCACACAATGGGTAGCCGGTTATTATCCGGCATTGCGCCACAACTTCTCCAATACTTCGGATAATGGTAACAGATGGAATTATGGTATTTCCGTTTGGCTTCCGCAAGCCACTTATCTCCGTTTGAAGAGTATGGAGATCGGTTACAATCTGCCAAAATCATTTATGAAAAGAATCGGGTTGAACAGTGCCCGTATCTTTGTCAATGGTTCAAATCTGCTTACGTTCTGTAACAAGGCTTTGAAGGATGCTGACCCCGAACGTGAGGAAAGGGATTGGGGAGCCAACCTGGCATATCCGTTGATGAGAACTTATAACTTTGGGTTAAACATAAACTTTTAATTCTGAAATACCATGAAAAAAAATATTTTATCGATATTCTCATTATGTGCATTGATGGGATTGTCCGGTTGTAATGCCTTCTTGGAACTTGAACCGCTGGATAAAGTGTCCCCCGAGCAGTTATTGGAGACAGAAGGTGGTGTAAAGGCACTATTGGCAAACATATATACCATGATTCCTATGGAAGATTTTAATTATCGTCCGAACGCTGGTTTTAATCAACGCGGTTATGATGGTGTGAATGAAACTACTAATTTAGCATTTCTTACCGACGAAGCTACCCGTAGTGACGGAGGAGTGGATATAGGTTACGAAGGATTCAATTATTGGCCCTATGGAGATATTCGTCAGGTGAATATTTTTATGCAGAATGTAGAAAAAGCCAAAGAAGCAGGAACAATTTCTGTTGCAGATGCGGATCGTATGACTGGTGAAGCCCATTTTGCACGTGCTTATATGTATTATGGGCTTGTAAAAAGATATGGAGGCGTTCCTCTGATTGACAAAGTGCAGGACGATGATTATGCCGATGGTGGACCGGGCGCTGTGGCAGTTCCCCGCAGTACAGAGTTGGATACTTGGAAATTTGTATTGAATGAGTGCACCCTTGCTGCTGCTACTTTGCCCGATGCGACTTCTGGTTCGGATTTGTATCGCGTAACCAAGTGGGCAGCTTATGCGTTGAAGTCAAGAGTTGCACTTCATGCAGCTTCTGTAGCCAAGTATTGGAATCTGGCACCTTTGGCTGGTGAGGCTGTCACTCAGAAACTGGTGGGTGGAATGACTTCTGCCGATGCCGATGCATTCTATAAAGAATGTATTGAAGCATCTAAGTTCCTTATAGAGAATTCCGGTAAATCTCTTTATAAGCCTGCTCCGGCTACTGTTAAGGAGGCTGCATCAAACTTCCAGGCCTTGTTCCTGAATGACCAGAATGAAGAGGTCATTTTCAGTAAAGCGTATCTTAATGGAACAACCAATACTAATCAGGGACATAGCTATGCTCAGTTTAATATCCTTCCTCAAGTCAATCCGGGCGCTCTGAAATATGGACGTTTCAATCCGATGTTGGAAATCGTTGATTTGTTTGAAGATTATACGGATGACGGCACGGGAAAAAGTGCAAAGATTGTAACTCGTACGGATGGGAATGAAGATGCTTATATCCCTAATTTCCATAATATGAATAATGCTTCTGTAGTGAACACCTTGATGTCAGTACCTTTTGTTAAATATAACGATTTGTATGAACCGTTTGCCAACAAGGATGCACGTCTGTTGGCAAGTGTGGTTGTGCCGGGTTCATCTTATGCCGGCACTGAGATTATTATCCAGGGCGGATTTATTAAGGACAATAATAGCTATGTGGCTTATTCAAACGAGTCTACTCAGAAAAATGGAACAACATATTATGCTTTAGGAGCCGAAGGTGAAACCATGTTCTCTGGATTTAATAATGTGAACAGTGGTGAGGATGCTAATTGGACTGCTACAGGTTTTGGAGTTCGTAAGTATATGCCCGAGGGCGAGAGCATGTCTCCCGACCGTCTTTCGTCCACTACCTCTTATATTGATATGCGTTTGGCAGAAGTCTACCTGAATTATGCTGAGGCTGTTGTGGAAAATGGTAGTGGATTTGGCGATAAGGAATTGGCTGAGAACTATTTGAATGCTTTGCGACGTAGAGCCGGACATACCGACCGGATATCTTTGACATTAGAGAGTGTTTTGAAGGAACGTCGTGTGGAGATGGCGTTTGAAGGAAAGCGTTTTTGGGATATGAATCGTCGTAGGGAATTCCATACTGAGTTCAGCAATAATAGAATTCGTAAAGCTTTGGTGCCGATGCTTGACTTGCGTGGTGCAGAGCCTAAATATGTCTTTGCAAGGGTGAACTACTTTGGTGACGAAACAAGAGGAGGGCGTACTTTCCAGAACATCAACTACTATAGGGGCATACCTAATATTGCCACGAATGGTTTAGTTCAGAATCCAGGTCATTAATTTGAATAATATTAAGTAGAAAGTTATGAAAAAGATATTGTTATTTGTGTCATGCTTCTTATTTGCATTGACATCTTGTGAAATTGATAATTATGAGGGACCGGATGCTTCCATACATGGTTCTATCCTTGACGAACAGACAGGTGAACTTGTAGGTTCTGATATGGAAAACGGTAATGCAATTAAAGTGAGGGAGCATGGATTTACTAATGCTACGGATCAAACCTGGTATATCACAAATACCGGAGAATATCGTAACAATATGGTTTTTGCTGCCACTTATGATGTTCGTTTTGAAAATGGGAATTTTTATCCATTTGAAGTGAAGGATTTTGTTGTTAAGTCAGGGGATAATGTGTATGATTTCAAGGTTATTCCTTATATTCGCGTCAAAAGTCCAAAAGTAGAAAAGAATGGCAATGTAATTACTGCTACATTCTCGTTGGAAGCTGGTAAACAAGAAGTGAAATTGAAAGAGATTCAGTTGTTTGCTTTTTCAGATATGTGGGTAGGTAACAATGTGAAATTGACGTTGAATGGAGGGACTGATAAGCAAGTGTTTAGTCCGAGTACTGCTATAAATAGCGCTGATATTTATACATTGTCCATCGATCTGGGACAAAATGCTGATGTCTTGAAATACAGCAAGAATTATTATTTCCGTATTGGCGCTCTGGCTGATGTTTCGGGTGTGGGCACTGTACGGCATAATTATGCGCCGGTAGTAGTTATAAAATTGTAATTTATAGCAGAGGGAGACGTTCTGCTTGACGGCAGAACGTCTTTTTTTATCCATACATTAAAAATAAGACCATGAAGAAATTGAACACGATTATTTTAATTTTGCTGGGGATGATATGTACTCAGTTGTATGCTGTACAATTGAATTCGATTTATCCTCTAAAACCCAATGACTCCGAAGCTTTTTATTTCACTCCCGAGAACTATCCTATAAAGGCGGATGGAAAGATGGATGTATCGGATGCTTTGCAGGCAGCGATTAATCAAGTGAAGAAAGAAAAGAATTTCGGAATCCTTTTTATCCCTGAAGGTAAATATAAAATCAGCAAGACCATTTATATTCCTACGGCTATTCGTTTGATTGGCTATGGAAAGAATCGCCCGGAATTTATTCTGGCTAAGAATTCTCCGGGTTTTCAAGAGGAAGTAGCTGATGATAAAGGAAAAGCTAAATACATGTTCTGGTTTACGGGAGCCGTTGTCAAGGAAGGTGAGAAACCCCGTGATGCCGGTGCCAGTACGTTCTACAGTGCCATGTCGAATATCAACTTGCGCATAGAAGATGGTAATCCGCATGCAGTGGCGCTACGCACACACTTTGCCCAACACAGTTTTATCAGTTATGTGGCCGTATACATAGGTAAAGGCAAGGCTGGTCTGTTCGATGTGGGCAATGAGTTGGAAAACGTTGCTTTTTACGGGGGAGATTATGGCATTTATACGACAAAAGCCTCTCCCGGATGGCCGGTAATGATGGTCGACTCTTATTTTGAGGGACAACGTGTAGCTGCTCTTCGTTGTCAGGAGTCCGGTTTGGCAATGGTGAATCTGTATGCCAAGAATGTTCCGGCTGTATTTGATATTGACCCTAATTATTGCGACAAGTTATTTTTGGAAAACAGCTATTTTGAAAATGTAAGTGGTCCGGCAGTGGTGATTACCAACGAGAACAACAGCAACAATCAGATAACCTTTCGCAATGTATATTGTAAGAATGTACCGACCTTGGCGAAATATACCCGTAGCAATACGGCCACCCATGTTGCTCATAAAATCTATAAGGTAAAGTCATACGACCACGGCTTGCAGATGGATAACATGGTGGATATGCCGGAATATGAAACGTTGGTTGATATTGAACCGATACAGAAGATGCCGGTTGCCCAACTGATGGACATCCCTGCACTGCCTGCAATGGCAACATGGGTAAATCTGCGCGAATTCGGTGCAAAGGGAGATGGGGAAACGGATGATACGAAGGCCATCCAGGAGGCTATTGACAAGTACGATAATATCTATGTGCCCCAGGGCTGGTATCGCATTACCGAAACTTTGAAGATGAAGCCCGATACCAAGTTGATAGGCCTGCATCCTTTTGGCACTCAGTTCCGGCTGGACGAAAGTACTGCTGCATTCAGTGGTTTTGGCGGTCCGAAAGCGATGGTAGAATCTTCGGAAGGCGGTGCAAATATGCTGGTGGGCATTGGTATCAATACCGGCGGTTATAACTATCGTGCTGTAGGTGTGAAGTGGATGGCAAATGCAGATTCTTATATGAATGACGTGAAGTTTGTAGGCGGGCATGGCGGTTTATGGAAACCTAAACCGGGTGTTGAGGAACCACGTGGCCGGTGGAACAGACCGGCTCGTATCAGTTCTCCCGATAATCCGGTAGCGGCTTCGGGCATGGATCTTGCTTGGGACAACCAGTATTGGAGTCTGTGGGTGACCAACAACGGTGGTGGCACCTTTAAAGATATCTGGACAGCAAGCACATATGCCACCAATGGTTTCTATGCCAACAATACTTCTACTCCGGGGCGTATCTATGCCATGTCCATCGAGCATCATGTAAGAAATGAAGTACGTTTCAGCAAGGTGTCCAACTGGAAGGTGTATTGCATGCAAACCGAGGAAGAGAGCCGCGAAAGTACCGATTGCCAACCGATAGAGATGGACGACTGCAAAGATGTGACCTTTGCAAACTTGTATATGTTCCGCGTTATCCGTGTCAATGAACCGTATCACAGTTCTGTACGTATCCGCAATTGCGAGAACATCGCATTTCTGAACCTGCATAACTATTCTCAGATTAAATATACGAATAACATTGCAGTGTTCGATGTCAACAAAGACATTGACATCCGCCCGTGGGAACTTTCTCGCTTGATTGTAACCGGAAAAGAACCTCATCAGCAATCGTTAGGCAATGAAATAGGTAAGGTGAACCAATTGGCTTCCGATTTGGAATTTGCCGAAGGCATTGCGCGCGACAGTAAAGGTAACATTTACTTCTGCGACCATCGGATGCGTCGTATCTTTAAGTGGTCGGTAGAGACAAACAGCTTGTCGCTGCTGGCAGATTTCCCGTGGAAACCCTCCAACCTGGCTTTTGATTCAGAAGATAATCTATTGGTATTGTTCAGATATGATGCGCAGCCGGGATATCTGATTAATGGTAAGCCGGAGGAAATGCCGGTAATGCCTGATACAAAAGGTACTTCTTTCAGCGGATATGGTAATTCCGCATATACAATGAGAGTCTACTCCATTGACCCGGAAAATCCGGAAGAGACCATCAAACTGTTGCCGCGTGTTCCGATGGGTCAAGTGAAGAACGTGTATAAGGCTCTTTATCCTTCTAACCGTTGGAGAGACTTCCACGATTTCAATGCGGTGTCGGTCTATGTTCCTGAAATGTGCTTCCTGGCACCGGATGGAAAAACCATCATTCCTCATTATTTCGACTTGTCACGTAGTTCTTCCCTGCTGGAAGCCTATCCGGGAAAGCCTTTCTATACCTCTGATGAATATGACCGCAGAATGGTGAAGATGGATGTGGCCAATGACGGCACGCTCTCCAACTTGAGCTATTTTGTGGAGCAGGGCGAATTTGGTTCAGCGGTAGATAAGGAAGGAAACCTCTATATAGCGGATGGGGAAATTTATATTTTTGATAAGGATGGCAAGAAGAAAGGGATGATTCGTGTTCCCGAACGTCCGTCCACATTACAGTTTGGCGGTAAGGATGGCAATACATTGTTTGTCACAGGCCGTTCCAAGTTCTTTGGTGTACGTATTAAATAAGGAAAATCCATATTAAAACAAACTGTGTAATGAGAAATTATCAAATAATGAGATACCTGCTGATAGTCTGTTGGATTATCGGTAATATGCCGTCCGGGTGGGCGGCAGAGGGTGGTTCCACCTATACGCAAAGACCGGACGATCCGGAAGCATTCTACTTTACCCCGGAGAATTACGGCTTCAAGGCTGATGGAAAGTCCGACGTGACCGATGCACTTCAAGAGGCAATCAATCAGGTGAAGCGCGAAAAGAACTTTGGGATACTGTTTCTGCCGGAAGGAAATTATCGCATTAGCAAGACGATTCAAATTCCCTCATCCATTCGGCTGATTGGTTATGGGAAGAAACGGCCGGTGATTTATTTGGGAGCCGATACACCCGGTTTCCAGACTACTCAAAATTATATGATATGGTTTACGGGAGGGCTGGCACAAGAGGGCAGGAAGCCTTCGGATGCCGGTGCAGGTACTTTCTATAGTGCGGTGTCCAATGTAGATTTCCGTATAGACAAAGGTAATCCTCAAGCCGTCGCCATTCGTGCGCATTTTGCCCAGCATGGATTTATCAATCATTGCGACATTCGGATTGGTTCGGGGAAAGCCGGCATGTATGATGTTGGCAATGAACTGGAAGACGTCAGGTTCTATGGCGGTGAATATGGGATAATTTCCTCCAGGACTTCTCCGGGATGGCCTATGATGATGGTCGATACTTACTTTGAGGGGCAGAGAAAGGCGGCTGTCTATTCAAAAGAGGTGGGGTTTGCCATCGTCAATATGCATGTGAAGAATACGCCCGTTGCCTTTGAAATGGCAGAGAATCTGGCAGACCGTCTTCATGTGGAGAATTCGTTGTGAGAGAATATTTCGGAAGCCGGTGTCAGGGTAAGCGTAGAGGGAAATACTTTTTCGCAATTGAATCTGGTGAATGTGGATTGCAGGAATGTTCCCGTACTGGTGGGCTATGCTCAAAGTGGAAAGAAAGTTGCCGGAAAAGCAAAAATGTACAGAGTCAAGGAGTTTACTTACGGTCTGGTGTATCAGGATTTGAATGATGCTTCTTCTTTCAGGGAAATATGTGAAATAGAGCCGGTGGCAAAACTGCCGGTTACACTTGGCAAGGACCTTCCGGTTCTTCCGGCAATGGAGACATGGGTCAATATCCGAGACTTAGGGGCAAAAGGTGATGGCGAGACTGATGATACGGAAGTTTTTGAGAAAGCTGTCTCTTTGCATAAAAACATCTATGTGCCCCAGGGTTGGTATCGCCTGACGAGAACGTTGAAGCTGTCTCCCGGTACTAAGCTGATTGGGCTGCATCCTTTTGGGACTCAATTTCTGTTGAAGGAAAGCGAGCCTGCATTCAGTGGTTTCGGCGTGCCTGTGCCTTTGGTTGAATCTTCCGAAGGTGGCGACGACATGCTGAATGGCATAGGTATTAATACCGGTGCGTATAATTACCGTGCTGTTGGCTGTAAATGGATGGCGGGTGAGCGCTCGTACTTGAATGATGTGAAGTTTGTAGGTGGGCACGGTACCTTGCGCAAACCTGCTCCGAATACTTCCGGACAGTCGTCTTACCGCAGGGGCGAGCGTCGGATTAGTTCCCCGTCTTCTCCGGTCATGGAAACCGGTAAGGATATGGCTTGGGACAACCAGTATTGGAGTTTGTGGATTACAAACAATGGCGGCGGGACAATTAAGGATGTTTGGACAGCTAGTACGTATGCTGCCAGTGGGCTTTATATTAGCGAAACGAAGACTCCGGGACGTATTTATGCCATGTCTTTGGAGCATCATGTCCGTACTGAAGCCCGTTTCCATAATGTGGCCAACTGGAAAATTTATGCTTTCCAGTTTGAGGAAGAAGGTCGTGAAGGGCCTGATTGTTATATGGCAGAAATGTCCAACTGTCAAAATATCGAAATGGTAAATGTGTGGATGTATCGCGTAATCCGTGCTTTTATGCCGAAGAGGATAGGTTTCCGCATATGGGATTGCAAGAATATCACTTTCCGTAATATGCACAATTATACGCAGATATTGCCAGTCATAGAGTTTCCTATATATGATATGAATAAGAAGTTGCCCGTTTATTCGTGGGACTTTGCCCGTCTCACTGTTTCGGGTAGCGAGAAGAACCTTCGCCCTTCCTGCACGGTCATGGACAAGCCTGTGAAGCTGGCTACCGGTTTTGAACTGGCCTCCGGAGCTACTACCGACAGTAAAGGAAATATCTACTTCTGTGAAAACCGTCTGAAGAAAATCTATAGATGGTCGGCAGACACGGAGCAGATTACTTTGATAGCCGATTATCCCTGGAAGCCTTTTACATTGGCTACTGATACGCAAGACAATCTACTGGTTATTTTCCGCTATGACCCTCAGCCGGGTTATCTGGTGAACGGCAAGCAGGAAACGGTAGTGCGCTTGCCGGATGATAATCCGATGTACAGTGGTTGGGGTAACAGTGGCTGGAGTGCTTGGGGGTATTCTTTTAATCCGGATAACGTGGATGCTACGATGAAGCCTATGCCACGTGTCGTTACAGCCGGTATGAAGAATATACAGAAAGTCATTCACCCTTCCAGTCGCTGGAGAAGTGACTTTGACAAGGTGGTTGCCAGTATGCCTGAGTATAGTTTTGTCGCTCCGGATGGCGTGACAATTATTCCGGATACCTATGATTTGGGGCGTTCTTGTGCTTTGACTGTTACAGTGCCCGGTCAGTCAGAACCGGTTTATATTGTAAATGAGATGAATAAAACGACAGTACAACTTTCTGTTGGTGTGGATGGCCGTTTGACAGAACAAGGAATAATATGTCCTTATGGCCAATACAGTAATGTGACTGATGCTGACGGGAATGTTTATGTTGCTGATGGTGAAATATTTGTCTATGACAAATATGGTAAAGAGCAGAGACGTATTCAGATAGAAGAACGCCCGATTTCCTTGGCAATTGGTGGAAGGCAGAAGGATATGCTTTTTGTTACCACCTCAAGTTCTTTCTATGGAATTAAGATACGTTAGGTATTGTATAGGTAAAAAAGAATTAGCCCCTGCGGTCGTTTTATATCGCAGGGGCTAATTTATTATAAGAAGGTCTCTTTTCCTTATAGGCTGATTGTTTGGAATATTATTTTTCCAGCAGCTCTTTCAGAAAAGAATCCAGTTCCTCATCCAATCCTTTCAGTAGCTCTTCATTGACCAATAGAGTATCATCATCCATCAGCAACAGTTCTGCTATTGTTTCTCTATCATCATCCACCAGTACAAAAGAGAATGGTTTCAGAATAGTCAGCTTGTCGAACTTTCCTTCATTTTTCATGTTGCAGAGCAGTGAGGACAAGATACGCTCTACATTTTCGTAGAAATCATCCCCCTCGTATGTCATCCATTCTTCAATGGAAGTATTGGCAAGCTCTTCATCTTCATCATCAAAGATAGACAGTTCGCCCGAATTCTGATTCGGTTGCAGATGAATGTCTGTAACGATAGTCTGTTCGCAACCGCAGGTGTATTTGCCGATTGCTTTTTTAAGAGTGTCCTCCAAGAGTGCTAATGACGATTGACTGAGCTTCATAATAACTTTCTTTTCTTAATGGTTGTTCAAAGGTATAAAAAAAACGGTTATCTCTGCATCATTTGACTAAAAATCATCATCAAATCTGTTCATTTGCATGTTCAGGCGTGCCATTCCCTCTTTTCGTTTCTCCAATTCGTCTACATACATGCTGATAAAGATATAATAGGAGATGGTTCCATTATGTATTTCGCCTGTCTCTTTTTTGTCTGTCTTGCTTTTCTCACGGGCAAGGGTTTGCGCTTTTAATGCCCATTCCAAGGCAGTATCTATGCTGTCTTGCATTTCGTAGCCCAAAGCGGTGTTATAGGCTGCATACATTTTCTGTTTTCCTTTTTTTGTTTCGTAGGTCTGCTTCCAGAGCTCTACTGCTTTACTCCAATTTTCTTCTTTGGCATATACGGCTGCGTCACGCATATTTACAGAACCACCACTGAAGAGATAGCGGTTACTGGTTTTCCAATAGGGGAGTAGATGTCTTACCGGAACCGTTCCTGCAAATTCAGATGCTTGCTTCACCATGTCTTCTTCGCTGATGAGGCGGGAACGTACTGACGCTTCACCATTTCCTGCCTCTTCCCAGAAAATACTGTCATTGCTGTTGACGGTCACCATAGGACCTTTGCGGTTAGGTAAATATATTCTGACGGTAGGATATACCTTTACATCCACTGTGCCGAGGAACACACCCCAGTCGGGCATATAACTTATCTTGCGATTGGAACGCATTTGTATGTTTTCCAGGGCTATCAGGAAATCTACGTCCAAATTCTGTGTAAGTTCCAGTACTTCATCTCTCGATAATGTGCTTTCGCGGGGATTGATGTCTTTACTCCGGAGGGCAGAGTCGCATATCACAACCTCTTCAAAGTAGTTTTCGTTGGCAAGGGCCTCTGCAAGGGATTCGGTTGTTATTGCGGCGTCTCCATTGTAGTAGTTGGTGAGGCGTGCCACCTCATTCTCGCTTTTTTTCTGTTCTTCCTCAGTGATGATGAGTTTGTTGTCCGGTACGTTTGGCATGTTGTTGACAACAGCCACACGTTTCAGTGTTGCCGGGAAACTGACTTCTGCCGGAAGCATATAATCAATGGACAGTTGTTCTACACTCTGGCAGCTGCCTAACAGCAGAGACCCCATCAATAACAGACAATAGTGATATTTGGTCATAGTCTTTGGTTTTGTTCTTTGGAGCAAAAGTACTCTTTTAGCTGAATATTCAAAAGCTGGAACGAATAAAAAATGTGATAATGTGGTAGGAGAAAAAGTGATAGGGTGATAAAAGATACCTGACGGTATCATCTTATCACCCTATCGCCTTATCATTTTATAGCTTTGCTTTATGCATTCCGTCCGTGGCAGTTTTTGTATTTCTTACCGCTTCCGCAAGGACAAGGATCATTGCGTCCTACGGTCTTCTCGGCACGGATAGGTTCGCGTCTTGGTTGTTCACGTGTATCTTGTGCCGCAGCGGCCTGCTGGTTCGGGTCATTCAAATCAACCTTCTGTTCGCGATACTTGCTCATATCCTGGCGTTGTTCCGGAGCAGCCTGGCGCACCTCTACTTGGCGGGGAGCCTGGGGAGCCTCAGGGGCTTCAGCCGGAGCCTCTTGTACCGGGATTTGTCCACGCATTAAGATAGAGATAGTCTGATTATTAATCTTATTCACCATGGCATCAAACAAGTTCACAGATTCCAGCTTGTAAATCAGCAGCGGGTCTTTCTGCTCGTAACTTGCATTCTGCACGGAGTGTTTCAGCTCGTCCAGCTCGCGCAGGTTTTCTTTCCATGCTTCGTCGATGACGTGCAGCAAGATGGATTTCTCGAATGACTTCACCACCTCCTTACATTCTGTCTCATAAGCTCTCTTCAGGTTGCAGGAGATGTTGTACATACGTTTTCCGTCTGTGATGGGGATAAGTATGTTTTCGTACATGTGTCCCTGCGTTTCGTATACTTGTTTGATGACCGGATAGGCTATCTGTGCCATACGTTCTGTCTTGCGTTTGAAGAGTTCCATGGCAGCGTCAAAAGTTCTGTCTGCCAGTTTTTCTTTCTTCTCATTACGGAATTCCTCTTCGGTGAAAGGTACTTCCATGGCAAGTGTCTGGAGCACATCCATCTTGCAGTTTTCGTAGTCGGGCGCTTCAATGGCATTGGCACAACGGTCCCAAATCATGTTCACGATATCCATGCCGATACGTTCGCCCATCAAAGCGTGGCGGCGTTTGGTGTAGACTACTGTACGTTGCTTGTTCATCACGTCGTCATATTCCAACAGACGCTTACGGATGCCGAAGTTGTTTTCCTCAACTTTCTTTTGCGCACGTTCAATGGATTTGGAAATCATGCCGTGTTCAATCATTTCACCTTCTTTGAAACCCAGTTTGTCCATTACACTGGCAATGCGGTCACTGGAGAACAAACGCATCAGGTCATCTTCCAAAGATACGAAGAATACAGAAGAACCCGGGTCGCCTTGACGTCCTGCACGACCACGTAACTGACGGTCCACACGGCGTGATTCGTGGCGTTCTGTACCGATGATGGCAAGACCGCCTGCAGCTTTCACTTCCGGACTTAGTTTGATGTCGGTACCACGACCTGCCATATTGGTAGCAATGGTTACTGTTCCGCTCAAACCGGCAGTAGCAACGATGTCCGCTTCTTTCTGGTGTAGTTTGGCGTTCAATACCTTGTGTTCAATCTTACGCATGGTAAGCATTTTGCTCAACATTTCAGAGATTTCAACAGAAGTGGTACCCACCAGTACGGGGCGTCCTGCTGCCACCATTTTTTCTATCTCTTCGATGACTGCTTTATATTTTTCACGTTTTGTCTTGTAAACGCGGTCATTCATGTCATTACGGGCAATGGGGCGGTTAGTCGGAATAACCACTACATCCAGTTTGTAGATGTCCCACAACTCGCCGGCTTCTGTTTCTGCCGTACCGGTCATACCGGATAGTTTGTGGTACATACGGAAATAGTTCTGTAATGTAATGGTGGCAAAAGTCTGGGTGGCAGCTTCTACTTTCACGCCTTCTTTGGCTTCGATGGCTTGGTGCAAACCGTCAGAATAACGACGTCCTTCCATGATACGTCCCGTCTGCTCATCCACAATTTTCACTTGGCCGTCAATTACCACATATTCGTCATCTTTCTCGAACATGGTGTATGCCTTCAACAGTTGGTTGATGGTATGCACACGTTCGCTTTTGATGGCATAGTTGGTCATCAGGGCATCCTTCTTTTCAAGGCGCTGTTCGTCTGTCAGCTCTGTTTCGTTTTCCAAGGCAGAGAGTTGCGCTGTGATATCGGGGAGTACGAAGAAAGTGGGGTCCTCTACATTGCTACTAATCAAGTCTACGCCCTTGTCCGTCAAATCCACGCTGTTCATTTTCTCTTCGATAACGAAGTACAGCGGGTCAGTCACCTCGTGCATGCGCTTGTTGTTCTGCTCCATGTAGATTTCTTCGGTCTTCAGCATACCGGCCTTGATGCCTTGTTCGCTGAGGAACTTGATGAGTGCCTTGTTCTTGGGCAGGCACTTGTGACTGCGGTACAAAGCGAGGAAGCCTTCTTCCTGGTCTTTCTTATCGTTTGATGCAATCAGGCGCTTGGCATCGGCCAGGTATTGGGTAGCCAGTTTTTTCTGAGCTTCTACCAGACGTTCCACTTGCGGGCGGAGCTGTTCGAAGAGTTGGTCATCGCCTTTGGGAACCGGTCCGGAGATAATCAGCGGAGTACGGGCATCATCAATCAATACTGAGTCCACCTCATCGACAATGGCATAATTATGTTGGCGTTGTACCAGGTCTTTGGGGCTGATAGCC
>OHBI01000423.1_pt1 | contig 23042 bp, 18 predicted proteins | sample 1577361 | NCBI WGS metagenome assembly OHBI01 (sample SAMEA3879579, study PRJEB24766) | human gut metagenome | biome: human-associated habitat; feature: feces | place: USA | collected 1985/1987 | reverse complement strand
GGTCTGCATCTATGTCGCCATCGGCCAGAAGGCCTCCACGGTTGCCAACATCCGCGAGACCCTCGCTCAGCACGGTGCGCTCGACTACACCATCATCGTTTCGGCCACCGCTGCCGATTCCGCCCCTATGCAGTACATCGCGCCTATGGCCGGTGCCGCTATCGGCGAGTTCTTCATGTACAACGGCGAGGACGGCAAGCCCGCCAGCGAGACCAACCCCGGCGGCCACGTGCTCGTCATCTACGATGACCTGTCCAAGCAGGCTGTGGCCTACCGTCAGATGTCGCTGACGCTGCATCGTCCGCCCGGACGCGAGGCCTATCCTGGCGACATCTTCTACCTGCACTCTCGTCTGCTCGAGCGTGCAGTCAAGATGTCCAAGAAGAACGGTTACGGCTCCATGACGGCTCTGCCGATCATTGAAACGCAGGCTGGCGACGTTACCGCCTTCGTTCCGACCAACGTGATTTCCATTACCGACGGTCAGATCTTCCTTGAAACCGACCTCTTCAACGCCGGTATCCGTCCCGCCATCAACCCGGGTATTTCCGTGTCCCGAGTCGGTGGTGCCGCTCAGACGAAGATCATCAAGAAGCTCGGCGGTGGTGTCCGTCTTGCCCTGGCTCAGTACCGTGAACTCGCTGCCTTTGCTCAGTTCGCCTCTGACCTCGACGATGTTACCCGCAAGCAGCTCGAACGCGGTCGTGTCGTTACCGAACTCATGAAGCAGCCGCAGTACCAGCCGCTTCAGGTTTGGGAAGAAGCTCTCGTGCTTTACGCCGTGAACATGGGTGCCTACGACGACGTGGCTGTTGCTGACGCGCTTCGTGTCGAACGCGGCATGCGTGAATACCTCAAGACGCACCATGCTGACCTGATCGAAACGATCGAAGCCAAGAAGGAACTCTCCAAGGACGTCGATGCCCAGCTCAAGGCTGCCATCGAGTCGTTCAAGAAGAGCGGTGCTTACTAAGCGTTAACAAATCCAAGAGGACCCATATCCCATGCCCAGTACAAAGGAAATTCGCGGAAAGATCAAGAGCGTGCAAAACACGCGCAAGATCACCAAGGCGATGGAGATGGTTGCGGCCTCGAAGATGCGCAAGGCGCAGGACCGGATGTTTGCGGCCCGTCCGTACGGTGACAAGATTCGAGTGATCTGCTCGCATCTTGCCCGTGCGAACAGCGAATACAAGCATCCGTTCCTCGTTAAGCATGAAGGCACCAAGAAGATTGGTCTCATTCTCGTGACGACCGACAAGGGGCTTGCCGGCCCCCTGAATACCAACATTCAGCGCCTTGTTCTGCACAAGATCAAGGACTGGAGCGCGGAAGGCTACTCCATTGAAGCCACCGCTCTCGGTAACAAGGGGTTAGGCTTCCTCCAGCGCCTTCAGGCCAATGTGGTTAGCCAGGCCGTCCAGCTTGGCGACCGCCCGAACCTCGACCGTCTGATCGGTGCCATCCGCATCCAGATTCAGGCTTACGTCGAAGGCAAGGTGGATTCTGTGCATCTGGCCTATTCCCGTTTTGTTAACGCCATGAAGCAGGTGCCCGTGGTCGAGCAGATTCTGCCGCTTACGGACAGCCATCTTGATGCGGCTGACAAGCGTGATCACTCGTGGGACTATCTCTACGAGCCCGACGCCGAAACCGTTCTCGACGCGCTTCTGAAGCGTTACGTCGAAGCTTTGATTTACCAAGCAGTTGCAGAAAATATGGCTTCTGAACAGAGCGCCCGCATGGTGGCCATGAAGGCCGCTTCGGACAACGCCAAGAAGCTCATCGAAGAGCTGCAGCTCGTTTATAACAAGACCCGTCAGGCCGGCATTACGAAGGAAATCACCGAAATCGTCGGTGGTGCCGCCGCCGTGTCTTAAGTATCGATAACTGAGGAAAACCCATGAGTATCGGACAGATCGTTCAGGTCATTGGCGCCGTGGTTGACATTGAGTTCGCCCGTGATGCCATGCCTAAGGTTTACGAAGCTCTCGTCCTTGAAAAGGATGAAAGCAATCCCCTGGCTGAAGAGGGCCTGACCTTCGAAGTGCAGCAGCAGTTGGGCGACGGCGTGGTGCGTACCATTGCCATGGGCTCTTCTGAAGGCCTGCAGCGCGGCATGAAGGTCAAGAGCACCGGCCATGAAATCTCCGTCCCGGTTGGTCCCAAGACCCTGGGCCGCATTATGGACGTGCTCGGTCGCCCGATCGACGACTGCGGCGACATCGGCGCTGAAGAAGTTCGCCCGATTCATCGTCCGGCCCCGAAGTTCGACGAACTCTCCCCGTCCGTTGAACTTCTCGAAACCGGCATTAAGGTTATTGACCTTATCTGCCCGTTCGCCAAGGGCGGCAAGGTCGGCCTCTTCGGCGGTGCCGGTGTGGGCAAGACCGTCAACATGATGGAGCTCATCAACAACATCGCCAAGCAGTACGGTGGTTACTCCGTGTTTGCCGGCGTCGGTGAACGTACCCGTGAAGGTAACGACTTCTACCACGAAATGGAAGAGTCCCACGTTCTCGACAAGGTGGCCATGGTGTTCGGTCAGATGAACGAACCCCCGGGAAACCGTCTCCGCGTTGCTCTGACGGGCCTTACGATGGCCGAAGCCTTCCGTGACGAAGGCCGCGACATCCTGCTCTTCATCGACAACATCTACCGTTATACCCTTGCCGGTACGGAAGTGTCCGCTCTGCTCGGCCGTATGCCGTCCGCCGTGGGCTACCAGCCGACGCTTGCTGAAGAAATGGGTAAGCTTCAGGAACGTATTGCTTCCACGAAGACCGGTTCCATTACGTCCATTCAGGCCGTTTACGTGCCTGCTGACGACTTGACCGACCCGTCTCCGGCTACCACCTTCGGCCACTTGGACGCCACGGTCGTGCTGTCTCGTGACATCGCTGCCCTTGGTATCTACCCGGCCGTTGACCCGCTTGACTCCACGTCCCGCCAGGTCGACCCGAACATCATCGGCGAAGAGCACTACTCCATCTGCCGTCGTGTTCAGGAAACGCTCCAGCGCTACAAGGAACTCCGCGACATCATCGCCATTCTCGGTATGGACGAACTCGCTCCGGAAGACAAGCTGACGGTTATGCGCGCTCGCAAGATCCAGAACTATCTCTCCCAGCCGTTCCACGTTGCTGAAGTGTTTACCGGTGCTCCCGGCAAGTACGTTCCGCTCAAGGAAACGATCCGCGGCTTCAAGATGATTGTTGAAGGCGAATGCGACGAACTTCCCGAACAGGCCTTCTACATGGTCGGTACCATCGACGAAGCCTTTGAAAAGGCGAAGACCCTGAAGTAATGCTTGCCTGAGGCCGGTCGCAAGATCGGCCCTGTCAAGCGCCCGACAACGGAGCAACTAACATGGCTACTATCAAAGTCGACGTCGTTAGCGCGGAAGAGTCCATCTTCTCCGGTGACGCCGAGCTCGTTTCGCTGCCCGGTAAGTCTGGCGAATTGGGTATTCTGCCTGGGCACGTGCCCCTCATCACGCTGATCCGCCCCGGTTTTGTCCGCATTCATCTGCCGGGCAAGAAGGAAGTGGAACAGGTGTTTGTGGCTGGTGGCGTGCTTGAAGTTCAGCCCGATCTGGTGACTGTGCTGGCTGATACGGCCGTCCGCAGCAATGACCTCGACGAGGCCAAGGCTGCCAAGGCTCTTGAAGATGCCCGCGCACAGCGTCAGAATGCAACGGGCGAAATCGAGATTGCCCGCCTCGAAGCCGAGATGGCCGCTCTGGCCGCTCAGATCGTGGCAATCAAGAAGATTCGTCAGCAGCGTTAAGCGAACGTTGTTTCTGCCAAAAAGGGTGGTATTGTTCAAATACCGCCCTTTTTTTATGTTCAAAATCAAGAAAGCGCAGGGATGCAGGTCAGTCGGCTGCTGGATGCAGGTACGATTATCTGATGCGTAACCAAGCGCTTGAGAACAAAGGTATTTGATTCAATCAGGAGGTCAGCATGGCTGGCGTTAAGGTACTGGTAACTACAGACGGGTCTAATTTGAGTGACAAGGCGATTGATACGGCCATCGATCTGACGAAGCAGCTCGGCGGCGAACTCATCGGCATGACTTCGGTCGTCGGCGAGGCCCCGACCGGTGGTTTTGAGGCCGAGGATGCCGCCGTCCGCGACCGGCTGGCCGCCATCAGCCGCAAGGCTGCCGAAAAGGGCGTCCCGTGCGAAGTGGTTGCCGAGCATGCAGACGCCATCTGGAAGGGCGTGCTGGCCTGCGCCGTCCGCCACGACGTGTCCTTCATCGTGATGGCCAGCCGCGGTCTCGGCTCCATCGGCTCGTTCCTGCTGGGCAGCGAAACCCAGAAGGTCCTGCATCAGGTCGACCGCCCGGTCCTCATCGTCCGCTAACCGTCGGACAAGAGCTTCTTCAAGGCTTCCAGAAGGTCGTCGGTCGAAAGGCCGACGACTTCTATTCGTTTTTCACGGCTCGTGTCGCCGCTCAGCAGACGCACGGAGCTCTTGGAGACGCCCAGCTCCTTGGAGAGGTACTTGATCAGCGTCGCGTTGGCCTTGCCGTCCACAGGAGGAGAGGCTAGGGCGATCTTGAGCCTGTCGCCGTGAACGCCGACGACGGCAGTCCGCTTGGCGCCCGGTTGCGCGTGCACTGCGATGACGGGGGCGTTGTTCTTGCCGGTCGTCAGCCAGCTGGTGTTCGTGAAAGGGGACTCTGGGTTGGCGGGCATGTCTAGCTCTTTTGTATTTCTTCCGTTTCTAAGTGGGAACCATGAAACCGATCAACGATTGCTTTTTGCGTGCGCTCAAGCGTGAAAAAACCGATTTTACCCCCGTGTGGCTGATGCGTCAGGCCGGCCGCTATCTGCCGGAGTATTGCGAAACCCGTGCGCGCGCGGGCAGTTTCATGGGCCTCGCCATGAACCCCGATTACGCTACGGAAGTGACGCTGCAGCCGATCGACCGTTACGGTCTCGACGCGGCCATCCTTTTTTCCGACATTCTGACGGTTCCCGATGCCATGGGCCTCGGCCTGCACTTCGTGGCCGGCGAGGGTCCCGTGTTCGACCATCCCGTTCAGAGCGAGGAGGCCGTTGCCAAGCTCTACGTGCCTGAATCCGACAAGGAGCTCCGCTACGTCATGGACGCCGTGACGTCGATCCGCAAGGCCCTCAACAACCGAGTCCCCCTGATCGGCTTCTCCGGCTCTCCCTTCACGCTTGCCTGCTACATGATCGAAGGCCGCGGCAGCCGCGACTTCCGTACGGTCAAGACCATGATGTACCAGCGCCCCGACCTGCTCGAGCGCGTGCTTGACGTCAACGCCAAGGCCGTTGCCACGTATCTGAACGCCCAGATCGCCGCAGGCGCTCAGGCCGTTCAGATTTTCGACACCTGGGGCGGCATGCTCGCCGACGGCGACTTCCAGCGCTTCTCTCTGCGCTACACCCGCCAGGTGCTCGACAGCCTCGTTCGCGAAAACGAGGGCGAGGTTGTTCCGTCCATCGTCTTCACGAAGGGCGGCGGCGAATGGCTCTCCGAAATCGCGGCCTCCGGCTGCAATGCGGTCGGCCTCGACTGGACGGTCAACATGACCCGTGCACGTCGCGTCGTTGAGGACAAGGTCGCCCTTCAGGGCAACATGGACCCGCTTGCCCTCTTCGGCCCCGAGGAGACAATCCGCGCCGAGGCACGCAAGGTCATGGACGGCTTCGGTATGATTGGCAATGGCGGCCATGTCTTCAATCTCGGACACGGCATCAACCAGTTCACGCCGATTGAAAACGTTCAGATCCTGGTCGACGAAGTTCACGAATATAGCCGACGCTATCACTGATTCTCGATAGGGTTATGCACAGCTTTTTTCAACTGTGCGAGTCGTTGCAAAGGCGCTCAAGACGAAAGATGTCTTGGCGCCTTTGTCTTTTAATGGACTGCAGGACAGTCCCGTTAGGGGATGCCTATTGAACAGATAGTGGCGCGAACAATGGATTTGGACAGGTTTTTAGGAAAAAGCTCGGAAAATTGTCCACAAGATTATCCACATTTCTTCAAGGGGCGGGCCAGAGGCGATGACAAAGGAAGCGGGCGATCTTTATGCAAAGGTGATGGTGGACACGCCGGGGCTCGGGCTGCTTGACTATGCCGTGCCGGCGGACATGCTCGTTGCAGTGGGGGACCGCGTCGTCGTGGGCCTGCGCACGCGGAACGTCGTGGGCATCGTGGCGGGGCTTCGGGCGGCCGCCGATTTCGCGGAGAACAGGGTCAGGCAGATCAAGGCCGTCCTGCGCGACTCCGCGCCCATGACCGAGGAGTGGTTGGCGCTGACCCGCTTTGCCGCGGGCTACTACATCCGCTCATGGGGCGAGGCGGCCGTGCCGACGCTTCCCGTCTTCTTCCGCCGCATTCCCGGCGTGAGGCATCAGAACCAGCTCGAAAAGCTGAAGAAGCTGCCGGAGCCCGCAGGCGAGGCAGGGCCGAAGCCCGCGCTCAACGACGAACAGAGTGCGGCGGTGGAGGCCGTCTCGACGGCTTCCGGCTACAGCCCCTTCCTTCTGTTCGGCGTGACGGGGTCGGGCAAGACCGAAGTCTATCTTCACATCATGGAGCGGGTTCTTGCCCGTGATCCCGAGGCTCAGGTCCTCCTGCTCGTACCGGAAATCAATCTGACGCCCCAACTCGAGGGTCGCGTGCGATCACGCTTTCCCGGCGAGAGCGTCGTGACGCTCAACTCAGATCTGGCGGACATGGAGCGCGCGCGCTCCTGGCTTGCCGTACACGAGGGGCGCGCCCGCGTGCTCGTTGGCACGCGCATGTCGGTCTTCTCCAGCTTCCGCAAGCTTTCCCTCGTCATCGTCGACGAGGAGCATGACCAGTCGTTCAAGGCGGGGGACGGACTTCGATACTCGGCCCGAGACCTTGCCGTCTGGCGAGCCCACAGGAACGGGATTCCCGTCGTGCTAGGCTCTGCCACGCCTTCGATTGAAAGCTGGGTCAAGGCACAGTCTGGCGGCTACAGGCTTCTTGAGCTTCATCAGCGCGCCGTGCAGAATGCCCTGCTGCCTGCCATCGAGCTCATCGAGCCGCCGAGGCGTGGCTCGGGCGAGGCGCTCTCCGATGAGGCGTGCGCAGCCATGAGCCGTTGTCTGGAAGCCGGCCGTCAGGTGCTTGTGTTTCTCAACAGGCGAGGTTACTCGCCCGTGCTGTCATGCCCCGCCTGCGGCTGGGTGAGCACGTGCAGGCGCTGCTCCACCTTCTCCGTCTTCCACAAGTCTTCCAGATCGCTGGTCTGCCACCACTGCGGCTGGCAGACGGAGGTGCCTGAAGCCTGTCCCTCTTGCGGCAATGTCGACATTCTGCCGCGAGGCATCGGCACGGAGCGTCTTGAGGAGGAGATCGGCCGGAGGTTCCCCGAGCGCAAGGTGCTTCGCATAGACCGAGACAGTGTCTCCCGCAAGCATGAGGCTGAAAAGGCCTTCGCCAAGGTACACCGCGGAGAGGTGGACATTCTGGTCGGCACCCAGATGATCGCGAAGGGGCACGACTTCTACAATGTCGGTCTGGTCGTCATTCTCAATTCCGACGCCCAGATCCTGAGTCCTGATGCGCGCGCCAAGGAGCGGCTCTTCGCCATGCTGATGCAGGTGGCGGGGCGCGTCGTCATTCAGACGCGGCTTCCCGAGGACCCCCTTTTCGGCGCTCTGGAAAAGCAGGACTACAGGGGCTTTGCGGAGTCTCTCGTCGAGGAACGCAAGGAAAACTGGTGCGTTCCCTTTGTCCATCAGGCACTGGTCACGGCGCAGGCGAAGACGCTCGCCGAGGCACTCTACTTCCTCAACGCCTGCGCAAAGTCAGGCTTCAGCATGGCTCCCGAGGACGTCAGGGTCTTCGATCCCGTGCCCATGCCCCTCGTGCGCCTGATGGATGTCGAACGCGCCCAGTTGCTCGTCGAGGCCGACGGCAGGGCATCCCTGAACCGTTTTCTCTGGCAGTGGCAGGCAACCTTCAATGCGCCCTCGGGCATCGACTGGACCATCGAGGTCGACCCGGCATCCATCTAGTCGGGCACCTTCCGGACGTTTTTTGAACGGAGGGAATTCCGTTATAATGACCTTCTTCTCCGCGTGGTGAAATGGATATCATGCAGCCCTCCGAAGGCTGCGGTACAGGTTCGATTCCTGTCGCGGGGACCATTTTCGGATCCCGTCTCGATCTTCGAGGCGGGATTTTCTTTGCCCGAAGATTACGGAAGGCGGGCGTCGTTAAGGCTGACGGCAGGGCGGATGGTGTGTAATGAGGTGCGGGCGCCGCTGTGGTGGCCGTCTGAAGCGGTTATCATTACAGGACTTCAAAAACGGCTGCTCAAACGGTCTTCGGACCGCGCCGAAACGACAGATACGGCCCGTCAAGAGGACGGGCGGAGATGATGGAAGATGAAAATACCCGTTGATATTGCTCTTCACAAGAAGAGCCGCGAACTCGAACTCGTTTACGAAGACGGCCCCGTCCGTCTGAGCTTCGAATACCTGCGCGTGCTGTCTCCGTCCGCCGAAGTGCAGGGCCATTCGCCTGATGAAGCCGTGCTTCAGGTTGGCAAGCGCCTCGTCGACATTACGGGCGTGCAGGTGGTCGGCAACTATGCGATCCAGTTCACGTTCTCCGACGGCCACGACTCCGGCATCTACAGCTGGGACTATCTTGAAAAGCTCGTCAACGAGAGGGACGTGCTCTGGCAGCAGTATCTCGACGATCTTGCCAAGAACGGCGCCTCCCGCGAACCGAACGATCCGGCCAACAAGCCCTTTGAGGAAAAGGCCGCCAAGCTGAAGCCCGCACACCACTGCTCCCATTCCTGACAACAACCGCAAAAAATGCAGAACAACAACAAGGACGAGGCCTCCAGACAGGAGGCTCACCATCAGATCGATTTCGGCTACCAGATGGTCGATGAGGACAAGAAGGCCGATCAGGTTCGAGAGGTCTTCGACAGCGTTGCGCCCAAGTACGACCTTCTCAACGACGTGCTCAGCCTCGGGCTTCATCGCGTCTGGAAGAGCCGCTGCATCAATGCGACCGAAACGAAGCAGGGCCAGAAGGTGCTCGACATTGCCAGCGGCACCTGCGACCTTGCGATCGCGCTTGCCCGCCGTGCCGGCGCTGGCAACGTCGTGGCCACTGACATCAATCACGAGATGCTTGCGATCGGCGCCCAGCGCCTTCTTCAGGCGGGCTTCCCGTGCCCTGTCGTCGAGGCCGATGCTGAAATGCTCCCCTTTGCCGACAACACGTTTGATGTCGTGACCGTGTCCTTCGGCATCCGCAACATGACGCACAAGGACCGCGCCCTGCGCGAGATGCTGCGCGTGCTGCGTCCGGGCGGCAGGCTCCTCGTGCTGGAGTTCTCCAAGTGCCAGCCCTGGTTCAAGCCGATCTACGACTTCTATTCCTTCCGCTTCATGCCCTGGGCGGGCGGCGTCATCGCCGGCGACCGCGAGTCCTACCGCTATCTTGCGGAGTCCATTCGCATGCACCCCGACCAGCCGACTTTTGCAGGCATGATGACGGATGCGGGCTTTGAACGCGTGTCCTGGAAGAACATGACCTTCGGCATCTGCGCCATGCACATCGGCTTCAAGCCCGGCGCCTGATTTTTTCCACCACCAAGTGACCAACGACCATGAAGAAATTTCTCGTTGCTTTTTTGATCTGCTTCAGCATGGTGACGACCAGCATGGATGCTGACGCCGCCAAGCGCTTCGGCGGCGGAAGCTCCTTTGGCCGTCCCGCACCGACTTTCAGCCAGAAGGCTCCGGCGCCGTCCGCCGCGCCCAAGGCGCCCCAACAGCAGAATGCTGCCGGCCAGCAGCGCCAGCAGCCCAACGCCGCTCCCGCGCAGCAGGCCCAGCGTCCGTCCATGATGCGTAGCGTCCTGACGGGCCTTGCCGCCGCACTCGGCATTTCCGCGCTTCTATCGCTGCTCGGCATTGAGGGCGCAGGCCTGGTGAGCCTCATCACAGGCATTCTCGCTGCCGTGGCGATCTTCTTCGTGCTGCGCATGGTGCTCGGCATGATGATGCGCAAGCGTGTCCAGACCTCTTCCGGCTATGCCGAGCCGATTCAGTACAGCGACGTGCCCAAGGATGAGCCGCAGCAGGCCGCCCGTACGTACGAAGCGCCCGCGGCTGCTTCCGGCGCCCGCACCGGTAGCGTGATGGACCAGTTCGCAGGCGGTGCCGCTCAGGATGACGGCGTGCGCGACATCACGCCCGACGACTTTGACCGCAAGGCCTTCCTCGAGACGGCGCTCGAACAGTACCGCAAGCTGCAGAAGGCCTGGGATACGGGCAACGTGATCGAGATCTCCGACTTCACGACCACCGAGGTCTTCACTGCCATCACGCACCAGCTGCGCGAACGCGGCGCTCAGGCCTACAAGTCCGACATCAAGGAGCTCAAGAACGAGCTGCTCGGCATCACCGAGTCCGACGGCGTCTACCTCGCCAACATCCGCTTTACGGGCAGGATCGAAATCGATGGTGAAGTCGAGGAGTTCGATGAGACCTGGATCCTCGAAAAGCCCGTCGAAGGCGACGAGGGCTGGCTCCTCGGAGGCATTCAGCAGAACGCTTGACGGGCCGTCGATTTTTGTCATCGTTTTGTCATATAAAAAACGTGTCCTTTCCCTCTGGCTGAGGGAAAGGACACGTTTTTTTTGATCTCGATGAAACAATGGTCGATTGGTGTCCCCGAGGTCGGATTTTTTACATTCTGCAGGGTACGGTGGGAGGCAATACGCCCTACAATTCGCGCGAATAAACAAGGTTTTCCCTTCAACGTCGTTTTATGAGGAAATATGTGAGATGGCGCTGATTGGTTTTGTAATGCTCTACATGCTGGCGACGATCGCCATCGGCCTCTATGCCGCAACGCGTGTGAGCAGTACGAGTGATTTTGCCCTTGCAGGGCGCAGTCTTCCGCTGCCTATGGTCATCACGGCAACGTTTGCCACCTGGTTTGGTTCCGAAACCATTCTGGGTCTTCCCGGCCGCTTCATCGAGAGCGGCATTGTAGGTGTGATCGAAGAGCCGTTCGGCTCCGGCATGGCTCTGATTCTTGTGGGCATGTTCTTCGCACAGAAGCTCTACAAGCTCAACATCCTGACGATCGGCGACTACTACCGCGAGCGCTACGGCCGCGGCGTCGAGGTTCTCTGCACGCTTTTCATCGTCCTCTCCTACCTCGGGTGGGTAGGGGCTCAGGTCGCTGCGCTCGGTCTCGTGATCAACCTGATCACCGAGGGCTACATCTCCGTGTCTGGCGGCATGGTGATCGGCACCGTCGTTGTGCTTGCCTACACGATGTACGGCGGCATGTGGTCCGTCGCAGTCACCGACTTCGTGCAGATGATCATCATCGTGCTCGGCCTCGTTGCGATCCTCTTTTTTGCGTCGGATCTCGCGGGCGGTTTCGGCAAGGTGATCGACTACGCTCATGAGCGCGATCTCTTCAATGCGCTTCCTGAGCCGACGGCGACCGGGTGGCTCTTTTGGATATCCTCCGCCATCACGATGATGATCGGCTCGATTCCGCAGCAGGACGTCTTCCAGCGCGTCATGTCCGCCAGAAACGTGCAGACGGCCGTGGCCGGCCCCGTCATCGGCGGCTGCGTCTACATCCTCTTTGCGTTTGTGCCGATGTTCATCGTCATCGCCGCCATTCTGGTAATGCCCGGCAGCGCGCAGGACATGCTCGCCACCGATCCGCAGCGCCTGTTGCCGACGCTCGTTCGTGACCACATGCCGCTCTGGCTCCGCGTGCTTTTCTTTGGCGCCGTGCTCTCGGCCGTGATGTCGACTGCGTCCGCCACGATGCTCGCTCCGTCGACTGCCTTTGTGAGCAACATCCTCACGCACTTCGTCCGCCTCAACGACCGGAACATGCTCCGTGCGATGCGCTGGACGGTGTTCGGCTTTGCGATCATGGTGCTGTCGTACTCGCTCTTTGTCGAAGGCACCGCCATCTACGACATGGTGGCCATGGCCTACCAGTTCCCCGTGATCGGCGCCTTCTGGCCGCTCGTCTGCGGGCTCTACTGGAAGCGCACGACCCGTCAGGGCGTCTGGTGGTCGATGCTTCTCGGCGCCGGCGTCTGGACGGTGCTGACGACGACGGCGTTCGGCGACGTGTTCCCGAACGTCCTCGGCGGCTTCCTGGCTGCAGGCTTCGGCATGGTGGCGGGCTCGCTCGCCCCGACGCGTGGCAACCGCGAGTATCTGGCCTGGTGGCACGAAAAGAATCGTGACAATGTCGTCAACGAGCCTCTGATGCCCAAGCCGGCCGTTGTTCCGATCAGCTCGCCGGCCTGATAAAATTCATCTACCAGTCACAGGCGGGAGCCCTCGATGAGGGCTCCCGCTTCTTGTTTCAGAGTCACGCATTCCAGGACCACGCATATCCATGAACATCGTCATTCTTGCCGCCGGCATGGGCAAGCGCATGCATTCCAAACTGCCCAAGGTTCTCCAGCCTCTCGCAGGCCGACCGATGCTCGATCACGTGCTTGATGCCGTGGAGGGCTTTGCCGCCGTCAAGACGGTTGTCGTCGGTCATTGCGCGGAGGAGGTGCAGAAGCACTACGAAGGCAGGACCGACCTGCAGTTCGCGCTTCAGATGCCGCAGCAAGGAACGGGGCATGCACTGATGCAGGCCTGGCCCGTGCTCGACCGAAACGAACCCCAGACGCTTGTCTGCCTCGGAGACGTGCCGCTTCTGTCCGCTGAAACGGCCCGCCGCATGCTCGAGGAGGCGGAGAAGAGCGAGTTCGTTCTCCTCACCATTGAAATGGACAGTCCGAAGGGCTACGGCCGCATCGTGCGAAACGCCGAGGGCGTCGTAACGGCCATCGTCGAGGAAAAGGATGCGACCGACGAGCAGCGCCTGATCAGGGAGGTCAACACCGGCATCATGGTGCTCCCGACGGCCCGTCTTGACGCCTGGCTCGACGCCCTGAAGAACGACAACGCCCAGAAGGAGTACTACCTCACGGATCTCGTGGGCTTCGCGGCCGCCGACGGCGTGCGCATCTCCGCCGTTCATCCCGACCATGCCTATGAAGTCGAGGGCGTCAACTCCAAGGTGCAGCTCGCCGCCCTTGAGCGTACCTGGCAGCGCGTGCAGGCCGACCGCCTGCTTGAAGCCGGCGTGACGCTCATTGATCCCGACCGCATCGACATTCGCGGCGAGCTTGTCTGCGGACAGGACGTCGAGATCGACGTCGGCTGCGTGTTCGAGGGCCGCGTCGTGCTCGGCAACGGCGTTCGCGTGGGCGCCTACAGCGTGATTCGCAATACGACGGTCGAGGATGACGTCGAAATCCTTCCCTTCTGTCACTTTGAAGGCGCCGCGGTCGGCAGGGACTCTTGCATCGGCCCGTACTCGAGGCTTCGTCCGGGCGCCGAACTCACGGGCAACAACCACATCGGCAACTTCGTCGAGGTGAAGAAGTCCGTCATCGGTCAGGATTCGAAGGTCAACCATCTCACCTACATCGGCGACGCCGACGTGGGCGCGCGCGTCAATGTCGGCGCAGGCACGATCACCTGCAACTATGACGGCGTGAACAAGTTCCGCACGGTCATTGGCGACGATGCGTTCATCGGGTCCGACACCCAGCTCATCGCGCCCGTCGAGGTCGGTGCAGGCGCCACGATTGGTGCGGGCACGACGCTTACGAGGAACGCGCCCGCGGGCAAGCTCACGCTTTCCCGCGCCCGTCAGATGACGATCGAGGGCTGGACGCGTCCGGTCAAGAAGCAGTAAGACAGAAAGAAACCGGGCGGCCGCAGGGCCGCCCGAAGAACGTTTGGAGAGAAAGAAATGTGTGGTATCGTCGCCGCCGCGAGTCATCGCGATGTCGTGCCCATGCTTTTGGAAGGCCTTCGTCGCCTTGAATACCGTGGCTATGACTCTTGCGGGGTCGCCACGCTTGATCAGGGCGTCCTGAAGAGGGCCCGCACCGTGTCCCGCGTGCACGAGCTTGTCGAGCGCGTGGCCGAAGACGGCGTCAAGGGCACCGTCGGCATTGCGCACACGCGCTGGGCCACCCACGGCGCTCCCGAGGTCTGCAACGCTCATCCGCATATCTCGCGCAACCGCATTGCGCTGGTGCACAACGGCATCATCGAGAATCACGAGGAGATCCGCCGCGAGCTTCAGGCCAAGGGCTATGAGTTCACGAGCCAGACCGACACGGAAGTGGTCGCACATCTCATCAACGACAACGATGACGGCGATCTGCTCAAGGCCGTCATGACAGCCGTCACGCGCCTGCGCGGCAGCTATGCCATTGCCGTGATCGCCGCCGACGAGCCCGACCGCGTCATCGCCGCCCGTCAGGGCTCGCCCATGGTCGTGGGTGTCGGCGACGGTGAGAACTTCATTGCCTCCGACGCCATGGCGGTCGGCGGCACGACGGATCGCATCGTCTATGTTCACGAGGGCGACGTCGTCGACGTTCGTCCGGATTCCTGGCAGGTCTACGAGCGCACGGAGGCGGGTGAATTCATTCCCGCCGACCGTGAGGTCAAGGTGGTTCACGCCTATGCGGGCGCCGTCGAGCTCGGGCCCTACCGTCATTTCATGCAGAAGGAGATCTTCGAGCAGCCCCGAGCGGTCGGCGACACGCTCGAAGGCGTGGCGGCCTTCTCCCCCACGCTCTTCGGCGCCGAAGCCGAAGGCATCTTCCGCAACACGCAGCGCCTGCTCTTCCTTGCCTGCGGCACATCGTACTATTCCGCTCTCACGGCCAAGTACTGGATCGAGGAGATCGCAGGCATTCCGTGCGACGTCGAGATCGCGAGCGAATACCGCTACCGCGTCTCCGTGCCCGATCCGAGGACGCTTGTCGTGACGATCTCCCAGTCGGGTGAAACGGCCGATACGTTGGCGGCCCTTCGCCATGCCCGCGACGAGCTGGGCATGTCCCAGACGCTCACCATCTGCAACGTGGCGACGTCGGCCATGGTGAATGAGAGCCGTTTGGCCTACATCACGCGCGCTGGCGTCGAGATCGGCGTTGCATCCACGAAGGCCTTCACGACGCAACTTACCGCTCTCTATCTGCTTGCCTGCACGCTTGCCAAGCTCAACGGCCGCCTCACGAAGGAGGATGAGGAGACGGAGCTCAAGCGCCTGCGCCATCTGCCAGCCGCAATGAGCGCCGTGCTCGCGCTCGAGCCTCAGATTATCGCCTGGGCGGAAAGCTTTGCCGCCAAGCAGCATGCGCTCTTCCTCGGTCGCGGCGTGCACTATCCGATCGCGCTCGAAGGGGCCCTGAAGCTCAAGGAGATCAGCTACATCCACGCCGAAGCCTATCCCGCCGGCGAGCTCAAGCACGGTCCGCTTGCACTGGTTGACCGCGAAATGCCGGTCGTGACGGTTGCGCCCAACGACCGCCTGCTTGAAAAGCTCAAGAGCAACATGCAGGAGGTTCGTGCCCGTGGCGGCGAACTCTATGTCTGCGCCGACGGCGACTCCGTCATCGAGTCGTCCGAGGGCATGCATGTCATCCGCATGCCTGAAAACTACGGCCGTCTTTCGCCGATCCTTCATGTGGTGCCGCTGCAGCTCCTTGCGTACCACACGGCTCTTGCCCGCGGAACGGATGTGGACAAGCCCCGCAACCTCGCCAAGAGCGTGACGGTCGAATAAGACCGCGCCCTGCAGACGAAGCAAGAAGCAAAGGCCGCAACCCATCAGGGGCTGCGGCCTTTTCAATTCGGAGGTGTGAAACGGACTAGCCGCCCGCCATGAACGTGCGGATGCCCGAGCCGATGAACTGCACGCCGATGCAGATGAGCAGGAAGCCCATGAGCTTGCCCAGCACGAGCGTGCCGGAGGGGCCGAGCCTGCGGGTCAGGATGTCGGAGTAGCGCATGACGGCCCAGGAGGCCATGGCCGTGAAGATGATCGCAAGGACCGTCCAGCCGAAGGCGATGGCGATGTCCGCATAGTTGGAAAGCTCGGCGATCTCGGTGGAGAAGCCGATCACGACGGCGATCGTACCGGGGCCGGCGATGCCCGGCATGGCAATCGGGAAGAAGGCGTAGTCGTCCTTGTCGCGTCGCACGATGGGCGCCTTGTTCGGCGAGCTTCCGCCGAACAGCATCTGATAGCCGATGGCTGCGACGACGAGGCCGCCGGAGATTCGCATGGCGCCGTAGGAGATGCCGAAGAACGCGAGCAGCATGTTGCCGCCCACGAGGCTTACGGCCATGATGATGCCGGCATAGATGCCGGCCCAGTTCGCCTGTTGGCGGCGGCGCTCCTCGGACATGCCCTGCGTCAGGCTGACGAAGAGCGGGAGCTTCGAGAGCGGATTGGTGATCACGAGCAGCGACACCAGACCGCCGAGAAAATACTGAAAATGGATGGCTTCCAACATGATTGAGCTGAGGACCGGCACCTAGTCGGAAAGGGGGCCGAAAAAGGGATGCGTCACATTAAGACATTGCGCGGTGTTTTGCAAGACATGGGCGGTTTGTCGTATGCAGACGAGCGTTTTTGTACGTCGGATTAGGTGAACGCCCTAAGGACTTCGCGGTACATAAGGAATAACCATTAAGAAAATCCGCTATGGATGCAAGAAGTGCCTTATTATTGGGAGTCCTTCAAAACGTCCTTTTCGGGGGGCGTTTCTGATGACGATCGCTGCCTCCTTCCCGGAGGCTCCATCCAGAAAAAAATTACACGGCAGACGGATTCGTCCGTCGGCCAACCCGGAGACCTCATAAATGTCCGCGGCTTCTGCAAACCATAAAACTCCGATCTACAAGGTGCTGTACTTTCAGGTCATCTGCGCCATTGTCATCGGCATTCTCCTGGGCTTTCTTGCACCCGAGATCGGTGCTCAGATGAAGCCCTTCGGCGACGGCTTCATCCGCCTCATCAAAATGATCATCGCGCCCGTGATCTTCTGCACGGTCGTGACAGGCATTGCGGGCATGGAGGACATGAAGAAGGTCGGCAAGACCGGCGGTCTTGCGCTTCTCTACTTTGAGGTCGTCTCGACCATCGCGCTCATCATCGGCCTCATCATCGTCAACACGGTCCAGCCCGGCGTCGGCATGCACGTCGATCCGAACACGCTCGACCAGGCTGCGGTTTCCGCCTATACGGGTCCCGGCAAGATGCAGACGACGACGGAATTCCTGATGAACGTCATCCCGAATACCGTCGTGGGCGCCTTTGCCAACGGCGACATCCTGCAGGTGCTCTTCTTCTCCATCCTCTTCGGCTTCGCGCTGCACAAGTTCGGCGGTCGCGGCACGCTGATCTTCGATGTGATCGAGAAGTCCGCACACGTTCTCTTCCAGATCGTCGGCATGATCATGCGCGTGGCCCCCGTCGGCGCCTTCGGTGCCATGGCCTTCACGATCGGCAAGTACGGCATCGCTTCGCTGCTGCCGCTGGCGAAGCTGATGGGCACGTTCTATCTGACCTGCCTTCTCTTCATCTTCGGCGTGCTCGGCACCATCTGCCGCATCCACGGCTTCTCGATCATGCGCTACATCTCCTACATCAAGGAGGAGCTCCTGATCGTGCTCGGCACGTCCTCGTCCGAGTCCGTGCTGCCGCGCATGATGACGAAGATGGAGCTCGCCGGCGTGTCCCGCTCCGTCGTGGGCCTCGTCATTCCGACGGGCTACTCCTTCAACCTTGACGGCACCGCCATCTACCTGACGATGGCTGCGGTCTTCATCGCCCAGGCCTGCGACGTCTCCATGACGCTCACTCAGCAGCTCACGCTGCTTGCCGTGCTGCTCCTCACCTCGAAGGGCGCCGCCGGCGTGACGGGTTCGGGCTTCATTGTGCTTGCCGCCACGCTCTCCGCCGTCGGCCATGTGCCTGTCGCCGGTCTTGCACTCATTCTCGGCATCGACCGCTTCATGTCCGAGGCCCGCGCCCTCACCAACATGATCGGCAACGGCATCGCCTGTGTCGTGGTCGGCCACTGGTGCAGGGAGGTCGACAACGACAAGCTCAAAGTCATGATGCACAGCAAGAAGAAGTATCACGAGAACGAGGACGCGTCCTGAAGGGACGGTTCCTGAATACCGGTAATGAAAAAGGCTGCCCGAAGGGGCAGCCTTTTTGCTTCGGTGTGCTCGGCATGGGCACGTTCTAACGGGTGAAAGTCCCGAGAGGGGCCGGCAGTGGCAACCTCATAGCCAAAAGCAAGGTGTGCGTCGCGAGGCGTAGGCTGAAAGAAGCTGGAGGCAAACCCTTGAGCTGATGAACAAGAACCTCATCAGGCATACGACGGCGGATAAGCTCGCAAGGCAGAGTGAAGTCCGACAACTGCACGGAGCCGTTGGTGTAAATGAGGCAGCTGCATGAGGGGAAAGAGCGTGTTTCTTACCCGAGGAGGTCTCACGGACGCCGTTCCATTCGGAGCGTCGGAGTAAAGCTTGTCGTGAGAAGTCAGCAGAGGCCATAGTACCGAGCGGGATGGTGCTCGGGAAGGGCTGAAATCAATAACAGGAGGCGTCCGACGTAGCCGACAACCCGTTTATTGCTGAAAAATCCCGAAGGGGGACCCCTGCGGAACAGGGGAGGACCGGAGGGGAGCAAAGGGAAGAAGGACGAGAAAGAACAAACGCCGCCACATGCGAAGGCAACGAATGGTAACCCTAGAAGCCATCCTTGAACGGAACAACTTGAACCGAGCTTATAAGCAGGTCAAGGCAAACAGAGGCGGTCCGGGCGTCGACGGCATGACCGTAGACGAGCTCTTGGACTATCTGCGTGCGCACGCCGTCGAGATAGTGGAAACCGTGAAGGCGGGGAAATACAAACCTCAGCCCGTACGCCGAGTCATGATCCCGAAGGAGGAGAAAGGCAAGTTCAGACCGTTGGGAATTCCAACTGCTGTCGATCGAGTCATCCAACAGGCGATCGCGCAGAAACTGAGCGACGAATACGAACCAGTATTCAGTTTGCACAGTCATGGCTTTCGCCCGTGCAGGAGTTGCCGGACGGCCATTGACGAGGCCCTCGATATCGCAAATCAGGGTTACGTCTGGGTCGTGGACCTCGACCTGTCGAAGTTCTTCGACACGGTCAACCACTCCAAGCTCCTGCAACTCTTGTCGGACAAGCTCAAGGACGGACGAGTAGTCTCACTCATCCACAAGACCTGAGAGCACCGATACAAGAAGGGGACAAGATCACGCCATGCGAAATAGGAACGCCGCAAGGCGGTCCGGTCAGCCCCGTTCTCGCCAACATCATGCTCAACGAGCTCGACCATGAGCTCGAACGCAGAGGGCACCGTTTCGTTCGGTACGCCGACGACATGATGATCTTCTGCAGGAGCAGGAAGGCGGCGGAGCGGACTCTCAGACACCTCAAGCCCTACGTGGAGGGAAAGCTGTTTCTGAAACTCAACGAACAGAAGACGAAGATCTGCCGCATGACGGATCCGAACCTGAAGTTCCTTGGGTTTGGCTTTTGGCAAAGCCGAGGCATCGTGAAAGCACGACCGCATCAGAAGTCCAAGGCCAAATGCAGACAGCGCCTGAAGGCCATTACCTCACGCAGTCGAGGCAGAAGCCTTGAAGCGTACAGGAAGGAGCTGAAGGCTTTCGTCTGCGGATGGGTCAACTATTTCGCGGAGTCGTCGATGGCGATATTCGTCAGAAGCACCGATGAATGGTTGCGCAGACGCATCCGACAGATCTACTGGAAACAGTGGAAGAAGGTTCGGACAAAGTTTGCGGCGCTCAGGAAACTGGGCCTAGACGACAAGGTGGCTTGGGAGTGGGCCAATACCCGCAAGTCGTACTGGCATACGGCAAACAGTTGGATACTCTCGACCACGCTGACAAATGGCCGACTCCGAGAATTGGGATGGACGTGCCTGGGGGACGTCTACAAGTAGGAAGTTCTCTGAGGTTATTGATAACCGCCCACTGCGGATCCGCACGGTGGGTGGTGTGGAAGGGGCTGAGGATCAAAAGTCCTCACCCCTATCCGATTGGGCGGCGATCACTGGAGCTTCGTGCTCATGGCGCCTGAAAGCTTGGTGAGGAGCGCCGTGGCGACGGCGTTTCCGTCAATGCCTTCGGCGGAGAACCTGCCGTTTTCATAGCGCACGCCGTTGAGGACGATGCTGCCGCCGAGGTACTTCTCGGTCTTCTTGGCGTACTTGTCCTTGCCCGTCAACAGGCTGGCGAGGCCAGAAAGCTCGCGTATGGCCTTCGTCTCCCTGGTGCCGGGCTGGTCGATTTCGGCCTTCTTGACGCAAAGCGTGACCGGGTCGGTCGTCTTGACTGCAAGGCCCGTGAGGGCGGCGTTGTTCCATGTCATGAGGCTGCGGCCCTTGGCGTTGAGCATGTTGAACTTCGCCATGCGGATGTCGCCCGCCCAGCTCGCAACCTGCTTGTCCTTTTCGGACGCAAGGCCGAACCTGCCCTTGCTCTCGAGCGTGCCGCTCTGCGCGCCGATGCCGGCGTAGGCCGTCATGACGGAGGAGAGCGACTTCATGTTGATGCCCGACAGCGTCGTCGAGACGTCGGCGGTCATGGGCGAGAGCGTCACGGTGCCGTCTGCCGCAAGGGTGCCGCCTGCAGTGCCTGCGGACATCTTCACGGTGGCGGCAGCGCCTTCGGCCGAGGAGAGGTTCTTCACCGAGGCGTTGATGTCGGAGACCGTGATGGCGGCGTTGGGCTTGACGCTCGTGTCGCGGAAGTTGAATCTGGAGTTCTTCACGTCGGCCGAAGCGACCTTCCACTGCCAGGGCTTGCCCGCCTTTTCGGTGGTCTTCGCATCGGCGTCCTTCTGGGCCGCCTTCTTGGCTGCGCCTGCCTTGGAGGGCATGAGATTGAGGCCGGCGGAGGTCATGACGGCGTTGACGACGGCCGTGTCGAGCAGGATGCTGTCGACGTTGACGGACTGCTTCGCCGTGTCAAGGCTGCCGAGCTTGACGGAGGCGGTTCTGGCGGAGACGAGCGTCGACTTGCCCTGTTTCACCTGAAGGTTGGTAAGGGAGGCGGTGCCGCTGCCCGTGACGGCGGAGCCCTTGACGGCTGCCTTGACGTTGAGGCTAACGGCGCCCGAGGCATCGAAGCCCGTTGCGTTCCTGATGTAGGAGGCGAGCTGTGCGGCCTGCAGGCCGCTGGCCTTGAGGGTGGCGTTGACCACGAGCGGTGCAGGCGTGACGTCCGCCGCAAGCGAGAGCATGCCGCCGAAAACCTTTGCGCCCGCTTCGGCCTTCGCGGGCTTGGCGTTCGCTGCGTTCGTCAGGCCCGTGACCGTGGCGTTGAGGGCCGTGACGTTGATTTTGGCGGCGGGCCTGACGGTCGAGTCGTTCCAGGCGGCGTTGCCGTTGCGGATCTGCACGGAGTCCACGCGCCAGTGCCAGCCGGAGTTGCTGCCGGAATCCTTGCCCGAGTCCGCAGCGGCGCCCGACGAGAAGCCTTGGGCGGTCTGGGAGACGTTGAGGCCGGAGGGCGTGTTGACGAAGTGGACCTTCGGATCCTGAATGACGATGCTGCCGACGGAGGCCTGATGTTCGAGAAGGTCCAACTCGGTGAGCTGCAGGCTCGCCTTCTTGAAGGAGGCGAGCGGCTGGACGCGGTTGCTGACCTGCTGGACGGCGGTGAGGTCGTTGACGTTCACGGTGCCCGAGACGAGCATCTTGCCGGGCTTGCCGCTCGTAGCATTGCGGAAGACGACGTTGACCTCGGTCGAGAGACGGCCGTTTTCAAGCATGAGGCTCGGCGTATTGAGCGCGGGCACGAGCTTGAAGACGGGGGCGAGGTCCAGATTCGAGATCTTCATGTTGAGGCGCGCCGAGAGCGTGGTGCCGAAGGGCTGCGTGGAGCCCGTGGCGAAGATCGGCGTGCCGTTGAGCTTCATGGAGAGCTTGGGCGTGACGAGGCTGCTCTTGGAGTTGGCGAGCGTGCTCACGAACGGAAGCTCGAGGTTGAAGTCGGTGACCGACTGGTCGATGGCGCGTGCGCGGTCGAGGACCTGAAGGGAGGATTTTTTGACGCTGATGTTGTAGACCGCGAAGGAGGAAAGGCTGCTGCTTTCCGAGGAGGCCTTTTCCGACGATCCGCCTTCGGCCGAACCGTGGCCGTTCATGAGCCTGCGCATGTCCTCGTCATCGAGTGCGACGACGGCGTTGAGCCCGTCGACGGTCACTTCGTCAATGACGGGCGCAAGCTCGACGAGCGTCTGGGCCGACGCATTCACGTAGAAGCGGTCGAGCGAGAGAAGCGGAGGGTTGTTGTTCTTGCCTGCAACCGTGAGCCCCTCGAGCGTGAACTCCCAGGTCCACGGATTGAAGGCGACATTTGTGACGGTCACGCTGCGTCCGAGCTGCTTGCCGAGCGTGTCGGCGAGCGTCGACTTGACGAGCGTGGGCACCGCGAGATAGCCGGCGGCTGCGTAAAGCGCCGTGGCGACGACGGCCGCGCCTGCCGTGATCTTGAAAATGCTGGCCATGTCCTGCCCTCCCTGACTAGGTTCCCCTGTTCTGTACATTATAGGTGCCAGTTCAGAGGCTCCGATTGGCACGATGGGGGTGAAAACACCGCCAACGCTTCTGCCCGAGGAAGTTCAGCGGGTTTTGCGATATTTCGACATTTTGTTTCCGCGGGGCGCCGTGCACGACGTAGGGAAGCGAAAGGGCGGGGTGTGATGCGCAGGAAGGGACGGCGGAGCGGGGTGCCTGAAAGCAGAAGGGCCTGAGATCGTGCAGAACAATCTCAGGCCCTGAATATGGTGGAGGCGGCGTCCGTTGCACAGGGTTGTGGCACAGTCGTTTCGAAGTGCCTTCTGAAAATACGTACATAAGTATGTACAGAAAAACCCTTCGCTACGGGTAAACCCCTAGCGTTTTTGGAGACAGTTTCGGGCCGCCGGATTGCCTTGCTTGGGGAGAGGGAGGGCACTCCCGCAGGTAGGACAAAGGGGGTAGCTACAGTATAACCTACCCCCACCCCCTATTTTTTGGTTCATCTCGGAAGTCCGTGGAACGCGGCCTTGACTTTTAAGAAAAAG
>OHBI01000419.1_pt1 | contig 23171 bp, 19 predicted proteins | sample 1577361 | NCBI WGS metagenome assembly OHBI01 (sample SAMEA3879579, study PRJEB24766) | human gut metagenome | biome: human-associated habitat; feature: feces | place: USA | collected 1985/1987 | reverse complement strand
ATTATAAACATTTTTTATCTATACTTCTCTAAGTTGCTTTAAATATATCATTGCTCACTTTACTTGGTTTATCTCCAACTGGACTCATGCCGTGCCCGGCACACATTAAAAGCGAACCCTACCATTATTAAGATAGTGATTCGCTCGTTTGATCTGCTTTTTCTGTTTGCCGCAACATGCGATATCCAACCCCCACATGCGTCTGAATATATTTAGGATTTGAAGTGTCTGGCTCAATCTTTTTACGCAATGTAGCCATAAACACACGAAGACTTGGAGTCTCTGTACCCTGAACGCTTCCCCACACTTCTTGCATGATATAATTATGTGTTAAAACCTTATCGGTATTTTTAGCTAAAACGCACAACAATTTATATTCAATTGGTGTTAAATGGATTTCATGCCCATTCTCATATACACACCCCTGCGCATAGTTGATTGTCAAATTTCCATTTTCATATACACTCTCATTTACACTTATGGTCTGACTATTATTCAATCTTCGAATCGTTACACGAAGTCTAGCCAACAATTCATCTACTGAAAATGGTTTTGTCAAATAATCATCGGCCCCTAAATCTAAAGCTTTCACTTTATCTTGATCTTCACTTCTTGCCGAAACCACAATAATTGGAATATTTGACCAAGAACGAACCTTCTTTATAACTTCCAAACCATCCATATCCGGTAAACCTAAGTCTAGAAGCATAATGTCAGGATTATAAGAAAGCACATTCATGATTCCTTGCTTCGCTGTTTTTGCCAGACGAAACTGATAATTTTCCATCTCTAGAGTTGTCGTAATCAAATTCCCAACCGCAATATCATCTTCAATTACTAAGATTTGAACTTTATTCATACAACTTTACCTCCACTGCATCCAATACAAACTTAAAACAAGCTCCATGAGGCGTTACATTCTCAACCCAAATCGTACCACCATGCGATTGAATAATAGATTTACACAAAGATAGACCTAGACCCATGCCACGTCTTGTATCTCCACCTCGATTGTTTTCCGTATAGAACATCTCAAACAATTGATCTGGATGTAAAACACCATTTCCATCATCTTGAACTTCAATTAAAATTTTATCCTCAACCCGCCTAGCATTCAAAGAAATATTTGAATTTTCAGGCGTATATTTGATCGCATTATTTATTAAATTCACTAAAACCTGAATAATCAAGCGTGCATCCATATTAGCCATCAATAAATCATCCTCTAAATGCATAGAAATATTATGTTTACGTTTATTACGACCCAAATGATGAATGGCCTCTCTAAAAATATCCTCAATCATTTCTGGTTGTAAATTCAACTGCATCGTACCATTTTCAATTCTCGTTATAAACAATAAGTTTTCCACCAAATCATACAACCACATCGCATCATTATAAATATCTTGATACAATTCCTTCTTCTTTTCTTGTGAAAACGCATTCTCGTTTTCCAACAATAAACCGGCATTGCCTGAAATACTAGTCAGTGGCGTTCTTAAATCATGCGAAATCATACGTAATAAATCGGCTCGCAACGCCTCTTGTTTGGCTTGCTGCTCAATTTTTAGATTTTCTAAACGAATCATTTCCTTCTCTAAAGCCATACCACACTCGTCCAATATCGCAAGCCACAAATTTTTTTCAAAAGAATCTATCTTATCTTTTAATACAATTCCAACCACGCCTAACACTTCGTGCGTTCCATTAATAGGTAAATATAAACACATCGAATCCGAATGATAACTCGTTGTCTTTCCAGCCTCATGCCTATTTTTATAAACCCAAGCCACAATATCCGTTTCTACAGGACACTGTCCTAATAGAATAGGCTCATCATTATGTGGATACAACACTAAATCCGTATCCAATAATTTATGCAGTTGTTTTAACATCGAAGCATAGATCGCATTCATATCATTCGCCTTTTGAAGCATCTGGCTCATCTCCAATAAGACTTGCGTACGATACACTTGTTTGGCATTTTCGAAAGATTGTTTCTTTAATCTTGTCATTAATGAACTAGATGACATGGCCACCACAAACATAACAATATATGTCGTAATATAGCTTGGATCACTCAACAAAGAAAAGTAGGGGTATGTAAAGAAAAAGTTAAAGCATAACACTGAAAATAAAGACGCCAACAAACTATAGATATACCCACTTGTCCATATAGATACAAATACGATGCCCAAGATATAGATCATAATAGGCGTTGTAATCAAAAATTGAAAGTGCATAAATCCCTTGCCAATAAGCGTACAAAGAAAAAGAATCCCCATCATTTTTAATGTATCTTTCAATGAAAAACTCAAAAGATTAAAATTAAAATGAAACATGCGACGATAATCCTGCGGATAATTCACAGAATATATATCAATATCTTTCAACTTAAACAATGCTTGTTTCGCCAAATTTTTTTCTAAAACAACACAATCCACCTGAGAAACACCCACATATTCCACGAGCTGAGGCAATACATCCTGTCCATAAAGAATCGTTACTTTTGCCCCTTTACTCTCCGCATACTTAATATTTTCACGTAAACAACTCTTTGATGCCGCACTTGCCCCCTCATATTTTGGAGTTTGCACAAAAATAGCACTCAATACTGCATGATTGCTTTTCGCAATTTGAGCTCCCTTATCAATAACTCTAGAATTATATTTAGAAGCCGATAAACATATTAATACATTCGCCATAAAGCTAGTATAACACAAGCCCACAAAGAATCATTCATCTTAACATTGTCTTAACATAGTGTTAGAATACTTTATGGAATCTTAATACAGACTAGTGTAGAATGTTTTAAGATATTAGAATAGGTGGTTTTATGTTTAAAAAACGTATGAAACGCATTACCCCAGGACAAATGATCATCCTCAGTTTTGCGACTATGATATTTATCGGTGCCTGCCTGCTTATGCTTCCATTTTCCACAAACGATGGTAAGGGCGCACCATTTTTAGATGCATTATTCACTTCAACCAGTGCCTCCTGCGTAACCGGACTGATTATGCATGACACAGCACAATATTGGTCCCCATTTGGACAACTCATTATCTTGATTCTGATTCAAATTGGAGGTATGGGCGTCATTACGATGGCCATTCTACTCTTTGTTCTTGGAGGCAAGAAAATTGGTTTTAAACAAAGATATTTTATGCAACAATCTATTTCTGCCCCAAAACTAGGGGGTATTATCCGAAACACAAAATGGATTCTAAAAGCTGCATTATGCGTCGAAGCACTAGGTGCCATCTTATTAGGCATACGCTTCTTACCGCGTTTTGGACTTGTCAAAGGCCTATGGTATTCCATATTCCATTCCATCTCTGCCTTTTGTAACGCAGGCTTTGATTTAATGGGCACAAACCAAGCTTACTCATCTTTAACAGGATATGCCGGTGATATTTTAGTATCCAACGTCATCGCAGCACTAATCGTACTTGGTGGCTTAGGCTTCTTTGTCTGGAAAGATGTTGTTGAATACAAACATCATTTACATAAATATTCACTACAATCCAAAGTTGTATTATTTACTACTGCAACATTGTTGATCATCAGTACACTCTATTTCTTTATCAATGACTTTAGCCATTGGAATATGCGTCTAGCCGATCAAATCAACGTTTCCATTTTCCAAGCCGTATCCCCAAGAACAGCTGGATTTAATACGATTGATTTAAACAAAATGAATCAAAGCAGCATTTTCTTTATGACACTATTAATGTTGATAGGAGGAAGTCCACAAGGTACGGCCGGAGGATTTAAAACAACAACATTAGCCGTATTGATTCTTAGTATTCGTGCTGTATTCAATCATAAACAAAACCCACAATGTTTTGGAAGAAGAATTTCCATGGACACATTAAACAATGCTACAGCCTTATTTATGTTATTTATGGTATTATTCTTTACAGGAGCACTCCTTATTTCGGCCTTCAATCAACTACCCATTCTTGACGCCCTATTTGAAGCGGCCTCTGCCATTGGAACCGTTGGACTTACATTAGGAATCACACCCACACTATCAAGTGCATCACATTGTATTTTAATTTTCTTGATGTTCTTTGGAAGAGTTGGAGGCTTAACTTTACTTTTAGCCATTTCAAAACATCAAGTTGTCGCAAACGCAAATTTACCACAAGAAAATATCACAATTGGATAACAGGAGGAACATATGAAATCAGTATTAATTATTGGTATGGGACGTTTTGGACGTCACATGGCACAAAAACTATATGATTTAGGGCATGACGTTTTGGCCATTGACAAAAATGAAGAAAAAATCAACAAAGTCCTTTCTTATGTCACAAACGCACAAATCGGAGATTCTACCGACGAAAGCTTTATTGACTCACTAGGCGTATCGAACTTTGATCTTTGCGTTGTAGCCATTGGAGATGACTTTCAAAGTTCACTCGAAACAACAGCCCTATTAAAAGATTATGGATCAAAACTTGTTGTCGCAAGAGCCGTACGCGATGTACACGCTAAATTCTTATTGCGCAATGGAGCCGATGAAGTTGTATATCCTGAAAAACAAATTGGTAACTGGGCCGCCGTACGTTTTTCAAGCGAAAACATCTTTGACTACGTACAACTTACTCCAGAATATTCCATTTATGAAATTGCCGTACCAACCGCTTGGATTGGAAAAACCATGTTAGAACTCGATATTCGTAGAAAATACCATATCAACATTCTAGCTACCAAAATCAATGGAATTCTAGACCCACTTCCAAGTGCTGAACATACTTTCCAGGAATCCGAAAACATTCTTATTCTTGCGCAAAATTCAGACGTACAAAAATTCCTTCGTTTTTAATGAAATCTTAACATGACGCCTCATTCTTTTACACCGTTTAAACATTTAAAATTCTACAATAAAGGTGTAAGAAAGAGGCGATTATTTATGTTAGGAATTTTATCAATAGGATCCGTAATCTACATTTCTTTCTTAGTCCCACGACTCTTAAATCACATCTTAAATATCACTCACCATTAATGTATGCCACGAGTATACCAATTATCCCCATTTTTAAGTTATAAATATACTTAAGAAAGGGGATTTTATTATTATGAAAACATGGAAACTAGTCAGTGGAATCATTTCCATTGTATTAAGTGTATTTGTCGTATTCCAAAGTATGATAGCAGGCCTTGCCAACGCACTAGAAGAAAGTGGACAAGTAAGTGGCAGTGCAGGACTTGTTGTTAGTATATGCATGCTTTGTGGAGGAATTGTATCGATTGTATCTAGAAAGAATAATTCAAAAGGAACCAACATTGCACTTCTAATTCTATTTAGTTTAGCTACATTAACAGGCTTTGTACTTGCAGAAAATTATTCAGACCTTTGGTCAGCATGGTGCTTGATCAATGCAGTACTTGCCTTCATCTCATTAAGAAAAGGTGCCAGTAAAATCTGACACCTTTTAAAAACGCTTTACTTATCAAATAAATGGATATTTTTACACATTTTTCTGCACTTTTTAGTATTGCTTTTGCACATTTTTCCGAGGTTTTTAGTAACTATTTTACACATTTTCCTGAAGCATCAAAAAAGACAGCAATTAAGCTGCCTATCTTACCATATCACGAGTGATGTCTTTTAAGCTTTTAGCCCCACACATCTCCATAGTATCTTGAAGTTCACTGCCAAGTTTATCCACTAAGACTTGAATACCTTCTTCTTTTGCTCCATAGATCGCATTCACAAATGGACGAGCTACAATGACAGCATCCGCACCTAATGCCAAAGCCTTAAAGATATCGACACCATTACGAAGTCCACCATCCACAAAGATTTTCATACTGCCATCTACAGCTTTTACAATCTCTTCGAGTACTTCAGCAGTTGCAGGCGTCTGATCTTGAACTCGACCACCATGATTCGAAACCACAATTGCACTAGCTCCCGCTTCTTTTGCCTTTAAAGCCCCCTTCACACTCATAACACCCTTCACAATAAATGGTACAGGTGTATTTGAAATGATTGCCTTTAATTGTTCTGTATTCATTCTTCCTGCAGGAGGCTGACACCCCTTTAAGAAAGGAAGTCCAGCTGCATCTACATCCATAGCTACCGCAAAGGCATTACTGTTTAAAGCTAAATTTAGCTTTTCCAAATAAGTCTCTAAGCTCCAAGGTTTAACGGTTGGAATACCATACCCATTATTCTCTTTAATAATTCGTGTCGCATTTTCCATTATACTAGGATCTTTTCCATCTCCTGTAAACGCACAAATGCCAGCTTCTATACAACCTTTTACTAAGATATCATTATATCCATTATCATCATATGCATCTGAATAGTGCATGGCTACAGCTCCTACAGGACCTGCAAAAATCGGATATTTAAATGTATGACCAAATAGTTCTAATTCTGTACTTACTGGCTCATTATCTGTAATTGTATCCATATTTACACGAATGTTTTTCCAAGCATCATAGTTACGCATCGCAACATCCCCAATCCCTTTAGCACCAGGACCTGGAATCGTATTTCGACATGCCTTTCCATCACATACAGGACAAGACTTACATAATTTTGTTCCCATCACTTCACGACTTTTTTCCATCAATTCCATATAATTCATAATCATTCCTCCATTACATTCGCTATAACTAAGCCTAATATTCCGGCTACCAGTTTCACAACCACAAACCAAGTCACACTTGCAGGATTGACTGAGGCAATAAAACCGAGTTGTCCACCAAACACAAATGCCCCACTCAAAGAAAAGGCAGCATTTAAAATCTTACCCTTCCTGTTCATTTTACTAAATAATGGTAACATCGCAATACTTGTTCCAAAAGATAAGATAATTCCCATCACTGAATATTTATCAATATTTAGTATTTGACCTACTCTTTCAATCTGACTTGAAAACTTCCTTAATATAATTTCACAAAACACCAAAGAACCACAAACAATAATACTCATTTGAAATACAATGCGCAAAGCTTCATTGATCAATGTCGCATTTGTGAAGTTCATATTGAAAAAGAAAGTCAAACAAACTAGAAAAAAGAAGATGTATCCTACGAATTGTACAAGCTTAGAAAATAATGTCAATACGACAATCAACGTTTGAAAAGAAATAAAGAATAATCCTATCAAAATAGCACAAATAAGAATTACGGGTAAAAACACAATCAAAAAATGATCAATACGCAATAAAAAGCCACAACCAATAAGAATAGGTAATAAACCTAAAATACCATACACAACTCCTTTTAAATAGTGATTCAAATCATCTTTATCCAGTTCATTTAAAAAGATTGGCAATTGAAAACTAATTAAGCATCCTAAAGTGGACGTTAATAATACACCGCAAAAGATAAGCACACTTTCAGAATGTGTCATAGACTCTATAATGGAATAACCTCCAAGATCTGGCGCCAACAAACTCGAAATAATCATTTCTTTATTTTTGAAAAGAGTGGCATGACCATTTAAAAACGCAATCGCTATACAATAAAAGCCCCCAACGCTCATCATAAAATCACCCATCGTGATAATGCCTCGATCAAAAGAAGTGGCTAGTCCAAGTCGATTCTTAAACATCTTGTCAAATAAGCCTAAAGCAGCAAAGCATAATAAAATAAAAATAATCGGATTCATGCATTCATTCTATTATAAGAAAGAAAAAAAGTCGAAGAAATTTTCTTCGACTAATGTGCGTTACTTGCCGCAACTTTTACTCTAGACCACAAATCCGCAATGATCTTACGTGTAGTTTCATCATATTGGAATACTTCATCTTTATCGTAACCAGCACGAGGTGTATATGCGTTGATACCATCATAATCTCCGCCTTTACCACCAAGTTCTTCCGTAACTTCTTTATTTGGTGAAGTATATCCAACATAACTCGAATTATCCATAGCTGCATCATAACTTGTAATATAACGAATAAACTCATTCGCAAGCTTAGGATTCTTCGCATTCTTAGGAATAACCATCGCATCTGACCATAAGTTTGTTCCACTCTTTGGCATATAGAATCCCATATTTTCATTTTCTGACATGACATAAGCTGCATCTCCAGAATAAATAAGTCCTAAAGCCTTTCTAGCTTGTGCCATATTATCAATAATTTCATCTGTTACAATTTCTGGATCCATTGTCTGAACACATTGAATCAACCAGTTATATGCTGCATTTAATTCATCTTGACTTGTCGTATTCATTGAATAACCAAGAGCTTTTAATGCCATCATAAATGAATCTCTTTCTGAATCATATAGATAGATATCTCCCTTAAATTTCTGATCTAAGAAAATATCCCATCCATCTTTTTCCAAATCTTCTTCAGATACTTTTGTCTTATCGTATACGATACCAACAGTACCCCAGAAATAAGGAATTGAATATTCATTCTTTGGATCATACGGAAGACCTTTGATCGCATCCACCAATTCACCTAAACATTCTTTGCGAGTTTCTGGCTCTAATTTTTGAAGCATTTTTTCCTGCATCATTCTTTGAATCATATAATCACTTGGAACCAATACATCATACGCATCGCCATTGGCAACCTTAATATACATCTGTTCGTTTGAATCAAAGTTATCCATGATAACCTTAGCTCCCGTTAACTCTTCAAAACCTGAAATGATATTTTCACCTGTATATTCACCCCAGTTATATACATGTAAAGTTTGTCCTGCATAAGGCTGACTACCAGCTGATTTATTCAAGCCAAATAAAGAGGCCACTAAACCAACTACCACAACACCCACAACAGCCCATTTCCAAGGTTTATTTTGTTTTGAAGGACTTGTCTTTTTACGAATCATTGGCAAGACATTCACGATTATTAGAGTGATTGTGATCAGCAATACAACCAATGTACTAATCGCATTTACACTTGGATTAATACGCTTAGACATTGTATACACCATAATACTCAAGTTCTTTACACCTTGACCCGTTACAAAATATGAAATAACGAAATCATCAAAAGACATTGTGAACGCAATCAAAGCACCCGAAACAATACCCGGCATAATTTGAGGTACAATAACTTTCACCAAAGCTTGCCAAGGCGTAGCCCCTAAATCCATTGCAGCATCGGCCAAGTTTGGATCTAATGATTTGATCTTAGGCATAATACTCAAAATAACATATGGAATACAGAAAGCAATATGTGCTAATAATAATGTCACAAATCCCTTTTCAATTTGGAAAGTAATAAATAGAAGCATCAATCCAATGGCAGTAACAATTTCAGGGTTCATGATTGGAAAATCATTGACCTGACTGACAAAAGCACGCAATACTTTCTTTGACTTTGATAAACCAATCGCCGTAATCGTACCAATGATCGTAGAAATAATTGTCGCCAATAAGGCAATAATAATTGTGACATACAAAGATTCCATCATACCGTGGTTTTTAAGCATAGCCTCATACCAACATAATGAGAACCCTGTAAAGTGTGTTAACGATTTTGAACTATTGAAGGAAAAAATAATCATGAATAATATTGGTGCATAAAAGAACACCAATAATAAAGCCATGCCTACTTTACCTAATACTCTCTTATCTTTCGACATGCCTATTTTTCCTCCTTATTACGCTCTTCCAATTTCCTTACAAGCATCATTAGAAGCATCATGATCATAGCCATGATCATTGAGATAGCTGAACCAAAGTTCCATTCTCCTACAGTAATGAACTGATTTTCAATGACGTTACCAATCAAGAAGAATTGTCCTCCACCCAATAATTTAGGAATGAAGAATGAACTTACGGCAGGTAAGAACACTAATGTGATACCTGAAACTACGCCCGGTAATGAAAGTGGGAAAATAACCTTCCAGAACGTCTGGAATTTATTAGCACCCAAATCCTGAGCCGCCTCTAATAAAGATTTATCCATCTTCGTTAAAGCCGTGTTGATCTGCAGAATCATAAATGGCAAGAAGTTATACACCATACCAATCAATACAGCAGCTTCTGTATATAAAAGTTCTGTATGAATGCCAAACAAGCCTAAAAAGCTACTAATAATTCCATCGCTTGATAAAATACCAATCCATGCATATGTTCTTACAAGCATGTTGATCCATGTAGGAAGAGTAATCGCAAGAACTAAGATTTGTTGAACTTTAGGACTATTCTTAGAAATAAAGTATGCGATTGGATATCCGATCAACAAACAAATAATGGTTGTCTTAATGGCAATCCATAAAGAACGCCATAAAATCAACAAGAAATCTTTGTCTGTAAAGAAACGAACATAGTTATCTAATGTAAGCTTAAAGTGCACAATACTGTTGCCTTGCTGAATGATTGAATAAAACGCAATCAGCAACATCGGAAGCAACAACATGATGCAAGCCCACACAATATAAGGGATTGCTAATTGTTGAAATTTTTTCATTTTCTAGAATCCCATTTTCTCCATAACATGGATATCTTCCGCAAAGAAAGTAAGTCCGACCTCTTTTCCTTCCTCTACATAATCCGTTGTATGAATCTTGAATTCACGACCCGTCGTCCAGAAAGTTACCTTATAGACACCTTCCTTAATTGTTTCAGGATCAAAATCATAATCTACATCTAGATCTACTGTTTCATTTTCGTCATCCAACTTCCAACCCTGTGCATTTGCCCAAGTCTTCAAATCTGTATCGATAGCCATGGATTCCTTAATTTCATCCACTGTTTTAAAGAAGTTAAACGCAGAAACAGCTTCATTGGCCTTCTTATTTTCAACAACTCTTTGATCCACAACCCAAATCTTACGCGTGATTGAAGTTTTATTGTTTGTTGAGAAAGTCACTGTATATTCTCCTACTTCCTGTTTTAAATCTGTATCAATACCATGAATGGAAATAAACTCATCTGTTTCAGGATTCCAAGCCTGTGCATCGGCACGCGCAATAATTTCTTTATCATCAATATCCTTCATATCTTCTAAGTCTAAATAGAAGTCGTTGGCAGAAATCTTTTCTTTTCCATCTTCACTTGTGATCGCATAGTTCTTGTTTACGTGCATATTTACCGTAACATGCGTACCAGGAACCGTTTCCACCATGATTTCATAGTGAACGCCCTTAAATAATACGCTCTCAACTTCACCAGTCATCTTGCCATCTTTCACATCCACAATATCAATATCTTCTGGACGAATTACGACATCCACTGGTTCATTTTCTTTATATCCAACATCCACACAATCAAATGTAATATCATCAAAACGCACTTTCTTATCGCAAACCATACGTGCTGGAATAATATTACTTTCCCCAATGAACTTCGCAACATATTGGTTTACTGGCTCATTATAAATATCTTCTGGACTACCAACCTGTTGAATCTCGCCATCCTTCATGATGACAATTTTATCTGACATGGTTAGTGCTTCTTCCTGATCATGTGTAACGAAGATAAATGTGATTCCTACTTCTTGTTGAATCTTCTTTAATTCATACTGCATTTCTTTACGAAGCTTTAAATCCAACGCACTCAAAGGTTCATCCAACAATAATACGCTTGGCTCATTAACTAAGGCACGCGCAATCGCAACACGCTGCTGCTGACCACCAGATAGTAAAGTAACATCTTTATTTTCAAATCCTTCAAGACCAATCAACTTCAACATTTTCATGACCTTTTGATCAATAACATCCTTACTCATCTTTTTAATTTTCAATCCAAACGCAATATTGTCATACACATTCATATGAGGGAATAGTGCATATTTTTGGAAAACCGTATTCAACTCACGCTTATAGGCTGGCACTTCACAAATATCTTCTCCATTTAAGATGACTTGTCCTTCGCTAGGCTCTAAAAAGCCCCCTAAAATACGTAATAAAGTTGTTTTTCCACAGCCACTAGGCCCTAATAGTGTGACAAACTCATTTTCATATATATCTAAATCAATACCCTTTAATACAACTTGGCCATCAAACTCTTTTACGATGTGGCGAAATTGAATTAATTTATTCTTTTCCTGTTCCATGTATGTTCTCTCCTTGTCAATTAAAATACAGGCGGTGTAGACACCCATAATACTTTGGCATCTGCACTCGATACGTTTTCTAAATAATGCCCTTCCTTACCTGTAATATAGAAGGTTTCTTTTGATTTAACTTTTAACCTTTTATTACCAACAACTAAAACAACACTGCCCTTTAAAACATAGCCAAATTCTTCTCCCTCATGCGCCTTAACTTTCTGTGACTTTGCGCCAGGTTTTAAAGTCAATAAAAGAGGTTCCATCTGATTCTTTTGGGCATTTGGAATAATATATTCCGTAACCAAATCTTCTTGTTCATTCACAAAAAAATCCTGCGTATGGAAAACAATCTGCTCTTCCTTGCTTGATTGAAAGAAATCAGCCAAATTGGTACCTAGAGCTTCCAATATATTTTCCAATGCAGAAATATTTGGACTTGTTAAGTCGCGCTCTAACTGAGATAAAAAGCCTTTCGTTAATTCACTACGATTCGCAAGTTCTTCCAAAGTCAACCCATTCTGGGTTCGAAGCTCTTTTAGTTTTTTGCCTATTTTCATTCAATCACCCCTAATTTGTTTTTTATACTAAACTTTTTGTTTCATTAAAAGAACAAATCTATTATATAGGAAACCATCAATTATGCAAGAAAAAAAAGAGCATTTTTCATGCTCCTACGTTAAATTTATTTTACGGTTTCAGATTTCTTAAACGATACAATACACAATTTGTCATTACTGCCAAATATAAAGCCTCACTCATACCTTGCGTCTGTAAAGTCAATGGATAATCATCGCGAATCATAAAGTCCATACTGATGTTTGTTCGCTTAGATATCTTTAAAATTTTATCCACATTGATCTGCCCCTCATCCCAATACTTAGCGGTATTCCTTGATACCTCCATATACTTGCCAAAATTTGTTTGAGATAAAGAAAAGACTACTTCCCGTATAAAGCGCATGCGATCGCCCATATCATTCTTTAAATTATATTCAATTTCTTTAAATTTCGAACTTCTTTTAATATCCGTAAATAGTTCGGGATGAATCAATTTCATAATGTCCTGAACCTGATCATTTGTTAAGCCATCCAAATTAATTGGTTGATTAAACATATGCTTAAAGAAAATCGAATCAATGGATTGATGATTATAATCCGCAAGAATGAGCACAATACGTGGTTGTGTACGATTCTCAGAATGAATTTGCCTTCTAAAGTTAGGCAAAGACATATGGGCCGCTTTGGCAACTTCTTCTTCTGAAATATTATTATCTTCAATAAATTGCACAATTTGTCTCATAAAAAAACACCTCCACGTTTAACATAGAGATGTTTTAAGTATTTGTACTCGACCGAAATTCGAAAATCGGTCGATGAAGACAAATTTTTATGCTTTTGTCGTATTTTCGTTTTGAATATTCTTAATAATATCCGTTAAATCCGCTTCATTGATAGCACCATCATAGAAATCATTCAACGTTTCAATCAGACCCTTATCATCTGGTAAAACCGTTTCAAACACTTCTTTCATGTGTGCAGCCTCCTGATTTGAACCTGCATACTTAACCGTCGCATGAATCATAGATGTATAGATGACATTCACCAACATTAAATGATATTTATTATTGTAACCCTCATTACGATTATCAATTACTGTATGGGTATTAATTAAAGCTGTTCCTTGATATTGAGCTAAAGTAGGAAACTCTAAATAAAGCCCTTTTATTGTCTTGTATGTCATTAATTTCAATGCATATATACACGCAAATTGTTCTAAATCGCCTAACATACGTAAATGATCATCACTGTCTAGAACCTTTTTAAAGTTAATGTCTAGTAATCTTGCCAAAACATCACTCACACATTCAAGATTGGTCTTACAAACCACTTCCTGACGCCCCTCTAAATCCGTTGTGATTACGAATAAATCACCTTCGCGATCATAAAATATATTATCTGGATGTCTTAAATTCACCATGCGATCACCTTTTAACGAATAAAATTCGTACCCTTTCTAATCTCTTTTTCAGGCAAACCATACGCCTCTTTACCTAAGGCAATACTTTTCATCAAGAATGTCATATTACGAGCTAGAGCACGCATCGTTTGTTTACCCTCTTCATCTTGCTCGGCTTCTTGTGCATTATTTCCATGAATCGAATTCCAATATTGACTCGACACAACGGGCATTCCACTAATTGTAAAATACTTATTTAATTCATCAAAAGTAGCACTTGCTCCACCTCGACGACAAGAAACAACACTTGCGCCTACTTTCATGGTCTTATCAAATCGAGCACAATAGAACAAACGATCTAATACCGCAACGAGTGTCGCATTAGCACTGGCATAATATACAGGACTAGAAACTACCAATCCATCCGCTTCTTCAAATTTTGGCAACAATTCATTGACAATATCATCATATACACATTTACCAAGTTTTGTACAAGCACCACAAGCCATACAACCACGAACCGCTACGTTTCCCACTTGTACAATTTCGGTTTCAACACCATTTTCTTTAAATATAGCTTCCATTTCACGCAAAGCCAAATCATTCACTCCACTGTCATGTGGACTTCCATTCAACATTAAGACTTTCATATTTTTCCTCCGAAAAAACCTATCTCTATTTTATCATTTGCGTCAACATGATAAAATAATGTTTATGAAACGAATAGTAACTGGAATATTAGCACATGTCGATGCAGGAAAAACCACTTGTATCGAAAGTATGCTTTATACATCAAAAACAATCCGAAAATTAGGTCGTGTCGACCATCAAGATGCCTATTTGGATTATGATAATCAAGAAAGAGAAAGAGGCATTACGATTTATTCAAAGGAAGCTCACTTTCATTGGAAAGATAGCGAAATCTATTTGATTGATACACCAGGCCATGTTGATTTTTCAAGTGAAATGGAAAGAAGTCTTCAAGTATTAGATTTAGCCATTCTTTTGATCAATGGACAAGATGGCATTCAATCGCACACTTCTACCATTTGGAAATGCTTAAAGCACTACAAGATTCCTACATTGATTTTTATTAATAAGATGGATATTAGCTATAAGACAAAAGAAGAACTTATGAATGATCTTAAAACACATTTTTCATCCAACTGCATTGATTTTAAATCAAAAGAAGCTGAAGATGAACTATCCATGTTGAATGAAGATATCATGAATCACTATTTAGAAACAGAAACCATTGATACTTCACTTCTTCAACAAGCTATCTTTAAAAGAGAATGCTTCCCTGTATTCTTTGGTTCGGCCTTAAAAATTCAAGGCATTGAAGATTTAATGGATGCGATCATCGATTTATCTTTTATCCAAGATTACCCTGAAGATTTTGGTGCTCGCGTATACAAGATTTCAAGTGATGACCAAGGCAATCGTTTAACCCACGTAAAGATTACGGGTGGTACATTAAATGCCAAAGATAAAGTTGGTGCAGATGAAAAGGTAGACCAAATTCGTTTGTATAATGGAAAACAATTTGAAATGGTACAAACCGCTTACCCAGGAATGATTTGTGCACTAAAAGGATTAAACAATTATGAAGTAGGCCAAGGCTTAGGATTTGAGTCCGACACGACAAAGCCACTATTAAATGCCTACATGAATTATCAATTATTACTTCCTGAAGGTGTAGATGCGCTTACTATGATGCGCTACTGCAGTGTACTTGCCCAAGAAGATCCACAACTCCAAATTGAATATGATGAGCAGACGAAACAAATCTTTTTAAGGCTGATGGGATCTATTCAAATGGAAATTCTTCAAAAGGAAATTGAAAGAAGATCTAAAGTTAAAGTTGGTTTTACAACTGGTAAAGTCTTATTTAAAGAAACCATTCAAAATACCGTTATTGGAGTCGGCCACTTTGAGCCTTTAAGACACTATGCCGAAGTGCACTTAAAACTTGAACCATTACCTAGAGGTAAAGGCCTTGTGTTCGAATCGAACTGTTCCAATGATGATTTGGCTTTAAACTGGCAAAATCTGATTTTAACGCATTTAAAAGAGAAACAACACAAAGGTGTATTAACTGGATCACCCATTACCGATATAAAAATCACTTTAGTAGCAGGTAAAGCCCACTTAAAACATACAGAAGGTGGAGATTTTAGACAAGCTACGTATCGTGCTATAAGACAAGGTCTAAAAGAAGCCGAGTCTGTATTATTAGAACCTTATTATAGTTTTGAATTGATTGTTGAAAATCAATATGTTTCAAAGGCTTTGTTTGACTTAGAAAACAAGCATTGTACATTTAAAATTGAAGAAGACCTAAACAACCTTGTTCACATCAAAGGAACGGGACCTGTACGTGAGTTGATGGACTATCAAAAGGATGTCATTGCGTATACAAAAGGTAAAGGTCAATTTATTTGTGAGTTAGAAGATTATCATGCATGTTTTGATCAAGAAAAGATCATTGAAGAAACAAATTATGATAGTGAAGCCGATTTAAACAATCCAACCGGATCTGTATTCTGCGAACATGGAGCAGGTTATTTTGTGCCTTGGGATGAAGTCAAGGAGCATATGCACATCCAAATTAAAGAAGCCAACGCAACTTCCTATACTTCTTATGTAAAACATACAGTTCGTGAAGAAGAATTAAAGAAAGTATTTAATTCACTTGGTGGAAACAACAAGAAAGCTGAAAAGCCAATCAAGAAAAAAGCGAAGGTTGATATGAATTTAAATCAGATTCATGTCGAAAATAAAAAGCCAGAATGTTTAATGATTGACGGCTACAATATGATTTATGACTGGCAAGATTTAAAAGATATTGCCAAAGTAAACATTGAATCTGCACGTGATGAATTGATCAATCGAATCTCGAATTATCAAGGATATAAGCGTATCAAAGTCATCTTAGTATTTGATGGATATCGCGTAAAAAACAATACAGGTTCACATTTTAATCAAGGAAATCTAGACATTATTTATACGAGATACAACCAGACTGCGGACAGCTATATTGAAAAGGCTGTACATGATTTAAAAAAGAAATATGAATTATCCGTTGCGACAAGTGATGGCTTGATTCAAAATGCGATTTTAGCCAATGGCGCAAAAAGAATTTCAGCTCGTGAACTTGAGATTGCCGTAAAAAACGTAAACAAACGAGCTCTTTCGTACCTAAAGAAATAGTTTATGATATAATAGCGAAAAAGATGGAGGAATTTGATTTATGACAAGAAAGATTGCCATTATTGGAGCCGGTCCTGCTGGCTATACATTAGCTCAAGAATTAGTTAAAACAGAAAATGAATACCAGATTGATATTTTTGATAAGGAAGCTGAAATTGGTGGAGCCATTTACACAGGTATTCCTGAATATCGTATGCCCAAAACATTCTTAGAAAAAGCCTATAACGGATTGATTGAAGCCGGTGTTAAATTTCATTTTAATACTTTTGTGGATCAAACTATGTTTAAGGAATTACAAGCAAACTATGATTATGTAGTTGTAGCGATTGGTGCCCAAATTGAAAATACTTTTGGTTTTGAAACAGGTAATGGCGTTGTTGCCGGCTTAACATTACTTTACGATTTAAATATCAATCACAAACAAGAAGACTTCAAAAAATATAAAAAGGCCATTGTTTGGGGTGGTGGAAATGTTGCGATGGATTGTGCAAGATCATTAGTTCGTATCATTGATGATGTCACAATCGTATATCGTAGATCTTTACAGGAAATGCCTGCAAGTCCTGCAGAAATCAAAGCCTGTGAAAAAGAAGGTGTTAAGATTGCCTTCTTAAACAACATCAAAGACATTTTAAAAGATGAAAATGGAAATGTTTGTGGTGTTCAAGTTGCGAAAATGGAACTTGGCGAAATGGATGAATCTGGAAGAGCAAGCTGCCATGAAGTAAAAGACTCATTATTTACAATGGATTGTGATCTAGTTGCGATGGCTATTGGTCAAAAAGTAGACTTCACTCCATTAAACAACGATTTAAAAACAACGGATACACACGCCTCTACATTAGAGAATGTATTCATTATTGGAGATGCCTTTACAGGGCCAAAAACAATTGGTAGTGCTGTAATGGAAGGTAAAAAGATTGCCAAAGAAATCATAGGAGCGAAATAATCGTTCCTTTTTTTGTGTTTTAATGTCTTTTTCACATTGAACCTTTACAAGCAGCAAGCATATGTATACTTTTGGGAATGGATTTATCATTGCATTTTAATGACAATCCCAGAGCGCGTATAAGAACCTCTGACGTTATTAGGAGGTGGTAGTCATAAACAATTATGAAGTACTTGTATTACTGATTTCAGTATTGGCAATCTATACGACTCTAATTGGCTTTGTGATTCAGCTTTTGATTGAATGAATCAAACGAAAATGAATAAACAATATAAAAACTACCTACGCCAACTCTAGCAAAGTTTGTAGGTAGTTTTTACTACATCACAATCTCTTTTCAAATCCACCATCAATTTCTTGATCCTCACTAATTGTCACAAAGGCCTTTGGATCAATTTCATTGACAATTTTTTTGAAGTTACGAATCTCATACTTATTTACAGCACAAAATAAAATATACTGTTCTGTATCTGTATAAGCACCTTTACCCATCCAATATGTTACACCACGACCTGTTCTTTCCATGATCACATTCTTCATGTTTTCTTTTTTTGTGAAAATCAGTACGGTCATGTTGATATTCTGATAGTGGATACGATCACTAATAAAATAAAGAATAGCCACAAAGATAATAGAATAAAGGGATGTCTGTAAATCAAATATAAAGGCACAAATTGTAAATAGGATCGAATTGATAATAATCGATAGCTTACCTACCGAAAAGCCTGGCTTTGTCTTCGATAAACAAACTCCGGCAATATCCATACCACCACAACATCCACTGCTCTGTAAAGCAAGTCCAACTCCAATACCACACATTAAGGCTCCAAAAATACAATTTGAAAGCATATCTGGCATAATCACAAAGGATTGTTTTGGCAAAATCGATAGTGTAATCGTTTGAACCACTAAACTAATGACAGTCTTGATACAAAACTCTTTATTCATGATTTTAAATCCCATCACAAACAAAGGAATATTGATCATAAAGTTAATGACACCCACCAAGTTCATGTGTCCAAGACTCGGTATCATCTTTAAAATAAAATACTCAATGATCTGTGCAACCCCAATGGCACCACCAAAGTTGATTCCATTCGGGGTCACAAATAAATAAATCCCTAAAGAAAGTAAGATACTTCCTACAATTAACTCAATATACTTTTCAACATTTTCTCTCATTTTTAACCCAACCTAATCTACGTACATAGCTAAGTATAATGGAAGAGTAATTTTTTTGCCATGAATTCCACAATTTCCATTCACAAATTTATATCCATAAGGAATATTTTCATTTTTCAACAATTGATCCATGGATTGCGAACGATTGTTTCCAGCCTTCACTTCGATTGGAATTACTTTTGTGCTTTGTTCAATCAAAAATTCTATTTCTAAATTCTTATTTTGGTAATAGTGAAGCGTATGATGACTTTTCATTAAAATATCCGCTATCAGGTTTTCATATATACCACCCTTCACTGGACCCGTTAAAGTATCATCCAATATAGCTTGTTTCATTTCAAAACCATACATTGCGACCAACAAGCCTAAATCCGTTAAATACATCTTGTAGAATTTATCATTTTCATATCCGGCCAAAGGAAATAGGCACGCTGACACATTTTTACACAGCCATACAAGCCCAGCATCTCTTAACCACTCAATACTATTTTCAAATTTTCTTGCGGTAGCCTTAGATTCCACAACCGAAAACTGAAATTTTTTATTCTCTTTTGCAAGTTGCTTCGTAACCGACATGTAACAATTCTTTACCTTTGGTTTTTCAGATGATGAAGCATATTTTGAAATATCATCCATATAGCTTGAAATAATTTGTTCCTGAACTTTTTGTACTTGTCCAAAATGATTTGAGTCTAAATATGTTTGCACAACAGCAGGCATTCCACCTACGACAATATATTCACGAATCAATCGCATAAATTGATTATGTATTTCCTCAGGAATTCTTTCTTTTGAATCATAATATTTTTTTAATATCTCTAATGAATTTTCACTATATCCTTTTGCCCACAAAAATTCTTCAAAATCTAAGCCATACATTGTAACCGATAACTCGTAGCCAACCGGTATACTCGTTACTTCCTTATAACTGATACCCAATAATGAACCACTTGCGACTACATCATATCTATTATCTAATGCCAAAAATTTCAATGCCGTACGTGCATTCGGACATTCTTGAATTTCATCCAAGAAAATCAATGTATCCCCTTCAATGAATCGTATATGAGGCATCACCAATGTCATTCTCGAAAAAATCTCTTCTGCCGATAATGAGTTTTCAAATATAGTCTTTAATTGTGGATTCTCAATGAAATTTATATAAATATAGCTCTTATAATTATTCTTTCCAAAATAATCAATAATATATGTCTTACCAATTTGCCTTGCACCACGAACCAATAAACACTCTTGATTTTTTTCTTTTGACCACTTCAATAAAGTATTATAAAACTTTCTTCTTAACATAGGCACCTCCTAATCCCATTATATCATTTTTGCATATTTTTCGAGGATATTTTTTACTTTTATGCATATTTTTCTAAGTTATTTTAAACAAAAATGCATATTTTTTGAACTTATTTTCGATCAACATGCATATTTTTCCTATTTATCTGTAATTTGATAGTACAAATGACAAATCGCCATAACTGGATGATACACCAACATTCTAGGTCCAGAAAAACGCATCACTTTTCGTATCTGTTCTCTTTGTTTTGTTTTGTAACAATGTACCTTACATTGTGAACAAAATGTCTTTGTTTCCATAAAAGGACACTTTTCAATGCGCATCCTTGCATATTCATATAAGTTTAAACATTCTGGACACAATTCTTTTTCTTTATGATTCTTTCTGCAATACAAATGTATCATTTCATACACTGTGTGCATTTCTTTTTCTCGCTTATCCATTAACTGACTCTTTCCGATTCCATATGAATCACACGATCACAACGTGATAAAGTTGATTCACGATGTGATACAAAAACAATGGTTTTATCTTTTCTTTCTTCATAAATTGATTTTAAGATAGCCCCCTCATTTAAGCTATCCAAGTTACTTGTAGGCTCATCCAATAAAACAAGTTTCGCATCATGCAAGAACATACGCGCAAGACCCATCCTTTGTCTTTCGCCGCCGGATAATGAACTACCCAATTCTTCCACCATTGTTTTATAGCCATTTGGCAACGACTGGATGTACTCATGAATATTCGCCTTCTTACAAGCCACTTCAATTTCATCTATTGTCGCATCCTGCTTAGCGACTCTTAAATTATTCTCAATCGTATCATGGAAAAGAATCGTTTCCTGCGTGACATATCCTTCATTCTTTCTTAAATTGGAAGTGTTTAAAGAGCGAATATTTAACCCATCCACTAAGATGCTTCCCTTTGACACATCCCAGAAACGCATCAACAATTTCAACAACGTACTCTTTCCACTGCCGCTCTTTCCTTGAATTCCAATCACTTCATTTTCTTGAATTTTCAAATTCATATTTTTTAAGATTTGTTCTTCTTCATACGCAAAATCTACAGAAGATACATCTACCATTTTAAATTGAGCTTCTTTTCCATTCTCTACTTCTTCAACCATAGGTGATTCATCTAAAAGGGATATAACTCTTTGTCCAGCTCCAATTGTCTGTGATAAAGTAGAACCCAAATTCGCCAATGCGATGACAGGTCCAAAAGAAGAAATTTGTAGCACACTCGAGACGATTATTGAGTCCATTGAATCCTTCAAATATAAATGTATCAAGCATAGACCTAAAGATAATAAGACTACACAAAAGTTTGTCAAAGAAACTGTTTTAGCTTGAAAACGCTTCAACTCCTTCTCACGTTTTGCCAATAAAGCAGTCTGATTATTTAACCCCTCTAAGCGACGATCCGTATCCATATACTGCATACTTTCCTTTAAGCCACGCATACTCTCTAATACATAACTATTTAGATTGGCAGCTTCTTTACGATACTCTACACCAATCTGTCTAGATTGTTTAGAAATATAAATTGGCAAAACCACCCCCACTACAACATAAGCAAATAGTGAATAGAGTCCATAAATCCATCCAAACTGCACTTGAATACCCACACAAATTAGACTTGTGACAAACGCAATACAAATTGGAGAAATCGTATGTGCATAGAACACTTCCAACAATTCAATATCCGAAGTAATTAAAGAAATTAAGCTTCCCTTATCTTTCACTTCTAGTTTTGCAGGACACAATCTTCTTAATGCCCCAAATACCTGATCACGAATACGAGCCAACAATTTAAAGGCAATATAGTGATTACATGCCTGCTCTGCATAGCGCAAGATTCCTCTTAAAAGTGCACACACAAATAATAAAACCACAATCGTATGAAAACTAAATAGTGGATTATTTACTAAGGCCATACTTGAAAGCACTGGAATAAAGATGGCACATAAAAAGCCTGCCACACCCATCAAGATGGCACAAATCATAAATCCGGTTAATGGAAATACAAGTTTTATTAAACGTGAAAATATTTGAATTGTACTCATATTAGGCACCATATCTTTCTAATTCTTTTTGCGTATTAAATAAGTCACAATACACACCATTCTTTTGAAGCAACACTTCATGTGTTCCACGCTCTACAATATTTCCATCTTTTAAACAATAGATTTGATCCGCATGGATTAAATTGGCCAGACGATGTGAAATACACAGCACAAGCTTTTCTTTTGACAACTCATATAAAACTTCCATGATTTTATTTTCACTCTCCACATCTATATTACTTGTTGCCTCATCCATGATGTAGATTGGTGAATCCTTCAATAAAGCTCTAGCTAAAACTAAACGTTGTCTTTGCCCTCCAGATAAGTTTTTACCACCCTCTAAAATACACATATCCAGTCCACCTTGTTCATTCACAAAATCAAGGATACCCACCTTCTCTAATACACGATTCATCTCTTGTTTTGATACTTCTTTAGCCATAGCTAAATTATCTCTAAGACTTCCACTAAATAAGTAGCTTTCCAACGAAACTAAAGTCACATATG
>OHBI01000411.1_pt1 | contig 23327 bp, 25 predicted proteins | sample 1577361 | NCBI WGS metagenome assembly OHBI01 (sample SAMEA3879579, study PRJEB24766) | human gut metagenome | biome: human-associated habitat; feature: feces | place: USA | collected 1985/1987 | reverse complement strand
TGGCGCAAGAAAAGAATATGTCTGCTTCGCAGCCGCATTCTTTTCTTCTGCGTTCATTATATCACGATTCGCATCTTCGATGCTTACCGCTGCTGACGTAGCTATCGTGATCGCCATTCGCCGTTCGCCATAAATCTGCAAGCAGCTTTTTGGCTCACTTGCGCTCATTATATCATATTTTCCTGTATTCCAGTTCAGCTATTTCCAGCGTGTTTTTCACAGAATATTTGTTCACAGATGTGTGCCCAAGTAACGGGATTTTGCCGATGCTTCGCATTTCAAATCGGAAAAATCTGCAACCAGAACGGTAGCGTTCGGGATTTTCAGTTCAGAAAATTTCTACCTGTGAACAGTTATGAATATGCCATTTTATGTAAACAAAATTTCATTGAAAATCGATATTAAATTCATTATAATGTTCACGTATCAAAAAATCAATCGATGGGGAAAGAAATGCGCGATATGATAAAGAAAGAAAATAAGTTATGCTTTCAGCATCGTATGGAACGGAAGCCAGAGAAATCTTTTCAGTTGTCGGCGGGCAGGCAGCGGCTGCTGGCGGAAACGATACGCGAACTGAAGCAGGAAGGGCGCTTAGACGAGGAGAAGCTGGCGATGCAGCATGGTACGACATCCATTTACCGCCACAGCCTCAATGTTGCCTACACAAGCCTTTGGATGATGGAACGGTGGCAGATTCGCTTGGAACCAAAATCACTTGTGAGAGGGGCACTGCTGCACGATTATTTTTTGTATAACTGGCATCAGAAGGATTCCTCGCACCGCCTGCACGGCTTCCGTCACCCGAAAACAGCGCTTGGAAATGCACAGAGAGATTACCATTTAAATTGGAAGGAAAAAAATATCATCGCACGTCATATGTTTCCGCTGATACCGGTGCCGCCTCAGTGCCGCGAGGCATGGATTGTGTGTCTGGCAGATAAATGGTGTGCTCTGGGGGAGACGATGGAGCCGATGTTTCACGTGAAACATTTTAAATGAAAATTTTCTAAAAAAGTAGGAAATGAGTTTTAAGTGTGTTATACTATTAGGCAAGACAAGAACGGGAAAAAGCTGGAAATCGCTGTGCGGATGCCTGCGGGAAGGCTTTTTCCTGTCTTTCATGTGAGATAAAACCGAGGAAATGGAAGGAATACGGTATGGGACGAACGATTGCGATTGCAAATCAGAAGGGCGGCGTAGGTAAAACGACAACGGCGATCAACCTGTCGGCATGCCTGGCAGAGGCGGGACAGAGGGTTCTGACGATCGATTTTGATCCGCAGGGAAATGCAACCACTGGTTTGGGATTGGAAAAAGAACAGATTGAAGATACAGTCTATGAGCTGCTTTTGGGCGACTGCACACTGAAGGACTGTCTGATGCGCGATGTTCAGGAAAATCTGGATGTTCTTCCTTCGGATTCGAATCTGGCAGGAGCTGAGATTGAACTTCTGGATGTGGAAAATAAAGAGTCGGTGTTAAACGGTTATCTGGAGACAATCCGCGATCAGTATGATTTTATTATCATCGACTGCCCGCCGTCGCTGAGTCTTTTGACGATCAATGCGCTGGTAGCGGCAGATACGGTGCTGGTGCCAATCCAGTGCGAATATTATGCGCTGGAAGGACTGAGCCAGGTACTCCGGACGATCGGTCTGGTCCGGAAAAAGATGAATCCGTCGCTGGAGCTGGAGGGCGTGGTATTTACCATGTATGATGCGAGAACGAATCTCTCCCTGCAGGTCGTAGAGAATGTAAAACAGAACTTAAATGAGCGGATTTACAAGACGATCATACCGAGAAATGTGCGACTGGCGGAGGCGCCGAGCCACGGAATGCCGATCAACCTGTACGACAGCCGCTCGACCGGAGCAGAGAGCTACCGTCTGCTGGCAGCAGAGGTGATCAGCCGGGGAGAAGAGCTGTAGGCAGGAAAATAACGGTGAAGTGAAATTCAGAAAGGATGCCTGCCGGGGCGTCGGGAGGTTCGTGAGGAGGAAGGAAATGTCAAAGAGAACGGGGCTTGGCAGAGGACTGGGAGCTTTTTTTGGAAATGATTACGAGGATGCAGAAGCGGGAAAAAGCAGCGCAAAGCCATCGGATGAAGCCGGAAAAAAGACTTCCGTTCGTGAGACGGAACAGGAGATAGAGAAAAAGAGCCTGGAAGAGCTGGATATGGTGCTTCCGGGATCTAAAAAACAGAAAAAATCGGCGTCTGCCGGAAAGACAGCTGCGAAAACAGTGGGAAAAGGCAGCCGCGTGGGAGTTGCAAAGGCATCCGGAAAGACGACGGCAGAAGGAAAAAACCGCACAGCCGGGGAGACGGCGGCAAAATCGAAGACACAGACGGCAAAAGCGGAGCCGGTCGTAAAGATGGTCGAGGTGGAAAAAGAGAAATTTCTAAATATTTCGGAGATTGAGCCAAATGTCAGCCAGCCGCGTAAGATGTTTGATGAAGAACAGCTCGGAGAGCTGGCAGAATCCATCCGCCGTTACGGCGTGCTGCAGCCGCTTCTGGTTCAGAAAAAGGGCGATCGTTATGAGCTGATTGCCGGAGAGCGCCGGTGGAGAGCTGCCAAACTGGCAGGATTTCGGGAAGTTCCGGTGATCGTGCGCGAGTATACGAGACAGCAGACGATGGAGATCGCCCTGATCGAGAATGTACAGCGTGCAGATTTAAATCCGATTGAGGAGGCGAAAGCCTACCAGATGCTGATTCAGGAGTTTGGGCTGCGTCAGGAGGATGTGGCAGAGCGCGTAGCGAAGAACCGTGCGACGATCACGAACAGCATGCGTCTTTTGAAACTGGATGAGAGAGTGCAGGAAATGCTGATTCAGGACCGGCTTACCGGAGGTCATGCGAGAGCGCTTCTTTCGCTGGAAGATGGTGAAAAACAGTACCAGTTGGCGCTTAAAACAGTAGAAAATCATTTGAGCGTCCGCGAGGTCGAGCGTCTGGTGAAAGAGCTTTTGAAGCCGAAAAAGGCGAAAAAGAAAGCAGATCCGGAACGCGATATGGAGGTCTTTTTCAAGGATGTGGAAGAGAAGCTGAAAGGGGTTATGGGAACGAAGGTTTCGATCAACCGCAAGGATAAGAATAAAGGCAGAATCGAGATCGAATACTATTCATCAGCGGAACTGGAACGTCTGATTGAGCTTTTGGAGTCATTAAGACAGTAATCACACAAAATTCGTCCCAGGGGACGGATGATGGGAAATGAGGAATGAAAGATGGAGAGCAGTATTTTTAGCGGGATTGGCATCGATCCGGGAATTATCGTGATCGTTCTGGCGATCCTGACACTCATATCATTTATTGCATCCGTCATCTGTTTTTCGCAGTATAGGAAGTTGTATCGCAGATATGATATGTTTATGCGGGGAAAAGATGCGGAGACGCTCGAAGATACGATCATGGAACTGGTGGATGAGACCGAGTATCTGCGGGCAAAGGACGGAGATACAAAACGCCTGGTGGATTCGGTTGTCTCCAAGGCGCAGGCTGGATACCAGAAAACCGGTATTGTCAAGTACAATGCGTTTAAGGGCATGGGCGGCAATCTGAGTTTTGTCATTGCCATGCTGGATGATAACAACACGGGATTTGTGCTGAATTCTGTTCACAGCCGTGAAGGCTGTTACCTGTATCTGAAGGATGTCGTAGAGGGCAAGACCGAGGTGCTTTTAGGAAGTGAAGAGAAGGAAGCACTGGAGCGTGCGCTTGGGTATAAGTAAGGAAAATAAAGGATAGAAATGAGGCGGCTGTATGTGTTGGCAGCAGCTGCGGATTGTAGTTAGAAGGAGTCAATATGCATCGTTTTTTGCGAGCTGCCGGATTTAGTATGTATCAGAAGAAGAAGGACATCCGTGCCCTGCTTAGCTGTCTGGCGAGAGAGGCGGGAACTTCCAGCTGTCTTCAGCTTGACAGGGAGACCGAATTATATGAGATCAAGACAGAAGTTGCGCCGGGGATCGGCGTGGCGATGTATGGGGAGCTGAATGAGCAGGATGAGATGGAGATAGAGTATTATTATCCCTATATCCTGAACGAGGAGGTAACCTCGCGGGCAGAATGTTCCATTCAGCGTCATACGGAGAAGGAAACCTATGCGGGGCTTCTGGATGAGTATAAGGTAGGGCTTTCGCTGATCTTTTATCTCTTGAATCCGATCGAATACAGGGAGTGTTACCGGAAAGAGCACGAGCGCTTACAGGTGACTTCGGTCAGCCTGGCAGGATTTGCCAATCGGGGCAAGGTGCTTCTTCCGATCAAAAAGACGGCGCTGCAGATTGAAAAAGCCAAAGTGGCGGCGAAAAACCGGGATGAACTTTTGGAAGCGGCAAAAAATGGCGACGAGGATGCGATGGAGTCCTTAACAATCGAGGATCTGGATCTCTATTCGATGGCATCGCGCCGGGCGACGAGAGAGGATATTTATTCGATCGTCGATACAACTTTTATGCCAAGCGGGATCGAGTGCGATCAGTATTCGATTTTAGGCGAGATCAAAGAGGTTATATGTAAGAAAAACCGGTTTACCGGCGAGGAAATCTATGATCTCAAGGTGGAATGCAACGATCTGTATTTCCGCGTGGGTATCAATAAGATGGACCTGCTTGGAGAACCGCTTCCGGGACGTCGGTTTAAAGGAAAAATATGGATGATGGGAACGGCTCATTTTGCGTAAAGGTTTATAAAAAATCGTCGGATTCAGGTCCGGATGGAGATAAAAGCAAATGAGACGGTAGAACAGAAATTGCATACGGAGCAGGTGGGAAGAGAAAATAGTTGCGGAACACATGAAAATGAATTATAATAAAGTGCAGTATGAAAAGACGATATATGTTTCACGTGAAACATATAAATCTCTGTAGTTCAGTAGGATAGAGCGTTCGCCTCCTAAGGTAGAACCATGGCGGAACCCTTTTGAAGAAAAAGGATAGCGTTTGAGGGTCACTTAAGGAAGCGAAATCTGAAAAATCAGAAGAGATAAGAAAGAGATAATTCATCACGAAAGTGATTGAGTTCATAAAGTTGGTCGCCGTGACCGAAAAGGCTGAAAAAGCCCGAAAATACGGCATTTGTTCCCATAGTTAAATGGATATAACAAGCGCCTCCTAAGCACTAGTTGAGGGTTCGATTCCCCCTGGGAACGTGCATTTTTTGCAGCAATGATCGTAAAAGTTCATTGCTGCTTTTTCTTTTTTCCGGTGCTCGTGAGCACCGAGAGAACACTTAAACGCAGATATTGAGCACCGAAATTTCTTAACGGGCACCAATGCAATAATTCAATCCTGGTACCGAACGGAGATAACTACAGCGTAGGATAAGGATTGGGGTGTCAATGAATGTAAATATGGTTTTCTTGCCTGAACAAAACAGGCCTGACGGATCTATCTGCTCAGATTAGATTAAGAATCTATTCTGGGCGGATTTTTTCGTTACAGATATTTTAGAGGAGGATAGCTTATGGATAAAAAACGGATGTAAGAGATCCGGATGAAAACGTTGTTGAGATTGAAATGGAACGGTTAAGAGCATTTCCAAATCATCCATTTAAAGTGATCGGAGACAGTCAGATGATTGAGCTGCAGGACAGCATAAAAAAGTATGGTGTACTGAATCCATTGATTGTTCGTCCAAAGATTGAAGGCTACTACGAAATTATTTCTGGCCACAGAAGAAAATATGCGGCTGAGAAGCTGGGATATAAGAAAATTCCGGTAATCATTCGTATGTTGCAGGATGATGAAGCAGTAGTGATCATGGTCGATTCCAATTTGCAGAGAGAGCAAATTACACCAAGTGAAAAGGCCTATGCCTATAAGATGAAATATGATGCCATCAAAAAAAAGGCAGGCAGAAAGAATTGTAGTCAAGTTGACCACAATACAGGAAAGAGGAGTATTGACGTAATCGGAGAACTTTGTGGTGACAGTGCGAAGCAGGTGCATAGCAGTATCAAATCAAAAAGGTGGAGTTGGAAAGACGGTATCGTGCGTGAATTTAGGAATCGGATTGGCACAGGAAGGGAAAAAGGTTCTTCTGATAGATGCAGATCCGCAGGGCAGTCTCACAATTAGTTTAGGGTATGAGGAACCGGATGAAATGGAGTATTCTCTTGCAACGCTGATGCTAAATATTGTGAATGATGAAAAACTGAATATAGATAAGACTATCTTACACCATAAGGAGGGTGTAGACCTTATCCCAGCCAACATTGAATTATCAGCGATAGAGGTGTCTTTGGTAAATGCCATGAGCAGGGAACTGATTCTGAGATCTATGGTAGACAGGCTGAGAGAATTTTATGATTACATCATAATTGATTGTATGCCTTCACTTGGAATGATGACAATTAACGCATTGGCATGTGCAGATTCTGTACTGATACCGGTGCAGGCTGCGTATCTTCCGGTCAAAGGCTTACAGCAGCTGATCAAGACAATAGGAAGAGTAAAGAAGCAGCTGAATCCAAAGCTCAAGATTGAAGGAATACTTTTGACGATGGTTGATAACAGAACTAATTATGCCAGGGATATTTCCCTGATGGTGTATGATACCTATTCTGCATCAATCAAGGTATTTGGAACAGAGATACCGATGGCAGTTTTTCTTTTTCGGCAAGTATTCAAGAAGTCATTAAGTTGCGAGTATAATCGAAGTGGTAGAAAAGTTACCTATTATATCGGTTGTAACTTTTTTATGAACTCTATTGACAAGAAAACTTGGTATGTGTATAATTAAAATATGCAAAGAAAACTTGGCATGGAGGTGTTTTTATGAAAAAGGACGAAATCTTAAATGCAAGCAGAAAAGAACATCGCAATAAGGACTTGGCTGAAATGGAAGTGGTATATCAAGCCGGAAGTCACGCAAGCAGAGTTGGTGTTTTAGTGTGTTGTTTGCTTTCGCTGTTATCTTCTGTGCTTGCTCATACTATGATTTACAGTCCGTGGGTTATATACTTCAGCATTATTGCAACACAATGGTTAGTTCGTTTTATCAAAATGAAGCGAAAGAGCGATTTGGTCTTGACTGTTCTGTTTTTTGTGCTTTCCATTTTGGCATTTGTTGGATTTGTTAGCCATCTTTTAGAGGTGAGAATATGAAAGAACAATTACAACTGAAAAATCACTTAAAGGAAGTTCGCACAGAAGCAAATCTTTCTCAAGCTCAGCTTGCAGAAATGGTAGGGGTATCAAGAAATACCATTAGTTCTATTGAAACAGGACAGTTTAATCCAACTGCAAAATTGGCTCTAATTCTTTGTATTGCATTGGACAAAAAATTTGAGGAACTATTCTATTTTTAGGAGGTCATTATGGAAAATATTATAATGTTGATTTTGGGAGTGTTCATATCTGTTGTGGGAATTGTAAATATCAAAGGCAATATCAGCACAATTCACTCTTATAACAGGCGAAAAGTAAAGGAAGAAGATATACCAAAGTATGGAAAAACAGTCGGCACAGGAACGCTGATTATAGGAATATCTCTTGTATTAGGTTTTATTGTTTCGTTTTGGAGTGAAATAATTATAGATTATATCATTCTTCCAGCAGTTATTGTCGGATTAGGCTTTATATTGTATGGACAGTTCAAATACAATAAAGGAATTTTTTGAGAATCAGGGAGGTATAAAGATGGAATTGAACACAATATCAGGTCTGGCGATAGCGGGAGTTATCTGCTCCGTTGTCCTCTCGATGGGGGTACCGATTGCTTTGTTCATTGCAGGAAGGGTGAAGCTTAAGGCAAGGATTTCCTCGTTCTTTATCGGAGCAGGAACCTATCTGCTGTTTGCCATGCTGTTGGAGCAGCTGCTGCATGTTCTTGTCATTCAGTTCTGCGGACTGAACGCACAGAGCAGGCCATGGCTTTACTATGTGTACGCGGCTTTGGCTGCAGCGGTTTTTGAAGAGACCGGAAGACTGATTGCCATGAAGTTCTGGATGAAGAAATGGCTGGATTTTCCAAATGCACTGATGTATGGAATCGGGCATGGCGGTGTGGAGGCCATTCTGATCGGAGGACTCTCCGGAATCAGCAATCTTGTGTCCATGCTGATGATCAACAGCGGAGCCATGCAGAATACGCTGGCGGCACTTCCTGCTGAGTCTGCAAACCAGACCGTGTCACAGCTGTCGGCCCTATGGACAACACCGGCACCACTCTTTTTTGTAAGCGGAATCGAAAGAATCAGTGCCATCATTCTGCATATCGGGTTGTCACTGCTGATCTACCGGGCGGTAAAGGCAGGTAAATGCAGGACAGCGGCTTTTACAGCGGTTCTTGCATATGGGATTCATTTTATCGTGGACTTCTTTGCCGTGGCAGGTCCGGCGCTTCTTCCCATCTATGTGATTGAAATTGGTGTCTTTGTGATGGCAGCCGGAACTCTTGTTATGGCGCTGAAGATGGGAAGGATGGAAGAACTGTGAATTCCAGTTTTCTGCTATCATAAAACAGAATATATCTGACAGAACGCACCGTAGAAATACGGTGTTTTTTGTGCCCTTTTTGATGATTGGATATTCTGCTTTGTCTGTACATATACATCTGATCGTTATCATTCCAGATAACCCGACTGCAAAAATACAGCCACAGTCTCTGTTTCAGCAGAGGTCCTGTACCTTTCGGTGGTATCATTATTGCTTCGCTCTTCCCATAGGAGTCTTCGCCTGCACGAGCCGGATTATCTCCGGTAAGCATGTTCCTCAAGATGTATCAGCTCCTTCAATTGTCAAGGTGCAATCGGAAGAACTGTCTGAACCTCTTTTACGTTTGTGATTTTTGGAAATCAGAGGATTTTCAATTTGCCTTCCATATACTCTGTATTGGGAGCGACAAAATCGGACATGATTTTAGAAATTTTTTAAGATTATTTTTTGAAGTGTAAAAAGACATAAAAAAAGATGCCAGGATTTCTCCTGACACCGTAGTGACTGTGCCAACTTCGTGCCCAGTGGGCACAAGGTTGGTTGTATTATTCTTCATTTCCTAATGATATTGGTTCTTTCTTTGTTTTCTTGTTTTTAGATATCATCTTATGACCTGTGTAAATAGCCATAATCATACAAAGCAAAGAACTTGCCGCAAAATATTTATGGCTTGATTTTGAACCTTTATATCCGCTATAAAAAGTTCCTAGCATCGTTATCAATGCTCCGACAGACCAATATTCATGAGCTTTCATTCTAACATCTCCTTTTGTATTAATTTTAATATGTGCCTTTTAATGAAATATGCAAACAGGAATTTGGAACGTGCTTTATAAATTTTTTCCGATCCCCTCAAGTTCGTTCATGGAATCCTTGTTTTTTTCAAGTTCATCTCTGGCTGTTGCGTAATATGATTTTTTGAAAAGCATATCCCATGAAAGATATTTTGCCATACAGTCAAACTGCTTATCAATCAGCTCATACTGGATACTGTCTACGGGAGAACCGCCTACAACAATCGTGCCAACTTTTTTATTTTTTAACTGCAATCCACGGCAGTAGCACTTATCAATGATAAGTTTCAATTGTGCTGACATTCCCCACCAATAAACTGGTGTAGCAAAAAGAATCATATCTGCGGCAGCAATTTTATCAATTGTAGGATTTGTATCATCCTTATCGACGCATCCCTTAGAGCATTGACAGACACCACATCCCTTGCATGGTGCAATGTTGAGTTTGTCGGGTTCAATGATTTCAATTTTATTCTTTTCTGACGCTCCTTTTATAAATGCATTGATTGCTGCCAGCGTATTTCCTTTTCTGGCACTTCCATTAATGATTACAATTTTCATGCGTGTATCCTCCAACTTCCGATTTGTATTTCTGTTTGTTTTAAAAATGGGCAACTCCGATTGGAATTGCCCACTCATTGCACTAATTATGCGATTTTTTCTTGCTTGCACCGATTTCTGCATCAATTGATGTAAGTTTGATGTAAATCGCTGTTTTTTTAGTTTTTTATCAAATGAAGTACGTCCCGTCTATTCGGTAAAACGGTACATCTTTACATCACGTCGACTGGCGTCTCCGTGCGTTTTTCGCCTTATGTCGGTGTTCGCAAGCGCACACCGCCGCAAGGCTCAGTTTCTCATCTTAATAGAGCTTGGCACCTGCCGGAATGTGAGGATCCACCATCAGCAAATGCAACTTTTCTTCGCCTTCTTCTTCATGAATAGCACTGAGGAGCATACCGCAAGAGTCAATGCCCATCATAGCTCTCGGTGGAAGATTTGTGATAGCAATAAGAGTCTTTCCAACCAGTTCTTCCGGCTCATAAAAGCTATGAATACCGCTTAAAATGGTTCTGTCTGTGCCTGTTCCGTCATCAAGAGTAAACTGTAACAGTTTCTTTGACTTCGGTACTGCAACACACTCTTTAACCTTTACTGCACGGAAATCTGACTTGCTGAATGTATCAAAGTCTACCATTTCCTCAAACAAAGGCTCAATCTTTACTTTAGAAAAATCAATCTTTTCAGACTCAGTTTTTACATTTTTTTCAGGTGCTTCAGAAGCTGTATTATTTACATCATTTTTCTTATTTACACCATCTAAGGACTTCATTGTGGGGAACAGCAATACGTCACGGATTGCCGGTGAATCTGTCAACAGCATAACCAGGCGGTCGATTCCATATCCGATTCCACCGGTAGGCGGCATACCGATTTCCAGTGCGTTCAAGAAATCTTCGTCGGTATGGTTTGCTTCCTCATCACCGGCTTCGAATGCGGCATCCTGTGCTGCGAAACGCTCACGCTGGTCAATCGGGTCATTTAACTCGGAATATGCATTACACATTTCCCATGTATTGATAAATAATTCAAAACGTTCTACCTTGGTTGGGTCAGACGGTTTCTTCTTGGTAAGCGGAGAAATTGCTACCGGATGATCCATGATAAAGGTCGGCTGAATCAGTTCTTTCTCACAGAATTCTTCGAAGAAGAGGTTGATGATATCACCCTTGGTATGACGCTCTTCGAATTCAATGTGATGTTCTCTTGCCAGCGCCTTTGCAGCTTCATCATCTGCTACGGTATCAAAATCGATGCCGGCATATTTCTTGATGGCATCGTTCATGGTCAGACGCTCAAAAGGCTTTCCAAGGTCGATTTCAATGCCATTGTAAGTAATCTTTGTAGTGCCGCATACTTTTTCTGCAAGATAACGGAACATGCTCTCGGTAAGTTCCATCATGCCTTCATAATCGGTGTATGCCTGGTATAACTCCATCAATGTAAATTCCGGATTATGGCGGGTATCAACACCTTCGTTACGGAATACCCGTCCGATTTCGTAAACACGCTCCAAGCCACCAACAATCAGTCTCTTTAAGTATAACTCAAGAGAAATACGGAGTTTTACATCTTCATTTAATGCATTGTAATGTGTTTCAAACGGTCTTGCGGCTGCTCCACCTGCATTGGAAACCAGCATAGGAGTCTCAACTTCCATGAAGTCACGTCCAGCTAAGAAATTACGGATTTCCTTGATAATCTGGGAACGTTTGATGAAAGTCTGCTTGGATTCCTGATTCATGATAAGGTCTACATAACGCTGACGATATCTGGTATCGGTATCAGTAAGTCCGTGGAACTTCTCCGGTAAAATCTGTAAGCTCTTGGATAATAAAGTTACCTCAGATGCATGGATAGAGATTTCTCCGGTCTTGGTCTTAAATACCTTTCCTTTGATTCCTAAAATATCTCCGATATCATATTTCTTGAAATCTTTATAAGAATCTTCTCCGATTTCGTCTCTTGCGACATATGCCTGGATGCTTCCCTTTAAATCCTGTACATTACAGAAAGAAGCTTTTCCCATCACACGTTTGAACATCATACGACCTGCGATAGATACCTCTTTTCCCTCAAAAGCATCAAAGTCGTCTTTGATATCTGTGCTGTGGTTTGTTACATCATATTTGGTTATCTGGAACGGATCTTTTCCATTTTCCTGAAGTTCTTTTAACTTATCACGGCGCACCTTGATTAACTGGTTAATATCCTGTTCCTGTACGTTCTTCTGTTCCGCCATCTTTGTTCTCCTAATCTATTAGTTTGATCTGTGGATTCCTAATACTTTATATTTTAAGTTACCCATCTGGGTCTCAACTTCTACTACGTCACCAACGCCGGCACCGATTAATGCTTTACCAACCGGAGACTCGTTGGAAATCTTTCCCTTTAAGCTGTTTGCCTCTGTAGAACCAACAATTTTATATTCCAGTTCCTCATCGAATTCCATATCAAGGATTTTTACCTGACATCCGATGTTAATCTTGTCTAAATCAACTTCTTCTTCTACTACGACTTCTGCATTCTTTAAGATTTTCTCGATCTGTTCGATTCTTGCTTCGATATCACGCTGCTCATCTTTTGCTGCATCATACTCAGCGTTCTCAGATAAGTCTCCCTGCTCTCTTGCTTCTTTAATCTTCTGTGCAACTTCTTTTCTTCTGACCACTTTCAGATTCTGTAACTCGTCTTCCAGTTTCTGTAAACCCTGATAGGTCAAAATGTTTTTCTTATCCATGCTTATTAGCCCTTCCTTTTATAGATTTTCTATTCTGCATAAAATTCTCGCTCTAATCGATCTGAAACCGCTTCACAGCCTGTAAAACCGGTTCCCTTAACAATCATAATATTATACCCAATAGGTACTTCAATGTCAAGATTTGCCCGCTGATACCAGTTCCTTTTATAAATGGAAATATAGATACTTTTTTCCGATAGAAATTCTTCCCGGATTCTTCCCTCAGCTTCAAAATCCAGTATCAGTCTGCCCTCTTCCGGACCGGTTCCCTTTTGAACTGCATTTTCCTCTTTTCCAATCACTTCTACAATCAGTCCCATCTCTTCATAAAGATAATCCATTTCCTTCCGGTGACATTCCGGCTGGCCGGTGCAAAGCGTATATGCATTAAGTCCCGGATAAAGCTGTCGGAGCATATACTGTTCTTCCTCCTGTCTTAGATATGCGCCATCTTCCGCATCAATGACAAATAGCCGCATGTCCCGGTAGGAAATGCCTTTCTGCTCTAATACTGCTTCGATTATTTTCCGAAAAAATGCATTGCAGGGAAAATAAATTTCTTTTTCAATCAGGTCATCCTGATGGCTATTCCTGTTTTCTGATTGCAGATTGCTTTTATTCCTGCGTAAAAGACTTTTTAATTTTTTCCACCATTTCATGCTTCATTATATGATGCAAAGGTTTCTAATAATTCCTCCAGCTGTTCGTAAGTCTCCACTTCATTGAGCAGGCTTCGAAGCCTGGATGCATGCTTGTAGCCGCCGGTGTACCAGGCTGCGTGCTTACGCATTTCCCGCATTCCGGTAAATTCGCCCTTAAAGGCAATCTGCATCTTTGCATGACGCAGCACCATATCCACCATTTCTTTGGCGGATGGCTTCGGCAGTTCTTCCCCCGTTTCTAAGAAATGGTTAATCTGTGCAAATATCCATGGATTTCCCTGTGCTCCCCTTGCTATCATCAGCCCGTCACAGCCGGTTTCCTGCTGCATCCGATATGCATCCTGCGGTGTAAAAATATCACCGTTTCCGATGACCGGAATCTTTACTGCTTCTTTCACTTTCCGGATAATCTCCCAGTCCGCTTTGCCGGAATAATACTGTTCCCTGGTCCGTCCATGCACCGCAATGGCAGCTGCCCCGGACTCTTCCGCAATATGTGCCATCTCTACTGCATTGACATGGGCTTCATCAAAGCCCTTTCTGATTTTTACCGTCAGAGGCTTCTTTATGGCTTTCGCTGTCTTTTCGATGATTTCACCTGCCAGAATCGGATTTTTCATCAGTGCAGAGCCGTCACCATTATTGACTACCTTTGGCACCGGACATCCCATATTGATGTCAAGAATATCAAACGGTCGATGTTCGATACGCTTTGCCATCTCGCTCATAATTTCCGGGTCGGAGCCAAAAAGCTGCAGGGAAACCGGATGTTCCCGCTCATCAATGGCAAGCAGGCTCTCGGTGTTCTTATTATTATAATAAATGCCTTTAGCACTGACCATTTCCATGCAGATAAGTCCTGCTCCCTGCTCTTTGCAAAGTACACGAAATGGCAGGTCTGTTACCCCTGCCATTGGTGCTAATATCAAATTATTATCAAGTGTTACATTTCCTATTGTCAGTTTCATCGTTTCTGTTTTGCGTAAATAAGACGCATTCCTTCTAATGTCAGTGTCGGATTGTAGTACTGAATATATTTTGTCTCATTTGCGATGATTTTACCCAGTCCGCCGGTTGCAACTACTTTTACATCCTTAAGTCCGGATTCTTTTATCATATTTTTTACAATATATTCTGTCTGTCCAATCTGTCCGAATATCAGTCCTGCCTGCATACTGCTAATGGTTTCTCTTGCAAGAATGGTAGACGGTTTCTTAATCTCGATTTCCGGAAGCTTCGCCGCATCTTCCCAGAGTGCCTTTGCAGAAATGCGGATTCCCGGTGAAGTTACTCCTGCGAAGAAATCTCCATTTCCATTGACGAAGTCATAGGTGGTTGCTGTACCATAGTCGATTACGACAACCGGTCCGCCATAAAGCTCATATGCACCTACAGCATCTACGATTCTGTCTGCACCAATCTGTGCCGGATTCTCGGATGTGATACGGATTCCTGTCTTCACGCCCGGCTCCACCACCATTGGCTGAATCCCAAAATATTTAATCATTCCACTGCAGAGGGAGTGCATCACATTTGGTACTACCGATGAAATGATGGCATCCTTGATTTCATTATGGGAAATCTCGTTATGCTCTAATAAATCAATGATTGTAATACCGTATTCATCAGAAGTTCTCTGCATTTTTGTTGTCATACGAAATGTTGTGATTAATTTTTCCTTATCAAACACTCCAATGGTAATGTTGGTATTTCCTACGTCAATTGCCAGTAACATATTAGTCCTCCTTATCTTCTGTGAATTCTTCACCCAGGAAAAATACACGGTAATACATTTCAAGCGATTCAAAGAGCTCTGTCTTTTCCCGCTGCATCTGTTTGATTTTTAACACACTGCCGATTTCATCATAAAAGAAATCTCCATCCTCACATTCCGTCCGGAAATTAAGAGTTCCCTCTTCATCAAATATGAGCTGCAGTGTTCCTCCGATATCCTCTGTATACAGTACACAAAGAATATTCAAATCCTCTTTAATTCCCTCCGGAAGTCCGTTAAACAACGGATTCAGATAGAATTTCTTGGTATAAGCGCTGGAACCGCATAAAACGATTTCTTCCTGCTCCATATATTCATACTCCTTTTTCTTATTTATGCCTGTTTATCTAGCAAATATGGCTTTTCCTGTCTATCCTATAAACATCTATCTCTATGCATATCTATACATATCCATAAATCCCGCGGACAGATACTTCCCCGGAAGACACCAGTTTTCTTGCTTCCCAGGTATCCACGATTAATTCGCCCCGGTCGGTAATGCCCTGTGCCACTCCCTCAAATGGCTCTTTCGGGTCTAACACTCTTACCTTCTGCCCTTTATTGGCAAGGCTTGCATCGTATTCCTTCCGCAGATCCCGTAAATCCTGATATGCCATAAACCGGTCATAATAATGCTCGAATTCTTCCCAGACAGCTTCTATTAATCCTGCACGGTTTACCCGTTTTCCACTTTGTAACAGAAGTGAGGTGGCATTCTGCGCAATTTCTTCCGGGAAACTTTCATTATTCACATTAATACCAATGCCTACCACAATATGGTTTACATAATCCATCTGTGCACTCATTTCCGTCAGGATTCCTACTACTTTCTTACCGTTGATGACAATATCATTTGGCCACTTTATCTTTGCTTCCATTCCGGTGCAGCGGGTAATGCCCTTTGCCACCGCCATAGCTGCCACCAGTGTCAGCATGGATGCATTGGAAGGATTCAGCTCCGGTTTTAAAATCAGTGTCATAAAGATTCCGGTTCCCGGCAGGGAACTCCAGCCTCTTCCACGTCTTCCTTTTCCGGCATCCTGCTGGTCTGCCACCACAAGGGTTCCATGCTCTGCACCCTCTTCTGCGAGACGGCTGGCTCTTACATTAGTAGAATCTGTTTCATCATAATAATAGATTTTCTTTCCAATCCAATCTGTTTTACGGATGCTGCTCAATTCATTTTCGCTTAAGATATCCGGTGCGCCTACAATCCGGTAGCCCCGGTTCTGCACCGCTTCAATTTCATAGCCATCCTTTTTCAACTGATTGATTGCCTTCCACACTGCGGTTCTTGACACACCAAAGCGTTCACAAAGCTCCTGTCCGGAAACATAACCTTCCGCTTCCCGCAGTGCTGCAAGTATTTTTGCTTTCATAGGTTCTTATTCTCCTAAAGTTGCAAGCATAACTGCCTTAATCGTATGCATACGATTCTCTGCTTCATCAAATACGATGGACTTCTCACTTTCGAATACTTCATCGGTTACTTCCAGCTCGGAGTATCCGAATTTCTCATAGACATCCTGTCCAATCCTGGTCTTAAGGTCATGGAATGCCGGGAGACAATGCATAAACAATGCCTGCTCTCCTGCATTATCCATCAGCTTCTTATTTACCTGATATGGCATCAGGTCTGTAATACGCTCTTTCCATACCTCTTCCGGCTCACCCATGGATACCCACACATCAGTATAGACAATGTCTGCACCCCTGGTTCCTTCCATGGCATCCTCTGTTAAGGTAATGGTTCCGCCTGTGCGGGATGCCACATCTTCACAATATGTAACCAGCTTTGGATCCGGGAAATACTTCTTATTAGTACAAGCCACAAAATGCATTCCCAGTTTTGCACAGGTTACCATCAGGGAATTTCCCATATTATAACGGGCATCTCCCATATATGCCAGCTTTACGCCCTTTAATCTGCCAAGATGCTCGCGGATGGTTAACATATCTGCTAACATCTGGGTCGGATGAAATTCATTGGTCAGTCCGTTCCATACCGGAACGCCTGCATATTTTGCCAGTTCTTCTACGATATCCTGTCCATAGCCACGATATTCAATTCCGTCAAACATACGTCCCAAAACTCTTGCGGTATCCGGAATGCTCTCTTTCTTTCCAATCTGGGAGCCTGACGGGTCAAGGTAAGTTACGTGCATGCCAAGGTCATGGGCTGCCACTTCAAATGAGCAGCGGGTTCTGGTACTGGTTTTTTCAAAAATCAGGGCAATGTTTTTGCCAATCAGGCTGTCATGCAGAATACCTTGTTTCTTCTTTGCTTTCAGGTCTGCTGCCAGATCTATCATATAGAGGATTTCTTCTGGTTCAAAATCCATCAATTTTAAGAAATTACGTCCTTTTAAATTCATTGCTTTTTCCTCTTTTCTTCTTACTCTTTGATACAAAACGGGCTGTCCTACATAGATGTGGCAGCCCGATTTCATTTTAGGTTTATGGTTTCCTTTTTAATTATTTATCTCCGGCAACCTCTGTAATTGATTTTACCAGTCCTGCAACGCCCTGTATCTCAGATGGAATGATAATCTTTGTTGCCTTTCCGTCCGCAGCCTTTGCAAAAGCTTCCAGGCTCTTAAGCTGTAATACAGCATCGTCCGGTGCTGCTTCTTTCAAGAAACGAAGTCCGTCTGCATTTGCCTGCTGAATCTTTAAGATTGCTTCTGCCTGACCTTCTGCTTCTTTTACGGTTGCTTCCTTCTGTGCCTCTGCACGTAAAATTGCGGCAGTCTTCTCTGCCTCTGCATCTAAGATTGCTGATTCTTTCTTACCTTCTGCTACAAGAATCGTAGATTTCTTCTCACCTTCTGCACGAAGAATTGCTTCACGTCTTTCACGCTCTGCCTTCATCTGTTTCTCCATGGCATCCTGAATTGCCTTTGGTGGGATGATATTCTTTAACTCTACACGGTTTACCTTGATTCCCCATGGGTCTGTTGCCACATCCAGGGAAGCTCTCATCTTGGTATTGATGGTCTCTCTTGAAGTAAGGGTCTCATCTAATTCCAAATCACCGATAATATTACGAAGTGTGGTTGCTGTCAGATTTTCGATTGCCATAATCGGATTTTCAACACCGTAAGCAAATAACTTCGGGTCTGTAATCTGGAAATATACAACGGTGTCAATCTGCATGGTTACATTATCTTTGGTAATTACCGGCTGTGGTGGGAAATCAACCACCTGCTCTTTTAAAAGAACTCTCTTTGCGATACGGTCAATAAACGGTGCTTTAAAATGAAGACCTACGCCCCAGGTTGCAAGATATCCGCCCAGACGCTCTACAACAACTGCATTTGCCTGCGGTACAATCTTGATACAGGATACAATAATTACCAGTACTAGTATTACTAAAATGATAAGTGCTATTAATCCTTCCATTTTTACCCTCCAAAACTTATATTTTGAATAACTATTCACATATTACTATACTTTTTCCAAGATTACAACAGGGTGCCAAAAACTTCTTTTGACACCCTGACTTTATACTCTCTTATATTTTCTTACATTTTCCTAGAAAAATACATGGTTTCCGATGACTACTCCTGCCTGACCGGAACTTGCACGGCGGAAGCTTAATGCCCCACCGGTATTATCTACACCGGATAATGCTTCCTGTGCTGCCTGTAAACAGCTTCCGCTGACACCGCTTGAAATAACAGATGCAACTTTTCCGTTTCCTGCTGGTGTAAACTGACCGCTCTGGTAAATTACATCATAGAGGCTGGATGGATATACACCACTTCTCAGACGGTTCATAACAACTGCTCCGACTGCCAGCTGGCCTTCATAACACTCACTGCCTGCTTCGCACTGGATTAATGCAGCAAGAAGTGTTACTTCATCACAGTTTGCTGCTACAGATGCATTCTGTGTTACCATGGTTGTTGTAGTCTGTGCAGCTTTCTTTGCTGCCTCTTCTGCAGCCTTCTCTTCCAATGCAGCTCTTTCTTCTTCCATGGAAACTGCTGATGCTACATTTAAGGATACGGTTACATAATCTGCAGATACAAATGCAGTGGAATTCTTTAAGCTGACTGCGACCCATCCTTCCGGAGATTCTGTCTGTGTATCAACTACAAGCTTATCTCCTTCTGATGCTGCCTTGATAACAGATGCATCCGGATTTGCTTCACTGCGGACACGAAGACCGCCGGTGGTTACGGTTGCTACGGTGTCACATACGGTCTGTGCATAAGCATATGCTTCCTGACCTGCCACACAATATTCGCTCTTTACATATCCGTCTACAGAACCGGATGTAATATGATACCAGCCATCTAATGTCTCTACGATATCAGCTGCTGCACCTTTATATAATTTTCCAATTACTTCAGACTCTCCATCTGCGGAGCTTCTTATATATAAGAAATCATCCACATCTGCCATAAGCTTACTATTCCATGCCTGCTGCTCCTCACTAAGCTGAGGCTCCTCTTCCTGTGCTTCTGCAACAACCACTACATCTGCACGTTCAATGGATGCCTGCTCGGTTGCCGCGTCTCCCAATGATGCCAATTCTTCTATAATGCCGGCGGAGCCATCTGCCTGTACATCTGCCACAGCTTTTGTTTCCTGCTGCGGTTCCGGTACATTTTCTACTGATGCTGTCTGCATAACTGCTGTGACTGCGGTTACAACGGTAAGCATCACTGCTATAATTGTGCTCTCAATCACTCTTTTTCTTAAATTCATTTTGACCTCCATAACATATACCCTGTTTTTCTTTTTTAAGGATTATTAACAAGTATATGTCATTTTATTCATTTTTATTACATTTATTACGAATTTGTTACATCACGGATTATAACAAAGTAATTTTTATTTGTCAAGTTTCTGTACTTTTTATCCAATTCATGATATAATTTCCTAATAATAATTACGCAAAATCACAAGAAAAGATTTCGTCTTTTTTCGTAATGGTTATCAAGGAGGATGTATTTTTATGAAGGAACGTAAGCAAAAAGATTCTGCTTTGAAGCAGAATCCAGTAAAGGCTCCAAAGCCTGCAAAAGCACAGAAAGTGCCAAAAGCACCAAAAGTGCCTAAGGAAAAGAAGGAGAAAAAGTCCGGACTTCACTCCATGCGCTTTAATGTTGTACAGTTAGTTCTGCTGAGTATTATCATCAGTGTTGCTTCTCTTCTGATTATGATTATACCGGTTGCTGATAATGCAATTTCCACTCTGGCAGAAAGCTATATGCGTGATGTCTGTGATACCTGCGGTTTAAATGTTGATGCTGCCCTGAACCGGAGCGGTAACATTATTTTAAATCAGGCATATCTTGAAACTCTGATCGGTGATGTCCGCATCAATGATCTGGATTCCAGTTACGCCTATGTGGTTGGTTCAGATGGAACCATGATTTATCATCCGGATGAAAGCAAAGTCGGACAACCTGTAGAAAATCCCGCAATTAAACAGGTGGTAGCTGATTTGGAAGCAGGTAAAGAACAGCAGGATGGTATGGCAATCTATGAATTCAGAGGTGCTGAAAAATATGCGGCTTACTATGTTACTTCCAATAAAGCAGCTATTTTGGTCATTACTGCTGACCGTGGAGATATTTTAAGTGCTAAGGATGCAATTTATGCCCGCGCCGGTGGTGCCGCTATTATTATCTTTATTGTACTGGGAATCATTTCTTTCCTTATTGCAAGTAAAATGACCCGTCCGATTGTAGAGATTACCAATGTTATCAAACGTTTCTCTTCCCTGAACTTTGCAGAAAGCCCGACTACTATCCGCATCAGCAAACGTAAGGATGAAACCGGGCAGATGGCAAGAGCTATCGGAGATTTACGTGAAAAGTTAGTTACAATTGTTTCACAGATTAAGTCCCAGAGTGAACTGCTTTACAATGCATCTACTGAACTGGATACCAATGCATCCCACACAACATCAACCGTAGGAAATGTTGAAACCGCAGTAAATGAAATTGCTACCGGAGCTACCAACCAGGCTTCCGAAACCCAGAAAGCTACCGATGATATCGTTAATATGGGTAACATGATTGAACATACCAACAGTCAGGTTGAAAATCTTACAAGCACTGCTAACCTGATGCGTGAATCCAGCGAGGAAGCTGCTGCCACCCTGAAAGAACTGGACAACATCAACCAGCAGGCAATTGCTTCTATTGATGTTATTTATGAACAGACCAATATAACTAATATCTCTGCCCTGAAGATTAAAGAGGCTACAACTTTGATTTCTTCCATCGCAGAAGAAACAAACCTGCTTTCCTTAAATGCTTCTATCGAAGCTGCCCGTGCCGGTGAGGCAGGACGTGGATTTGCCGTTGTTGCATCGCAGATTCAGAAACTGGCTGACCAGTCCAATGAATCTGCAAACCAGATTGACCAGATTATCCATGCTTTGATTGAAGATTCTGAAAAAGCAGTTAAGACCATGGATGAGGTTAAAACTATTATGAACCTGCAGAGCGAAAACGTACATAAGACCGGTCAGGTATTCGAACAGGTTCGTGATGGAATCAGTTCTTCTATCAGTGGCGTAGGCGAGATTGCCACCAGAACAACACAGCTTGATAAAGCCCGTGGAGATGTTGTGGATGTCGTACAGAATCTTACCGCAATTGCCCAGCAGAATGCAGCAAGTACCGAAGAAACTTCCGCTTCCGTTATGGAAGTCAGCAATGTTATGCAGGAAATCATGGAAAATGCAAATCGTCTGAAAGAGATTGCTTCCATCCTGGAAGAAAATATGAATTCATTTACTTTATAATATGCAATAGAAAGAACTCCATCCGGCTGGATATTCCAATCGGATGGAGTTCTTTTTTGCTTTAATGCAAGGACTGATTCAAATTTAAATGATTTTATCTTACCCTGCTTCAGCAGTTTTTATAAACGTTTCATTAATGCTTCTCTTGCTTCTTCATAACCTGGTTTTCCGAGTAATGCGAACATGTTCTTCTTATAGCTTTCTACACCTGGCTGGTTAAATGGATTTACTCCAAGCAGGTATCCGCTGACACCACATGCAAACTCGAAGAAGTAGAATAATTCTCCTAAGTAGAATTCGTTCTGCTCTGGAATCTTTACCATGAAGTTTGGAACCTGACCATCGGTATGTGCAAGAATGGTTCCGTTCATTGCACTCTTATTTACAAAGTCCATATCTTTTCCAGCAAGATAATTTAATCCGTCTAAGTCAACCGGTTCTTCCTGAATTGTGATATTGTGCTTCGGAGTCTCAACGTTCATAACAGTCTCAAACATAATTCTGGAACCATCCTGAATGAACTGTCCCATAGAATGTAAGTCTGTTGTTAAATCTACAGATGCCGGGAAGATACCCTTCTGGTCTTTTCCTTCACTCTCTCCGAATAACTGTTTCCACCATTCAGATACATAATGAAGACTTGGCTCGTAGTTGCAAAGAATTTCTACTGCTTTGCCTTTTCTTAATAAAATGTTACGAACTGCTGCATACTGTAATGCATCGTTCTCTGCGAAATCCTGCTCTAAAGCAAGTTTTCTTCCTTCTGCAGCTCCATCCATTAATTTCTGGATATCTGCACCACTTACTGCGATTGGAAGAAGTCCTACAGCGGTAAGTACAGAGAAGCGGCCTCCGACATCATCCGGTACTACAAATGTCTCATATCCTTCTTCATCTGCAAGATGTTTTAATGCTCCCTTTGCTTTATCTGTGGTTGCATAAATTCTCTTTGCAGCTTCTTCTTTACCATATTTCTTCTCTAACTTCTCTTTGAAGATACGGAAAGCGATTGCAGGCTCAGTTGTTGTTCCTGATTTAGAAATAATATTTACGGAGAAATCACGGTCTCCTACTACATCAAGCAGTCCCTGTAAGTAGCTTCCGCTGATGCTGTTTCCTGCATAATAAATCTCAGGAGTCTTACGAACATCCTTAGAAACATTATTATAGAATCCATGTCTTAAGAATTCGATTGCGGCTCTTGCACCAAGATAAGAACCACCGATTCCGATTACTACTAACACTTCAGAATCAGACTGAATCTTAGCTGCTGCTTTCTGAATTCTTGCGAACTCTTCCTTATCATAATCTACCGGAAGATCCAGCCAGCCCAAGAAATCATTTCCGGCTCCGTTTTTATCCAATAACTCTTTTTTTGCATTGTCTACAAGTTTGCTCATATAGCCAACTTCTTCTTCACTGATGAAGGAAGCTGCCTTTGAGTAATCAAATGTTACTTTACTCATTTCAAATTCACTCCTTTGTTTTTTCTATACACAATTCCCTAATTATGAATAAAATTTCATTGGGCGCAGCTTCGGGCGAATCGTCTGAGGAGCGCGCGAAGCGCGATGGGCGC
>OHBI01000407.1_pt1 | contig 23442 bp, 18 predicted proteins | sample 1577361 | NCBI WGS metagenome assembly OHBI01 (sample SAMEA3879579, study PRJEB24766) | human gut metagenome | biome: human-associated habitat; feature: feces | place: USA | collected 1985/1987 | reverse complement strand
TATCGTAAAAGATTACTATTCAGCAAACTTTTGTAACTTCGGTATGTTTTTCAGGAAAGTATTAAGATATAATATCTTTGAGATAAGTCATTAATATACCTCCAAACGTGGCGTCGATGCACGCATTTTGATTTCCGCATCCAACACGATTGAATGATTGGGAGATGCCGGATCTTTGATTTTCTCTAAAATAAGTTCGGCAGCTTTTTTCCCCATCTGGTACAAAGGCGGTTCTACTGTAGTCAATTTGGGATAGACTATGTTGGAAAGTTCAGTTCCTGAAAAACTGGCTACGGCGATTTCTTCGGGTATTTTTTTTCCAAGTTCTCTCAATCTGTTCATGGCTCCAATAGCCAATGTTTCTGTAAAAGCGAAAATAGCATTGAAAGGAATATTTCTTTCCACTAATATATCCGCTGCTTTTTTCCCTTCTTCAAAAGTCATACCGGTTTTTATCAGCATATTATTCTTATCAAAAGGAATCCCGAATTTAGCCAAAGCGTCTTTGTATCCTCTGACACGTTCTATGGAGTTGTAAATATCGTCCGGTCCCTGTATATGAACAATCTGTTTGCGTCCGCTTCGGATCAGACTTTCTACGAGAAAGAATGACTTCATATAATCGTCCACTATAACTTGCGGAACTTCAAGTCCATAGGGAATACGATCATAGAACACCATAGGCATTCCCGCTTGCTGTAAACGAGCATATTCCTCCTTATTCCTTTTATAACTGCAAAGACAGATGATGATGCCATCCACCATGAATCCTTCCATCAGTTGCAGGTTCTCTTTTTCTTTTTCCGGATCTCCTCCCGACTCTGCAATAATCACCTTTATATTTTTGGTGTGAAGCACTTCTTGTATTCCGTTTATTACTCGTGAAGCAAACGGAGTAACCATTTCAGGAACGATCACCCCCACGGTATTGGTATGTCCGTATTTAAGGTTGATTGCTACAGGGTTTGGTCTATATCCCAATCTTTTAGCTGCTTCTATCACCTTTTCTTTCGTTTCTTTACGGATATTCTTGTCATCCCCCAATGCACGAGATACAGTGGAGACGGATATTGATAAATGTCGAGCGATGTCTTTTATGGTTATATACTTCATGCTGAATGATTGTTTAAATCAAAGCAAAGATATTGATTTCAAACAATAAATCCTAATATTGGAGTAAAATACGAATCCCATTTGCCTTTGTGTAATGCTTTTGTAACGTTTGCAGATTTTGGGAACGTTCCCGCAATCGTTTGCAGGCAAAAGAGTTAGGAAAAAACTTTTTTTCAAGCTCTTGTTCTTTATCTTTGCTACATCAACATGATGTCGAACTAAAGAAAAAGAACTATGAAAACACACCTCTTTTCTTATAAGTGCGGTCGAAAGCACATCAAAGTTTACCATCTATTTGAATTGGTAATAATTAAAGGATAAAAAACGGTCATGGACAAGAAAGTACGAAGTATAGAAATTTCGAAACGGGTTCCAATTGTGGGCAACTACGATGTAGTTGTCTGCGGTGGCGGACCAGCTGGTTTCATTGCGGCCATTGCGGCTGCTCGCAGTGGTGCGAAAACTGCTGTTGTGGAACAATATGGGTTTTTAGGTGGAATGGCTACAATGGGGCTTGTTACTCCTTTGAGTGTTTTCACCTATAATAATGAAAAGGTGATAGGCGGTATTCCATGGGAATTTATCGAACGGCTGGAGAAGATGGGAGGCTGTATCATTGAGAAACCTCTTGGCAATGTAGCTTTTGATCCGGAGCTTTACAAACTTTTATGCCAGCAAATGATGCTGGAAGCCGGCGTGGATATGTATATGCACTCTTACTTAAGCGGTTGTCAGACAAAAGCCGGCAAAATATCTTGTATCCTCTTTGAGAATAAGAATGGGACAGAAGCCATCAGTGCCGATATGTATATCGACTGCACTGGGGATGGTGACCTTGCTGCTATGGCGGGTGTTCCGATGCAAACAGATGAATGTAAACCGCTGCAACCTCTTTCCACCTATTTTATATTAGGAGGTGTGGATACAGATTCGCCCATGATAATTGATGCCATGCACCATAATAAACAAGGGCAGAACTGTCATTGCATTGCAGTTCGTGAGAAACTTTTAGCAATGAAAGAGGCACTTGGCATCCCCGAGTTTGGAGGTCCTTGGTTTTGCACCACTCTTCGTCCGGGCGAAGTAACGGTTAATATGACCCGTACTGCAGGAAATGCCATCGATAATAGAAATTTTACCGCAGCGGAATGTCGCTTACGGGAAGACGTATTTAAAATAGCACGAATCTTTAAAGAGAACTTTGAAGAGTTTAAAAACAGTTATGTGACGACCGTCGCCGTACATGCCGGTATTCGTGAGACACGTCGTATCAAAGGTGTACATACCATTACAGCAGAAGAATATGTGAATGCTTATAAGTATCCTGATAGCATATCACGCGGCGCACATCCTATAGATATCCATGTGGCAGCAGGTGCGGAACAGAGCGTAACTTTCCTTAAAAAAGCGGCGTATGTACCTTATCGTGCTCTTATAGCTGAAGATTTCCCGAATCTGCTCGTAGCGGGACGCTGTATTAGTGCTGATAAGACTTCCTTTGCGTCACTTCGCGTTCAGGCAAGTTGTATGGGGGTAGGACAAGCCGCAGGAGTAGCAGCCGCACAATGTATAAAGGCAGGTGTGACCGTACAAAAGGCTGATATTCACAATCTCATAGAGGAATTGAAGAAACTTGGAGCAATTATATAAAGAAGAACCAGAATATGGAACAGTTAGATTATATTATTATTTTACTCTACTTTCTCGGACTGATTGCCGTGAGTGTTGTGATGTCCCGGAAAATTAAAAACTCCGAAGATATGTTTATTGCCGGGCGAAATTCTTCGTGGTGGCTGTCGGGAGTCTCTTCCTACATGACTATCTTCTCGGCAAGTACCTTTGTCGTTTGGGGAGGTGTTGCTTATAAATCGGGACTTGTTGCGGTAGTCGTTGCACTTTGTCTTGGCGTAGCATCGTTTATTGTCGGTAAATGGATCTCGGGCAAATGGCGGGAGCTACGTATCAAATCGCCGGGAGAGTTCCTTACCATCCGGTTCGGACACCGCACGGTGAGTTTTTACACAATTTCAGGAATTATAGCCCGTGCGGTGCATACGGCAGTGTCTCTGTATGCGGTAGCGGTTGTGATGTGTGCATTAATCAAAGTCGATGGTGGCAGTATTTTTGCAAGTACAGGTATGATGGGCGATTCACCGATGGGTTACCTAAGTATTTGGTGGGCGCTTCTTATTCTTGGTGCCATCGCTCTTGGATACACCATTGCCGGAGGATTTCTTGCGGTACTAATGACTGATGTAATTCAGTTCGGAGTACTTCTGGCCGTGGTTGTATTTATGATACCTCTTTCATTTAACGCAGTTGGAGGCGTAAGTGCATTTATTGATAAGGCCAGTGAGATACCGGGATTCTTCTCGGGCACATCTCCGACCTATACATGGGGGTGGCTTTTACTGTGGATATTTCTCAATGTGTCCATGATTGGCGGCGACTGGCCGTTTGTACAACGATACATAAGCGTGCCTACTACAAGAGACGCAAAAAAGAGTACTTATTTAATCGGAATCCTTTATATCGTCACTCCTCTCATCTGGTATCTTCCTACCATGATTTATCGTGTGATGGAACCCGGACTTGCGCTTGATTTGGATGCAACCACAATGACTTTCAACGGCGAACACGCTTATGTGAATATGAGCAAACTCGTGCTTATGAAAGGAATGGTCGGCATGATGTTGGCAGCGATGCTATCGGCCACATTGAGTAATGTTTCGGGCATTTTGAATGTATATGCCAATGTATATACCTATGATATTTGGGGACACAAAGAGAAAAACCGTCAGGCAGATGAGAAAAAGCGTATCAAGGTAGGACGTCTCTTCACATTTGTCTTTGGACTTGTGATTATCGCTTTGTCAATGCTCATCCCGTTTGCCGGAGGTGCCGAAAAGGTGGTAGTAACTCTTCTTACTATGGTGATGTGTCCTTTATACATTCCGTCGATATGGGGGCTGTTCTCGAAGCGGCTGACAGGCAACCAACTTATTTCTGCAATGATTCTTACCTGGCTCGTTGGTATTATGGCTCGCGTCATAATTCCCGCCTCCGTTATTAGTCCAAGCCTTATAGAGTCAGTTGCCGGTTGTGTACTTCCTGTACTTATCCTTGCAATCATGGAAGTTTGGTCGGCACGTAAAAAGTATGAAGACAATGGTTATCAAGCCATTTGTGAATATACTGATCCTGAAGCCGATCGCGAACCGACATTAAAGGAGAAAAAAGCGGTATTAATCTATTCGCATTTGGCTGTTAACTGCTTCTGTATTACCATTGGTGTCGTTGCGCTCTTACTGATTGGTCTGCTTATTGCCGGCGATCCGAAGACCCTTGCGGTCAAAGGAATTGTGATAGGAAGTATCGTACTGATGATTGCCATGATACTTGCTTATGTGATATACAGAATTATATATGCAAGACGTCTGAAAATGTCTAGCTAGTCAATTATTAATAACCCTAAATACTAATCAAATGAATCTAAAGATGTTATTGTTTGCAAGTGTGTCGCTTGTGCTTTTTGCATCTTGTCATAACTCGGATGATCCGTATATGACACTCGCGACAAAGACACTTGATGTAGAAGCAGAAGGTGGGCTTTTCACTGTTGACCTTTCATCTAATGTCTATTACAGAGTCAATAACGATTGCCAGACCGATGGAAGCGATAGCCATTGGGCAGTTGTTGATTCGCATGAGACACAAGGTGAGATTACTAAGTTTACAATCAAAGTCTCTGAAAATTCATCGACTAGTTCACGTGTCGGTGCCATTCGTTTTATTGGCGATGATGTAACTCCTCTAAAGCTGGTTATTACCCAAAAAATGATTGTTCCGAAAGGTATCAGTCCTACCACAGAATCGATTGACGCAACTATAACAGAATCTTCATTCAAAGTCTTTGGCGATAAGGAGTGGAAGGCTGTGTGTACAGATGCGGATGTGACCGTTTCTCCTGCAAATGGGGTAGGCGAATGTGATATTAAACTTACTTTCCCGGAGAACAAGACATTTGCCAAACGGACAATTAAAGTAACGGTAACCATCCAGGATGATACAGACTATACCTATACTCTTGTACAAGATACTTTCTCGGGCATTTTGGCTGATTGGGACTTGAAGAGTTTAACTGCCAACACAAGTGGAACATTTGCTGATGATGAGGCACAGTCTGTATTCCCGGGAACCAATGGCAAGTATCTTGCTCCGAGTGCCGGAAGTGGTAAGATTGAGTATTGGGCATGTGACCGGACAGGTTATGTAGCGCAGACTGCCGTATGTGAGCGTGCAGTGGGTGGTAATGGTGACCCGTATGTGTCAGGAGCCGTTCCCGGTGACTATTGGTATGTCTATGGGGATATGAAAGGTACGGTTATTCCTGCCGGCACAAAGATTCACTTCTATTTTGTGACCAAATTAGGAACGATGTGTTCCAACTACTGGATGATTGAGTTCAAGGATGGAGAAGAATGGAAACCGGCTCTTCCGACTTTGACTCTTCAGGAAAGTGCGACAGAGACTTTGTCGGGTGCGCCTATCAATTATTCGGCAACTATTACTTACAACTTTGCGGGAATGTTGCTCGATAACAAAAATAATGGCGCATATATCCCTGCCGAAGGAATATTTACCACGACTAAGGATATGGATGAGATTGTGTTACGGTTTGGACAGGCAGGCCGTTTATGTCTTAGTGGTGCCAAATATTCTGGCAAGTATATCGACTGCACACACGCAAGTGGCCAAACACGTTTTTCAGCGCAACATCCGAGTAACCCTGAAACAGGTGAGGCAATCAAAGAGTATAACGAACATGTATTGCTTGAAATCGTAGAATAAATAGTATGAAAAAAAGTATATTAAGCCTGTTATTGGCATGTTTCCTGCAAATCAATCTGGCTTTTGCACAGAATGTAATGAAGGGTGTCGTTAGCGATGCCAATGGTCCTCTTGTCGGAGTGGTGATCCACGATAAAGACAATGCAAAAGGTACTACCTCCGATATGTCGGGAAAGTATGCGCTCAATGGCGCTGAATCAGGCCATACAATAGAATTCCGTTATCTTGGTTATGTGACCGAGACTGTGGTATGGGATGGTAAAAGTGTAGTAAATATAAAACTTAAAGAGGATGCTGTACAACTTGAAGAGACGGTTGTTATCGGCTATGGATCTGTAAAGAAGAAAGATCTTACAGGTGCGGTCGGTGTAATCAACAGTTCGCTTATCGAGAAACAGAGCACGTCTCAACTTTCACAATCTTTGCAAGGACTGATTCCGGGACTGACGGTTACCCGTTCGAGCAGTATGCCGGGAGCGAGTGCTACGGTTCAGGTGCGTGGTGTGACAACAATGTCTGATTCGAGTCCGCTTATCCTTGTCGATGGTATGATGGTCAGTAGCCTCGACAATATAGCAAGCGAAGACGTACAGCAGATTACTGTACTTAAAGATGCAGCTTCTGCATCCATCTATGGTGCCCGTGCTGCTGCCGGTGTTATCTTGATAACGACTAAGGAGGCAACCGAGGGACAACTTTCGATCGGTTATAACGGAGAGATTTCGTTGTCTTCTCCTACCGAATTTCCGAAATTCCTGACCGACCCTTATCACTACATGACAATGTATAACGAATGGTCGTGGAACGATGCCGGTAATCCTGCGGGAGGCGAGTTTGCCAACTATTCACAGGACTACATCGACAACTATGCTACCAACAACAGGTATGATCCCATTCAATATCCTATCTATGATTGGAAAGACGCTATTCTTTCGAATACTGCTATGCGCCATAAGCACAACTTGACCATGACGTATGGCAACAAGGTAATCAAGAGCCACACTTCCGCTACCTACGAAAATGCCGACGCTATCTATAAAGGTTCAAACCACGAAAGAATCTCTATCCGTTCGCGTAATAATCTCAAGATTAGTGATAAGCTCTCCGGTTCTATCGATTTCTCGGTACGTTATGCCACGAAAAATGACCCGACTTCCGGTAGTCCGATTCGTGCAGCTTATATGTATCCTTCCATTTATTTGGGACTTTATCCGGATGGCCGTGTTGGTCCTGGTAAAGACGGCAGTCTTAGCAATACGCTTGCCGCCTTATTGGAAGGCGGAGAGAAGAAGACCGTATCCAACACAATGACCGGTAAATTCTCTTTGAGCTATAAGCCCATAAAAGATTTGACCCTTACTGCCAATCTGACTCCTACCGTCGGAACTGTTTCGATCAAGGAGATGAAGAAAGCCATACCTGTTTACGATGCATACGAAACCGATGTTATGCTGGGATATGTTTCAGGATATACTTCCAATTCGCTAAGTGAAGAACGCCGTAACATCAAATCATTGGAGAAACAATTCATCGCTACATACGACAAGACCTTCAGCAAGGTACATAACTTCAATGCCATGGTCGGTTATGAAGATTATAGTTATACGTATGAAACGATGTCGGGATCGACCAACGATATGTCTTTGTCTTCTTTCCCTTATCTTGATTTGGCGAACAAGAATGCTCTTGCCGTAGCCGGCAATTCTTATCAGAATGCATACCGTTCATTTTTTGGCCGTGTCATGTATAATTACGACAGCCGTTACTACCTCCAGCTCAATGCTCGTGAAGACGGATCTTCACGTTTTCACAAGGATCACCGTTGGGGATTCTTCCCGTCCGCATCGGTGGGTTGGGTCATCTCTAATGAGAAATTCATGCAAAACATAACCCCGATAAACTATCTGAAGTTCCGTGCCTCTATCGGTACTCTCGGTAACGAGCGGATTGGAAATTATCCTTATCAGACATACATTTCGTTCAATAATGCCATTATGTATGACAGTGCAGGTTCTACGCCCCAATCATCGATGTCTGCCGCGCAACAGGATTATGCGTATGAGAATATCCATTGGGAGAAAACACAGAGCTGGGATATAGGTGTGGATGCCGCTTTCTTTAACAATCGTCTAGACTTTAGCGCAGACTATTATTATAAGAAGACAACAGATATGCTCTTGTCGGTGGCAATCCCGTCGTTTACAGGTTATTCGGCACCTGACAGGAACGTAGGTAAAATGCATACCCGCGGTTGGGAAGTGAAACTCGGCTGGTCTGACCGTATCGGAGATGTAAGTTATGCGGTAAGTTTTAATATCTCTGATTACAAGTCTATAATAGATAATCTTAATGGCAAGCAGCAGTTTAACAGCGATGGTACCATTATTACCGAAGGCGCAGAATATAACTCCTGGTACGGATATAAGACTGCAGGTTTATTCCAGACCGCAGAGGAAGTCAGTGAAAGCGCTTTGCTTTCGGCTTCTACCAAACCGGGTGATGTGAAATATGTAGATGTCAGCGGTCCGGACGGCACTCCTGACGGAATTATCAATGAGACATACGACCGCGTAGTGCTTGGCAGCTCATTGCCCCACTATCTATATGGAGGTTCTATTAGTTTGGGCTGGAAAGGTCTCTCTTTCTCCTTACTCTTCAATGGTGTCGGGAAACAACTTTCACGCCTCACCGAAAGTATGATTCGTCCCATGCAGGGACAATGGCTTCCGGCTCCGTCAGTCCTTCTGAACGACAATGGCAGCCGTAATTATTGGAGTGTGTACAACACTGCAGAGCAGAACGCGGCAGCCAGCTATCCCCGTTTGAGCCATCAGGGCGGTGAATACAACAACTATAAAATGTCGGATTACTGGCTCAAGAGTAGTGCCTATATGCGTATAAAGAATATCAACGTTGGCTATACAGTTCCTAAAAAAATCATCTCTAAAGTCGGAATCAAGGGACTTCGGGTGTACGTCAATATCGATGATCCATACTGCTTTGATAGTTATCTTTCGGGATGGGACCCTGAAGCAGGCGCTTCTACCTATATCACACGCACTTATACATTTGGAGTGGATATCAAATTCTAATGGAGTATGAAAAAATTACATAATATGAAAAAAATACATGTATTGATTTGCATGATAGCTCTTCTATCTGTAACTTCTTGTGTGAACCTCGATCTGAATCCTCCTTCAGCCGCATCCAGTGAAAACTGGTTCTCGTCACCGGAGGAAGTTCGAATCTCGTTGAACGATTTTTATCGCAGTACTTTCTTTGTTATAGAAGAAGGTTGGACGCTGGACCGTAATACGGATGACTGGGCGCAACGAACCAACATTTATACCATTGCGGCAGGTTCACTGAATGCGTCTTCTACAAGTAATCCTAACATCAAGACTGTTTGGAGTTACACGTATAAGAACATTAGTCGTGCCAACCGGATTTTGGAGGCACTCGACAAACTTGAAGGCAAATATTCCACCACTGAACTGAATACGCTTCGTGCCGAAGCCCGTTTTTTCAGGGCATTTGCTTATTCACGTTTGATTACTCTTTGGGGAGATGTTCCTTTCTACGTGACTTCGATTACTCCGGAGGAAGCATTTGAGATGGGGCGTACCGACAAAGCTGTCGTTCTGAAACAAATTTATGACGATTATGACTATGCCGCAGAAAATTTGCCGGTCGCAAATAATAATAGCGGCGCCACCCGTGTGGACAAAGGAACGGCTTATGCTTACAAGGCTCGTACCGCTCTCTATCAACACGACTATGGGACTGCTGCAAAGGCTGCGCAAGACTGTATGGATCTGGAAGTATATGACTTGGCCCCTGATTATGGAGAACTTTTCCGCGACAAGACAAGAGGAAGCAAAGAAGTTATCTTCTCTGTTGCTCACTCAAGCGACCTTGAGTTGGATGAAAACGGTAAACCTACTACACAGGCTATGGTTCCTTTATTGCTCGTTCGGCAGGCGGTACACATAACGCACAACCTTCGTGGGAACTTCTTGCTGTCTACGAAATGACGAATGGCAAGACGATTGATGAACCGGGCAGCGGTTTTGATCCTCACGATCCATTTGCCAACCGCGATCCCCGTTGCCTGGAAACATTTGCAGCTCCCGGCAGCCGTATCTATGGTATTGAGTGGAATCCTGCGCCAAACGCACTCGAAATAATGGACTATACGCAAAATCGTATGATTACAAATAAAGATTCCAAAGGCGGTTCGGATGCTTCCAACTGTGCTTACAATGGTTGTTGCCTGCGCAAAGGCGCGCAAGAATCATGGCGTACTACTTTGTATAACGACAACCCCGTTATTCTTATGCGTTATGCCGATGTTTTGTTGATGTATGCCGAAGCTAAGATTGAACTGGGGGAGATTGACGCTACTGTCCTTGCTTGCATCAACGATGTCCGTGCCCGTGCTTATGGCACCACCCGTACACAAACCAACGACTATCCGTCCATCACGACAACCGATCAGACGGCATTGCGCAAAGTGCTTCGCCGTGAGCGTCGTGTGGAGTTTGCATGGGAAAATCTGCGCTATTTCGATTTGCTTCGTTGGCATCAGTTTGAAAATGCTTTCGGACACAATATGTACGGATTTACCCGTACAGCCAACAGGGCAAAGGAATACTTTGCGGCAGGCAACTGGTTTTGGCCGGAGACTCCGACATTTGACAAAGACGGATTTCCTTCTTTTGAAGCGATGGCCGACGGAACCTATATCGTCCAGCATGGTGAACGTAAGTATGATGAGAAGATTTATTTATGGCCATTGCCAAGTGATGATGTATTGATAATGAATGGAAAACTTGTTCAAAATCCAGGGTACTAACTTTATTAAATAAATGATATTATGAGCATTGGAGAGATTTTATTGCGCAGTCGCTATCAACCATTGAAAAGGGTGTTGAGCTATGATGTATTCAACACCGGCTTTAACGGCTGGATGACATTAATGCCTAACTTTACGGAATATCCCGATTTTGATGTTCCCAAGACATTGGTCAATAAAGACCAGTGGCCACCGGTCATGCTTAGTTCCGCTACTTTCAGGTATCCGGGCACTCACGGGGCAATGTCCGGCACTTACTCTCTTAAACTTTCGACAAGACCTGTTGCCGCTCCTTATACGGAGATTCCGGCGGAAGGTTGTCTGGGACATGCCATTAAGCGGCTTTCGTTCTCTCGTCCGGGCTGCAAATATTTGCAGATAGAATGTTGGTTTACATACACGGCGGAGCAGGATGTGGTGGATGGCGGTGACCGTCCGCAACCGGGTTTGCATGAGAGTTCCATCCGCGATTTTGGTATGGGATTCGATGTACAGGAGGGTGGAAAACGTTACCATGTAGGAATTCGCTATCTCAATGCAGTAGATGGCAAATTAATGCAGAAGTGGCAGTATGAACATTCCAATGAAGACATAACCGACCGCGATTGGGCTTATGGACTTGACGGAGACTGGTGTAAGAGGGGAGTCGATCCCTGGTGGTTCGGCCGCCGTTATCCTAATGGCGACCACGATGGATTTAAGGATTTGAAAGATGGTCATCAGAAACTCATTTACAATGAGACCGACTGTAAACTCAATTGGCAATACATGCGTCTGAAACTTGACACAGAGCTTCGTGAATATGTAGAGTTCCAATGTCAGGACAAAATTTGGGATATGCGTGGCATTGCAGCTGATACCGTTGACGGATATGGACGCATCGACAATCTTATCAATCCTCTTTTCTGGGTGGGTACTGATACCAATCGTCGTGTATTCTTTTATATAGATTCTGTTGTTGTTTCACAAGAATAAAAGGAGGAATGTAATATATGAAAATGTTTAATGATTCCCATCTTGAGGTAAAGAAGTTCTTTAAAGGCACTTTCTTCACTCATCCTTACGAGGCTGGTTGGGCAGATGAGGCTATATTCTTTGTTATGGTTGAGAAAATAGAAGGAGATCCCGTATTTGAAGGTCGTGTACAACTATCGCAAGACGGTATACATTGGGCTGACGACGGTAGTGAGCCTACAATCTTCAAAGGACTTGGCCAACATATTATAAAGGTAAATTCAAATTTTGGTAATTATATTCGTCTTGCCGTCAGCATTGAAGGCGGAGAGATGTTTTTAAATCTTCATATAGCATGCAAAGGTTAATATTTATATTTAGTCTGTTCATCCTTGCGATTGTAGGATGCAGCTCCAATGAGTCTCACTCATTTTTGATTCGTCCGGATGGAGGTGGGGAAGATGCTGCCACTGAAATAGAGGTAGGTAAAACGATTCCTGCCTGGCAGGAGGGTGTGATGGATATTCATTTCATCAATACGACTACCGGTGAAAGCATGTTTGTAATATTCCCGGATGGTACGCAAATGCTTATCGATGCCGCAAGTTCGAGTGTTACGACCAACTCTAATAGTAATACGACCAACACCGGGATCCGTAGTCGTTGGGATCCGACTCTGACTTCTACCCGTGGTTCACAGATTATAACTGATTACATTCGTAAGTGTATGGTATGGACAGGTAACAGTACGATTGATTATGCCGTACTTACCCACTTCCATAATGACCACTTCGGCGGTTATACTTCTTCCTTGCCGAAATCTTCCAACTCCGACACTTATTCGTTAATAGGTTTTGCCGAGATTTTCGACAATTTCAAGATTGGTACGCTTCTCGATCGTGGCTATCCCGATTATAACTATCCGTTTAATATGGCGACAATGGCAGACAATGCTCCAAGTTGTAATAACTATATCAATGCAGTGAAATGGCATGTCGCCAATCAAAAGTTCGATGCTGCGATATTCAAAGCAGGGGCGAATAATCAGATCGTTCAGAAGTATAATCCTGCAAAGTACCCTACTGCAAAGGTGCAAAATGTGGCAGTGAATGGAGAGATCTGGACAGGTTCGGGCACTACCACAAAGAAGACATTCCCTGAACTCTCGGAGATTTCATACGAAAACAGTAAGAACATTACCTCCAGTGACAATTGTCCGCCGGAGAATATAACCAGTTGTGTGATGAAAGTTTCGTATGGCAACTTTGACTTCTTTGCCGGTGGTGACCTTCAGTATAACGGACGTTCGAGTCATGCGTGGAAAGATGCCGAACTGCCCTGTGCAAAAGCAGTAGGTCAGGTGGAATTATTGAAAGCTAACCATCACGGTGTAACCAACACCAATCAGGTGGATGCTCTGAAAGCACTTAATCCACAAACGATTGTTGTCAATTCGTGGGTAGATTGTCATCCTCGTACCGATATACTGAATTCGATGGAGACAACACTCCCTGCGTGTGACATGTTTATCACTAACTTCTGGCAAGGCGATCGCCCCAGCGGAGTAGACGACCGGGTTACGGCGGAAGAGGCTGCGAGAGTAAAGGGATATGATGGACATATTGTAGTTCGTGTGACCGACGGGGGAAACAAATACAGAGTTGTGACAATCACAGATTCTGACGGGGCAATGACTGTTAAGACTATTTCCGGTCCATATACAAGCAGATAATGAATACAAAATATTATGATGTAATAGTAGCAGGTGCAGGTCCTGCCGGGATATGTGCGGCTGTAGCCGCCGCCCGGCAAGGAGCACGTGTTGCTCTTATCGAAAGATATGGAGTCATCGGAGGTAACCTGACCGCCGGGTATGTCGGCCCTATTCTCGGTAGTGTAAGCAAGAACACGATGCGCGATGAGGTTTGTGCTATTCTTGGCGTCGAAGACAATGACTGGATTGGCGAACATGGAAATGCTCACGATTTCGAAGAGGCAAAACTTACATTGGCAGAATTTGTCGCCAGGGAAAAGAACGTCGATGTCTTTTTGCAATGTTGTGTGTCGGATGTTATTCGTGACGGAAAGGTGGTAAAAGGCATTAAGTGTGCAAGTAACGAGGGGACGCTCTGTTTTGAAGCCGCGGTTACGATTGACTGTACCGGTGATGCCATAGTATCTTTTCTTGCCGGTGCAAAAATAGAAAAAGGACGTGCTGACGGACTCATGCAGCCTGTAACCCTTGAATACACCATTGACGGCGTAGATGAATCGAAAGGAATTATCTGTATTGGAGATGTAGACAATGTCCAATTGAATGGCGAGTGTTTTCTTGATTGGTGTAAAAAGAAAGCCGATGAGGGCAAACTTCCCCGGATGCTTGCTGCCGTGCGTTTGCATCCGTCGGTCAGCCCGGGTTGCCGTCAGGTAAATACGACACAAGTCAATAGGGTGGATATAACTTCGGTAAGCTCTATTTTCGCCGCCGATCTTGAACTTAGGCAACAGATACGCCTCCTGACTCAATTCTTGAAAGAAAATTTGCCGGGTTACGAAAACTGTAGAGTGATCGGAAGTGGTACAACAACCGGAGTGCGCGAAAGCCGCAGGGTGATGGGCGACTATGTGATCGATGCCGATGAGATGGCGGAAGGCTGCCGTTTTGCCGATGTGGTGGTACATAAAGCATTGTTCATTGTCGATATACATAATCCTGACGGAGCCGGACAGGCGGAACCAACCATCCAATATTGCAAACCATACGATTTGCCGTATCGTTGTTTTCTCCCGTTGGGCTTGGAAGGGCTTTTGGTGGCGGGACGGTGCATATCGGGTACTCACAGAGCTCACGCTTCCTATCGTGTCATGAGTATTTGCATGGCGATGGGAGAGGCAGTTGGTATTGCCGCTGCCATGAGTGCGTCGCAGCATTGTACTCCGCGGGCTCTCGATGTGGGAGAGTTGCAGAAACGGCTTGAGTCGTTAGGCGTAGAGCTGTTCGATTAACGTAGAACATAATCATACTTTAAATTTATAGAGCATACTTATGAAAAAGATATATTTGTCTGTCGTGTGCTTACTGATCTCTATTCCCCTTATCGCCCAGTTGTATGTAGAGCCGGAGAAAGAGGTAGAGTGCTCTGTCTTCCTGGCAAAGGAAGGACGGGGGCGGGCACAGCAAGGACTTGAAATATGGGATGATTACATATTCTCGTGCGAGGATGGAGGGCACGTGAATATCTATGATTTCAAAAGTGCCGATCCGAAACCTGTGGCAGGCTTTGAGTTGGCGTCCTCCCATCCGGACAACCATGTAAATAATGTATGCTTTGGCGTCGAGACAAAACGCGGAGCATCGTTTCCTCTCTTGTATATCACAAACGGGAAGGTAGGAAGCGAGTTGGAATGGTTGTGTTTTGTGGAGAGCATCACCCGTCGTGGAAAACGTTTTAGCAGCGAAATCGTACAGACAATCGAACTAGATGGTTCGAAGTGGGCGGAGAAAGGGTATGTCCCCATCTTTGGTGCGCCAAGCTGGCTGGTCGATCGGGAACGGGGATTTATATGGATATTCTCGGCGCGTAAACGTACTGTGGCGAAGGTGACAAAGCATGCATGGGAAAACCAGTATGTCGCCACCAAATTCCGCATACCGTCGTTGAGTGAGGGCGCAAAGGTGCGCCTCGACGAAAATGACATTCTCGATCAGGTGGTGTTCCCCTATGAGGTATGGTTCACACAAGCGGGCTGTATGCATGATGGTAAAATCTATTTCTGCTTCGGAGTTGGGAAACAGGATGACAGCCGTCCTTCCTGCATCCGGGTGTACGATACGGATAGGCGGACGATTACTGCCCGATACAATGTGCAGGAACAGGTTATTTACGAACCGGAAGATATTGTGGTTAAAGACGGGGTTATGTATGTCAATACCAATACGAATGCGAAAAAGACGTCTGATCTTCCTTGCATATTCAAACTCTCTCTTCCGAAAGAAAAGCCGGTGGCCGAAAATCCTCTCGACGAGATACGCAGGGATCCGGAACGTGCAGGCGGCGTGTATTATGTGACCGATCTTTCACATCCGGTTACGCCGGCGCCCAAAGGATATACGCCTTTCTATATAAACGGCTATTTTCGTCACGGAGCGCGTCAGATAGACGATGAGGTGACTTATCCTGCCATATACGGCGTATTGGAGAAAGCTCATGCCACAAACAACCTTACCGATTTTGGAAAAGCCCTGTACGAACGTCTTGAACCGTTCAAGAAGAATGTGTTTTACAAAGAAGGCGATCTGACACAAATCGGTTATCGTCAGACAAGGGAGATAGGCCGGAGGATGGTACAAAACTATCCGGAAGTATTTGAAGGCCATCCCTATTTGAAGACTAACGCAACGAATGTGCTTCGGGTGGCGGCCACCATGCAATCTGTAAATTCGGGCATTTTGTCACTGCGCCCCGGGCTTGAATGGGCGGAGATAGACAACTCCCGTTCGTTCCTTACCACACTGAATCCATACGGTAACGTATGTCCCGGCAGGAGTCCGCTTGATAAGTATATACTCGGTAAGGAAAACAGTTGGTATAAAAAATATCGTTCATATATAGATGAAAAGTTGGATGTGGATGCTTTTTTTACAAGACTGTTTATAGATGTTACACAAGTAGAAAGTGAATATGACAAGTACGACCTGATTCATCGCTTCTGGTTAATGGCATCGCTGATGCAATGCCTCGACCGCCAAGTGCCTATATGGGATATCTTTACAGAAGAGGAAATATTGGCTTGGGCGGAAATCGAGAACTATAAGTATTTTGCGCAGAAAGGTCCTGAACCGGTATCTCACGGGCGTAGTTGGGGACTTGCGTCCCGCACGTTACGCCATTTGTTAGACGAATCTGCCGAAGATCTGGTTCGCAAGCGTCATGGCATCAATCTCAACTTCGGACACGATGGCGTTCTGATGGCCATCTTGACAAATCTGCAAGCCGGAACGTGGGCGCGGGAGGCTGGTAATTCCAAAGAAGCGTTGCGGAGTTGGAAGTACTGGGATATTCCGATGGGTGCGAACCTTCAGATGATCTTTTACCAATCAGAAGGCAATCCGGACGTTTTAGTTAAGTTTATGCTGAATGAAAAAGACCTCCGGTTGCCGTTGGAAGCGGTTGAAGCATCTTATTACAAATGGAATGAGGTTTATAAATTCTATATAGAACATTGCGACAAGGTGGAAAAATCACTTGCCGAAACATTGAAATTATCGTATGAAGACTTTTAATTATAATCGTGCTGAAATAAAGGCCGGAATAGTACATTTCGGCGTTGGAAACTTCCATCGTGCACATCTCGAAGCTTACACAAATCTATTACTTGAAGATCCGTCACAAAGATGCTGGGGGGTATTTGGAGCCATGATTATGCCTACGGACGGGGTCTTGTTCAACGCCCTCAAGAAAGACGACGGCATATATCAGTTGACGACATGCAGCCCTTCCGGCGAACAGGATAGTATGCTGATTGGTTCGCTTATAGAACTGGCCTGGGGGGAAATAGACAGTGAGCCTATCATCGCTAAACTAGCATCGGAGGAGATAAAAATCATCTCTCTCACCATTACCGAAGGGGGATATAAGGTTGATTTTAACCAATCGCGCAGTGTGTTTTGGTATGTAGCCGAAGGACTTAAACGCCGGATGGAGAAAGATTTGCCGATTACGATTCTTTCGTGTGACAACATGCAGATGAACGGCAATGTCGCTAGATGTGCGTTTATGTCATACTTCGAAGCGAAATATCCCGAGGTGGCAGCGTGGGCGAAAAAGAAAGTGACGTTCCCGAATTCGATGGTAGATCGAATCACTCCCGTAACAAAACCGGGTAAGGTTACAGATGTGTGTTGTGAAGACTTTATACAATGGGTGATTGAAGATAATTTCATTGCAGGCCGTCCTGCATGGGAGAAGGTGGGAGTTACATTCACCCATGATGTGACCCCGTATGAAATCATGAAATTAAGTCTTCTCAATGCTTCACATACTCTTCTTTCTTATCCTGCCTATATGGAAGGATTCAGGAAGGTCGATGCTGTAATGGCAGACGAGAGGTATCGTGCAATGATAAAGCTGTTTATGAACAGGGACGTTACTCCTTATGTTCCGGTTCCCGAAGGCGTTGACCTTGAAGCGTATAAAGACCAGCTTATCGAACGATTTTCAAACAAGGCGATCAGCGATCAGGTATCACGGCTTTGCGGCGATGGCATTGCTAAGTTTGCGGTTTATGTGGTACCCATACTCAAACAGATGTTGCAGGATGGGAAGGATATTTCGATAGAGGCTTTCCTGATAGCTGTTTATTGCAAATACCTGATAGGTGCGCGCACCGAGTCCGGTGAAAATATAGCTATCTCCGAACCTCACATCACCCCAGCGGACAGGAAGTTGATTTCCGGAGGATCGCCGGCCGAGTTCTTGAAAATATCACCTTTTGTGTCATTGGGACTGGACAAATATCCTGTGTTTATGGAAAAGTATGAGCAGTTTTATGCTATGCAGGTAGCGGAAGGGTTGAAGGTCTTATTACAGTAAACAACTAAAAAATACAAGGCAATGAAGAAGTTTTTCATAACGGTTGTTCTGTCGCTTTCGTGCGTATTGTCGGTTTCGGCACAAAAACAGACGGAGGCGTCAACGCTTAACCTGATAGGTAAGCCGTTTGAATCGACTCCCAATCCGTATCATAGAGTCGATACATTGGTTTATAAAGGTTTTAACAGGACGGAGAATCGACAACTCCGTTGCTCTGCCGGTATGGCTGTGTTGTTTAAAACGAACACGCGTAATATACAGATTACGACAAAGTGGGGATATGTATATTCGAGCCATTCAACCATGCCGATCTCTTATAAAGGATATGATCTTTATATCAAAAATGCAGACGGTCAATGGCAGTATGCGGCAAGCGGTTCATTGAAAGCGTATAAGGGCGAGAAAACCGAGACATTCACGCTCATTGAGAATATGGATGGTACAATGCACGAATGTATGATGTATATGCCGATGTATTCGGAGGTCATTTCTTGTAAGATAGGGATAGATGACGATGCTGTTATCGAACCGTTGAAGTCCGATTTTCGTCACAGGATAGCGGTATATGGCTCTTCGTTTACGCAGGGAGTGAGCACGGATCGATCCGGTATGAGTTATCCCATGCAATTTATGCGTAATACAGGTCTTCAAGTCGTGTCGCTCGCAACAAGCGGACGTTGCCTGATGCAACCTTACATGCTCGACGTTCTTGCGGAAGTCAAGGCTGATGCCTTTATATTCGATACTTTTTCAAATCCTGACGCAGAACTGATAAGAGAGCGCCTGATGCCGTTTATCGATCGGCTTATAGCGGCACATCCGGCTATTCCGTTGATATTTCAGCGTACTATCTATCGTGAACGACGTTCATTCGATACAGTTCTTGATGCGAAAGAACGGGCTAAGGCGGCAACCGTAGAGGAGTTGTTTGCGAAAATCCTCACGAACCCGAAATATAAAGACGTTTATCTGATTACGCCTGATGCTTCCGATGCGCATGAGACATCGGTCGACGGAACTCATCCAAGTAGTTATGGATATGCACTTTGGGCGAAGTCAATAGAGACTCCGGTAATAGAAATTTTAAGTAAATATGGTATAAAATGAGACAAGCGGTATTAGTAGAACCAAAACATATTGAATTTCGTGAAGTTGAGGCGCCTAAGGCGTCGGACCTGAAAGAACATCAGGTGCTTCTGAATATTAAGAGAATTGGTATTTGTGGAAGTGAGATACATTCTTATCACGGATGTCATCCGGCAACTTTCTATCCGGTAGTTCAGGGGCATGAATATTCGGCAGTGGTAGTCGCTACGGGGGCGGCGGTTACGATCTGCAAGGTGGGTGACGTTGTCACCGCACGTCCGCAACTTGCGTGTGGGAAGTGCAAGCCTTGTCAGCGGGGAGAGTATAATATTTGTGAGGAGCTAAGAGTGCAAGCTTTTCAGGCAAATGGAGCTGCGCAAGACTTTTTTGTGGTTGATGATGACAGGATTGCGGTGTTGCCTGAAGGTATGTCACTTGATTATGGGGCTATGATAGAACCGGTGGCAGTGGCTGCGCATGCAACCATGCGTGGCGGGGATTTGAAAGGTAAGAATGTGGTTGTATCGGGTGCCGGAACGATCGGTAACCTCGTGGCGCAGTTCGCTAAGGCAAGAGGAGCCAAACGGGTCCTTATTACCGATGTAAGTGATTTCAGACTTGAAATCGCTCGTAAATGTGGTATAATAGATACGCTCAATGTAGCTAAGATGCCGCTGAAAGAAGGAGCGAAGAGGCTTTTCGGGGATGAAGATTTTCAAGCTGCGTTTGAGGTTGCCGGAGTTGAGTCGAGTATTCGTTCGCTTATGGAGTGTATCGAAAAAGGGAGTACCATCGTTGTAGTGGCGGTATTTGGCAAGGATCCGTCGCTTGATATGTTCTATTTGGGAGAGCACGAACTGAAGGTGAACGGAACGATGATGTATCGCCATGAAGATTATCTTACGGCTATCGATCAGGTAAGTTCGGGAGCTATCCGTCTCGAACCGCTTATTTCGAATCATTTTCTGTTCGAGCAGTATGACGAGGCATATAAATTTATAGACGAGAATGGTGCAACATCCATGAAAATAATTATTAAACTATAAAACCATGAAAATAATAGGTATAGGAGAAGTTGTTTGGGATTGCTTCCCGGAAGGTAAGAGACTCGGTGGAGCACCTATCAATTTCTGCTTTTTTGCGAAGGAATTGGGAGCAGAATCATATCCCGTTACGGCAATAGGTGACGACGAACTCGGTGATGAAACGTTTACAGTGCTTAAAGAGACCGGACTTGATTTAGGATATATTTCCCGTAATATTTTGCCGACAGGTAAAGTGCTTGTGTCGTTGAATGAGGCCGGTGTACCGCAATATGACATTGTTGAGAATGTTGCTTGGGATGCTATCGAGTGTAGTCCTGCGACCATGAAACTTGTCGGCGATGCAGATGCTGTTTGTTGGGGCTCTTTGGCACAGCGAAGCGAAAAGTCACGTGCTGCAATCTTGAGGCTCATAGATGCCGTGCCGGATACCTCTTTGAAGGTGTTCGATATTAATATCAGGCAACATTTTTATTCGACAGATTTGATTGTGGAATCCTTGCAAAAGGCAAATGTGCTCAAATTGAATGAAGACGAATTGCCATTATTGATCTCTCTCCTTTCTCTTTCGACTGATTTTGTGGAAGCTATCGCAGAACTCATTGCTCGGTTCTCGCTCAAATATGTTATATTCACACAGGGGGCAGTACGTAGTGGCATATACGATATGAGTGGGGAAGTGTCATCCATAAACACACCTAAAGTCGAGGTGGCCGATACTGTAGGTGCAGGCGACTCGTTTACTGCTACTTTTGTTGTGAACATACTTAGAGGGGCGTCGGTCGCTGAATCACACCGCAAAGCGGTAGATGTATCGGCATATACTTGTACACAAAGGGGGGCTATTAATCCGTTGCCGGATAGTAAAAAGTAATCTCTTTTGATTGCATTTTATAGATAACTCCAGTTAAATAGTTATTTTTGCAGAAATAACTGATTTTTACGAAATAAAGGAACCCATGTTGAAAATATTAATAACCTACGCCGTCCAAGGCGAATTTGTAGAGATTAAATGGCCGGATATAGAACCTTACTACGTTCGTACAGGCATTGGTAAAGTGAAATCAGCCTTTCATTTGGCAGAGGCAATCCGTCAGGTACAACCGGACTTGGTGCTCAATATCGGAAGTGCCGGAACAGTCAACCATCAGGTAGGAGATATTTTTGTATGTCGCAAGTTTGTAGACCGTGATATGCAGAAAATGAAAGAGTTCGGATTGGAGTGTGAAATCGATTCATCAGCTTTGCTCGAAGAAAAAGGTTATTGCACGCATTGGACGGAACATGGAATCTGTAATACGGGAGATGGCTTCCTCACCGAGTTGACTCACGTTAGCGGAGATGTTGTAGATATGGAAGCATACGCACAGGCATTTGTTTGCCGTTCAAAAGAAATACCGTTTATTTCCGTGAAATACGTGACTGATATTATTGGTCAGAACTCCGTGAAACATTGGGAAGATAAACTTGCCGATGCACGGCAGGGACTATCACACTATTTCAATGTCTTGAAAGAAAGAATATGATAAGTGACTCCTGCGGCTATCAATCCCAGGAGAATCTTTACCCATATAAAAGGTATTAGGAAGAAAATGCAATAAAGCATCGTTCCCCACATTAATACGAGAGAAATTATTTTGGCACGGAGAGGAATCGCCTTGTTTTCGCGGAAATTGCGGATATAAGGACCGAAGTGCCGATGATTGAGCAGCCAGTTATATAATCGGGGTGACCCTTTGAAATAAAGGGCGGCGGTGAGCAATAGAAAAGGGGTAGTGGGCAGTAACGGCAGAAAGATGCCGAGAATACCGAGCGCAAGGGAAATACTACCTAAAACAATATATAGAGTTTTCATGCGGCAAAGATAGTGCAAAAAAAGGGAAAAAATAACACTCTTTGCTGGATGAAAACTCTATTTTATATTACCTTTGCCGTTGCATCGAGGTGACATTAGATGCGTGTAACTATTAAAATACATACACTCATGTTTACAGTAATCAAACGCATGGAGATCTCGGCTTCTCATAAGCTGGTACTCCCGTATCGCAGTAAATGCGCCAGTTTACACGGTCACAACTGGATTATCACCGTCTATTGCCGTTCCGCACGGCTCAACTCCGAAGGAATGGTGGTAGATTTCACCCGCATCAAAGAAGTGGTCACGGAGAAACTCGACCATCAAAATCTGAATGAAGTACTTCCATTTAATCCCACAGCGGAGAATATCGCCCGGTGGGTATGCAAACAGATTCCTCAATGCTATAAAGTAGAAGTGCAGGAATCGGAAGGAAACATTGTCATCTACGAGAAAGATCCCGTCGGCGCAGAAGGACAAGAATAGCAAACCAAACAAATTTTGATGATGAGAAAGATTAATGAAATCTTTTACAGCTTGCAAGGCGAAGGCTACCATACCGGAACTCCGGCCATATTCGTCCGTTTTTCCGGCTGCAACTTGAAATGTGACTTTTGCGACACACAACACGAAGAAGGAAAAATGATGACCGACGATGAAATAATCGCCGAAGTGAAAAAATATCCTGCCGTCACCGTTGTCCTTACGGGCGGCGAACCTTCCTTATGGATAGACGATGAATTGATTGACCGTTTGCACCAAGCAGGCAAATATGTGACTATCGAAACCAACGGTACACGCCCCCTGCCGGCAGCTATCGACTGGGTGACCTGCTCCCCCAAACAAGGGGCGAAACTTGCTATCGACCGGATGGATGAAGTGAAAGTGGTCTATGAAGGACAAGATATAAGTATTTTTGAACTACTTCCGGCCGAACATTTTTTCCTCCAGCCTTGTTCTTGTAATAACACTGCTTCAACAGTGGACTGTGTAATGCGACATCCCAAATGGAGACTCAGCCTGCAAACACACAAATTAATCGACATCCGTTGAACAAAATAGACGGGTGATGCGGAAGAAGCTTAAATTATT
>OHBI01000368.1_pt1 | contig 25394 bp, 18 predicted proteins | sample 1577361 | NCBI WGS metagenome assembly OHBI01 (sample SAMEA3879579, study PRJEB24766) | human gut metagenome | biome: human-associated habitat; feature: feces | place: USA | collected 1985/1987 | reverse complement strand
GAAAAGTAGTCTATCAGAAATTGTTTACCGCAAGCAAAAGAAGAGTTAAGCTTCCTCCAACTACAGCTAAGCTCTCTTAAACGGCAAATTAAGGAAACTTGTGAGTACTATTTATATGTCCTACTATAATGAAATATACGTCCTGCTGCAATGAAACGTACATCCTACCGCAATAGAACATAATAATCATCCGAATAAAATGTCTTAATCCAAAGAAGAAAAGCACTTAACTATTCATATTCTATTTTTTCTATTTTAGAAGTCAGTTGTTCTATGACTTCAACTAATTGTTTTTCCCATGGAATAACATTAAAATTCTCCCAAAAATCAGAATCGTATTTGAAATGCGTATCAGCAAAAACCGTCCGCGTAGGAATCCGCTCATTCCGCTGAAACCGAGTCACTCCCACCGTATCTATTTTACAAGTCACCATCTCAAACCAAGTATGAAGGGATGAACTGCCCAACCACTGGCGTTTTTGTTTGACCTTGAAATGAAGGTCACCACGAACATGATTAATATAATAAGTACCATTCCACGGCTTATAAGATATGGTATAAGTCAATTCTTGCAAAACAATCTTCATCCTCCGCGCCTGACGCTGTACCACCATATCTGTCGCTTGCTTCATATAACGAGGATGAATCCTTATCTGCGCCTGCAATAAAGCACCATTGTCCGAGTCTATATACAGCTCACCGCAATACAAAGGTTCTTTGACTTCTTTTTTTTGTTCGAATGAGATTACATTCACCAAATGGTCACCGACAATCGTTACATCAGCAGATGTATAAGCATATACATCTTTATGCGCATCAGCCAAAAGAAAATCAGGCAAATGATTAATGATATCCAATTGCAGGCAAGCATCAATCCCCCCACTCATTCTGGCTATCAAAGTATCTTGCTCAAGCCCATCCGTGATACGACTCATTTTCAGTAATTTCACTTGTTCTCTAGCATACAAAGACTGTACAGGGGATTTGTATATTTTAAAAACAGCTTCTGTCAGACTGCGAAACTTCTGCTTATACTGAACCCCCTCCCGATAAAAAGTAGTGAAATACACCGGCTTCTGAGAATAATTTATCATACGCTTCTCCAACATCTCCCGCATAAGTCGAATAGGATGTACCACACGAATTACCACTTCCTGTAAAGGGAAAATTCTTGGTTCCAACGTCAATGTAAAATGCTGCCCGGCAGTCAGCAATGGAATATCAATTTTCTGAGCCATATAGCCAACATGAGAAAAAACGAGACTTTTCCGCCTCAAAGAGTCGGCCAGATGCAAGCGGAATTCACCGGCCTGATTGGTTATACTGCCTATAGAAGTTCCCTCTACTCCTACCGTAGCATAGACAATAGGCACCCCATTCTTTTTATCAAGCAATGTCCCTTCAAGAACGAAATTAGCCAGAGTATCAACGACCTGTTCCATCGGATGTTCTCTCTTCACCGGAGCATTGATTAAGATATGATTGCCAACCACACGAAGTTCCAAATCTTGTATTCCAACTATTTCAGTAATAGCCTGACGAAGGGTACGAGAGCCTTTCTCTATCTTTACAAGACGTTCATTATCCACGACCTTACTGTCATAAATAAACAGAAAGTCTGTACGTTCCGACACCATTCCAAGCAAAACGTATACCGTACCTTTACTCTTTGACAAATACACAATGCGGTTCAACACATCTCCCTCCGCTCTCACTGCTGTTGTCATACAAGTCAACCAACAGAAAAGAAAAATACATAACTGATATGGAAAGATATGTTTTGTCATCCTAATTATTCTGATAAAATGAATGTATTTCCTTCACGAGTACACCTTAGATTCATCGCCATACCAATCAATTCAGCCATGACATCCGGGGATTCCCCGGAAAAAGCAACAGTCAGCTTCCTATGCTCAAGAGATGGAGTTACTTTTAATTGCATCTCCGGTGAATGCAAATTGATAACTCGAAGAATATTTGCCAATGGCTCATCTTTAAAACGAATATGTTTCAGATAACAGGAAAACTGAGCTTCATCTCTGTTCATGCTCAAATGAAACCCTTCTTTTCTGAGCGTAACCGTTTCACCCGCCTGAACATACATCTCCTGACAATTCTTTTTAAACGTTACCTTCACCCTCCCTCTTTGCACCGACAATTCAAAAGGCCTCAACTCATCACTTTTCACATTAAAAGCAGTTCCCAACACTTCAATACGCACCAAATCCGTCTCAATCAGGAAAGGACGGCTACGGCTCCCCACCACATCAAACAGTGCATTCCCCTGCAACTTCACTTCACGTTTTTCCGGTAAAAAATGCTCGGGATATTGTAACAAAGTCTCCCCCCCCAAATAGACAATAGAGCCATCCTCCAGCGTAGTCACCAACGTAGAGGTCTCCTTATTTTGTTGCACCACCAAAGAGTATAAAACAGGAGTTTTCACTTCTGAAAAATAGCGCACTCCGGCATAAACCAATGCTGCCAGCAAAGCTGCTGCCACTGTGCCCCATTTCCACAAAGGAGACATACGAAGTTTCTTATCTTCTTTTGCAGGAATCAGTCGGTCTTCTTCCAAACGCTGATAAAGTTTACTCCATGCCCTGTCTGTTTTGATTCTATTTCTTTCTGTACGATTCATATTCATTCGATATATTTTTCAACTTCTTTTCGCAATGTTTTTAGAGCTTTAGTCATTTCAGCTTCTACTGTCTTAACAGAAACAGTAAGCAAAGAGGCTATTTCGGCATACTTTTTCCCTTCCATCCGATGCATTTTGAAGATACAGCGTCTACGTTCCGGTAGTTTTTCCAGCGTTCTATTTATCAACTCCTCCAATTCTTTATATTCCATCTGCTCTTCAGGACCGGAAGAAATGCCCGATTCACCCGATGCCTGCATAGCCTCACGATACCTGTTCCTCACCTCCCGATGTTCACAATATTGAAGAACCTCATTGCGCACTGCTCCATACAAATAGCTTTTAACAGAGCAAAAGATCTGCAGGTTTTCTCTCTCCCGCCAAAAGACATAAAACAACTCCTCTACTATCTCTTCCGCTACTTCCATCTGACCGATAATACCGGCAGCATACCAGCAAAGAGGGGAATAATAACGATGAAAGACTTCTTCGAACGCCTTTATATCGCCCTCCTTTATCTTAGACAGGATGAACAGTTCATTCAGCATACCGCAACTTATGAGTAAAAATTATCGAGATTGTTTCTTCAATTTATGCACCGCATGTTCCAACGATTCAGTCGGTTCAATAATATTATAAGTTCCCCAAAAGTCCTCATTCCAATATTCATAAACCTTATCATAAAACGGATCTTTCTGACCAAATGAAAGTTTATTGGAGATAGGGGTTACATTATTCTCTTCACGATCAGTAACTACCATTTCAGAAAGCACCGTATACCCCGTAGAGAACAGTTTACGTTTCCAGTCACACTTAAACCGGATACTATTACGAATATAATTCAAGTAGGTTTTCCCATTTTGCTCTTTATAAGTGACCAGATAAGAAACTTCCTGAGGCTTAAAGCGCAATCCATAAGGTTTCTTCTCTAATATAGCCTGAACAGCCTTCGCCTTATTATCCATACTGAGACTGAATTCGGCACGGGTAAATGACAATTTTTCATAATCTACATACAGTTTGCCATAATACAAAGCATAAGGTAATATAACTTTGGGACGAAAACTTATCACATATTGCAAGCGGTTATCCAATTGAACAGGTTCTTCCATATTAAACTGATAGAAGTCCAAGCCCTCCATATCCAATAATGCGTCCTGATTCTTCACAATGTCCACATAGACAGACAACGTAGGACCACCCGCCAACTTCACCGCCAGCGTATCGTTCCGCTTCTGACTAAGCAAACGCCTCCCCTTCAAGACCTGCACCCTATCACGAGCCGTCTCCCTACTTTCATAAGAAGTTTTATAAGTATGAATCACAGCTTCGGAAATATTGATATAACGGCGCCCTTTCTGAACAGTCTCCCGATAGAATCCTGTCAGCATATTACTCTTACCGCTATAATTAAGAGATATCTTACGAATAGCCTCCTCTACAATATATCGGGGATCATTGGCATACACAATCACTTCCCCCAATAGATTAGTATAAGGAGTCAATAGAATTTTCAGGTTGTCAAGATTTCCCGGTTTAAGATTCACCTGCACATTCCGATAGCCGACATGCGAAATTTCCAAATACGGAATATACTTTGCACTATCCAATTTCAAAGTAAAGGCACCATCAGAATTAGTTACCGTTCCGATATTACTGCCAGGCACTGATACATTGACATACTCCAAGTCTTTCCTGCTCTGTTTATCTTTCACTACACCGCTCACAGTAATATACCCTGCAGCACTTTCGTCTTGTCCCCACATTGGAATAACAACCGACCAAAGAAGTACCGCCAGTATCAGTTTCACCAAATGTTTATTCTGCTTTTTCATCTTCATAAGGTATTAAAAGGTAAATACTAATCTCACTTTCTATCTTTAAGATGGTTCAGCCCTCAAATACCCTATGAAGATAAGAATATTTTTTTATTATTATTCTGTTATCCCCCTTTCTTTTGCAACAGTTCTCTTCTTTTTCATCCTTCCGCTTTTCCGCAATGCCTCCGCTATAATCCATTGAAGCTGCCCGTTAGTGGAGCGGAACTCATCTGCCGCCCACTTTTCGATTGCCTCCATTGTTTCGGCATCCACACGAAGCACAAAGCTTTTTACAGTCTCATCTGTTGGCGGAATTAAATTATAAAAGATTTATGTTTAAAAAGTTGTGCATATTGTTGATATTTAGCAAATTAAAGGTGACCAAACTTTTAATAGACCAATATCGTATGCACAACTTATATGCAATATTCGCAAAATTACTAAACATATGCAAGCAAATTGCCGGCAATTTAGTCAATGAATCTGGAAATGTACCAAGACGAGGAGTTGTTCCTAAATTCTCAGACCTTGAAGTAGTGGCTTTGCACATGGCATCAGAGGCTGTTGGTATTGACAGTGAGTCACTGCTGTTTGCAAAACTACAGGAATATAGGGCTGAAATGCCAAACCTTATTTCCCGCCGACAATACAATGACAGGCGCAAAATAACTTCCTCCCTATGTCATGCAATCCGAGAAAAAATGGTTTCTGAAATGGATGGTGGTGAAGACTATTTCTGTATTGATTCGAAGCCGATAGAAGTATGTCGTATTGCCCGTTCCAAACGCTGCAGTATGGGGAAGAAGGATTATAAGAAAGCACCAGGTGTAGGATACTGCGCATCGCAAAGCATGTATTATTATGGGTATAAGCTCCATGCAGTCTGTGGGTTAAGTGGTGTTATCCATTCCTTTGACCTCACTAAGGCAAGTGTGCATGACATTCATTACCTGAAGGATGTGAAAGTGGACTATAGTAATTGTACAGTCATAGGGGACAGAGGATATATAAGTGCGCAAGTGCAATTGGATCTGTTTGAAACTGCCAATATCAGATTGGAGGTACCATACAGATGTAACCAAAAAGAATGGAAGCCAACATTCCCAGCTTTTGCCAAAGCGAGAAAAAGAATTGAAACACTATTCTCGCAATTGTGTGACCAGTTTATGATTATAAGGAATTATGCGAAAGATACAGACGGATTGTTTGCCCGGATTATCGGGAAGATTAGCGCACTTACAATCCTCCAATATATTAACTACAAAAATGAAAAGCCTATTGGCAGAGTTAAATATGCGCTATTTTAATTCCGCCAACAGGTAGTCTCCTTTTTTGCCATTCCGCTCTTCAACACACTTAATGATTCAACGTACCCGAATTGATGACAGGTTGTGCAGGCTCATCCGCACACAATACGACTAATAAATTGCTGACCATTGCCGCCTTCTTCTCTTCATCCAACTCAACGATTTCTTCTTCCGAAAGTTTATCCAGTGCCATTTTAACCATTGACACCGCCCCTTCCACAATCTTTTCGCGGGCAGTAATAATAGCACTTGCCTGTTGCCGGCGAAGCATCACCGCTGCAATTTCGGGTGCATAAGCCAAATAATTTATACGCGCCTCAACCACCTCCATGCCCGCCATCGCCAAGCGCTCATTCAATTGATGTTCTAGCTGATTGTTTATCTCTTCCCCTCCACCACGCAAAGTCAATTCATTTTTATCATGTTCATTATCGTCATAAGCATATTCTCCAGCCACTTGACGCAATGCCGCATCACTCTGTACACGTACAAAAGCTTCGAAAGCATTCATCCGTCCGGCCACCGTTACGGACACCTGACCGTTCCCCTTTTCAGCCATTGTCTGTGCATCAATCTCGAACATGGCTTTATAAGTATCCTTCAGTTTCCATACCAACACAAGACCGATAAGAACCGGATTACCTATCTTATCATTTACCTTGATAGGTTCAACATCCAGATTACGCGCCCGCAAGGAAAGCTTTTTCTTATTCATAAAAGGATTCACCCAGTAAAAACCTGTTCTCTTGAAAGTTCCTTCATACTTACCAAAGAAAACCATAACACGAGCTTCATTAGGCTCTTGAGAAAAATACCCCGGCAACATCAATACAAATGCCAGAATAAGCACAAGCAATATCGGAACAGCCAGCCAAACAACTTCCTCCAGCAGATAAAAGTTCAGGAAAGCCAGTGCCGGCAACATCACCAAATTAAATAAGATGGCAGAAAATCCATTGATTACCATTCCGTTGTAAGTTTTTTCTTTTGTTTCCATAGTACATTGATTTGATATTATTTTGATATCACAAATCAAACAATAAAATACTGAAAAGACAAATGCGACAACATGTTAGATAACAGCAAATGTATATTTTAAAACAGAATAAACGACAGAGCAAGTCCGTCTCTTCATATTGTAATTGACAACCTCCTTTTTTTAACCGCCTTTTTTATGTCTTTTTATGGGATTTCCGCTATCTTTGCCATTCATCATATTAATAGTAGACATACATGCAGGTAGATACCCAAAACAAAGAATTTCAAGATGCCTTGAAACTGATTCAATATACGCGCCAGTCCGTTTTTCTAACCGGAAAGGCGGGTACAGGCAAGTCTACCTTCTTAAAATATGTATGCGAAATAACAAAGAAGAAACATATTGTATTGGCTCCCACCGGCATAGCAGCTATCAATGCAGGTGGAAGTACCCTGCACAGTTTCTTTAAGTTACCCTTTTATCCCCTATTGCCGGATGACCCGAACTTCAGTTTGAAAGGCGGGAAACTGCATAGTTTCTTAAAATATACTTCCGCTCACCGCAAATTAATAAAAGAAGTGGAACTGGTCATTATTGATGAAATATCTATGGTGAGAGCAGATATTATTGATTTCATCGACAAGATATTGCGCGTGTATTCACAAAATATGCGCGAACCCTTCGGTGGAAAGCAAATTCTTTTAGTGGGAGATGTATACCAACTGGAACCAGTTCTCAAAAACGATGAACGAGAAATCATCAACCGTTTCTACCCCACTCCTTACTTCTTTTCGGCACGCGTATTCAATGAAATAGAGTTGGTTTCCATCGAACTGACCAAAGTTTATCGCCAGACAGACAAAGTATTTGTAAATGTACTGGACCATATTCGTACAAATACGGCCGGAGCCGCTGATTTGCAACTGCTCAACACACGATATAATACCCAAATAAAAGAAAACGAAAGTGATATGTATATCACACTAGCCACACGGCGGGACACTGTTGATTTTATCAACGAGAAAAAGCTTGCCGAACTTCCTGGAGACTCAACCATATTCACCGGTGAAATAAAAGGAGAATTCCCAGAAAACAGCTTACCCACCCAAATGGAATTGGAGGTAAAACCCGGTGCACAGATTATTTTTATCAAAAATGATTATGAGCGTCGATGGGTTAACGGAACCATCGGGACCATAGCAGGCATAGACGAAGATGAAACACTCTATGTCATCACAGAAGATGGGAAAGAAGTCGATGTTAAAAAAGACAGCTGGCGCAACATACGCTATCGCTATAACGACAAAGAAAAAAAGATAGAAGAAGAAGAGTTAGGCGTATTCATCCAATATCCCATTCGTCTGGCATGGGCAATAACCATACACAAAAGCCAAGGTCTTACTTTCAGCCGTGTAGTCGTTGACTTTACCGGAGGAGTATTTGCCGGAGGGCAGGCATACGTAGCTTTAAGCCGTTGCACCTCTCTGGATGGCATCCAACTAAAAAAACAAATTACCCGGGGTGATATATTCGTCCGCCCGGAAATTGTCAGTTTTGCTCAAAGGTTCAACAACCGTCCAGCCATAGAAAAAGCATTGAAACAGGCACAAGCGGATGTGCAATATGTAGAAGCGGTCAAACAGTTCGACCAAGGAAACTTTGAAGGATTCCTAGAGCAGTTCTTCCTTGCCATTCATTCCAGATATGATATAGAAAAGCCCGTCATCAAACGATTTATCCGTAAGAAGCTCGAGATTATCAATCGGCAGAAAAAGGAAAACCAACGATTACGAGAACAATTATATGTACAACGCAAGAATCTGGAGAAATATGCCCGCGAATATTACCTCATGGGAAATGAATGTATCACGCAGGCACATGACTCGCGGGCTGCCATTGCCAATTATGATAAAGCCATCGAACTCAATCCGTCTTATACAGATGCATGGATTCGAAAAGGAATCACTTTATACAATAATAAAGAATACTACGAGGCAGAAGTATGCTTGAATGAAGCAGTACGTCTCAGCCCCATGCTATTCAAAGCCGTATATAACCGTGGAAAGAACCGAATGGCACTTGACAATATCGAAGGGGCTCTTGCCGATTTCGACCGTGCCGTATCCATTAAACCCGAACATGCCAAAGTTCATGAACTGTTCGGCGATGCACTGATGAGAACAGGAAAAGAAGAAGAAGCAGCCCTGCAATGGGCTATTGCCGAACGATTACGCGAAAAAAATGCTAAAGATTAAAATATCATGCTGTTAAAACTGTACGAAAAGAGCAATAATCCAAAGGATTTAGACCGGATTATCGAAACCCTGCAAGAGGGGGGACTTATTATTTATCCCACCGACACCATGTATGCCATCGGCTGTCACGGGTTAAAAGAACGTGCCATTGAAAGTATTTGCAAGTTCAAAAATATAGACCCACGCAAGAACAATCTATCAATTATTTGCTACGATTTGAGTAATATCAGCGAATATGCCAAAGTGAACAATTCTACTTTCAAATTAATGAAAAGAAACCTTCCCGGTCCATTTACCTTTATATTAAATACCGGCAATCGTTTGCCCAAAATATTCAGAAACCGTAAAGAAGTAGGCATCCGTATCCCGGACAATAACATCATCCGTGAGATTTGCCGGTTGCTCGATGCTCCGATACTGACTACCACCTTACCTTTGGAAGAAGGAGAAGAGATAGAATACATCACCACACCCGAATTGATAGAAGAAAAGTTCGGCAATCAGGTTGACCTTGTCATCGATGGCGGCATCGGAGGTATAGAGCCTTCTACTATTGTGGACTGCACCAATGAAGAAGCAGAAATTGTGCGGCAGGGAAAAGGAATTTTGAACGAATAATCCATTTAATTGTTTAATATAAAAATTATCAAAATAAAATTATCATGTTAATGTTATCATCATCAGAAACCAGCGTTCAAATAACCAACGCACTTGAAAAACTTATTGATTCGGGAATCTCTCTAGGCGAACGAGTACTGGGAGCACTTATCATATTTATAGTAGGTAAGTTCCTGGTTAATTGGCTAAACCGTTTGTTTACCCGGATATTGGAAAAGCGTAAAGTAGACCCCAGCATCCAGTCATTCTTAAAAAGCATGGTCAATATCCTGCTACTCATCATGCTTATATTGGCCGTCATCGGCAAGCTGGGCATTGAATTAACCGGATTTGCTGCCCTGTTAGCATCTGCCGGCGTCGCCATCGGTATGGCACTGTCGGGCAACTTGCAAAACTTTGCAGGCGGCTTGATTATCCTGCTATTCAGACCTTACAAAGTGGGAGATTATATTGATGCTTCAACCGGTGCATCAGGTACGGTAAAAGAAATCCAGATTTTCCATACCATCCTTATTACCCCGGACAACAAAATGGTATATGTACCTAATGGTGCAATGAGTAGCGGTGTCATCACCAATTACAGCAATTTAGATACCCGCCGCATTGAATGGAACTTCGGAGTAGACTACGGAGAAGACTTTGAGAAAGTGGAAAAAATATTGCGCAATATCATTAAAGCAGACTAACGCATACTGACTGCTCCGGCCCCCTTCATCGAACTGGGAGAACTGGCTGCCAGCAGTGTAAACATCAAAGTCCGAGTATGGGTAAAGAGTTCCGATTATTGGGATGTATTCTTTTATATGAACCAAACGGTATATGCTACCTTCAACAAAGAAGGAATCAATTTCCCCTTCCCGCAACTTACTGTACACCAAGCATAATTATTAATATTGAAAGACTATCATTTTTGCTAGTAGGGGCGAGTGAACCTCGCCCCTACACAGTTTACTTTGCATATTACTCCCAAGGTCGTGACCGCTGTAAGGGCAGGTAAACCCTGCCCTTACAGCGGATGATTTAATAGACCATTTTAGTTTTGACAAGTGTTTTATTTCCTATCCGCTTTCAGACGATCCGCCATAGCCTTCGCCAGCTCCTTGCATTGCACATAAGTTTCTGACTTCATGCTATGCTTCATCTCTATCGGATTTCCCACCGGTTCAAACTTCAACTTATCATTGAATTCAGTAATCTTCTTTACGGCAGCACTTGCCCAAGTGAAAGAACCGAACCATCCCATGTAGCGTCCCTTTATCTCACGTGCAGACAATTTGTTCAGCAACGCTTCCATTTCAGGATACATCTGGGTATTATAAGTAGGACAACCCACTATCAAACCTCTATACTTAAACACATCTGCTATAATATAAGAATGGTTTGTATGCGAAACATTATGCATCACAATATTACGGATACCTTGTTTACTCAATTCTTCCGCTATTGCTTCTGCCATCTCTGCTGTATTGCCATACATCGTACCATAGGCAATCACCACTCCTTCTTCCGCTTCATAGCGGCTCAAGCGGTCATAGATACGCACTACGCGGGGAATTTCTTCCGTCCACACCGGTCCGTGAGTAGAGCAAATTGCATTAATCTTCAAAGTTTGCAATTTCTGCAATGCTTTTTGAACCGGAGCACCATACTTACCGACAATGTTAGAGTAATACCTCACCATTTCGTCCCAATAAATATCCGTATTGATATTTGCATCAATCACCCCTCCATTCAAAGCTCCGAAGCAGCCAAAAGCATCTCCAGAGAACAGAATACCTTCCGTCTCATCATACGTAACCATTGTTTCAGGCCAATGCACCATCGGAATCAAAGAGAATCTCAACTTATGATGTCCCAATGCCAGAAAATCCCCTTCACCTACCACATATCGTTCTCCTCCCACACCATAAAAACCTTCCACCATGTCGAAAGTCTTCTTGTTGCCTACAATTACGATATTAGGATAATACTGCTTAATCAAGCTGATAGAACCGGAATGATCAGGTTCCATGTGATTAATAATCAAATAATTAATAGGTCTGTCACCGATTATACTACGAATTTTCTTTAAATACACTTCAAAATAGCAAACATCAACAGTGTCAACCAGTGCTACCATCTCGTCATCAATCAGATAAGAGTTGTAGGACACACCATAAGGCAACGGCCACAAATTTTCGAACAGAGTCTTATTACGGTCATTCACTCCTACATAATGTACTTTTCCTTTAATTTCCATACCTGTATTTTCTTCTTTATGGTTTATAGTATTTGCCTTGCCAGGCATTTCTTTCTCTCATTCTTTTCTTCACCTTTTCTGTGAATTCATAATTCTTCACCCCCCAGTCAGGAGCAATCAGCAACTCTTTCGGCGATTGCGAGACGAAACGTTCCAACACCAAATCGGGACGAAGATGCTCTATATAATCAATCACTAAATCAATATATTCATCTACGGAATACAAATGAAAAAGTTCCGGTGTCTTTTCATATTCACTTGCCATCCGCGTACCTTTTATCAACTGCAATTGATGCAATTTCAGCGTAGTAAGTGGCAGACGTGAAAGTCGTTCCGCTTGTCTTATCAAAGCCTCCCTCTCCTCTCCCGGCAACCCCAATATCACATGCCCACCGACCGGTATTCCTCTTTGCGCCGTTCTCACAACAGCCTCCTCCGCCTGCGCAAATGTATGTCCGCGGTTGATTCGTTTCAATGTCTCGTCATCGGTACTTTCGATACCATATTCTATCAATACAAAAATCCGTTTATTCAGTTCCTCCAGATAGTCCAGCAAATCGTCAGGCATACAGTCCGGGCGTGTTCCTATCACCAATCCTACCACATCAGCCACCGTCAATGCCTCTTCATACTTATGTTTCAACTCTTCCAGTTCACCATAAGTATTGGTATAAGCCTGAAAATAAGCCAGATATTTCATATCAGGATATTTCCCGGAAAAGAACCGCTTTCCTTCTTCCAATTGCTGCCCTACCGACTTATCCGTATGACAGTAAGCCGGGTTAAACGTCTGGTTATTGCAATAAGTACAGCCTCCATAACCTATCGAACCATCCCGGTTAGGACAAGTAAAACCCGCATTAATAGAAATCTTCTGCACCTTGAAAGGAAAGTGCAAACTCAGGAAGGTTGATAAATCATTGTATAGCATCTCTTTGTACATGAACTGATTTTAGCGCGACAAAGATACGCATTTTCAAACAAAAGTCTTAACTTTGTCCTCAGTTATCATTTAAAGAATTTATTTATTATGAAAAAATTAAGCATATTTATTATTCTGCTTATGTGCCTGTTGCCGATGAATGCGCAACAAGTAACCATCAAAGACGTAGCCAATGCTACTTATCGTGCTGAAGGAATCAGAGGTATCAGACCAATGCTGGACGGTGAGCACTATACCCAAATCAGCAGTGACGGCAAACGTCTTGTCAAATATTCATTTAAAACAGGAAAAGAAGTCGCAACTATTTTTGATGTGGAAACAGCCCGCGACTGCACCATCAAGCACTTTGATGACTATATCATGTCGCCCAATGAAAGCCTGATTCTGATTCAAACAGACACCAAGCCCATCTACCGCCATTCATTTACAGCCAATTATTATATCTTCAATGTAAAGAATAATAAGATGGAACCGCTATCTACAGGAGGACCGCAACAAGTTCCCCTGTTCTCGCCTGACGGCAACCAGATTGCCTTTGTACGCAACAACAACATCTATCTGGTCAAACTCCTGTTCAACAACAGCGAATCACAGATTACCACCGACGGAAAATACAATGAAGTATTAAACGGTATCCCCGACTGGGTATATGAAGAAGAATTCGGCTTCAACCGTGCATTCGATTTCAGCGCAGACAGCAAAATGATTGCCTATATTCGTTTCGACGAGAGCAAAGTCCCCATGTATTCTTTCCCTCTGTATAAAGGCAAATCCCCCTCATTAGACCAATATGCCACCTATCCGGGAGAATACGAATATAAATATCCGATGCCCGGCATCGACAATTCAAAAGTATCGGTACACACCTTCGATATCAAGAGCAAAGTGACCCGCAAAATAGATTTGCCTTTGGACGAAGACGGCTACATCCCACGCATCAAATTCACCAATGACGAAAATGCATTGGCTATCATGACACTCAACCGTCATCAGAACCGCTTTGACCTTTATTATGCCAATCCGCGCAGCACACTCTGCAAGCTGATGGTTCGTGACGAAGCTCCGCAATACATCAAAGAAAATGCTTACTCAAATATTACTTTTTACCCTGAGCACTTCGTTGTAATGAGTGAAAAAGACGGATACAATCATTTATATCTTTACACCGCCGGCGGAAACCTGGTCAAACAAATCACCAAAGGAAATTTTGAGGTAAAAGACTTTTTGGGTTGGGATCAGGCAAACAACACCTTTTATTTTACCAGCAATGAAGGCAGCCCTCTCCGCACAGCCGTTTATAAGATAGATGCCAAAGGAAAAAAGACCAAGCTTTCAACTCAGGAAGGCAGCAACAGTGCCATCTTTAGTAAAAACATGAAGTATTTCGTCAACACATACTCCAGTGCCAATATACCTCCTGTCATCACTCTGAACGACAACAAAGGAAAAGTGCTGACTACTTTGGTTGACAATCAAAAGTTGAAGCAACAGATGTCGGGGCTGAATATGCCGAGCAAAGAGTTCTTCACATTCAAGACCACAGACGGAGTAGAGTTGAACGGTTGGATAATGAAACCCGCCCATTTCGATACCAACAAGAAATATCCTGTCATCCTGCACCAATACAGCGGTCCCGGCTCTCAGCAAGTTCTTGACCGCTGGGGAATAGGAGCCATGGGTAACGGAGGACTTTTTGAAGCTTACATGGCAGATAAAGGCTTCATCATGGTATGTGTAGACGGACGTGGAACCGGCGGACGCGGTGCTGAATTTGAAAAGTGTACCTACCTCAACCTAGGAGTAAAAGAAGCCAAAGACCAGGTAGAAACTGCTAAATACCTCAGCACCCTGCCCTATATAGACGGCAACCGCATCGGCATCTGGGGATGGAGTTTCGGTGGCTACAACACATTGATGTCAATGAGCGAAGGCACTCCGATATTCAAGGCAGGCGTCGCCATTGCCGCCCCTACCGATTGGCGTTTCTACGACTCGGTATACACAGAACGCTTCATGCGCACTCCCAAAGAAAACATGGAAGGCTACGAAGCCTCATCAGCCATCAACCGCGCCAACAAATTACACGGCGAATTGTTATTGATTCACGGTTCGGCCGATGACAATGTGCATCTGCGGAATGCTGCCGAATACAGTGAAGCATTGGTACAAGCCGACAAGCAATTTGACATGCAGGTTTACACCAACCGTAACCATGGCATTTTTGGCGGCAATACACGCCACCACTTGCTCACCCGTGTAAGCAACTTCTTTATTGAGAATCTGAAATAATAGATATCTATCAGGCACGGGTTACCGTGCCTGAAAAAACAAATAACCATGAATCACGTTAAAAAACCGGACTGGCTGAAAATAAGCATAGGTGCAAATGCACGATATGCCGAAACAAAACATATTGTAGATTCTCACAAACTGCACACCATCTGCAGCAGTGGTCGTTGTCCCAATATGGGTGAATGCTGGGGAAAAGGAACAGCCACATTTATGATAGGCGGAAATATCTGTACCCGTTCGTGCAAATTCTGTAACACACAGACCGGCCGCCCCCTTCCCCTCGACACAGAAGAACCCACCCACGTAGCAGAATCCATCCAATTAATGAAGCTCTCACATGCCGTCATCACTTCGGTAGACCGCGATGATTTGGATGATTTAGGTGCTTCCCATTGGGCTAAAACCATTCTTGAAATAAAAAGATTAAACCCCGAAACCACCTCCGAAGTACTGATTCCCGACTTTCAGGGAAAAAGCGAACTGATACAGCAAGTTATCGACGCTAAGCCCGATATCATTTCGCACAACATGGAGACAGTTCGGCGCATAAGCCCGCTGGTGCGCAGTGCCGCCGATTATGACACCAGCCTGAAGGTTATCAAGCAGATAGCCGACAATGGCATCACGGCAAAATCCGGCATTATGGTAGGATTAGGCGAGACACAAGAAGAAGTAGAGCAGGTTATGGATGACCTCTTGGCTCACGGCTGTAAAATAATGACCATCGGCCAATACCTGCAGCCCACCCACAAACACTACCCGGTGGCAGAATACATCACCCCCGAACAGTTCAGGATATACCGTGAAATAGGATTAAAAAAAGGATTTAAAGAAGTAGAAAGTGCGCCTCTGGTACGTTCTTCCTATCATGCAGAAAAACATATTAAATTTAAAGGCTAATCCGCAAACCTATTTTATATCTTATTTGTTATAAAGATATAAAAGAGATAGAGAGAATGAAATCATTACTAGAGTATAAGAATTTAATCATGTCTACAGGATTAATTCCTACTATTGTATGCATGATTTTATGTATTTTTTTTTCCGATGCATACGTTTTATATGCCTGTAGTTTAGCCGGTCTGCTTTATGTATTATACAGACTGGCCAAACCTCCCATCTACCGCCCCAACTTAGTGCTATTGCATGCTACGTTGGCGCTTGTTGTATGCTCAGTCATTAAACTTATCAGTGGAGATTCATTAATTCCTGACCGCACCGTTCCCATTATACTGGAAATTATAATCCTCAGTTTTTCCTTGTTCTATCTTATCGAGCCGATTGTTTACAACAAGATATTTTCATTTTTCAATTATAAAATATCCATTTTGAATTGTTGGTCCACTCGAATCATCGCCATCTTCAGCGGCATTCATTTATTCATACTATGTATCATTTATTTATTATTCAATCCCCTGTCCTATCCTGTTCTCTACATATTAACGCATATTCTCCCTCCATTAATATATATAATTTCCATTGCCGTCAACTACATTCTTGTAAAATCCATCGGTACGAGTTACCAAAGAATGCCGTTTCTTCGGATAGCCCCCATCTGCAACGGAAAAATTTACGTACTTCCGCGCAATACCCACAGCGAAGAACCCGGTAAACTGGATATTCCGATGGAAGACTATATCTATGCATGTAAAACAGATACAGATAAATATGCCAAAGAGATTGAAAAGAAATATAGCCGATACATCGATGGGAATACCCTTCCCCGTTTCAGTCTTAAACACATAATAAGCTCATCCAAAGGTGCTTCCTCTAAAACAGTCTTATTATACATTCTTCCATTGGATAATGAAAATCAAATTCATTTTGAGGGAGGTAAGTTCGTCAGCCCCGAAGAGATAGAAGCCGACGAACACAACTACAGTTCATTTTTGAAAGAAGAAATTGAACATCTGGACGTAGTAGCCCAAATGTGGAAAGAATTCAAATAAGTTCAATAGTTACTCCCTCACAAATCCCAAGACAGTCACTTCCGCCAATGCCGCCGGAATCTGTTGAGTATTGTCCATGAAACTAATCCGGACAAACCGCCCTTTTACTTTTCCGGCATCCGTCTGTATCTCATATCGGGAAACAGGCGTCCGGTTCTCCTTCATATCCTCTATCACTCTCCATTCTTTCCGGTCATCAGACACCTCCACCCGGAATCGATAAACAGCTGTTTGCGGAAAAACCAAAGTAATTTGTTGCAAATCCAATCCCTTTTCCGTATCAAGTAACCAATAAGGCGAAGCATCCCCTTTCGCAGCCTGCCACCAAGTAGCCACATTTCCATCGGCAGCCAATGCAGCCACATAACCTTCAGACTGACTGCCGGTAAAAGTCGGATTATTACGTCCGAAAGTCTGCAACGGACGTTCCCTATTGGCTGAAGCGTAACGAACATACGGACGCTCTCTCACCTGTGGAGTCACATTCGGCACATATTGAGGAGCCCCTTCAAACACCAGTTCCACACGTGCCGGAACCAATCCCGGAGAAGAAGCCTCGATAAGGGTCTTTCCGGCATAATACGAACGGAAAGCAATAGCCGCTTTCCCATCCTGTATACGGATATCACTATCTTGTTTAAAAGTAATGGACGTCCCCGTAGGAAACTCACCGGGACCTGCTACCAACTTTAATGTCACCTCGGGAGAATTACTGATTTCTTTTCCCTGTGCATCCAGCACCGTCACCGTCAGTTGTACATCATCCGTACCATCAATACGAATCCCCATTGTCTTATCCGCTTCCAACTTCAGTTTAGCCGGAATACCGGGCTTTGCCCATTCGGGAGGTGCTATATGATTATATTCATTCCGATACCAATACCATGAACGCTTGGGAATACGGAAATAGTCCACTATCCCCATCTTGCCCAACTGACTTCCGGCAATACTTCCGTGATCAAACCCACACCAGATAGCCTGTCCGCTTCTCCACTCATAACCTTTCCATCCATCATTCTTTTCCAAATCTCCCCACCCCGGCATATATTCTCCCGGTCGGTCGGCAGTCGTACTGCCATATTCGGAAACCACTCCCGGAATCCCCGGATTCAGAAAATCAGGCTGAGTGGCTCCATCTCCATTATAACCACCGATATCTCCCAGCTTATCAATTCTTCCCACTCCCAACGGACGCTGCGCCCCACCTATTGCAGCAGGCCGTGTCGGGTCAAGCTGATGCGACAAAGCCACCATCTTTTTCAATAACTCCCTCACTCCGTCCATAGCCTCCGGTGCCGAGAAAAAAGCCTCATTACACATACTCCATGCCACAATAGAAGGATGATTGCGATGAATGCGAATCATCTCCCCCAACTGCTGTAATGCACTGGCATCAAATCCGGGTCTGTGTTTGTCATAGACGGGATACGCGCTCGAGTTCCAATACCCGTCAGGACCGAATCCCCCAATCCCCCAAAAAGGAGCTTCCGACCAGAATAACATACCCATTTCATCACAAGCCTTAGAGAAAGCAGGTGCATGCGGATAATGCGACCCTCTGATAAAATCAAAACCAGCCTCCTTCATTTGCTTCACATCGCGCCTCATGGCAGCCTCCGTCACCGCATCTCCCCACCCGGCCTGATCTTGATGAACATTCGCTCCTTTAAAGAAAAGATGTTCTCCATTCAAAAAGAATCCTCTGTCCGCTGTCCATTCAAACCAACGAAAACCGAATACAGTCTCTTCAGAGTCAAGCAATTCATTTCCCTTATATAGCAAACTCACCAACTTATAAAGACTCGGATGAGCAGGATGCCACAACTCCGGTTCATTTACGGCAGGCGTAACCTGCACAAATTGCTTACTGTCATTTGCCCCGACATACTCGGTCGTAGTGACAGAAGTCACCGCTTCCCCATTCAGTTTCCGAACCTCAGTCACCAATTTATACTCCGAAGACAGACTTGAGCGGTTGCACACCTCCGTAGCCACCTTAACGGTAGACGCTTTTCCCCTGTTCTCCTTCAGTTCGGGAGTGATGACAAACGTACCATACCAATCAATATAAGTCTTCGATTTCTGCACGAGCCTTACATTGCGATAAATCCCCCCACTGAAGACATGCTCTCCCGCACGCGGTGCCACATCAGGTTTCCATATATTATTAACACGCACTGCCATTTCGTTATTACCTGCCTTCACAGCTTTAGTCACATCGACAGAGAAGCCGGTGTATCCTCCGACATGGCTTCCCACCTTTTGTCCGTTTATATAGATTTCAGCTTCTTGAAAAACACCGTCGAACTCAATGAAAGTACATTTCTTCAAGTCATCTTCCGACAACCTAAAACTCTTGCGATACCATCCATACCCCACATAAAAATCTTTCGACATAAAATAAGGAATACTGAACGAATGCGGCACTCCCACCGTTTCCCAACCCGAATCATTATACCCGATTCTTTCGGCTCCCCGCACATCTCCGTGTGCATATTTCCATTCACGATTAAAGTTGATCTTCTTCCTTGGAGATTCAGATTGCTGTGCTTTTATCACACTGCAAAAGAGGCAGATACAAAAAGCAAATAATAATTGTGCGTTCTTCATTTCTTGATATTTTATTGTTTCATCCTATTTTTGAATAGACAAAGATAAAACTTTTTCATGATAATTCGTTTTTTGATAACGCAAATGTACTATCGTATCCGTCTTACAAAGAAACTATTGGGAGCACAAGACAGCACTGAAATGCTGAATACTTTTACTTCTGATTTTTAATAAATTACAACCTACTATGTACTAATTGTGTACTGTAAAGTATACTTTCCTGCTTTTGTAAATGAAATATTGTCAGGAAAGGAAATTTGCTTGTTTTCCCATTGTCCTTCATCCGATTTGCGGAAAACGAAGAAAGCCAAAGGCAATATCCACAAGAGCCATCTATTTTTTAATTTTGTCATCCTATCATTTTTTATGGTTTTAGTACCCTAAACTCGCACTGAGACGTGCCTAAGTTTCCTAAGCCATCTGTCCCTTCTATCACGCCCACAAAGCTTGTATTGATATCCGAACAGAAGAACTCCACTTCGGCTTCTCCTTTTTCATCGGTGATGATATCCGGCTTCCACAGCAAGACGTTCCGCGCGTCCGGTAGCGGGCTTTGCATGTCCAGCTCATCGGGTTGGTAGAACTCACGCGTGCCGTAATAGCCTTTTACACGCCATAGGTTGTTCATGCGAAGAAGTTCTTCTTCAGTATAAACAACACCTTGATAAATAACAGTTTGTCTATCTTCAACTATAAAATGGCTACCACTTGCGTTATATTTAAATTTAGCAATTTCATAAGTCTTTCCCCAAACAGGCGGCTTCCGCCCTTCGGCACGACACTTTCCCAATTCATTATGATGTGCACTGTAATCTGTTCTATAGTTTATTAAATAGTTACAAGTTGTACAAACATAAACACTATTTAAATCCATTTGCGCCAAACTATCCAACCTCCCCATCATCTTATCCCGAAATATTCTTCCCTTCTTACCTGTAACTGTTATCTCGGATAAAAGAATACTACTGTCCTGACTGATGACCGGATAATCAAGTGCCAAATCAGAAACAACCAACGAGGGATTCATACAAGCAAAGAAAGACTGACAAGACTTCCGTAAGCTGTCTGCCTTATAAAAAGACTCTTCTACAACTATGGAGGGTTTATATTCATCTTTATCCAGCATCGGCTTCAAATAAACATATCCGCCCCTCAAGGCAATCATTTGGTCGGTTGACACTGTAAACCTTCCCAAAGAATCGACAATGATAAACTGGCTTTTGGTGCTCGGACCGGAAACCTGAATCAATTGTCCTCCGTTCGCCAGTTCTTTCTGTTTCTTTTTTCCTATTATCTGTTTTCCTTTGATTTCATCCGAAAGGAAACAATCCGCCAGTGTTGCCGAATCCGCTTTTTCCCATACATACCTGCGCCACCCTTGGGTAAGCAGCAACAGGTCGAGAGCAGCCTGGCGGTCTTTGTTGTTGCTATCAAAGTAATACGCCGGATTATGGATATTACCCTTTATCTCGGTGGAAAGGTAGCAATACGAAAGCATATTCTCAGGATTCAGTTCATTCTGATAAGCACGGTCGAAAATGCTCAGCCCCAGATGCGCCTGCACAGGATTGCCCGTCTCATCCGTTACCTTTACGTTTAGCTTGCCCTTGCCACGGGTAAAGTAGCGCGCACTGTCCGTGTTCAATTCGATGTGCAATTTCCGTTCGGGATGGATATACACCAAGCGTTCCGCCATGGGCTGACCGTCGGTATTGTATAAAGTAAACTCGGCAATGCCCTGCATCGGAAACTCTTTCAATGGGATTCGGATTTTCAATTTCTCGCTCAAGGTGCCTGTCGCCGTGCAGCAAAGCCCGCCGCGCATTTTGCCTTCCAGCTTGATTGCCTGCGCCGCAGCCCCTTTCGGTTGGGAAAGAAGAAACTCCAGATACTCATCCGTCTGTTTACGCAAATGGACGGACAACCCCGAAGATACCACTTCCGCAAATGGGAACTCCCTTCCATCGGACAACACCGCCTTATATGAAGCTCCTTTTCGCGGAAGCATGAATACGAATCCCATCCCATCATGCACGGACTCTAATTTAGCAATGTCCTTGCCATTCTCCAGCAACCGGCCTGCCACTTTTGCCGGCATTCCTTTGGCATCCAGTGCTTTAAAAGCCACCTTGGTGGGAATTCCGTCAATCAGATAACCACCTTCGGGGAAGAAGGAAAGCCGGGCAACAGGTTGGTCTTTTTCCTGAGGGCTGTTTGTCCCTTTGTAGGCTATGCTCTTTATAACACGTATCTTCTTGGGATAGACCGGACGCAACGTGTCATTCAGAAAAGAAAAGCGGGTATAGGCATGGATGCGGTAATCGCCCTCCTTCAAGTCCTTGTCCACATAGACGTGCCCCTCGGCAATGCCGGAAAGGATGGGGTATTTCTCCTGCCACACGATGCTGTCCTTGGCATTGAGCATTTCCACAAACAGCGTCTTGCTTCGGTCGGAAAGGGCAAGGCTCTGAGCGTCCAGAGTGTAAGTCTTGAACCAAAGGTCTTCACCGGTCTCGTAAATCCCCTTGTCTGTCTGGAGATAGACCAATTCGAGAGATACGTTTTGGCTGTGTCCTGCTATAGAGAAGCAAAAGACAAACAATAGAAGAAAGTGTTTAACATTCATTGTTCATCTATTCTTGAATAGCCCTTACACTAAATATGCCGAACGTAAGGTAATCGTCATCTTCTACCTCCGTTCCGATTTTCTCTATGTTCAATCCTTCAGGAGAGACAAAGGAATTGGTCCAATTCCACTCTTTGCCCGTGCCCAGCTCGGTTTCTCCCAAATAGCGGAACTGTTCATCCATCATCACCACCACAAGGTTTTTGCTATCTATCGGAGTCTTCGGAGTGGCATTCGGCATGCCTCTCAACAAATAACGATAATACACTTTACGGTAGGGGTCGTGCAGAATGGCCGCATATCCGTCCTGTCCCAAAAAGGCTTCAAGCATCTGTTCGTTCGAAGGTTCCTTGTCCAAGCCGCAATCTATAGAACAGATGTCTCCGGCGACATTGCTGCCGCCATACACTTTTACCGCTTCGTCCTTATTCCAGTCCGACAGGTATAGGTCGTGTGAATTGGTAAAGCTGTGAACCATTTTGCCTTCCGGGGTAAACGCCGGATAAGACATTTGAATCAAATCACCTCCCCAATTGGCTCCTTCGAACAGTTCTTCGGGATAAAGATGATGGTAAGCCACTTCATTGCTCGCCAAATCGATTGCCGCCGTGAAGCGGAACTCCTCCCGTTTTCTCATAGCCTTCGAGAAAGGGGCAAAGCCGGGAAGCAGCAGATGATTGTCCTTCAGCATCATGGGGGCTACAGGAGACAACATATATTGGGGGTGGGTCAACGCCCATTCTTTGTCCGTCTGGTCCAGCAAAGTAACTTTGTTGCGTACCTTTCCCGAACTGTCCGTCAATGCCACTTCAATAAAAGGGCGATTAAAAACATAAATGGAATCCGGGCTTTTGATATAGTAAGCGGCAGCACTCATAATGGCATTGGCACCTTCGCGTTCGAAGGTGATTCGCTTTAGATAGGTAGTATCTGAATAACGATAGAAATAAATGGAATTATTCCGCGCATTTAAAAACGTAAGTATTTGATTACGCTTGTCATCATTCCAAAGCTGTATGTACACAGGTCTGTTCTTGGTTTCCGTATTAATACGAAATTTCTTCGTACCAATCTCCACCAATTCTTTATGGGCTTGTAGTTTGCCTTTAAATTCATTTTCTATACATTTTCGGTTACTGCTATTACAGCCCGTAAGTAATAGGACGAAAATCCCTAACGCATAAAAAGTTTTCTTCATATTTCTCTATCCGATTATTAATGTTTTGTTACTTATTTATGGTTTCAATACTCTAAACTCACACTGAGACGTGCCTAAGTTTCCTAAGCCATCCGTTCCTTCTATCACACCCATAAAGTTTGTATTGATATCCGAACAGAAGAACTCCACTTCGGCTTCTCCTTTCTCATCGGTGATGATATCCGGCTCGTCAGGCTGATAAAATTCATGCTTGATATATGTTGTTTCATAAAGAAGTTTGCTGTGTTCCTCATTATTTTTACGAAAATATGCCTTTTAAAAACCTGTTGTTTTTATCTTAATATTAATTATATATCGTTAGTCTACTTTACACTACAGTGATTGGTAAGTCCGCAAAACCCGGTTACCTATTGATTTTGTGTTGTTACTCTTGCAGTACATTGTTCGGCATGAACAACCCAAACGAACAGCTGATAAAGCTTCCATTATTGCTAAATACTCCTAGCATGCCACCACCCGATACACATTCCCCTTGGCGGTATGTACCCGTTCGCCCAGCTGCGGCAGGATGCGGCTCAGGCTGTAGGCGGTCATGCCTCTCATGACCGAAGGATGGGCAGATTTCATCCGCTCGAATAATTGGGTGGCGGAAAGGATCAGCACTTCCTGCGGATGGTCCGCTTCCGTGGCAAAGCGGAAGCAAAGGCGGAATACCTCCTCTTCGGGTATGTGTTTGTAGAACAGGGCGTTGTGTTGCTGTATGGCCTGTTCCTCTTCCTTGTTGAACCAGCTTCGTTCGCCGGACAGGAGTTCCGCTTTGAGCTGGGCGTACAGCTGTTCATGCTCCACAGGTGTGACGCAGTCAATGGCGTGCTCCAAGCTGACACAAAGGAAGCGGCGTGATCCGGTGCGGTCTACCAGCAGGTCTTCCCGGTTGCTGGTGCCGATGAACGAGGCGATGCGGGGAAGTGCCGAAGCGCTGCGTTTGTAGGCCTTGCGGATGTTCAGTGCGGAAGCTTGCATCAGGTTCTTCAGCAGGGGCATTTTGGATGCGCTGAGTTTGTCGAATTCATCCAGATTGATCAGCCCGCAGACAGCGAGTTTGGCTTCGGCGGATGCCGGGGAGCCGAGGTCGTAACTTTCTGTGTAATAAGCTTTCAGCGCATCGGGCATCAGCAGGCGGCAGAACGTACTTTTCCCCAGTCCTTGGCGACTGCTCACCAGCAGGGGAGCCACGCTGTTGGCGCGGTTGATATCCGGTCGGAACTGCATCCATTGGGCGGAGAGTCCCAGCATCCAGCGGTGGAAACCGTTCACCCATACCGGATTGTCGGACACCTGGCGGGCAAGTGCGGATACGCGGTCCTTGCCGTCCCATTCGGGAAGTTGTTCAAAGTAGGCGGTAAAGGGATGGTATTCGCTGATGCGGCGCGAGCGCACAAAGCGTTGGATATCCCTGTCCCAACAGTCTATGCCTGTTTCGATGGCTTCCATGCTGAGCGAGTTCATCCATCGTTCGTCCACTTTGGCGTAACGCAGGTGGGTGTCGGGGATGTTGTTTACTATGTTTGTTATGTTTGCCGCGTCTGCTACTTCGGTTTCCTCGGTCAGCACGTTGAAGCGGAAACGATAGCGCGAGGTGAGGAAAGCGGTCACTTCCTGCATCAGGGAGCATGATTTCGCTTTCTTGACTGCCTCTTTCGAGGATACCGGCGCGGCTTCCTTTTCAATGTTTTTCGAGAATACCGGCCCTGCTTCCTTTCGAGTGCCTTCCGAAGATATCACTCCGATTTTCTTTTCAATATCTTTCGAGTGTACCGGTGCGGCTTCCTTCTCCGTTTTTTCAATTAAGGTTGTCGGGTGCTTGGAAGTTTCGTTTTTGCTTTCCGGCAAATTGCCCATGCCGTTTTCAGCCGGAAGAACCTGTGACTTGCTCACTTCCTTCACTCCGTCTTC
>OHBI01000247.1_pt1 | contig 32215 bp, 32 predicted proteins | sample 1577361 | NCBI WGS metagenome assembly OHBI01 (sample SAMEA3879579, study PRJEB24766) | human gut metagenome | biome: human-associated habitat; feature: feces | place: USA | collected 1985/1987 | reverse complement strand
CGTTACTGGGCACGTATGCGTGAACAGTAACTTTATAGATATAAAGGAGTATTATGGAACAACATTTAACCCAGTACCGTATTTTCTACGCCGTTGCACGCGCCGGTAATATTTCCCGCGCCGCCAAGGAACTTTTTATCAGTCAGCCCGCGATCAGCAAATCAATCAGCAAGCTGGAAGAAAGCCTCGGCATGGCACTTTTTATCCGCAATTCCCGCGGTGTCTCCCTGACCGCAGAGGGACAGGTCTTATTTCAGCATGTGGAAGCCGCCTTTGAAGCACTGGAGCGCGGTGAAAATGAGCTGAAACAGATCCAGAACCTCCACATCGGACAGCTCAAGATCGGCGTCAGCAACACGCTGTGCAAATATATTCTTCTTCCTTATTTAAAGGGATTTATCGCGCAGTACCCGCATGTCCGCATTTTGATTGAAAGTCAGGACACTGCACGCACAATCTCGATGTTGGAACAGCAGAAACTCGACATCGGTCTGATCGCCGAGCCGAAAAACCGCCGCAGCCTTTCATTTCTCCCAGTCATGCGAATCGAGGACACCTTTGTCTGTACCCGGTCGTATCTGGAAAATCTGCGGATCCGCGAAGGTGCCGATGTCGATCCGTTCGAATCCGGGACAATCCTGCTGCTCGACCGCAGCAATATGACGCGCACGCACATTGACGCGTACTTTGCAGAGCACGGAATTGAACCGAAGCAGATTTTAGAGGCGACGACGATGGATCTTCTGATTGAATTTGCCAAAACGGGACTTGGAATCGGATGTGTGATCCGCGAGTTTGTGCGGGAAGAATTAAAGGATGGTTCGCTGATCGAACTCCCGCTGGAAGTGCCAATCCGAAACCGAACGATTGGATTTGCTTATCATCCGGCGGCGATGACGCGGACGATGAATGATTTTGTGAAGTTTTGTTCGGAATGATGAAATAATTGGCAACACGACCGCCATTTCCTATGAAACGAAAAACTCCGGCGCATGGCGGTCGAGCTGCCATATGCCGGACTTTTTCTGTTTAGTTCCTATTTTTATCAATTTTCTTTTAAAATATTCTTCGCACATTTCCACACACATGGAAATATTTTCCCATCTACCAGCCAGACATACACTTTCGAACAAATTCCTATTAAAATACAGCTCAGAACCAGATTCACTCCGATCGCCAGCTTCTCTCCCGCCTCAGAATAAATGCTGTAAAACCAACAGGAAAAGCTGGCAATCACAAGCCAGTGTGTCAGGAAGATTCCCATGCTATACTCGCCGATCCACAGAATAATTTTTTTGAGGGTCTCCGGGAGCCAGGTCTCCAGACCGCCGAGCCAGAAGAGACGGAAGCCTAAAATCATCAGGAATGCAGCAACATGACCATAGAATTCCATGGTTCCGAGTCCGCCTGGAAATCCATGCGCTCCCAATGTGGTTCCGATCCAGAAAGATTTTCGGACGAACCAGATGCTGAAAATCCAGAGGGCAGCACCAAAGATGCCATATTTTCCTTCTCCATCTTTAAGCAGATTCTCTTTTCGCTCTCTTTCTTTTATGGACTTCTCAACTGCCCGCATCATCAGACAGATCCCATTTCCCAGAAGCAGGCAGATATAAAAGCTATTCAATCCGATCAGCACTGCCGCGACGCCTGCCAGAATCAGAATTTTCTGGCGGGTTCCTACTTCCCGGAGGGCGGATGAAAGTACAAGAGTCAGAATACTTCCCATGAAAGTGTAGGTCAGCATCCAGGATGGACCATAGTACGTTGAATCCGCCTTGAAGATTGTATCAAACCAGGCATAGCGGATCGCCTTCAGGCCGCCTGGCAGATAGCTGTAAAAGTTGCTCAGCCACTCATTTTCCAGGCGCGGCGCAACCCGCACCGTGTAGAAGAGACCGCCCCGGTAAAATAGATATGCCAGCAGAAAGGTGACCGTCAGCGGGCAGGTCAGTTTCAGATAGCGGCGCAGGATCTCCGAGCTCCACGAAGTAAACCGCCCGGAATATACCTTATCAGCTATCAGCATTCCGCTGATCATCAAAAAAAGACTAACCCCGAAGGTTCCATAGCGGAACAGGGGAAGCGGTCCTATTTCCATCAGCGCATTTACCTTATTGCTGCCCCAGCTCCCGAATGTACCGAACCAGTGACTTCCAAAAACCGCCAGACAGGCATATGCCTTGATTATATTTACGTCATCATAGCGTTTCATCCGCGTTTCCTTTCCCATTCATGTAAAAAAAATGTGCCTTTTTTGTGTAATAGAGCATTCCAAAGAATTTCCTATTACACAAAAAACAGGACCGCTGCAAACCTGCAGCAGCCCTGTATAAGATTTCCTATACTTGAAAAACGATTAGTTGTTGATCAGCTTATCGTTCTCGTTGTTCCAGCTGTAAAGCTTACGGATCTCTGCGCCGACTTTCTCAGACGGATGCTCGGAAGCAAGCTTTCTCATAGCCTGGAAGTGTACCTGACGACCTGCCGGGGACATATCCAGTAAGAACTCTTTTGCAAAGGTACCGTCCTGGATATCGGACAGAATCTTCTTCATGGCCTTCTTGGTCTCGTCGGTTACAATCTTTGGTCCGGTGATGTAATCGCCGTACTCAGCTGTGTTGGAGATGGAGTATCTCATACCAGCGAAACCAGACTGATAAATCAGGTCTACGATCAGCTTCATCTCGTGGATACACTCGAAGTAAGCATTTCTCGGGTCATAACCAGCCTCACACAGAGTCTCGAAACCAGCCTGCATCAGAGCACAAACACCGCCGCAAAGAACTGCCTGCTCACCGAAGAGGTCTGTCTCAGTCTCGGTACGGAATGTAGTCTCCAGAAGACCTGCTCTAGCGCCGCCGATGCCAAGACCATAAGCCAGTGCACGGTCAAGTGCTTTGCCTGTGTAATCCTGCTCTACTGCTACCAGACACGGTGTACCCTTACCAGCCTGATACTCACTTCTTACAGTGTGACCCGGTGCCTTCGGAGCGATCATGGTTACATCGACATTCTTCGGCGGTTTGATGCATCCGAAGTGGATGTTAAAGCCATGAGCGAACATAAGCATGTTGCCCTCTTCCAGGTTTGGCTCGATGTCTTTCTTGTACATATCTGCCTGAAGCTCATCGTTGATCAGGATCATGATGATATCAGCCTGTTTTGCAGCCTCTGCTGCGGTGTATACTTTAAATCCCTGTGCCTCTGCTTTTGCCCAAGACTTGCTGCCCTTGTAAAGACCGATGATAACATCGCATCCGGACTCTTTTAAGTTCAGGGCATGTGCATGACCCTGGCTGCCGTAACCGATAATAGCAATCTTCTGTCCTTCTAATAAGGATAAATTACAATCTTCCTGATAGTAAATCTTTGCTGCCATTTTTCATTTCCTCCTTGGATCTAACAAAAATAAAATAAATTTATTATAAAGCATAGACCGGCGCCTCTCTGTGCGTCTTTGGACCAGACTTTGTAAACCTGTTGAATGCCTTGTATCCAGTCTATCGACTGATGTACTATGGCAGATAGCGGATATCATCCGCACCTCTGGAAAGACCGGTAAGACCTGTTCTGGCTAATTCCAGAATCTCATAATCTTCCAGAAGATTAATCAGCGCGTCCTGTTTGGACTGGTCGCCTGTCAGCATAACAGTGACAGAATCTTTTCCCACATCGACAATCGACGCACGGAAAATCTCGGAAATCGCATTGATCGCCATCCTCTGGTTTGCATTTGCTCTCACCTTGACGAGCATCAGCTCACGATATACGGAATGACCTTCCCGCAGTTCCTTGATGTCGTGTACATCTTCCAGTTTTCCAAGCTGCTTCTGAATCTGCTCCAGAACCTGATGATCGCCCAGCGATACAACCGTCATACGGGAGTATCTCGGATCCGCGGTCACGCCAACTGTAAGACTTTCGATATTATATCCGCGGCGGCTGAAAAGTCCAGCCACACGGCTTAAAACGCCGGCAGTATTATCTACCAGCAATGATAACACAATTCTGCTCATGCAATCTTCCCACCTTGATCTTCTGTCTTGTTCGTATAGCCTTAATGATAGCAACCAATTCTCAGTTTGTCAACTAATTAAAAGGAATGCTTTGTATTCCTCAGAGATATATCATTACTGTTCACGCATACGTGCCCAGTAACGAAGCATCCACAGAATATGTAACGATATATCTTGCAATCCATGTGCATTTAAAAGTATAATAAAAAAATATGAAGAGAAGCATGAAACGATGTAAGATGAGAAAAGGAAATGGTATGTTATTAAGAGAATATTTAAAAGAATGGACCAAAGAAGACTTATTAAACGAAGCAAGAAGCTACGAGTTAAAGAACTGTTCCCGGCTTAAAAAGGATGACCTGATTGACCGAATTGTAGAATATTTAACGACGGAAGAGGCACTCCGGGGCAGACTTTCATGCCTGACGAAAGAGCAGATGGTGCTTTTTTGCAAAGCCTGTACCGAGCCACAGAAAATTTCTGCAGAAGAGATTATGGATGGAATGCAGTTATATAAATACGTACTTGGAAGTTTTGAGGAAGTGAGTGACTGCTTTACTGTCTTTGAAGAGATTGCACAGGGTTTTGGCGGGATTGACGATGAGGCATTCCGGGCGGTTCAGAACAAAAAAGGCTGGCTGATGAAGTGTATCAGCTTCTTTATCGATTATTATGAGATTGCGCCGCTGGAAATTTTGTATGAACTGTACAAATTGAAGGTGAAAGGCACGATCGAAGAAATGATCGGGATGCTGGAGGAAATGCCGGAGGACATCACAGAATCCTGCATTTTCCCGATGGAGAAACTGGGAATGCAGGACCTGCCGAAAGAGAATCCGCTTTATTCCGAGAGGGGCTTGTATGTACATCTTCCGGTATTTGAGGGTGATGGACTCACTGCTTTGTTGAAACAGCAGCAGAATAAAAAATTCTATATTCCGTCTGCACAGCAGTTGGATGAAATCTGTCAGAAAGGGTATGAGGCAGGGGTACTGGCTTATAAGGAGCTGGAGTCCTATTTCATAAAAAAATTGGATGTGCCGTATGAGAAAGCGGCTAGATGGTGCTTTGAGACGTGGACCAGCAGTTATGAAGGAAAATCACCGGCAGAACTGATGAATAAGATTCATGAAGAAGGGGTTGTCTTCCAGAGCGAGCAGCAGATGGGCGAATTTTTAAGACTTCTCATGGATGCGTTCAACAATACGAGAACAAAAGAAAACCGCGGAAATAAACCGTGGGAATTAAGTGAGAGAGGTATGATCGGCGGTATGCCGGCGATGGTGCCGGAAATGTCCCAGCCAGCACCGGTAACCGCGAAAAAGGTGGAGAAGATTTATCCGAATGATCCGTGTCCTTGCGGATCTGGGAAGAAATATAAGAAGTGTTGTGGAAGAAATTAATACTCAGAGGTGAAATGAAAAATGCAGCAAGAGAGGAAAGAAATATCTGGCAAAGCTAATACGATCGCTGGTTTTTCCATCCCTCTGTATCTAGGCATCTTGGCGCTGGTGGTGGTCTGTATGTATATGGACTGTCTTCCGGCAGGCTTGGTCGGCGGCATGATTGCGCTGATGGTGCTGGGCGAGGGACTCAATTTTTTAGGAAATCATACACCGGTTGTGAAAACGTACCTGGGCGGCTCGGTCATCTGTATTCTGGGGGCGGCGGTCATCCAGGCGCTGGGGCTGATTCCGGAGCAGACGCATGAGATCCTGGACAATTTTGTCAACAAAGAAGGATTTCTGGTCTTCTATATCTCAGCGCTGATCACAGGAAGTCTTTTCAATATCGACCGTGGGCTTCTGATCCGCGCAACGGTGAAACTGCTTCCGACAGCTGTCATATCGCTGGCAGTCGGCGTGATACTTTCAGGTCTGCTCGGTATGGTGATGGGGGATAGTTTTCTGGAAGGCATCCTGTATATCGGTATTCCGATGACGAGCGGCGGCATGACGGCGGGAGCAGTGCCTCTGTCGGCAATGTATTCGTCGGTTCTGGGGACGGACGCCGGACAGATCCTGACGCGGATCGCACCGGCGACGGTGCTGGGAAATTGCGTGGCGATCATTTTTGGCGGTTTAGCCAATAATATCGGCGAGCGAAAGCCATCCCTGACCGGAAATGGCTGCCTTGTCAATGACGGTCATGAAGTGAAGAAACAGCCTCCGATGAAACCGACCTTCGCACTCTTATGTACGGGGCTTATCATTTCAATGGCATTTTATGAACTGGGGGCGCTCTGCCATCATTTTATTTCGATTGTACCGACGTATGCGTGGATGATTGTAGCAGTTGTGATTGTGAAGGGAACGGGAATCCTTTCAGAGCGCCTGGAGGACGCGGCGAGAGAGTGGGGACAGTTCGCGATCCACAGCTGGACAGCGGCGGCGCTGACCGGAATCGGGGCGACGCTGATTGATTTAAAGACGATTTTACACACGATCACTCCGTTTTATCTGCTCAGTGTCGTGCTGATTGTCGGGGCGATCACACTGACCGCCGGACTGATCGGCATCAAGATGGGATTTTATCCGTTGGAATCATCGATCGCAGCGGGGATGTGTACGACGAACATGGGCGGTTCCGGAAATGTGGCGGTGCTCAGCAGTTCAAAACGGATGGAACTGCTTCCATTTGCACAGATTGTGACGCGTTCCTGCGGAGCACTGATGCTGACGATCGGGGGCGTGCTGATACAGCTGCTGGTGAGGTAAAAAAAGAATTGTGACTGACAGAGAAATGTGCCTGATAGAGGGAAAATAAGTGAAAACAGGGGAATAGAGAAATAGGGAAAAGCTGGGAGGTAGGTCTTATGAACATATTCATTGCGATCATGCTTGTATTTGCGGCAGCCGGGCTTTTGGATGAGATACTGGGAGGAAAGCTGGGGCTGATGCCGAACTTTGAAAAGGGGCTTGCCACGATGGGCGGTCTGGCGATGTCCACGGTCGGATTTTATGCGATCGGAGTTACATATGTGCAGACGCACGCGGAAGCGATTGCGGAGGCGGCAAAGCATATGCCATTTGATCCGGCGCTCATTCCAAGCTGCCTTCTGGCGCCGGATATGGGGGCGCTTGGCATGGCACAGAAGCTGGCGGCGACACCGGCGCTGGCGGCATTTACCGGTGCGATGGTAGCAGGCAGTCTGGGAATGACGGTCGGATATCAGCTGCCGGTCTTTCTGGCAGCTGTTCGAAAAGATGAAATAGGAGAGCTGATGCGTGGATTCATCTTCGGACTGATTGCCATACCGTCTGGTCTGGCGGTCGGAGGTCTGATGCTGGGTCTGCCTGTCCGTCAGCTCTTTTTTAATATGATCCCGGTGCTGGTGCTGTGCATGGTGCTGATTGCGGCATTTGTGCTGGTTCCGGCGCTGACGATGAAGATCATGATTTTCCTCGGAAATGCGATCCGTATTTTTAGTTTTCTCCTGTTTGGTGTGGCAGTCTTCGGAATTTTCATGCCGAAGTATGCGGTTGTCGAGAATGCCTTGATTGAGGAAATGCTTTTTATGGTACTCCGGATGGTCATCGCAGCGTGCGGCGGTCTGGTGCTGTCGCAGGTGGCCTTAAAACGTCTCCAAAAGCCGATCCAGCGTATCGGGGCAGTCCTGGGTATCAATGAGGAGGCAGTTGTCGGACTGTTCCTTTCCTTTATACAGAGCCTTGCGATGCTGCCGTTGTTTTCCAAGATGGATAAGCGCGGAAAAGTATTAAACGCCGCTTTCTCTGTTGCAGGCGCCTATGTGGTAGGCGGTCAGATGACCTTAGTAGCATCCCTGATACCGGGAAACTGGGTAATAGCCTATATGATCAGCAAGGTGCTGTCAGGCGGACTGGCAGTTGTCCTGGCGGTTATTTGTCTGAGAAGGTCAAAAATGATAACAGAGTAGAGCGGAAGTACAGTAAGGAATCGGATATTGCGATAAGAATGGGAAGATAGATAGAAAAAGAAAGAAATAAGAAAGCCCCGGCAGTTTCGCTGCCGGGGCTTTCGCCCTTTTGGGGCTATATCATTTTCATAGAAGGCATTCATATGATGCAATGAAGACTATTAGAGTTGTCAAACGGTTGCGAGCAATTAACAGCAGCCACAGCCTCCAAAGCTCTGCTCGGTTCTCTCAATGATCTCGTTCTGAAGCGGTTTATCCAGGTTACGGAAGTAGTCACTGTATCCGGCTACGCGGACGATCAGTTCTTTGTATTCCTCTGGGTTCTTCTGAGCTTCAATCAGAGTCTGGCGGTCGATAACGTTGAACTGTATATGATGTCCGTTCATAGCGAAGTAGGAACGAATCAGAGCAGCCAGGTTGTCAATACCCTTCTCGCCTGCGATAGCAGCCGGAGTAAACTTCTGGTTCAGCAGAGTACCGCCGGTCTCACAGTGATTCATCTTGGAGCAGGATTTAACAACTGCGGTCGGTCCGTTGATATCAGCGCCTTTTTCTGGGGAAATACCCTCAGACAGCGGGATATGTGCCAGACGTCCGTTCGGGCTTGCGATCATAACATCACCGAAGTATACGTGGCAGGTGGTCGGAAGCATATCTACATGATATACACCGCCTCTGGTGGTAGGTCTGCCGGTGATATAATCTTTGTACTCGTTGAATACGCTTACCATGATGTCATCTGCATAATCATCATCGTTGCCGTATTTCGGAGTCTTATTCTTAACCAGGTTCAGGATATCCTCATGACCCTTGAAGTCGTCGTTCATAGCGTCGATGAGTTCTTTCATGGTAAACTTCTGATTGTCAAATACGTTGAACTTGATAGAGGAAAGTGCATCGGAAATGGTTCCGATACCAACACCCTGGATATAGCTTGTGTTGTATCTTGCACCGCCTGCGTTGTAGTCTTTACCTTTCTTGATACAGTCATCGGTACAGATGGAAAGGAACGGAGCCGGCATCATTTCTGCGTAAATTCTCTCGATAACCAGGTTGCCGCGCATCTTAACATCAATGATGTACTCAAGCTGTGTCTTGAATGCGTTCCACAGTTCGTCATAGGATTTGAAGTCTTCTGCCTTGCCGGTGTGCGGTCCGATCTGTTTTTTGAACATTACATCGTAGCCATCATACAGAGCAAGCTGTAAGCACTTCGGGATGTTTAAGTAACCGGTCAGCCAATAAGCCTCGGTTCCCCAGGCACCTGTCTCAACACATCCGGAGCATCCAGCGTTTCTTGCATCTACCAGAGATTTGCCCTGATTTACCAGCTCCTGAATCAGCTCATCGGTATTGTAGAATGCCGGCTGGCCCCAGCCCTGACGAGCGATCTCGCAAGCTCTCTTTAAGAACTTATCCGGAGTAACCTTGGAAATCTGAACGTTGGAGTTCGGCTGGTTCTGTCTCATATCTTCCATACAGTCAAGGATTAAGTAAGAAACAGCGTTAACTGCATCAGTACCATCTTCCTTCACACCGCCGGAGTTGATGTTTGCGAAGTCTACGTATGTACCGGACTCTTTTAAGGTTACGCCAACCTTAACCGGAGCCGGAGAGTTGAACAGTTTAACCCAGAGGCACTCAAGAAGCTCAAGAGCTCTTGTATCATCCAGAGTACCTGCAGCGGTATCTTTCTCATAGAACGGAATCAGATGCTGATCCAGACGGCCCGGTGTAAATGCATCCCACGGGTTTAACTCGGTTGTAACACCAAGGTGTGTAAACCAGTACATCTGAAGTGCCTGCCAGTAGGTCTCAGGTTTGTGCTCCGGAACAACCGCACAGTTAGCTGCGATCTGCTCGAGCTCTGCTTTTCTGACCGGATCCTTCTCCTCAGCAGCTTTCTCAAGAGCCAGATCGTGATATCTCTTACCTAAGATAATGATAGCATCGCAGCAGATATCCATAGCGCGAAGCTCCTGCTCTTTGTCATAAGCTTCCGGATCATTGAAGTAGTCAAGCTCTTTGATAGCCTGCTCGATCTCTTTCTTGTAGTCGCCGTAGCCCTTGATGTAGAAGTTCTTGCCGCCGGCTGTATGACCCGGTCCACGCTGCTCCATGAACTCGGTGAACATACCAACCTCATAGCAGTCTCTCCATTCCTGGGTCATAGCTTTTAAGAGATGTTCTCTGACTGCACGGTTCTTCCAGTATGGAATAATTTCTTCTTCCTGAAGTTTCAGATCGTCTTCGGTAACGGTGAAGTTAACCAGTTTACGGTCATTCATGATGTGCATATCTTCGATAGTATGACAGCACAGCTCCGGGAATGTCGGTGAACACTGCGGGTCTTTACCCTTTTCACCAACTAACAGCTCATCATCGCCTAAGTAAAGAGTTTTCTTAGAGAAGTACTCTTTCAGAACAAGAGCTCTTAAAACCGGTACGGATACAGAACCTTCGTACTCTTTGTAAACATCGGTTTCGATTTTGGCTCTTTCCAGATCCAGATGTGGCTGGGTGGAATGGCTGAGTCTTCTCAGTCTTTTAATTCTTTCGGTACATCCGCGGTCGTTGTCTTTTAACAGACCTTCTGGTGTGTTGATTACGAATGAAGTATCAATTTTCTCTGCCATTTAAATCATCCTCCTATATTGACTTTGTTGAAGCCCTGTTCTTCGAACATGGACTTAAAGTGTTCCATAAGCTCGGACACCGGTACGCTCATCTCATCATCATGGTACTCCATGTCGAGGCTGGCGTATTTACCCTTTCCGATGTCATGATAAGGTAAAAGGTTTACCTGACGTGCGTGAATATTGTTTTCTTTCAGGAAATGGATGACACTTTCAATGTGTTCATCGGTTGCGTTGACCTGCTGGATAATCGGAAGCCGGATATAAAGACCTGCGCCTTCATCACTTAATTTCTTTAAGTTTTCTAGAATCAGTGAATTGTCAACGCCGATATACTTCTTGTGGCCTTCCGGATCCATCACTTTGATGTCGTAGAGAAAAACATCTACGTAAGGAAGAATCCGCTTCAGATTCTCATAGTCTGTGTAGCCGCTGGTGTCGATGAAAACGCTGACACCGTTCTCGTGGAGCTTGCGACAGACCTCTTCCACATAGTCCATATGCTGGGAAGCCATAACTTCACCGCCGGAGAGTGTTACACCGCCGCCGGATTGTTCATAGAAGATTTTGTCCTTCATCGCTTCTTTGACAAGTGCATCTACCGTATATTCCTTACCGGCTAACTCCCGGGCTTCTGTGATGCACCAGTCGGTACAGACACCGCAGGCGGTACACTTGGAACGGTCAAATACAATCTTGCCGTCTACGATGGAATTGGCTCCCTGTTTACATTTTGCAACACATCGACCACAGGCGGTACATTTGTGATGATGAAAAATCAGTTCCTTATAATAATGCTGACTCTCCGGGTTGTGGCACCACATACAGCGTAAGGGACATCCCTTGAAGAAAATCGTGGTGCGGACACCATCGCCGTCGTGCGTTGAAAATTTCTGGATGTTAAATATGTAAGGAGTTTCTGCCATCCTTTCCCCCTCCTTTGCAAAAAACTAGACTGTGTTCTAGTTCTGAGTCTATAATACTACAACCGACTCAAGAATACAAGAGTAAATTGAAAAAAATGTATTAATTTAATTTTTAACAGACGAATCTGAAAAATAATCATCCGATCACGCTGAAACAAGCGGAATGCGGAATGACTATAAAAGAAAATTAATATAACATATAAGATATCATAGAAAATGAGGGCTTACAATTGGCAAAAGTGAGGATATTATCCGAATATGCCGCTGCGCTTTTTGATGTATGTGGCAAAGGAGTACCAGATGCTGGTGCGGAATCAGACGCTTTATGCATCGGCGCTGGTAAAGGTGCCGACACCGCATTTTGTTGTGTTTTATAATGGGGAGACGGAGCAGGAGGCGGAGACGATTCTGAGGCTGTCGCATTCGTTTCAGCAGAAGACGGATAAACCAGAGCTGGAATTGATGGTAAGGGTGTTGAATATTAACCTTGATAAGAAACAGGAAGTGTTGGAGGCGTGCCAGCTTTTGAAAGAATATATGCTTCTGGTGAATAAGATTCGTAGATATACGGATGAGTATAAAGATATTAATCAGGCAGTCGAACAGGCAGTGACGGAGTGTATCGAGGAAAATATACTGGCTGATTTTTTAAGAAAGAATCGGGCGGAGGCGATTGAAATGTGTATTTTTGAATATGATGATAAGCGGGAGAAGGAGCTGATCCGGAAGGCGGAGTATTCGGAAGGTATGAAAGAGGGAGAAAGGATTGGACGGGAAGCTGGAAAGAAAGAAGAAGCCGAACGGATATTTAAAATTTACCAATTATTTCGCGCGAACTACACGGAAAACCAGATTAAAGAGAAGCTGGGGATGAATGTAGAAGAAGTACGGAAAATTTTGGAACGATTTAAATGATTTTTAGCTTAGACGGGAGTGTCTTTCGGAGGGAGGGCACTCCTTATTTGAATACGAAAGTTATGACAGATGCACCGTTGGATATGGAAATGCGGAAACGGTATCTGGGAATGTTCTGGGGCAGTTACTGTTCACTCATGTGTGAACAGTAATCTGGGGCATAAAATAGGAATATAAAAGAAATAAATTCTTCTTGCATCCTATATGCGGATATGCTACATTTATCTTATCAAGCATATATTTTTCTTTATCAGCAATTTAAGCGGTATCTAATATTCTAATTTTAATCTGAGAAATCTTATGCTTATCCAAGTCAACAATAATTGAAGAGCAGGAGATTTTCAAAGGGTTAAAAGAAAAGTGGAAATTCTCCTGCCAGAAGGGAGAATGAATGAGAAGTAGGAATTCTGTAAAAGTGAAGCGGAATCACAAGGATACGCTGTTTCGGATGATTTTCAGCACGAGGGAGAATCTGCTGAGTCTTTATAATGCGGTGAATCATTCGCATTACACAGATGCATCGGAGCTTGAGATTGTGACGCTGAAAAATGCTGTATATATGAATATGAAAAACGATCAGGCATTTTTGCTGGATATGCAGTTAAACTTATATGAACATCAATCGACATGGAATCCGAATATGCCACTGCGTTTTCTGTTCTATGTGGCAAAAGAGTACCAGATGCTGGTCCGGAACCAGACCTTGTACGCATCGGCATTGGTGGAACTGCCGACACCGCATTTTGTAGTATTCTACAATGGAGAAAAAGAGCGGGAGGCGGAGGGGCTGCTTAAATTGTCACATTCGTTCATGCAGAAGACAGAACATCCTGAGCTGGAATTGCTTGTGAAGGTTTTAAATATCAATTTGGATAAAAATCTGGAGATCCTGGAAACCTGCCGGTTGTTGAAAGAGTATATGCTGTTGGTTCATAAAATACGGCAGTATGCGATTGAATACAAAGACATCAATCAAGCGGTTGAAAAGGCTGTGACGGAATGTATCGATGAAAATATATTGGCAGAGTTTCTGAGGAAGAATCGAGCGGAGGCGATAGAGGTGTGTATTTTCGAATATGATGAAAAACGGGAAACGGAGCTGATACGGAAGGCGGAGTTTGCAGAAGGGGAGAAGGTTGGTGAGGCAAAGGGTGAGGCTAAAATACTTTTAAACCTGATTGAAAAAGGCATACTAACAAAGGAACAAGCCCTTGAACAATTTGGTGGTACTTATGAGGACTTGGAAAAAGCAGCTTTATCCGTAACACTGGTTTGAAATTTTCTCCCAAATTCAAGAAAAAACCGTTGACAGATCCATATTCCGATGCTAGAATACTTAAGTGTGCCGCACAGCGAGGCTAAAAGTGCGCAAGCCGCCATAGCTGGCGAGTAATGATAATAGGAGGTGCCATCAGATGTACGCGATTATTGCAACAGGTGGTAAGCAGTATAAGGTTGCCGAGGGCGATGTAATCAAAGTTGAGAGACTCGGTGCTGCTGCAGGTGAAGCTGTTACTTTCGATCAGGTTCTGGCTGTTAACAACGGTGAGATGAAGATCGGATGCCCGACTGTAGAGGGTGCTACTGTATCCGCAACAGTTGTTAAAGAAGGCAAAGGCAAAAAAGTTATCGTTTACAAGTATAAGAGAAAAACTGGCTACCATAAGAAAAATGGTCACAGACAGCTCTTTACAGAAGTTAAGATCGAAAAGATCAACGCTTAATTGGAATGATTCAAGTAGACGTATACTCCGATTCCAAAGGATGTACCACGGGAGTGGAAGTAAAGGGACATGCTGGATATGATGAGTACGGCAAAGATATTGTCTGTGCGGCTGTATCCGTTCTGACTGTCAATATGGCTAATTCGGTGGAGAAATTTACCGATGACGGTTTTAAAGGCAGTGTGGATGAAAAGACAGGTCAGTTTATTTTTCATTTTACCGGTACTGTAAGTGCGGAATCAAAACTCCTGATGGATTCGCTGATACTTGGACTTACCGATATCGCGGAGAGTTATGGAGATAAATACATTAAAATTCGATTCAGGGAGGTGTAACGCATGTTTAAAATGAACCTTCAGTTATTCGCTCATAAAAAAGGTGTTGGTTCCACAAAGAACGGTCGTGATTCTGAGTCCAAGAGACTTGGTGCGAAGAGAGCAGACGGACAGTTCGTATTAGCTGGCAACATTCTTTACAGACAGCGCGGAACCAAGATTCATCCAGGTGTGAACGTAGGACGCGGTGGAGATGATACATTATTCGCTATGGTTGACGGCGTCGTAAAGTTTGAAAGAAAGGGCAGAGACAAAAAGCAGGTTTCTGTTTACCCGAGAACAATTAACGAATAATTATAAAGAAGCTCCATACGGATTGTATGGAGCTTTTTTCAGATCAGAAGGAGGTATTTATGTTTGCCGACAGTGCAAAAATTTATATCAGATCCGGAAAAGGCGGTGACGGTCATGTCAGCTTCCGCCGGGAACTTTTCGTAGCTGCTGGCGGTCCGGACGGCGGCGATGGCGGTCGCGGCGGCGATGTCATTTTTGAAGTGGACGACGGACTGAATACCCTGACCGATTTCCGTCATGTCCGCAAATATGTGGCTGGCGACGGAGAGCAGGGCGGAAAGCGCCGCTGTCACGGAGCAGACGGCGAGGATCTGATTGTCAAGGTTCCGGAAGGAACCGTTATCAAGGATTTTGAATCCGGTAAGGTAATCGCGGATATGTCCGGCGAGAACCGCCGAGAAGTGATTTTAAAAGGTGGCAAGGGCGGTCTTGGAAATATGCACTTTGCGACCTCGACGATGCAGGTTCCGAAGTATGCACAGCCGGGACAGCCGGCACAGGAACTCTGGGTACAGCTGGAATTAAAGGTAATCGCAGATGTTGGTCTGGTTGGTTTCCCGAACGTCGGTAAATCGACCTTGCTTTCACGCGTTTCCAATGCACGTCCGAAGATTGCCAATTACCATTTCACGACGCTGAACCCGCATCTTGGCGTGGTTGATCTGCAGGATGGACAAGGCTTTGTCATGGCAGATATTCCGGGGCTCATCGAGGGTGCTTCCCAGGGAATAGGTCTGGGACATGATTTCCTGCGCCATATCGAGAGAACCAAGGTTCTCGTTCATGTTGTGGATGCGGCATCCGTCGAGGGACGTGATCCGGTTGAAGATATCCGTACCATCAATGCGGAGTTAAAAGCATATAATCCGTCGCTTTTAGAGCGTCCGCAGGTGATTGCTGCCAACAAGGTAGATTCGATTTACAATACCGGCGAAGAGGACTGGGAAGACCCGGTAGAGCGCTTAAAACGCGAATTTGAGCCGGAAGGCATCCAGGTATTTGCCATTTCTGCAGTTACCGGACAGGGTGTAAAAGAGCTCCTTTACCATGTAAATGATCTGCTGAAAACGGTTGACCGCAAGCCAGTTATTTTCGAAAAAGAATTTGAGTACCAGTATCAGGGCGAGAATCTTCCGTATACCGTGGAACGCAATGAAGATGGTATTTATGTGGTAGAAGGACCGAAGATCGAGAAGATGCTTGGTTACACAAACCTTGATTCTGAGAAGGGCTTCCAGTTCTTCCAGAAATTCTTAAAGGACAGCGGTATTCTGGCTGAGCTGGAAGAGGCTGGCATCGAAGAGGGCGATACAGTTCGTATGTATGGTCTTGAATTTGATTACTATAAATAATTGACATTTACAATATTTCAAACTCAGAAATCCACACTGGATCTGAGTTTGAATTTTAACAGGAGATAGATTTTATGACAAGCAAACAGAGAGCTTATTTAAAAGGTCTCGCGATGACCATGGATCCGATCTTCCAGATCGGCAAATCCAGCCTGACACCAGAACTGACCGCTGCTGTGGCAGAGGCGCTGGAGGCCCGCGAGTTAATTAAACTGAATATTCTGAAGAACTGCGTCGATGACGGCAATGAGCTGGCAGCCGTTCTGGCTGAGCGTACCCACGCACAGGTAGTACAGGTAATCGGCAAGAAAATTGTTCTTTATAAAGAGGCAAAGGACGAGAAGAAACGTAAGATCGTTCTGCCAAAATAAAGGGGCTGCATTCTGCGAATGAATCTCTGACAGAAAGGATACGGATGACGATGAAAAAGATCGGTATTATGGGGGGAACATTTGACCCGATCCATAATGGACATATCATGTTGGGAAGACAGGCGTATGAAGAATATGATCTTGACTGCATCTGGTATATGCCCTCCAGGATCCCGCCGCATAAAAAGGATCATACGATCACAGCGGCAAAGGACCGTTTGGCAATGACTGCAGCTGCGATCGCGCCGTATTCTTATTTTAAGCTGTCTGATTTTGAACTTCGCAGGACCGGCGGAAATACCTACACAGCAGACACGCTTCGCTTATTGAAAGAAGAATATCCGGATGTGGAATTTTTCTTTATCGCGGGCGCGGACTCAATTATGGACATTGAAAAATGGTATCATCCCGAATATGTTCTTCCAGCCGTCACATTTTTGGCGGCAGCAAGAGAGCATGAGGAGGCGGATCGTTCGCTGGATGAGCAGATTTCCTATTTAACCCAGAAATATCAGGCGCATATTCTGCGTCTTCACTGCCGTGAAATGGATGTTGCTTCGGCGGAGATCCGCGCGGCTTTCCGGGCAGGACACGCAGCAGACGTTCGTTCCCTGGTGCCGAAGGAAGTCTGTCAATATATCGAACAGCACGGCTTGTATCAGGAGGTAAATGTGTAATGGACGAAAGAATTACAGAGATACGGAAGCATTTGAAAAAGAAATTGAACCCGATGCGCTATGAACATACGCTGGGTGTTTCATACACATGCATGGCTCTGGCTATGCGTTACAGTGCCAATCTGGATCAGGCGGAGATGGCTGGACTTCTCCACGACTGTGCGAAGCGCTATGATGATGCGACTATCATCTGCAAATGCCAGGAGCATGGCATTGAACTGACTGAAGGTGAACTGCGGGCTCCGGCTGTGATTCATGCAAAATTAGGCGCATGGATGGCAGAACACAAGTATGGTATTACCGATCCAGAGGTCTTATCTGCAATCGCCTGCCATACGACCGGAAAACCGGCGATGTCCCTGTTAGACAAGATCCTGTACGTAGCCGATTACATCGAACCGCGCCGTGATAAGGCGCCAAATCTGCCGAAGCTCCGCCGTCTTGCATTTGAAGATCTGGACGAAGCGCTGTATCAGATTCTGGACAGCACCCGCAATTATTTAAAGGAAACGGGCACGGCAGAGGATGATACAACCGAACAGACCTGGGAATACTATCATGAACGTCATGTTCATCAATAGACACATTAAGATGTGAACATGATGTTGTGAACGGTATCCGACGTTACTGGGCACGTATGCGTGAACAGTAACAACTGTCCGACAGGTTATAAAAAGGGCAGGCAGAAGAGCTGCTTGCTTTTGAAACAGGATTTAAATAAAATAATGAGGAGGATAATCCCCGTGGAAGCAAAAGAGCTGACCAAACTTGCCGTAAAGGCGCTGGAAGATAAAAAAGGCGAAGATATTCGCGTCATTGATATTCATGGAGTATCTGTACTGGCTGATTACTTTGTCATCGCAGACGGAAGCAACGCCAGCCAGGTAAAGGCAATGGCAGATAATGTAGAGGAAGAACTCGGCAAAGCCGGTCATGAGTGCCGTCAGATCGAGGGCTATCAGACTGCCGGATGGATCCTGATGGATTACGGCGATCTGATCGTACACATTTTCTCCCGCGATGACAGACTGTTTTATGATCTGGAGCGCATCTGGAGAGATGGAAAAGTAGTTGAGAATGTAGAGGAATTGTAATAGATTTTGTTTCATTTCTTTTATATCACGAACAGAAAGGGAAAAACCTGCAAATGGTTTTTCCCTTTTATTTCTCAAACCCTCTATTTATTTGTGCTGTCTGCATCAATTACAGACTGAATCTGCTTCATAAGGGCATCATAGTTGTCCTTGTTATCAATTCCGCCGAGCATTGGTTCGCCTACAATATTGCCATTTCTGTCAACAAGTATAGTTGTTGGAAAGGCCATGATTTCTGAGGCATATTTACCGGCAGCACTAGAGGAGTCAATTGACAGATTACGATATTTGACACCCTGGCTTTCAAGAACAGAGGCAGCCTCTTTGATAGCTGTTTTATTGCCATCGAAGGTCTCAGTGTTGATGCCAACAACTTCTCCGCCCATTGATTTGATAGCATCATTTAATTCGTTAAGCGTGGATAATTCAGCGACACATGGTTTGCAGCCGGTAAACCAGAAATTGACGACTGTTACTGAATTACCGGAAAACAGGCTGTCATCAACCTTATTGCCATCAAAATCCTCACCAGAAAAATCACTGAATACAGATGAGGCTTTAGAGCTGTCCTTCTTGTTATCGTCTGATGATGTATTTTTGTTTTCAAGCTCTGCTATCTGTTCCTCGATTTTTCGTATGGTTTCCATATCCTCATTAAGTGTTTTAAGCTCATCGTCTGTGAATGAATTCTTGTTTGATTCTACGGTATCGGCAAGATAATCAGCATAATTTCCGTTTGGAGCGGCGTCACTTTTGTTCATCATGTCAAATGCCTTGTTCCACACATCAGAGTGCTCTGCAAAAAGCTGATTTTCCTGCTGATATAAATCATCAAGCCTGGAATCTGATTTGCCGGATGCTTCTGAACCGGCTTCAGTCTGAGTGTTCTTAGAATCTGTTGTGGAAGCTTGCTTTACGCCACATGCTGTAAGTGATAATGCTATACAGAGTGTAAAAATAGAAATAAATGATAATTTGTTTTTCATGAGTAATTTCTCCTTTAAAATAATAGTAAAATGTTTAATAGCTATCTGTTGTCATTTTTTTGACATGATTTTCCCATAAACCGGTAGCAGATGGCGTCCTTCGGACAGGCCTTTATGCAGGCACCGCAGCGTATGCACTCGGGGTGATCCGGTGTCTTACACACATCCACATCCATCTTACATGCCTTTGAGCATTGACCGCATCCGACACATTTGCTGCTATCAACGGTGATTTTGAGCAGGCTGACCTTATTAAATAATGAGTAGATTGCTCCAAGCGGACAAATCCATTTACAGAAGGGCCTGTAAAATAAGATACTTAGTACAATCACTGCAATTAAAATCATACACTTGAAAGAAAAAAGCTTTCCCAGCGCAGAACGGATAGCAGCATTTCCAATAGATAACGGTATAGCACCCTCTAAAACACCCTGAGGACAGATATATTTGCAGAAGAACGGGTCTCCCATTCCGATAGAGTTCGTTACAAGCATCGGAAGAAGTATAACGAAAACAATAAGAATGACATATTTTAGGTACCTAAGAGGCTTTAGTTTGGCTGTGGATAATTTCTTTCCGGGGATTTTATGAAGTAAATCCTGAAACCATCCAAATGGGCACAAAAAACCACATATAAATCTGCCGAGAGTTACACCGAGTAAAATAAAAAATCCGGTTATGTAGTATGAAAACTTAAATTTTGATGATCCGACAACTGCCTGAAATGCCCCTATTGGACAGGCTCCTGTCGCGGCAGGGCAGGAGTAGCAGTTTAATCCAGGTACGCATACTGTTTTTGCATTGCCCTGATATATTTTACCCTTAAATAAATTTGGAATATGAATATTGGTCAGCAGCGTTGCTGCGGCCTGTATCCAGCCACGTATTTTTGCCAGTTTTATTGATAGTAATTTCTTTTCCTTATCCAATTCCGACACACTCCAGACATAGTTTTATTGCTTTACCAAGCACTGTAGCCGCCTCACCTCTGACTGCACCATAGCTTATCATGGATACACCAAGGATAAGCAGAATGATTTGACATGGTTTTTGGTATTTCAACATAATATTGCTCCTTTTTGTTGCATTGTTGACCAGCTGACTTTGGTATTATACAATATAGGTTGTAAAATTATTGTTAAGAAGCAGGAGAACATTTTGAGATTATTAATTGTTGAGGATGAGAAACAAATATGTGATATGGTTGCAAAGAGTCTGTATGCTGCCGGTTATGAGGTGGATACCTGTTATGATGGGAAAGAGGCTCTTGAATGTATACTGTCGGAGAATTATGATCTGATAGTTTTGGATTTGAATCTGCCGGGGATGGATGGCATGGAGCTTCTTAAGGAGCTTAGAAAATACAATGATGAAACTAAGGTTTTGATATTATCTGCAAGAGGTCAGATTGCTGATAAGGTAGAGGGACTGGATGCAGGAGCAAATGATTACATGGAAAAACCATTCCATCTGCAGGAGCTTGAGGCACGTATCAGAAGCCTGACAAGAAGGAAATTTGTACAGAATGATATATGTCTTAAATGCGGAGAAATAAAGTTTGATACGATTAAACGCGAGGCATATGCAAAGGAAGAGCCGGTTCCACTGACAAGAAAAGAGAATGGTATTTTGGAATATTTACTTATCAATATAGGCAGACCGGTGAGTCAGGAGGAGCTGATAGAGCATGTGTGGGATGCCACGGCAGACAGCTTTAGCGGAGCAATCAGGGTACATATGTCTTCACTTAGAAAAAAGCTTAAGGCGAAGCTGGGATATGATCCCATTCAGAACAAGGTAGGTGAAGGCTATAAAATACGGGAGGAGTCTGACAGATGAAAAGAATGTCGCTACAGTGGAGACTTACGTGCATTACTACATTGTGTATTGCTATTATATGTGGCTGCCTGACTATGTTTGTCTATAAAAATGGTGTGCATTACATCGATTCTTTGCAGGATGCGGTAGAGTCACAGGGGGATGAAAAAGGAAACGAATCAGATGAAATATATATCAGCATACCGGACGATAAGTGGGATGAGTTTGCGGATGAATTTTCGGTTCAGGTGTACAATAATAAGACCAACTATAAAAGAAACAGTCTGATAATCACGGTTTTGCTGGCGCTTTTGGGAGGTGTCGTCACCTATTTTATAAGCGGGCATGCACTCAGACCAATCAGGGAGTTTTCAGATAAAATTGAAGAGGTACAGGCTCAGAATCTGTCTGATTCAAGAATAGAGGAAAACAATGTTAAGGAACTGAACCAGCTGGGTATTTCTTATAATAAGATGCTTGAGCGTCTATCGGAAGCATTTGAGATACAGAGACAGTTTACTGCAAATGCAGCACATGAGCTGCGTACTCCATTAGCGTTAATGCAGGTACAGCTTGATTTATATAATTCTGCCTCTCACCCGGGAAATGATGCAGACACTTTGCAGACCATAAAAATGGTTACGGAACAAAATGATAAATTAAACAGGATGGTAAAGACTCTTCTTGACATGAGTGAGCTTCAGACGGTGGGAAGAGATGATAAAATTATATTGGATGCTATTGTTGAAGAGGTTTTGGCAGACCTTGAGCCTCTTGCCGTGGAAAAGAATATAAAGCTGATTGGAAAATGTGAGGATGCCACTATGATAGGCAGTGATATCCTTATTTACAGACTTGTATACAATCTGGTTGAGAATGCCATCAAATATAATCATCCGCTCGGACAGGTTACAGTAACCGCATATCAGAGAAACAAGCATGTTTATCTGTCTGTAGAAGATACGGGAAGCGGAATACCAAAGGAGCTTAGGGAGCGAGTGTTCGAGCCATTCTTCCGTGTGGATAAATCCAGAAGCCGGGAGCTGGGTGGCGTAGGGCTAGGTCTTGCTTTTGTCCGTGAAATCGTTAGAGTACATGATGGCAGTATTTGTATCAAATCAGGCAAGACTGAGGGAACGATTTTTGAGGTGACTTTTGCACAGCATTCAATGTAGCGTTCCATTTTACACATTTGTCAACGCTATTAAAACAGATTTGCTAAATGAGAAAAATAGAATATTTTCTCCATCCTGTCAATCCAGCCTGGTCAGCGGTAGTGTACAAAAGGATAGGTTGTCCCTCGTGGTGCTTATCCTTTTTTTGAAAAATTTCATTTTCTTTGCAACATTTCCCCATTCCCATCTGTATATAAGATAGAACGGCAGAAATGCCGGAACAAAAAACATGGAAAATGAAGAAAAAAGGAGAATAAAAATTATGAGAAGAACAAAAATGGCGGCATTAGGAATGGTAATGGTGTTATCTATGGCTGCATGTGTGGGAAGGGCAGAGACTACGGCTGAAGGGGCAACAATGAAGTCCATGGAGATGGATAGCGGAGAAAGTGAGGAAAACATGATCGGGATGCCGAATCCATATACGGACCATGACACTTTAAAAGAGGCGGAAGAGGACGCACTGACTGGACTGGTAGAGCAGGTGCAGTAGATTTTGCAGGACGGACGCGGGCTGTTATGAAAATGATGATGTTTGTGGACGATGAAAGGCTTAAATAGAAGATTAGAAAGAGGAACGGATATGTACAGGGGATATGAGTTGTTGACTTGGGAGAATCGTCTGGTGGATGTGGGAGCCCGGCGGATAAGAAAATTCCATCAGACAGAGCTGGAAATCAGACTTTGCCGGGTTATGAAGCGTATCATTTCACAGGCATTGGCAGTATGGAACCGAACGCTGGCCTGGGGCAATCCGAATATGGATGCGGAACCGGTGGATGCTGTTTTTGACGATTCCTGGAGTCAGGCAAGTTGGAAAAATAAAGCCAGTGGTAAAAGCCTGAACCTTGGGCAGATACGAGCAGGAAAAGTCTCTGGCAGCGGGCATCTGGAGCAGCAGGATAGCCTGGCAGAGCGACTTTTAGATACTTATGGAAATTCTATTCTTCGTCTGGCTTATTCTTATCTTCACAATTACAGCGACGCAGAGGACATTTTACAGGAGACTCTGATCCGTTACCTGCAAAATATCCCGCAGATAACGGACACGGTTCATGAAAAGGCGTGGCTTTTAAAGGTGGCGGTCAATTTGAGCAAAAACCAGATCGGTTACAACCGCCTCCGGAACACGGATGAGTTAAATGACGAGTTGATTGCCGAGGAGCGGGAAGATCTGTCCTTTGTCTGGGAAGCGGTGAAGTCACTGCCGGAAAAGTACCGGGAGGCTATCCATCTGTATTATTATGAAGGGTATTCTACAGGACAGGTGGCAGAGCTATTGGGACGAAAGGAAAGCAGTGTCCGTTCCAATTTGAAACGGGGCCGGGAGAAGCTGAAAATGATTTTGAAGGAGGCGTATGATTTTGAGTAAGGCATATGATGAGATTATGGACAGAATTGTAGTAAACGATGATATGCGCCGACGTGTCCTTCAAAATGTGGAAAAACAGATGGTTGATGGAGCCGGGACCGGGGAAAATCAGACGAAAAATGCAGGAATGAAGCGGCAGCCAGCGGAAAATGATACAAAGCCTGCAAATAACGTAGAATTGCAGGAAGATTTTGCCGTATGGGGGGAAGAAGAAAAGAGACTCCGCCGCATGAGACGTTATCGGATTTCCAAATTTCTCTCCGCTGTGGCATGTTTGGCACTTTTGATAACTGGTGTTGTGGTACTCCCACAGATCAACCGTGGGCAGCAGGAGCCTACTTCTGACCAGAAGATGGTTGGCGGTGCGAATGGTATGGAAAGCGTTGCTTCGGCGGATGAACTGTTCCAGAAACTGGGATTTCCGGTATCGGATCTGAAGAATCTGCCGTTTACTGTGGAACACACCGAATACACCAACGGATGGGGTAAATTTTCCCAGATTGACTATGAGGGCATAGACGCAGAAGGCGATGCCCAGAGCCTGTGTTATCGGAAAGGAATCGGAGAAGAAGATATTTCCGGTGACTACAATGTGTATGAGGTAGAAGAAATAGCAAATGTGTCAGGTGCGCAGGTGACGTTGAAAGGAAGCGCGGATGGTTATGTGCTGGCAGTTTGGAATGCGGATGGCTATGCGTATGCAGTCAGTGTAACGAAAAAAATCACGAAAGAAGAGATGCTGCAGATTGTAGAAGAAATCGTGAAAAAATGAGGAAATCACATCGGCTTATGCAAACAAGATGCTGAGAATCCTGGAAGAAGACAAGGCATTCTGGATAAAAATTCCGTTGACAACACATTCTTTATTTGATACTATTTATCAAGTAAATTCAATATTCCATGAGGGAGTAGTTAGCGCGAAAGTGTGATTTGTCAACATTCTGATTATAGCAACTGTATAATCTGGCAAATCTTAAATAATGAGACTCATGTATATCGATGGACGACAGTTTTTGTATCATGCATAGCTGTCAGTTGATATACATGAGTTTTTCTTTTGTGCATTGATGCAAAAAGGGAGGACATCGTAATCGACAGTGAGCGGTGAGGGAACATGCATTACATCTAGGAGGAAATGAAAAATGATGCTGTTTTTTAAAGTGTTTTTTACAGAATTTATCGCAGAGATGGGCGATAAAACCCAGCTTATGCTGATTGCTCTCACTTCAAAATATAAGTTGAGAGATATTATACTAGGAACTGCGGCGGCGATTCTTGTTCTGAATGGTCTTGCGGTTCTGGCGGGCGGACTTGTCAGTGAATTTATTCCTGACTGGCTTATTAAGATGATTGCAGCACTTGCATTTTTGTATTTCGCCGCATCGACTCTTGCCGGTGATGATGACGAAGAAGAGGAGGAGGGCGGTAAATCAAAGATTCAGTTCGCACCCTTAGCTGTTTTTTGTACATTTTTTGTGGCAGAACTGGGAGATAAAACTCAGCTTACAGCCATCACGTTCGGAGCCAATGAAGGCATGAAATCAGCCTTTGTTGTATGGATTGGATGCTCTCTGGGACTTTTTGCAGCGGATATTCTCGGAATGCTGGTTGGATATCTTTTAAAGAGCAAAACTCCCGATGGGCTGCTGAATACACTGGCATTTGTTATTTTTTCCATATTTGGTGCTTTCACACTTCATCAGGGACTGAACATGATGAACGCAAGAGTCTGTCCGATTCCGGTATGGCCGGTATGGATTGCTGCGGCTGTTATTTTTACTGCCTTATGTGTCTGGATCTATATAAAAAGAAAGAAGGAAAATAAATGCGATATTTAAAACCACATTATTATGATAAATTTGTCTGTACAGCAGGAGATTGTCCGGATAGCTGCTGTGCCGGATGGCAGATCGTGATTGATGAAACCTCTCTGGAGCGATATGGAAATGAAAAGAGCGAGTTCGGAACGCGATTACGCAATTCTATTGACTGGGATGAAGAATGTTTTTACCAGAACAATCGGCGCTGTGCATTTTTAAATGAAGAAAATCTCTGCGATCTTTATAAAGCACTGGGACCAGATTCTCTTTGTGATACCTGCCGGATGTACCCGAGACATACGGAAGAATACGAGGGGCTTCGGGAATTATCTCTTTCCCTGTCCTGTCCGGAGGCGGCTAGAATCATTCTTTCCTGTAAAGAACCGGTCCGTTTTCTGGAAGAAGAGGACGATTTGGAGGACGATTTTGAAGAATTCGATTTTATGATGTTTTCCCAGTTGGAAGATACAAGAGATGTTCTGTTTTCGATTTTACAGGATCGATCCCTTCCTCTGACACTCCGAATGTCGGCATCCGAACAGCTGACAGAACAATATCAGATCCGGGTGGAAGAGCAGAAGGAATATGAAATTGATGAACTTCTGCGAAACTGTGAAGCTCATCATCAGAGAAAAAAACTTCAGGAATTTGTATCAGAAAGTCTTGCTGAAAAAGGCATTGATGCAGCATCTCTCCATCGGTGGGCACGCCAGATAGAAGAATTGCAGGTACTACGCGGTCTGGAACGCCTGCGTCCGGAATGGGATGATGTGCTGGATGGTGCTGAAAAGTGGCTGTATCAGGGAAGTGAGGAAACCTATCATAAAATTTGCGAAGAATTTCATAAGGCATATGGAAGCTTAGGAAGTCACAAAGAAGAATGGGAAAATCTGGGCGAGCAGCTTTTAATGTTTTTTGTCTATACCTATTTTTGCGGGGCTGTCTACGACGATATGGTCTGTTCCAAGATGGAACTGGCATTGTTCTCTGTTCGCTGGATACAGGAATTTCTGATGGTCCGATGGCTGGAAAATGGAAAGAAACTTTCCATGAAGGATGTGGAAGAAATCTCCTGGAGATATGCTCGGGAAGTAGAACATTCCGATGATAACTTAAATGCACTGGAAGACTGGCTTTTTGAGCGGTATGCACCAGTTTAATCACCGAAAGAAGCATATTGCAAAAATGAATCATACGAACAAAAAAGCTCTATTCTATAAAATTGAGCGTACCGTATCTCCGGACGTCAACAAATAGCATAGAGCTTTTGAGTTAAATTTTGCCACATAATGCTTCTGTCATTTTCATGATAATAAGCAAAAGGTAAGCGTCAGTAAACCAAGAGGTTACCGCATAAGGCGCAGCAGACCGATTACTTTGCCAAGAATCTGTACTTTATCCACAATAATCGGATCCATGGTTGCATTCTCTGGCTGGAGACGATAGTGACCGTTCTCCTTGAAGAAACGCTTAACGGTAGCTGAATCATCGATGAGTGCAACCACGATCTCGCCATTCTCTGCGACACTGGTCTGTTCCACGATAACACGATCTCCGTCATAGATGCCCACATCGATCATACTATTGCCGCGGACCTTCAGCATAAAAGTTTCGCTGTTCGGAAGCAGTTCTGCCGGAATCGGGAAATAGTTCTCCACATTCTCATCAGCCAGAATCGGCGCACCGGCTGCTACAGTACCGATAAGGGGTACATTCACCAGTTCACGGCGGGACAGGTTAAAGGTGTCATCAACGATCTCGATGGCTCTCGGTTTCGTCGGATCCCGGTGAATATATCCGTTCTTCTCAAGCTGTTCCAGATGAGAGTGGACAGAAGAGGTAGATTTAAGCTGTACCTTTTCACAAATTTCACGTACCGTCGGCGGATAACCTTTCTTTAAAATGCATGCTTTAATAAATTCCAAGATCTCTTTCTGTTTATCTGTAATACGTCCCTGTGCCATATAGATTCCTCCTGTCGATGAAGTATATAAAATGTTTTTAATATCGGATATACAGTGATTCTGGCAGGATACAAGTCGAACGCCCACCTGATGGGACCAGCAGCTGAATCACTGAAAGGTTTGGCCTATAGTAAGCCCTTATTATATTATATATAGTAACATATGTTCGGGCAAAATGCAAACTATTGTTCGTCTTTATCAATGTTTTCTTTTTTAAGCTGTTCTCTTGCCTGCTCAAGCAGCACTTCCAGACGGGCATTTTCTTTGTCTGCCTGACGAAGGAGTTCCTGCATTTCCCGTTCTTTTTTGAATAGTGCGCGCTCCATCGTAAGCTCCGCCTGGGCTTTGCATTGCTGAAGACCCATATCAGCATCTGCTTTTTGTTTTGATAATTCCTGGGTAAGTTCTGTGAGTTTCTGCTGTAGTTCTTTATTTTCAGTTTCAAGTGCCAGAATCCGATCGGATGCATGCTGATAGGACTCTGACTTTACCTCCTGTTCCTTCTGAGAGTGAGAGAGAGCAAGTACAGTATCATGAAGTTCCTGTTTGCATTGCAAAAGCTCATTCTTAAGCATTTCTTCTGATTCTTTTGATCGTTCATTTTCCTTCAGCTGATTTTGTGCCTCTTCTAGTTTCTCCTTCAGCATCTGGTTGATCTGTTCCTGGTCAGCAGCACCTTTTCTGAGCGATTCTAGCTGTTCGGTGAGTGTCTGTTCCTGCTTGGTCAGCAAAGCGGACTCCGCATCCATTTTTTTCTTTTCTGCTTGAAGTTGTTCTACTTTTTTCTGTAACTCTGTGAGGCGCAGTTCTTTTCTCTGGAGTTCAGAAGAGAACTCCTCCCGTGCTCTGGCTTCTGCATTCTGGTTCAATTCCAAGCTATACAGATATGCGGAGGTGATGGACTTAACCATGGTTTCAAACTCCTCAATCTCGACACTTCTCCCCGGGATTGAGGAGTTGGCTTGATTTAACTCAAACACCTGCATCACATGATCAAAGCCCTGGGCCTGGTTCATTCCTTTTTGTTCGCAAAATGCACGGAAAGCATCCGCTGTATCGGAATCGATTCGAAAGTTTGCCTGTTTAATTTCTCCCATATTCTATATTCTCCAATTTATTTTTTGTAACTGTTTATTTAATACCCTGACATTCTTGCTACGAGATGGTAACGGTTCATACTCATGTAGACAGTTACGCGAGATAATACTCTGCTTATCAAACTGATTTCAAAGAAGTGCTTTGCAAAGATCATGCGCCAAGTCTTATAACGTTCGATTTAAACTGAAATTTCAAATTGCGTCATACTTGATTTTATGTATATAGATTATCATGAAACCACAAGGGCGTCAATCTGATTCTATGATATGTTATATATCTGTTATACATTATTATTGTTATACATAGATTATGATTTCAGTATTAAAAATAGGAATGAAACTATCAACTATTCGTGAAAGGATGCTTTCGCGAATAGTTTCATCAACTTTTATGGTCATATTTTCCAGAAATAGCAGTGCATTTTTGTGCAATATGTATGATTCCCTATAAAAATCTATATAGCTAAAGTATTTAGATTTTTATAGGGAGCAGGTATCTGCTGCTTACGAGCAAAGCCGCGTTTTCTTACGGCACTTTTGAAACCGAAAATACCGTAAGAAAGGGTGGTGGCAACAGAAATTTGCCGTATTTAAATGCGAAGCCACGGAAAATTTTGTTACTGGGCACGTATGCGTGAACAGTAGCAAGCTGCGAACAAATGTTTGCTTTTTCTTTCAAAACCATTGACAAACATTTGTTCGTATCGTATAATGTAGCCATACAGAACAAATGTTCCTGACATTTTTATAATATTCAAATCTCTTCTCATTCTTTAAGAACAGATTTGAATACAAAAAGACGATTCCAACAAAACACGAGAGGAGAAGATTGCAAATGTATACGTTGAAAAAAGGTGTTATGGTTTTAGCTGTTGTTTTCATCATGCTGCTTTCGGGCTTTTTTGGACGGAGTCTGATGTATGTGATGGCTGAGGAAGAAGCAGATACCAGACCAGAAAAGTACTATACCAGTATTCATCTGAAAGATGGAGATACGCTCTGGAGCATTGCTCAGACATATTGTGCAGATTCGGAGGAGTCAGTTGAAGAGTATGTACGGGAACTGCGCCAGATGAACAGTCTTTCGGATGACCATATTGACGCAGGGCATTACCTGACCATTCGTTATTATAAATAAATCGTTACCGTTCACATACACGTACACGCAACCGATAACAGAGACAGAATTAATTTATAGAATTTTCCATATTCCTGTCCGTAGTCTGTTCATTTAATCTATTTTCTGGTAGAATAAAGTTTAGCAAGCAGTCTATATCTGATTAAATGACAAGCGACAGATGAACAGGAGGAAATAAGGATATGAGTATTGTATATCACGAATCATCGAAGATATTTCATTTATATAACCAGACCATCAGCTATATCATGATGGTTCTTCCAAACGGACATATGGGACAGCTGTATTATGGGAAAAAGATTCGTGACAAGGAAGATTTCTCATACCTTCTTGAATTAGCTCCCAGAGACATGGCATCTTATCTCTATGAAAACGATCGCACCTTTTCACTTGGACATATTAAGCTGGAGTACGGTACTTACGGAAGCGGTGATTACCGACATCCGGCAGTAGAGATTCTCCAGAATGATGGAAGTACCTATTCAGATTTTCAATTTACTGGATATCAGGTTACATCCGGAAAGCCAAAACTGCCAGGACTTCCCGCTACTTATACTGAACAGGACGGGGAAGCTGAAACTCTTATTATTACGTTAAAAGATACCCATACTAATCTGGAGCTGCATCTTTTATATACAATATTTGTCGAGGGCGGTGTCATTGCCCGAAGTGCTTCTATTTCCAATCAGGGAGACATTTCTGTACAGGTTCAGACCGCGATGAGTCTTTGCCTGGATCTTCCTGACCACAATTATGAGTGGATGCAGTTTTCTGGGGCATGGGCGAGAGAGCGCGCACTCCACACACGCAGGCTTGAGTATGGCATTCAGGCGATTGACAGCACCCGGGGACATTCTTCCCATGAGCAGAATCCGTTCATTATTTTAAAACGCCCTTCGGCTGACGAATTTCAGGGAGAAGCCATTGGCTGCAGCTTGATTTACAGCGGTAATTTTCTGGCTCAGGCAGAAGTGGAGTCACATGGAACTACCCGTCTTATGATAGGAATTAATCCGTTTGGCTTTAGCTGGGAGCTGAACCCTGGTGAAACCTTCCAGACTCCGGAGGCAGTGCTTGTTTACTCCTCTCAGGGACTTAACGACATGAGCCAGACTTTTCACCGGCTGTACCGGCGCCGACTGGCAAGGGGGTACTGGCGTGATCGCGAGCGCCCAATCCTGATCAATAACTGGGAGGCAACTTACTTCAATTTTACCGAAGAAAAACTTCTACAGCTGGCTTCCAGAGCCCAGAAATGCGGCATAGAGCTGTTTGTTTTAGATGACGGCTGGTTTGGTGCCAGAAGCAGCTCAAAAGCCGGACTGGGCGACTGGGAGGCAAACCGTGACCGTCTGCCAAACGGTCTTTCCGGACTGGCACAGAAGATAGAAGCGCTCGGCATGAAGTTTGGTCTCTGGATCGAACCGGAGATGGTAAATGCCGATTCCGATTTATTCCGCACGCATCCTGATTGGATCCTTCAGGTTCCAGGGCGAACGCCTTGTCACGGACGTTACCAGTATGTATTGGATTTTTCCCGGCAGGAGATCCTTGATTACATCTATGAAAAGATTGCATCGATTCTGGAAGGCGCCTCCATTTCCTATATCAAGTGGGATATGAACCGAAGTCTCAGTGATGTATGGAGCAGAGGAGTTTCCGCCAGACAGCAGGGAGAAGTATTTCACCGCTACATTCTGGGTGTTTATCAGATGTATGAGCGGCTGACCACACGCTTTCCGGACATTCTGTTCGAATCGTGCGCCAGCGGCGGAGCGCGTTTTGATGCAGGTATGCTATATTACGCACCACAGGGATGGATCAGTGATGATACAGATGCGATTGAACGCCTGCGGATTCAATACGGTACTTCTTATGGTTACCCGATCAGCTCGATGGGATCCCATGTATCTGCTTCTCCGAACCATCAGCTTCATCGTCAGACACCGCTTTGGACACGTGCCAATACCGCGTTCTTCGGAACGTTCGGCTATGAACTGGATCTGGCACAGCTCGGAGAAGATGAGCTATCTGAATTAAAAATTCAGATCGCCTTTATGAAACAGCACCGGTCCCTGATTCAGTATGGTACTTTTTACAGACTTTCCAGTCCGTTTGAAAACAATATCACTGCCTGGATGGCAGTCAGTGAAGACCGCACAGAAGCCCTGGTCGGCTGGTACCGGACACTGAATGTCGCCAATGGTCCGTTTACGCGGCTGTATTTACAGGGACTGGAAGAATCCGATCTTTACAATGTCACGGAATATACAGAAGGACATGAAAGTGCCGTAAGCACCCACTATGGTGACGAACTGATGAATTTAGGACTGATTACCAGTGACGCCTCTTCCGGACAGTATATGGATGGCAGAAGAGAGAGCTGCGACTTTGATTCTCGCCTGTTTTATGTACAAAAGCAGGCTGAATAATAAATAAGATAAAGGCATTAAAAGGGGATTCTCCCGAATCTGGTTTTTAAAGAAGAATCCCTGTAACTGTTCAGTAGGTCTGCGCATTTACTGCGCTGACCGTACAAAAACATGGGTCAGCAGGCAAAAATCCCATTGCCGTAGGCAATTTTTAATGGATTTTTGCGCGTGA
>OHBI01000233.1_pt1 | contig 33303 bp, 20 predicted proteins | sample 1577361 | NCBI WGS metagenome assembly OHBI01 (sample SAMEA3879579, study PRJEB24766) | human gut metagenome | biome: human-associated habitat; feature: feces | place: USA | collected 1985/1987 | reverse complement strand
TTTCGGTTCCAAAAGTGCCTACCCGTGTACAGTAACTCTGAATCCGCTCGTTTCTATATTTACAGTTCTTTCTTCTCTTCCCCATGTCCCGCATGGCGGCTCTGCTCTAAGTGTACCAGCAGCACCGAAATATCCGCCGGTGACACGCCCGCGATTCGGGATGCCTGACCGATATTTGCCGGTTTATAGAGATTTAATTTCTGTACTGCCTCACGGCGCAGGCTTCCGACTGTGGAATAGTCGAAGTTTTCATCCAGCTTCCGGCTCTCCATCTTCTTGAACTGTGCAACCTGCTGCAGCTGGCGGCGGATATAGCCGTCATACTTGATGTTGATGTTGATCTGCTCGATCACATCTTCCGGAAGTTCCGGACGGTTCGGATCCAGCTCTGCCAGTGCTTCATAGCTTAACTCCGGACGGCGTACCAGCTCTGCCAGCGTTGCCGCGGTCTTGAGCGGGGTGCTTCCGTGGCGCTCTAAAAATTCCTGCACTTCTTTTCCAGCGCCAATGTTGATCTTCTCCAGACGCTTTGCCTCTTCCTCGATCATTTTTTCTTTCCAGAGGACACGCTCATACATCGCATCACTGACCAGTCCAATCTCATGCCCGATCGGGGAAAGACGCAGATCCGCGTTGTCCTGACGCAAAAGCAGGCGGTATTCCGCACGCGACGTCATCATCCGGTACGGTTCATGGTTTTCTTTGGTAACCAGATCGTCGATCAAGACACCGATATACGCCTGGGAACGGTCGAGGATGATCGGTTCTTTTCCCAGCACTTCGCGCGCCGCATTGACACCCGCCATAAAGCCCTGTACCGCCGCTTCCTCATAACCGGAGCTTCCGTTAAACTGACCGCCGCTGAACAATCCCCGGATCGCCTTAAATTCCAGCGATGCCTTTAACTGGCGTGCATTGATACAATCGTACTCAATTGCATATGCATTTCGAACAATTTTTACATTTTCGAGTCCCGGCACGGTACGGTACATCGCGTACTGCACATCCTCCGGCAGGGAACTGGACATACCGCCCAGATACATTTCATTCGTGTAAATTCCCTCCGGCTCGACAAAAACCTGATGACGGTTCTTATCTGGAAATTTTACCACCTTATCCTCGATCGATGGACAGTAACGCGGACCTGTTCCCTCGATCGCGCCCGAAAAGAGGGGCGATCGATCCAGGTTGTTGCGGATGATCTCATGTGTTTTCTCATTGGTATAGGTCAGCCAGCAAGACACCTGCTCCTTCTGCACCGACTCCGGATCGGTGGAAAAAGAAAATGGCACAATCCTCTCATCGCCGAACTGCTCTTCCATCTTAGAAAAATCAATGCTGCGCTTATCGACACGCGCCGGTGTGCCCGTCTTGAAACGGAACATCTCGATTCCCAGCTTTTTCAGGGAATCTGTCAGATGGTTTGCCGCCTGCAGACCATTCGGTCCGGTCGGATTGCTCACATCGCCATAGATACATCTAGCTTTCAGGTACGTTCCCGTTGCCAGCACCACCGCCTTGCAGTAATACGTCGCGCCGGAGTACGTTTTCAGTCCTTTGATCTGACCTTCTTCCACGATCAGCTCTGCCACCTCTCCCTGACGAATCGTCAGGTGATCGGTATTTTCCATGGTACGGCGCATCTGGCGGGTGTATTCCTGCTTGTCCGCCTGCGCGCGGAGCGAATGCACCGCCGGTCCCTTGGACTGGTTGAGCATCTTGGACTGTATAAAGGTTTTATCTATATTTTTTCCCATCTCGCCGCCGAGCGCATCCAGCTCGCGCACCAAGTGGCCCTTCGAGCTTCCGCCGACATTCGGGTTGCACGGCATCAGGGCGATGCTGTCCACGCTGACGGTAAACACGATCGTCTCGAGTCCCAGTCTCGCGCTTGCCAGCGCCGCCTCACAGCCGGCGTGTCCCGCCCCGACGACCGCTACATCATAATTTTCTGTTAAACAGGGCATATTTTCTCTTTCCTCTCTATCTCTGCGTTCTATTCAAGTCGAACGTCCGTGAGACTTGGCGCGTGATTCTGGTCAGCGTAAGCTGACATATTCTTTACAGAATCACTGCGCATCCTCGCGGAGCGTTTATCTCAGTCGGAGAATGGACTCCCACTGAGACAAACTTGCTATTATTCACCACCTGAAGAGGTGGGAGTCTTCTCGACTGAGATAAACCTCGCTGCCGTCTCCCCCAGCTTCATACTGTTGGAACCCTTGAACAGGACTGCATCTCCCTCACCGATCTGTGCATCCAGCCAGTCAAGCATATCTTCTTTTTCGTCCTCTTCAAACGAAACGACATGCAGATCCGGTTTGACTTTCTTTGCTCCCTCGGCGATCTCCTGCGCCAGTTCTCCATATACAACCAGGATATCGACCGGTTTTTCCGCCAGAAACGCACCAACTTCACGGTGGAACTGAATCGTATTCTCTCCCAGTTCCTTCATATCTGCCAGAACCGCAATTCTGCGTCCTGCCGGCAGGGAAGAAAGCACACCTATCGCCGCTTTCATCGAATCCGGGCTTGCATTGTAGGTATCGTCCACGATCGTATAACCATTTTTATGATAAATCTGCTGACGGTTCTTGAACCCGCCAAATTCAAGCAGCTTTTCCGCTGCATCGGCAAGCGGCACACCGTAGGCATCCGCAACCGCCAGGGCAGCCAGCGCATTCATGACATTGTGCTCGCCCATAACAGTCAGCTTCACCGGGACGCGCACCTCGCCGTGTACCATCGTAAAGGACGGAAATCCATCCGGATATGAAAGATCCTCGGCGCGGTAGTCGTTATCTGCTCCAAGTCCATAACGGACGGTATGGCAGCCTGCTTTTGCATGCACGTTGGAAAGCATATCATTATCTCCATTTACAAACAGGATTCCTCCTGCCTTCATACCGTCCTGGATATGCAGCTTTTCTTTTAAGATATTCTCGCGGGAGCCCAGATTCTCAATATGCGTCACACCGATATTCGTCATGACTGCCGAATCCACCGCCGCAATCTCCGCGATCACCGCCATCTCGCCCGGCTCACTCATTCCCAGTTCCAGCACGCCGATCTCATCATTCTCAGAAATCTCCGAGATCGTGAGTGGCACACCGATCTGGCTGTTGTGGTTTGCCGGTGTCTTGAACGTCTTATATTTCGCTGAAAGCGCCGCCGCCACCATTTCGCGCGTCGTCGTCTTTCCCACGCTGCCGGTGATACCAACTAACGGGATAGAAAGGCGTGCCCGCAGGCAGCGTCCGATCGTCTGCAATGCCAGTTTCGTATCTTTCACCTGGATCAGCGCGCCGTGAAAGCCCTCCGGTGCCGCCTCATGCTCCGAAGTCAGTGCGGCTGCCGCCCCATTGTCCATCGCCTGAACCAGGAAACGATGCGCGTCTGATTTCTCCCCGATCAGCGGAACAAACAGATCCGCCCCGCGCATACTCCGGGAATCAATGCTGATGTGTTTTAACTCCGTATCTGCATCTCCGCAGAGCAGTGTTCCCGACACTGCTTCCACGATATGTCTGACTGTAATATGATCCATATTTTGCCTCCAAATTGATTACATATGCAGCTTCTTCACCGTCTCCTGCACTACTTCCCGGTCAAGGAAATGATAGCGCACGCCCTCGATCTCCTGATAATCCTCATGCCCTTTTCCGATGATCGCGATGATATCGCCATCTTCCGCATGGGACAAGCTGTACTCAATCGCTTCGCGGCGATCCGGGATTTCAACGTATTTGCCGTCGGTTTTTGCAAGTCCGACCTTGATATCTGCCAGAATATCTTCCACTTTCTCAAAGCGGGAATTATCCGCCGTGATGATCGACAGATCTGCCAGCTTTCCGCCAATCTCTCCCATCGAGTACCGGCGATCGCGCGCCCGGTTGCCGCCGCATCCGAAGACGCAGACGAGACGCTTCGGCTTGTAGTCGCGCAGCGTCAGAAGAAGACTTTCCATGCTGACCGCATTGTGGGCGTAGTCAACGATCACGGTGTACTTTGCTGATTTATATACAATCTCCATCCGTCCATCGACCTGGATATGTTCCAGCGCATGGCAGACTTTCTCCTTCGGCAGATCAAAGAAGCTGCACACGCCCGCTGCCGCCAGCGCATTGTCCACGTTAAATTTGCCCGGAATGCCGACGCGCAGATCGTGCTCATATCGTCCATGCGTCTGAAATTCAACGCCCACGAAATCATGTTCGCGTACATAGTGAATGTCATCCGCTGTAAAATCAGCCGCCTGTTCCAATGAAAAGGTCAGGATCTCTGCTGTCGCCCCTTCTACGATCGCATCAAAGTGCGGATCATCGCGGTTGACGAGCGCTGTCCGGCAGTTCTTCAAAAGCTGCTTTTTGTAGTAAAGATATTCTTCAAAACTTGCATGTTCATTCGGGCCAATATGATCATTGGAAATATTCAGGAAAATTCCATAATCAAAGAAAAGTCCGTCTACCCGGTGCATCAGGTAGCTTTGGGAAGAAACCTCCATCACGATGTAACGGCAGCCCGCTTCCACCATTTTTGCAAAATATTCTTGCAAAATGTAGGATTCCGGCGTCGTATTTTTGGTCGGATAATGATTCTCACCGATCACAGCGCCGTTCGTTCCGATGAGACCCGTCTTCTGTCCGGCTGCCTCCAGAATCGCCTTGATCATATAAGTGGTAGTCGTCTTTCCCTTCGTTCCGGTCACACCGATCGCCGTCATCTTCCGCGCCGGATAATCAAAACGTGCCGCCGAAAGAAGCGATAGCGCGTTCCGTCCATTCTCCACTTGAATGACCGTCACGTTCTCAGGCGCCTCAACCGGATGCTCGACCACCAGAACCGGCGCGCCCTTTTCAACCACATCCGGGATAAAGGTATGCGAATCGACGTTTGCTCCGCGCATACACACAAACACCGTCCCCGGCGCCGCCTTTCTTGAATCGTAGACCACCTCGTCAACCTCCGTCTCCAGGCTGCCCTGCAATAATGTATACGGCAATTCTTTCAGCCAGCTTTTAAGCTTCATAGGATACCTCCTGATTTTGATATTTTATAATGATTCCGCTTTTTAATATCCTTCTTCCATCATGTTTTCAAACTGCTCCATGCTCATCAGCACCTTACGCGGCTTCGTGCCTTCTTCCTCACCGACCACGCCTGCATCTGCAAGCTGATCCATGATACGCGCGGCACGGTTGAAGCCAATCTTAAACATACGCTGCAGCATGCCGATGGATGCTTTGTCTTTCTCAATAATAAATTTACCTGCCTGTGCAAAATAGGCATCGCGCTCACCGCCGCCAAAGCCCGCATCCATCGCCGTCGAACGGATCTTGGACTCAACCTCGGCGCTGTACTCTGCGGTCAGCCCCTCCTGTTTCAAAAATCCGACCACATCCGAAACCTCATTGTCGGACACAAACGCGCCCTGTACACGCTGCGGTTTCTGATAGCCCGACGGATAGAACAGCATATCGCCCTTTCCGAGCAGTTTCTCCGCGCCGTTCATATCAATAATGGTACGGGAATCCACTCCGGAAGAGACAGAAAAAGCAATTCTCGACGGAATATTTGCCTTGATCACACCGGTGATGACATTGACCGATGGTCGCTGCGTCGCAATCACCAGATGAATGCCCGCTGCACGCGCCAGCTGTGCCAGACGACAGATCGAATCTTCTACTTCGCCCGGAGCAACCATCATCAGATCGGCAAGCTCATCCACGATAATGATGATCTGCGGCAGTTTCTCCGGTTTCTTCGGATCGTCGATATCCGCGATCGACTCAACCTTGGCATTGAAACCCTTAAGATCGCGCACGCCGTATTTTGCAAACTTCTGGTAACGGTCGGTCATCTCTGCCACCGCCCAGTTGAGGGCGCCGGACGCCTTTTTCGGGTCGGTCACAACCGGAATCAGAAGATGCGGAATACCGTTGTATACACTTAACTCAACCACCTTGGGGTCGATCATGATGAGCTTGACCTCGCTCGGCTTCGCTTTATAAATCACACTCATGATCAGCGTATTGATGCAGACTGATTTACCCGATCCGGTCGCACCCGCGATCAGAAGATGCGGCATCTTCGCAATGTCGCTGACAACCGTCTGACCTGCGATATCTTTTCCGACCGCGAATGCCAGCCGGGACGGATATTTCTTAAATGCCTCTGACTCCAGCAGATCGCGCAGCAGAACCACATGGTTCTCCTTGTTCGGAACCTCGATACCGACCGCCGCCTTGCCAGGAATCGGTGCCTCGATACGGATGTCCGCCGCTGCCAGATTTAACTTGATATCATCCGCCAGCGCTACAATCTTGCTGACCTTGACACCCTGCTCCGGGTGAAGTTCATAGCGGGTAACCGTCGGTCCACAGCTGATGTTTGTAACCGTCACGCCCACGCCGAAGTTCTGGAGCGTCTGCTGCAGCTTGATCGCGGTCTCCCGGTACTCCTGATCCGAGAAATCGGTCTGTCCCGTGCCGCGTTTTAAAAGTGTCAATGGCGGGAATATGTATTCTTTCTGGATCTTCTTTTCTTCCTCTTCCTTGCGCTCGATCTGCTCTGGAACCGTCAGTTCCTCAACTGGAAGTGCTTTTCGTTCTTCCCGTTTCTGCTCCAGTTTTTTCTGTATTGCCTCTGTATCTGTCTCGATCACCTTTCCGGATGCAGTCACGACCGTTTTGGAATCCTCCGGGACAAAGAAACTGCCCTTTGCCTCGCCCCGCTCTGATTCCAGCGTCTTATAATAGCCATCGATTGGTTCGGAATCCGTTTCCCCAGATATAGGTTCGTTCCATTCATCCTCATTCCCCATCGAAACGGTTTCCCACTCGTTTTCCGATGGCTCAAAGACATCCTGATGCCCTAAATCTGTATGAATCTCCTCTGCAGTCAAATCGGGCGCCGCCTCCGCAGCCGGTTTCTCCCGTGTCTCTACCGGATAATAGCCTGGACCTTTCCGGCTCTCGCTGCCGGCAAATTCTTCCATCGTCCGGGTATCACGGCGTACATACAGGCGTTTCAGGAGCTGGTCGCTCGCACTGTCCTCTGTCTCTGCAGGCTCCTCTGCAAATTCTGTCTCCCTTACTGCCCGCGCCGTCTCGCGCTCCGATTCTTCCTGAAACTGAGATTCTGAACCAGCGTATGCATATGTATCCTGCTCCGATTCCACCGGCTCTTCTTCATACTCCATCGGTTCTGGTTCTACCGCTCCGTCACCGTGGAATATCTGCCCGCGAAATACATCTGCCGGATTCTCCTTCTCTACTCCCTGTCTGGAATCCTGTGCCAGATTTTTTCCCTCTGCCGGAACATCGGTCCAATCATCATAAGCCGCGGCCTCATCCTGCAAGTTTTCCTGCCTTCCATGCATCTCACGGAATTCCTCCGGTGCATCCTCCGGTCCCAGCACGGTTCCCTCCGGGACTCCTTCCGAGAAATTCCGCATCACTGGCAGCTCGGTCAGCTTGGCGCCCTCGAGATCAACGCCACGGACCCGCTGCTCCTCCCGCAGACGGCGTTTTTCTTCCTTTTTCTCCTCATGTATCTCACGGCGGCGGCTCATATCTTCTTTCGCATACTCATACGCCCTTCCGCTGCCCTGTTTAACGAAGTTTACCAGGGAACGCTCCGTAATGCACACGGCACCGAGTGCCAAAAGCACCAACAGAATCAGAACTGCTCCGATCGTTCCCACTGTTCCGCACAACAGCAGCATCAGAATGCCACCGATAAAGCCGCCTCCACCTGCCTGCGCGTAATAATCGCCCAGATTCCAGTCCAGATGCTGACCGCCTCCCATGAGAAGCTGGGAAAGTCCGCAAAATGCCAGAAGCACCTCGCCAACCGCCACCAACTTGGCTACGGCTTTCTGGTTGCCCCGGTTTGAAAGATAAAAACAAGTTCCCATAAATAAAAGGAATGGCACCAGATACCCCATCACGCCGAATACGCCAAGCAGAGTTGATCGCAGAAAACTTCCGACAAAGCCGCAAAGCCCGAAATTGCTCAAAAACAAAAGTACCGATATTGCAAATGATACAATAATCGCCACTTCCGTTCCCATAAATGCCCCTGTACCACTTTTCTCCACCGGCTCCGGCGCCTGGCTGGCGCGGCTTCGGCTTCCTGTTCCTTTCACGGTGCCTTTTCCGGACGAAGCTTTCTTCTTCCCCCCACTCTTTTTCTCGTTCAGCGTCTCCTCCGCTTTCTTCGCCGCAGGGGACTTTCTGGATCGCCCGGCTTTTTTCTCTGTCCCAGCTGTCTCCCCGGCACGCTCTGTACTCTGTCTTTTCCTGCTTGTATCTGCCACCTGTCTCATGCCTCCAATATTTCCCATGTATCTGCGGTTCCTCCTGTTTCACAAAATACAGCCTCCCGCAGACTGCTTTTCTCATTTTACATTCTTATTATCTCATTCAGTATACCCAAATTCAGGGAAAAAAGCAACGCTTTCCTAAAATTTTCGCACGTATGTTCTATCTCCTTTTCAGATTTTCACTAAAATCCGTCTTCGTCATCCGGTCGTGTTTATCTATTTCCTGTTTCTTCCCATCGATCGCCCGGTTCAGCCATGCAAGCGCTTCCCGGATCCCGCCGCATTCATCGATCAGTCCCTCCTGGACCGCCTCCTCGCCAACCAGGACCGTTCCCAGATCTTTTGTCATCATCTCCGTATTGAGCATCAGGCTCCGGAGGCGCTCATAGGAGATCTGACTGTGTCCGGACACAAAGCTTAAAATACGATCCTGAATCATTTCAAAATAATCATACGTCTGCACGGCACCGATCACCATCCCCGTCATCCGTACCGGATGTACCATCATCGTCCCGGTCGGGACAATAAAAGAGTGATCGACCGCCACTGCGAGCGGCACACCGATCGAATGGCTGTCCCCGATGACCAGTGAAACGGTCGGTTTGCTGAGCGAAGCAATCATCTCCGCCAGTGCCAGTCCACAGCTTACATCGCCGCCCACCGTGTTAATCAGGACTAAAACTCCCTCCGTCTCACCGCTCTCCTCGATCTCCGCCAGCTTAGGCAGAATATGCTCATATTTCGTCGTTTTCGTATTGCCGGACAAATTTTCATGTCCCTCTATCTCTCCGATGATCGAGATTAATTCAATGTGATTGCCATTCTTTCCCGTAATATCCGTCTGTCCATTTTCACGCTTCTGAATCGGATCCTCCTGCGCCTGTTCCCGGCTTTCTCCCGCCTTATCTGTCTGCTTGTCCCACGCTTCATTTTCCCATTCCCTGTTTTCACGATTTGCCCGAATCATATTTTCCTCTTTTCTGCGCTCTTTCTACCTTACACGCGGATTCAATGTTTTTTCTCAACTGCCTAATTCATCCTTAGTATTCTGTCTTCCTATTATCTTTATTCACTGAAACCGCTTTTTATACAAACAAGGATGTGCCTTGGCACATTCGGGCGTCTCGCGCGGTCACTTGCGACATGTTTCTGCTTCGCGCGAGTGCGCATCCTCGCGGAGCGTTTTTTATTTCATAGGACACAATTTCCTATGAAACAGAAAAAAGAGAGCTGGGAAAAGCTGCCTTTTCTCCCTGCTCTCTTTCAAATATTTTTTATTGACTTTCCATGGAATTAATCGCCCAGTACATTGACGATCTTCGCCGGGGTACGGTAATTCCAGGTGGAAATCTTGATACCATCCCTTGCATTCGACGCATGGCACACGCGCCCGCCGCCGATATAGAGTGCTACATGGTTGATCGTTCCACCGCTGTTTGTGTAGAAGATCAGATCACCCGGACGCATCTGGGAAGAACTGATACTTCTTCCTGCTCCCGCCTGGGAACCCGAATGATGCGGCAGACCGACGCCGAAGTGTGCCATAACCGACATCGTAAATCCAGAACAATCCGTACCATTTGTCAAGCTGGTACCGCCCCATACATACGGATTTCCAAGGAACTGAGTCGCGTAGTTTGCGATCTGCGCACGCTTGGAGGAGCCGCTTGAAGATGCTTTCTGGCTGCCAGAACCACCGTTACTGCTGCTCTTGCTTCCAGAGCCTCCCTTGCTGCTCGCCGCCTTGGTCTCAGGCTCCGGTGTCTCCTCAACCGGTGTAAACTCGATCGCCTCATTTAACGCATACCGGACATCGACAAATTCAGTTGCTACATAGGCACTCGTCTCATCCAGTGCAATCTGCACCCAGCCATCCTGCTGGCTCATAACCGAATACCGCTCGCTGTTGGAAATCTGCGTCCAGATCGGCGCGTCCGTGTTCGGCTCCGTACGGGCATTCAGACGGTCAGTTGATACGATCGCCATCAGCTGTGCAACCTGCAGTGCCTCCTGCTTCGCCGCCTCTCCAGTCAGAATAAATTCGGATTTAACATAGCCGGTAACCGGACCGGACTTGATCTTATACCAGCCGCCATCCTCGGTCGTTTCCAGAATCTCACCACCGGACTTGCTCGTCATCTTACCGATGATCTTCGCATCCTCCTTCGGCTCCACGCGGATATTTAAGTAGTTATTGACATTGGAAATACCCAGATTGTCATACATATTGAGAACCATCGTCCGCAGATCCAGCTTACGCGCTTCATTTAACGCATAGCGCACATCCACATAATCCGCTGAAATATAGCCCCCGCTGATCTGAATCCAGCCGTCCTGCTCGCTGACAATGGAATAACGCTCATTTTTCAGCGCCTGTTCCAGCACCTGCGCGTCCTCACTCGGCTCACTCCGGATATTCAGCTTGTCAGTCGTGATGACCGCCATCTTCTTGACCAGCTCAAATGCCTCTGTTTTTGCCGCCTCGCCGGTCTGTACAAATTCTGAACTGATGTAGCCCTCCAGACCGCCGGAAGATACCTGATACCAGCCTTCCTGCGAATCGTCCAGAATCTCGCACGCACTGCCGCCCATCAGCTTGCCGATGACATCGGAGGTCGTGCTGGCGCTCTCACGCATATTAAGATAACCAGATACATCCACAATACCCAGATTCTGGTAGGACTCGACTACATTCTTCTTTTCTTCGTCCTCTTTTGCCTGTTCCTCATCCTCCGGCAGCGTCTCTCCGATCACGGTTTCCTGCGCCTCTGCCTCGGATGCCGATGCCACCCGGGCGTTTCCAGAACCTCCGAACGTGCCGCCCTGTGCCAGCTTCACGATGATAACCAGAGCCAGCACCACAATGACAGCACAGCCCCCGATCATGAACCAGTGCATCGGATCTTTGCCATTTCGTCTCTGACGTGCTTTCTGCAGGCGTTCTTTATAATCTTCTGTCTTTTGCTCTTCCATCTTATCCTCTCCCTATCAGTCTCCCAGCATATTGACAATCCGGTACGGATTCCGGTAATTCCAGGTAGAAATCTTGATGCCGCTTCTCCGGCTCGCCGCATGGACGATCTGACCATTGCCAATGTACATCGCCACATGGTTGACCGTTCCCTTGCGATTCGTATAGAAAATCAGATCGCCCGGACGCATCTTCGAAGAATCAATCTTCGTACCCGTCCGCGCCTGTTCCCGGGACACCCGCGGCAGGGACACGCCCGCCACATGGCTGTATACATACTTTGTAAAACCAGAACAGTCCACACCCGAATGCGGGTCATTACCGCCCCAGACATAACGGTTTCCGACAAACTGAAGCGCATAGTTGACAATCTGGGTCCGCAAGGATTCCTTTTCTTTTAATGGGGTAAATGGGATCGCCTCCGGCAATGCATAACGCACATCTACGAAATCAGTCGCCACATACGCACTCGTCGTATCGAGCGCAATCTCGACCCAGCCATCCTGCTGGCTTATAACGTCGTAACGCTCATTGTTAGAGATCTGCGTCCAGATCGGCGCATCCGTGCTCGGCTCCGTGCGGGCATTCAGGCGGTCGGTTGAAACGATCGCCATCAGTTCTGCAACCTCCATCGCCTCCTGCTTCGCCGCATCTCCTGTCAGGATATACTCCGCCTTCACATATCCAGTGACGGGACCCGACTGGATCTTATACCAGCCGCCGTCCTCGCTCGTCTCCAGAATCTCTCCGGCAGACTTGCTCGTCATCTTACCGATGATATTGCCATCCTCACTTGGCTGATCGCGCACATTCAAGTAATTATCCACACTGGAAATACCCAGATTTTTGTATAAATTCAGCACCATCGCACGCATATCCAGCTTCCGCGCCTCATTGAGTGCGTATTTGATCTCCGCATAATCCGTAGAAATATAACCGCTCGAAATCTGAATCCAGCCATTCTCCGGCTCACCCTCGACCACATAGCGCTCATTTTTCAATGCCTGACCGACAACCTCAGACTCCGTGTTCGGCTCTTTTCGGATGTTCAGGGAATCTGCCGTGATGAGCGCCCGCTTTTCAACCAGTTCCAACGCTTTTTTCTTCGCCTCATCCCCGGTCAGAACAAACTCTGAGCTGATATAACCAGAAATACCGCCAGATTCGACCTGATACCAGCCTTCGGTTGAATCATCCACGATCTCACACGCACTGTCGCCCATCAGCTTTCCGATGATGTTGCCGTCCGTGCTCGCCGTCTCACGCATATTCAGATAACCGGACACCTGCACGATACCCAGATTTTTATAGGAAGCTACCACTGCTTCTTTCTCTTTGATCTCCTCCGCTCTGGACTCTTCGGATGCCTCGTCCTTCGAAAGCTCTGATGCTGTCGCCGCCCCATTCTTTGCAGTTCCGGCTCCCGCCTGACGGCTGAGCAGGGACTTGCCTGCAAATGCTGCAACTGCAAGAACAATTACCACTCCTGCTGCTATCACTCCGAAGCGAAGGTTCTGACTCTTATCTTCGCCCTGGCGCCTGCGCGAATGTCCCGCGGATTCCCGGACCGGATTTGGTGTCTGATCCTGAGCTGGCTCTGATTCCTGACTCTGAACTGCTTCCGGCTCTTGAATCCGCTCCGCCGCTGGCACCTGTTCTGACTCCTGCGTTTCTTTTTTATTTTCTTCTTCTAACATATGGATCGCTCCTGATTTTTCTTGAAATTATGACTTAATATCTTAAACGTAATTTTTATTTTATCATATTCGTAGGGAATTGCCAAGGAAGGATGTGGAGGAAAAAATGAATTTTCTATAAATGAATTATTACAGAAGTGTTAAGTTGTAGATAAACGGTTAAGTCGTGAAAGGGGGAATTAGTTGGAAATATGGGAGAGGAGAATGCCCTCCGACCGCTCGCGCCGCCGGAGGGCATTCTTTCTCACTTATAGTCGTGGTTTTTAATTTGTTGACCCACTTTTCATTCCGTATATTTTTTGTCTGTTATAGGTTAATGATTTTGATAAAAGCCTTCAAATCTTATACCCCCTGCTTATTTGGCAAGCATCATACGGTCATTTGCAAATTCTTCTCCGCTTACCTTTTCAAATCTCTCTAACAGGTCTTCTACCTGCAGATTCTTCTTCTCTTCCCCTGCTACATCGTAGATAATCCGACCTTCGTGCATCATAATCAGACGGTTGCCGATCTGAATCGCATCTTTCATGTTATGGGTAACCATAAGCGCGGTCAGATTTTGTTCGTCTACGATCTTTTCGGTGAGATCGAGGACTTTGCGGGCTGTTTTGGGATCGAGGGCGGCGGTATGTTCATCTAAAAGAAGGAGCTTTGGCTTCTGGAGGGTTGCCATCAGAAGGGTGAGCGCCTGGCGCTGTCCGCCGGAGAGTAAGCCCACTTTGCTGGTCATACGGGTCTGAAGCCCCAGGTCGAGCTGTGCCAATGCCTCACGGTAGAAGTCCTTTTCATTCTTTTTGATGCCCCAGCCGAGTCCTCTGGATTTGCCGCGGCGCAGTGCCATGGCAAGATTTTCCTGTATCTCCATATTGGCGGCGGTGCCGCGCATCGGATCCTGGAAGACTCTGCCGATATATTTAGCGCGTTTGTATTCTGGTTCTCTGGATATGTTTACGCCGTCGATCTCGATTTTACCGGAATCGATCGGATATACGCCTGCGATCATATTTAACATGGTGGATTTTCCAGCACCGTTTCCGCCGATGATCGTCACGAAATCGCCCGGTGCCAGGTGTAAGTTGATACCGTTTAAGGCTTTTTTCTCATTAACAGTTCCTTTATTAAAAGTTTTCTTTACATTTGTTATCGTCAGCATTACTCCTCCCCCCCTTCTGAATAATCTTTTCTCAGCCGGTATTTAGCGAGTGCTACCGGAATACAGAGTGCCAGTGCTACAATGACAGCAGAGAGCAGCTTCATGTCGTTTGCATCCATACCCATGCGGAGTACAACCGCACGGATCACAAAGTAAATGACCGAACCGACAACCACGGAGGTCAGTTTCCAATAGAAAGAGGTCAATCGTCCCATCAGGACTTCGCCGATGACGATCGCCGCCAGACCGATGACGATAGCACCGGTACCACTTCCAACATCACCATATTTCTGGCTCTGGCAGACGAGTGCGCCGGAAAGACCGACCAGGCCGTTGCTGACCATCAGGGATAAAAGCTTCGTCATACGGGTGTCCACGCCCAGCGCGCGCACCATATCCTCGTTGTTACCGGTTGCACGCATCGCACTTCCGATCTCGGTTCCGAAGAACCAGTAAAGAAACAGAATAGCCGCCACAGCCAGCACAATTCCAACGATCATCGATGCCTGTGCCTGGGTCATCCCGAAGGAAGCAGCCAGCCCGCTGATAAGTGTCTTAACTTTCAGAAGCGGCAGATTGCTCTTTCCTCCCATGATCCGGAGGTTGATCGACCAGAGGGAAATCTGAGTCAGAATTCCTGCCAGAATCGCTGGTATCTCAAATACAGTATGAAGAATACCCGTTACCGCACCAGCCACGACACCGGCTGCCGCTGCAACTAAAAGTGCCAGCACCGGATTTACTCCTTTGTTGACTACCAGGACTGCACAAACGCAGGCGCCCAACGCGAAGCTTCCGTCTACTGTCATATCCGCGATATCCATCAGGCGGAATGTAATATAAACTCCCAATACCATGATTCCCCAAAGAACGCCCTGTGCGACCGCGCCCTGCAGGGATACTAATAAACCGCTCAATCTTTTACCTCCCCGTGTTTCGTATTTTCTTCATCTGATTAACTGTAAAGACTGCCAGATCGGCATATTTATTTTATGCTTCTGATCTGACAGTCCATCTCATTTGAAGTTTAGGTCTTTCTGGTACTCTTTATTTCTCAAGTCCAGATACATCGATTCCCAGCGTCTCTGCTGTCTCTTCATTGACACTCAGCTCGCACTTGGAAGCGTCCAGATAACCGATCGGCATCTTAGAAATATCGGCGCCCTCAGTCAGGATTTTAACGGCCTGCTCACCGGTCATGTAGCCTAACTGGTAGTAATCAATACCGTAAGTAGCAAGACCGCCTGCATCTACCATGCCTTTCTCGCCGCAGATAACCGGAAGTTTATTCTCATTTGTTACCATCGTTACGGTTGCCATACCAGCTGCGATCATGTTGTCGGTTGGTGTGTATACACAGTCTACATTGCCAACCATAGATTCTACAACGGTAGGAATCTCATTGGAATTGGAAACGGTGTAATCTTCATACTCAATACCAGCTGTATCAAGTGCTTCTTTCGCCATGTCAATCTGAAGAACGGAGTTTGCCTCCGCGCTGCAATACAGAAGTCCGACCTTTTTTACATCTGGAATAATCTGCTGCATCAGATCAATCTGCTCTTTAACCGGAGTCAGATCAGAAGTACCCGATACGTTGCCGCCCGGAACCTCGTTGCTCTCTACCAGACCGGAAGCCGCCGGATCGGTAACAGCGCTGACAAGAATCGGAATCGAATCCGTCACACCTGCAACTGCCTGTGCTGCCGGGGTTGCGATTGCAAAAATCAAATCATCTTTATCGTTGACCAGTTTTTCTGCGATCGTCTGGCATGCAGACTGCTCGCCAGCTGCATTCTGCTGGTCGATCTCGTATTTGATGCCTGCATCGTCCAGCGCTGCCACGAAGCCCTCATTGGTCTTATCCAGTGCCACATGCTGGGTCAGCTGTAATACGCCAATCTTATAGGTCTCGCCGTCTGCTGTCTGCTCTGCCTCTTTGCTTTCTTCTCCGTCTGCGGACTCCGCTGCTGTCGTGTCCGTACTTGCTGTCTGTCCTCCGCAGGCTGCCAGGGATGCCGCCATCGCGCCAGCCAGCATCAGGGCTGCTAATTTCTTTGTCTTTCTCATAATATCATCCTCCTGAACCTTTTCAACGTATGTAACAGATTTTCCTCTTATGCATCAAACCATGATTTATTTTTCACTTTAAAGAGCTGAACTGTTACGCTTTAAAGCAATCATACTACAAACTCCAAAAAGAGTCAACCTAAAATTCCACTATTTTATAGGGAATTTAGGTTGACTCTTTTTTATTTTGCTTCCGCGATCTGCAGTTTTACCGTAAACGTTGAACCTTTTCCGACTTCCGACTCTACATTCACGCTTCCATGATAAAAATTCACGATATGCTTGACGATCGAAAGACCAAGCCCGGTGCCGCCCTGTTTGCGGCTGCGCCCTTTATCCACCCGGTAAAACCGCTCAAAAATACGGCTCTGGCTCTCCGCCGGGATGCCGACGCCGGTGTCGCGGACCGTCAGTATCATATCCGCGCCCCAGTGCTTGACCTGCACCCAGATTTCACCGCCCTCGTTGTTATACTTGACCGCGTTTGTCAACAGATTGTTAAACAGCTCCTGCATCTGGCGCAGATCGGCACGAATCGTGAAATTCTCGCACTCTTTATGGACTGTGATGCCGCGCGACGCCGCCTGCGCGGCAATCGAAGACAGGCTGTCCTCCAGCAATTCCACCGTGCGGATTGTCACAATATCTGCTTTCGCACCGCGCGATTCCAGACGGGAGATCATCAAAATATCATCCACCAGGTTCGTCATCCGCATTGCCTCTTTTTTTATGCGTCCCAGAAAATCACGTGCCGTGTCCGGATCCTGTGCCATGCCGCTTTCCAAAAGCTCGACATAACCGCGGATCGAAGTGATCGGTGTTTTCAACTCATGCGATGCATTGCTGAAAAACTCCTGCCGGATCTGTTTTTCTTTCTCGATGCGCTCCAGATATTTCTTCATATTCCGGGACATCCGCGTCGTCGTGTCCGCGATGACATTGATCTCCTCATACGGGCATTTTTCAAACTGAAAGCGCGTGTAGTCGTCATCCATCCGCACCATTTCGCTGGAAATTTCCTGCAAAGGACGCGTGATGGACTGGGAAAACCGTTCCGCCTCCATTGCCGATGCAAAAAAAGCTATTCCAAAGCTCAAAAAAGCGGCCGGAATCAACATCAGGATATATTCACCCAAACCGGTTGAACAGGCAGAAAGGCGCAGTATGTATTTGCCGTCCGATGAACGGATCGCCGCGTACGCCATCTGCATTCCTAACGTTCCGGAACGGCGCACCGAATATCCATAGCCCGTCGCCAGCGCATCCTTCACTTCCTTGCGCTCCAGATGATTTTCCATCTGATTCACCTGCGCTACTTCCGTATCAGCCACCACCGTGCCATCCATCCGGATCAGCGTATAACGGCTATTATTGTCGTTCGTAAGGTCGCTCAAATCCATCAGCTGTTCTTCCACATTTCCCGTATAATCCAACATACGGTCAACGGATTCCAATGCAAAATGCATGTCCTCCCTTGACCGTTTGAGCAATACACTGCTGGTAACCACCAGAGCGATAAATGTATTCAGAACCAGCGCCAGGAATAACAGATGAATAAATTTCGTCAAAATCGCTTTTCGCATCGTTTCATCACTTTCCCGCTTCTTTTTCCTTTAAAAACCGATAGCCCACGCCGCGCACTGTCTTGATCTGGGCTCCGGCGTCATGCAGCTTCTGCCGGAGTGTCTTGATGTGCATATCCAGCGTTCTCGTCTCCCCATCATAGTCATAGCCCCAGATATGGTCGAGAAGCTCGTCGCGCGTCACCACCCGGTTGATATGTTCCATGAGATATGTTAAAAGTTCAAATTCTTTGAGCGTCAGCTCCGTCCGGTCGCCGCAGGCAATCACCTCTCGCGTCTCCCGGTTGATGCTGACTTCACCGATCGTCAGGCTGGAAACTTCCTCTTTTGCAGGTTCCACCCGCTTTAAAAGGTTTCTGACGCGCGCCGAAAGCTCCAGAATACCGAACGGTTTCGTCATGTAGTCGTCAGCACCGTTGTCAAGTCCCTGTACAATATCCATCTCACGATCCTTTGCCGTCAGCATCAGGACCGGGGCTGCGGAAAAGTCCGGCATCTCCCGGATCTTGCGGATCGCCGCCATGCCGTCCATCCCCGGCAGCATCCAGTCGAATACAAACATCGCCGGATACTCCCGCTGCGCCTCCCTGCCTCTCCGGAGCAGGGCCGAGAGGTTGTCAAGCGCTTCCTCTGCCGTCTCAAATCCGCTGGCGCAGTAACCGAAGTTTTCCAGTGCCACGCAGATCAGATTCCGGATATTTTCATCATCCTCAATCACATATATCCGATATTTCATTACTGCATCTCTTCCTTTACGTAGCCAGCTACATTCTTGGCATGATCCGCGATTCTCTCATAATTTGCCAGTGCATCCAGGAAGATAACACCGCCCTCAATCTTGCATTCTCCATTGGAAAGACGGTTCATATGGCTCTCGCGCATCTCCTCTTCCATATTGTCAACCTCTTCCTCCCAGCGGGCAGTCTGACGTACTTTCTGCATGTCATGCGCCTGACGCGCCTCCACGGACGCCTCGACCGATTTAAGCGTTGCATCTGCAATCGTCCGCAGCTCTTTCAGCGCCAGATCCGAGAAATCAATATTCACATTCTCAATCCGTTTCTTGGCAAGCTCTGCTAAGTTTTCACAGTGGTCACCGACACGTTCAAGATCACCGATTGTATAATACATATTCTTAACGAGGAGATGCTGTTCATCATTTAAGGAGAGGTTGTTGATCTTTAAGAGATACTCAGTCAGCATTTTCTCCATACGGTCGATCGTCTCTTCATTTTCAAATACCTGTTCACAGAAATTATCATCTGCATCTACTAAGGCTGCTGTCGCTATTTTTAGGTTGGCAACCGCTACCTTACCCATGTTGACAACCTCGTTGCACGCCGTCTCAATCGCAAAGGACGGAGTTTCGAGGATACGGTCGTCTAAGTGACGGATCATCTCGGTCTCGACACTGTTTGCCGACCACTCTTTCTCTGTCTCCTTTGGCTTCGGAACAATCACATCCGATGCCTTTACCAGGAAACCAGCAAACGGGAACATAATGCAGGTGTTGACAACGTTAAATACCGTATGGAAAATCGAAATTCCCACACTGTCCGCACGCGTCATCGCAAGTTCCGGATTCATCATAAACACGATGTATAAAGCGACGCCAAATACAACTGCACCCGTCACGTTGAACAGAAGGTGAATGACCGCCGCACGCTTTGCCGTACGGGTCGTACCGATACAAGATAACAGCGCGGTCGCACAGGTACCGATGTTCTGTCCCAATGTAATAAAGACTGCTGACTGCCAGTTTACCATGCCGTTGATCGCCAGCATCTGTAAAATACCGACGGACGCGGAACTACTCTGGATGATTGCGGTAACTGCCAGACCGACTAAAATACCTAAAAGTGGATTCTGTCCCAGTACCCGGAAGGACTCGGAGAAGATCGGCGCATCCCGGTACGGCTCAATCGAACCAGACATGAAAGAAAGACCGATAAACAGGAGTGCAAAACCGATCAGGACTTCGGCACCCTCTTTTTTCTTGTGGCTCTTCGCAAACATCGTGATGAATGCGCCGATACCGAAGAGAACCGGTGCAAAGAACTCTGGCTTTAACACCTCGCCCCACTCACTCATCGACACAATCCAGCTCGTCACAGTCGTACCAATATTGGCACCCATGATGATGCCGGTCGCCTGCAGAAGATTGATAATTCCGGCATTTACGAAACCAACGACCATAACCGTCGTCGCGGAACTACTCTGGATGATCGCGGTAACGCCCGCGCCCACCAGCACGCCCAGCAAGCGGTTCGAAGTCAGGATCTCAAGCACACGTTGTAAACGGTTGCCCGCAAACTTCTGCAGACCATCCGCCATCGACTCCATTCCATACAGGAACATTCCCAGTCCTCCAATGAACTGAAAGAGTGTTCCCAAAGTACTAATAGACATACATATTCTCCCATCATCTTTTGATCTTTACACATAGTATGTCTTCACTATATCAAATAAATGTAAAAATAACCAGCAGGAAATGTAAAATCTGTGTAAAATCTGATATTCGCAACACTGTACTGCCTGAATGAGAGGATGGTTACAGGACAGCCCGGTATCACTCCTATGGTGCCGGGTTGCGAAAGCCTCCTTCCACAAACCGCCCGCTCGCAAACATCGCCTGAACAGCAGCCCGGTAGTCAGATAACTTCTGTGCCTTCTTAATCTTCTTCAATTCTTTTTCACATCCCGGAAAATGGCACTGGAAATAATACCAGAGTTCCTTCATTTTAAACAAAGTATTCCGGTCGCCAGACATGATTTCTGCATAACCGGTCAGGAAGCGATCGTGGAATTGCTGGAAGGATTGGAGATGAGTCGAGGATGGCAGATTCCGCATCTCTCCAAAAATCCACGGACTTGCAACCGCCCCACGCCCAAACATCAACGCGGCTAATTTCGTTTTTTTCTGCATTTCGCCTTTGTCAGACGGTTCATCTTGTCCTACAATTTCTTCCATGAGCGCAGACGCATCCGCCGCCAAAAAAAGATTTCCATTATAGCTGACCGGGCAGCGGCTCTGCTCCAGCGCATACGCAAATGACTCCATCCGTATTTTCCCCTTATAATAGTCCTCGCGCACTCTCGGGTGTACAATCAGTTCTTCCAGCGGATAGTGATTATAGATAGCAAGCAGGCGTGGAAATTCAGACGCTTCTTTCATGCCGATCCGGGTTTTGATCGACAAACGCACCGGCTTTCCATCCGACGCGTGGATTTTTTCCAATCCGTTGCAGACTTCCTCCAGAAACAAGCTCAAATCTTCCGGCTCGGCTAAAAATCCCGCGCCCTTTTTCTTCGTAACCACCGTCCCCGACGGACAGCCCAGGTTCAGATTAACCGTCCTATATCCATACTCCGCCAGTTCCTCGCAAACCCACAGAAAATCTTCCGCCGAATGCGTCAGAATCTGCGGGATCAGGCATAATCCCTGATTATGCTCTGGAAGAATATCGTTCCTCTCCCTGGATGTCAGCTTATGGCTGGAACCTGGTGCAATGAACGGACTGTAATACCGGTTAACGCCCCCATAAATGACTGCATGCACCTGCCGGAATACGTATCCCGTGATTCCCTCCATTGGTGCAAAATCTAATTTTACACTCCTTGCATCGTTCGCGCTTATACGATTCGCGCCCACTTTTAATGCCTCTGGCTGAATCATTTTCTTCACGCTTCATTTCCTCCCAGTGATATGATATAGATCGGATTCTGCCCTTTCATCAAATGACTGGAACCAATCTTCTCCGCTTTTGCAATCTGCATGGACAGAATCTCCGCCTCCATCCCGCGCTCTTTCAGGTAACTCATAAGCACTGTCAGAGACTCCAGCGCAATCAGGTTGATCACAATCCGGATATCTGGGTTCAAGCGGAACAATTCATCCAGAATCTCGCGCATCTGTCCGGTTGTTCCCCCGATAAATGCCCGATCCGGTCGGTGAACACTTACCTGTGCAAATGTCTCCGGCGCCTTTCCCGGCACGATCGTGACCGCCTCTGTTCTGGCTTTCTCACAATTTGCCCGGATCAGTTCAACTGCCTCTTCCTTATATTCAAACGCACACACATGAATCCCCGGACAGCTTACCGCCGCTTCCACACTGACAGAACCCGTTCCCGCGCCAATGTCCCAGAACTCACAGTCCTCATACAATTCCAGCTTGGACAATGACACGGTCCGCACCTCACTCTTCGTCATCGGGACCTTGCCCCGGATAAACCATTCATCTCGCATTTGCTACTCCCCATTTTCTAGATTCTCATATAAATTCACTCAATTGATATATTTTTGCTGACTCCCTTTGGCACATACATCCAGCCATTTTCGCAAAAAATCTGGACAGGATGCATAATAGAGATGCGGAAATCCGCCAATCTGTCCTCCCTTTTCATGGATGCAGCGCCAGCTTCGGTTTCCGGTCGGTTTGACTGCCTCCCAGTCGGTGCCCGGATCTTCGCTCTCCCAGTAATGGAACTCATGCCCGTGAATTTCCTGACCGGATGAGGTCAGCAGACGCACATAGCCAAACCGGCGCAGGCGGTTCGTCCGGTAAGCGTCAAATGGATAAACGCCAGCCATTTCCCAGTGTTTTCCATCGCTTCCTTCAAGAGTACGGTGTAAATATAAAAATCCACCGCATTCCGCCAGAAACGGCATTCCCGCCGCAATCGACCGCCGGATACTCTCACGCATCGCCGTGTTCTTTGCCAGCTCCCGTGCATAATTCTCCGGATAACCGCCGCCAAATAAAAGCCCATCCACTCTGTCCGGGATTTTTTTATCCCTCAGTGGACTGAAATAAACCAGCTCCGCTCCCATCTGTTCCAAAAGGCGGAAATTTTCCTGATAGTAGAAGCAGAATGCCTCGTCACGGGCAACACCGATGCGGACGCGCGAGGTGACTTTTTGCTCTTGACATGCTGGGAATTTCGCTATACTTTCCGCCTCCATTGATTCGTTTTCTGCTTTTTCTTTCTCTTTGTTTTCTATCCTCAATGGCAGCATCCCCGCTACTTCCAGCACCCGATCCACCGCAATCGACTTCTCCATCTGATCTGCCAATCGCCCGATCCGCTCGCGCAGCCGATCGATCTCGCCCGGCAGAAAAAGTCCCAGATGGCGGCTTTCCATGCGGTATTCCTCGGATTCTGGCAGATAACCGAGTACCGGAAGCCCCGATGCTTCTTCCACGGCTGCTGCCAGCCGCTCATAATACATTGAAGAAACCCGGTTCAAAATTACTCCGGCAATATGGCTTTTTTTCCGGAAATGTAAAAATCCAGATGCCATTGCTGCCGCCGACAACGATGCGCCCTTACAGTCCAGCACCAGAATCGCCGGCGTGTCTGTGATCTCTGCAATCTCCCAGCTGCTGGCGGACGTTTCTGTTCCGCCCAAGCCGTCATAATAGCCCATGACACCCTCTAAAACTGCGATTCCCGCCTGTTCTTCCCGCACTGCATCCACCAAAACCTTCCGCACGCCTTCCGTCGGCAGAAAAAAGCTATCGAGATTTCGCCCAGGAATGCCGAGCACATAGCGGTGAAACATTGGATCGATATAGTCCGGTCCACATTTGCACGCGATCGGATTCAGACCGCGGCGGCGAAGGACTTCAAGCAGCCCGCAAGTCAGAAGGGTTTTTCCACTGCCGCTTTTTGGGGCGGCAAGCATGATACGTGGAAATACTCCGACAGAATCTGCAGGAAGCAAACGTTTATCTTCTTGTTCAAACCTTTTCAGCTGCTTTACATTCTTTATTTCATCCGTGACTTCCAGCAGCATCAAGCTCAAATCCGCAAATTCCAATTTTTTCATTTCTTCCGCGGTTCCGCTCCGGATCTGCTCTTCCGGGTACGATAAGTTTTCACCAACCGTCACCTGTACATTTCCATATCCCGCCTGTGTCAGACGTTCACAAAACTGTCCAGCTCCATTTTTGCCGCCCATGAGGATAAACGCACGCTTAGCCGGTTCTTCTGGATCACACAGATGTTTCATCACCCGATCGACAGACAATTCTCTTCCATGTGCGGAATAAATCGCCGCATCTTCCCAGTGCGTCCCCAGGCGTGCCGCCAGATAAGTGACACAGGATGTACCCGGATAGACGGTAAATGGATAACCAGCTTCCCGCAGCCGCTCTGCCATCCTGGATGCCCCGCTGAAAAAGCCGGTATCACCCGAATACAGGATGACTGCCTGCTTCCATTCCGGGTGCTTCGATACAATCTGTATCACATCGTCAGGAAGATATGCTTTATAGCACTTCGTTTCTTTTTCCACCGCAGCCGCTGATTCCTGTCTGTTTTCAGCTTTTCCTTCCTTGCTAATCAGCAAATCATTCTGCAGCGCTCTCTCCGCGGATTCCAGCATACGCCCCGCGCCAATCAAGGCGTCACTCTCTCGAATTGCCCGAAGGACTTCCCCTGTCATCTGGGACGGCTGTCCCATGCCAATTCCCGCCAGAATCAAATGTGTTTTTAACTCTACAACATTTGATTTTCTTTGATTTTCACCATCAACACCCTCTATATTTTTCTTTCTCTTTGCTGATGCGATTTCTCTTTCTATATCTTCACCGCCTCGACCTTCTCTTTCTCCAACATTCCCCTCATCCGCCTTCTTCAGCACCTCCATTGCCTCTTCCAGCGAAATACCATCCTCCTCCGGTCTGCGGATCACAACCACTCTGGTTCCATTTTCACGCGCCGCTTCCACCTTTTCCTGAAATCCTCCCGCACGCCCGGAATCTTTCGTCAATAGCCACTCCGCTTTTGTCTGTCGGAGAAATAGCGTATTCATTTCGGTGGAAAAAGGTCCCTGCATCGCAATCAGGTGGCTGCCAGTTATCCCCAATTTTTCACATTTCCTCAAAACATTCGAAGTTGGAAGCACTCTCGCATACACCCGTTTTTGATAATCTGGTATCTGGCACAGGGCTTCCAGTTCTTTACTGCCGGTTGTGGCAAAAATCACGCCGGAAACAGAAGAAAGAAATGACACTGCCTCCTGAATGGAATCAACCTCGACCCAATCACGTGCTTTGTTTTGTTCGCCCTCTGCGCGCAGGCACCGTTCCAGGCGGACACCGGTCCGTCCGCACGCTTCCTGGATTTCTTCTGAAACAAGTCTGGCATGCGGATGTGTTGCATCGATCACAAGATGAATCCCCTGGTTTCGGATAAATTCTTCCATCTGGTAACGATCCATCCGTCCACGTAAGACTTTTATCACTGAGGATGCCTGAACATTTTTCAAGCTTTTCTTTGCAAAACAAATCTCTTTGTCAGCGCATTGCCCTCTTTCCTTCGTATTGTGGTTCAAATCTGGATTTCCTGCATTCCCAGACTCCATCAGCTCCTCCTGCAAAAGCTCTTCTCCATACTCCGAACCCACGCCTCAATTTTTTCCCGGCTGCAATATTCCGCCAGTAGGCGCCCTTCTGTCGTTCCTCCAAATATCCATATTTTACACATCGCGGTATCCCCTCGGTGTCACCAGACATCCATTTAACATCTGCGTTTCCTTATTTCCAATAAATACGGTTGTAAACATATCCACCGGCGTCTTTTCCAGTTCTGCCAGTGTCAGAAGGTGCACCGCCTCGCCCTCGCGGCCAATATTCTGTACATATCCGCAGGCAGTCTCACCACTTTTATACTCTAAAAGAATCCGGCAGGCACGCTCCAGATAATCGTGGCGTTTCCGGCTGGATGGATTGTAGAGGCAGATAATAAAATCCGCTTCCGCCGCTGCACGCAGCCTTTTTTCGATCACTTCCATCGGCGTCAGAAGGTCACTCAGGCTGATCACCGCAAAATCATGTCCCAACGGTGCACCGAGAATGGCTCCGCCTGCCAGCGCTGCCGTCACTCCTGGAATTACTTCCACGTTCACATCCGGGTACGCCTCTGCCATCTGCAGCACCAGCCCCGCCATGCCATAGACGCCGCTGTCCCCACTGCAGATCATTGCTGTTTTCCGACCATCCTGCGCCGCTTTTAATGCCATCTCACAGCGTTCCTTTTCCTGGCGCATCGGCGTTGTCAGGAATTCCGCCTGTGGATAAAATTCTTTTACCAGGTCCACGTATACCGTATAACCGATGATCACCTGGCTTTCCCGCAAAATACGGTCTGCCCGGACCGTCATCTGTTCTCTCGCCCCCGGTCCAATTCCGATCACGTATAATTTTTTTTCTTCCACTGCTGCCTCCTTACTTGCTCCGATGCCGGAACCGCTACTGCTGCCGTCACACCGTTAAACGCCATTTTCTGTACTCTCAGATCGATCGCAGGCAGATTTTTCTCATCCATCTCCCGTTCCCGGTAAATCCGGCGCACCCCCATGACGGCTGCACGCTCACAAACATTTCCTACCCCTACTGTCTTCCGCACAAACGGCGATTCTGCAAACTTCGTACCGGCACTCTCCAGCTCTTCCGGGGTAAAACTCCACAGTTCCACATCCCACTCCTTCGCAAGCGCCAGAAATGCCATCTCATTTTTCTTCCGATCCACCGTTGCAATCGCCCGCACCGCACTTTTATCAATCATCGCCCGAGAAAGTGCCACTCTTGCCATCTCCCGGACAGCATTCAGGGACGAATCCCGGCGGCATCCCATTCCAAGAACAACCGTTCGCGGATACAGGCGCAGAAGTTCCGGCGTACCTGATTCATTTTCCGGCTCATAACTTTGCTCTTTCTTCTGCTCACTTTTCTGCCCAAGCGATCCTATATCGGATTTTCCGACAGACATATCTATCTCAGCCGCCTTCGCCGAATCGCCGGTTTCCACTGCCACTACCGCCGCTGCTTTGGCTGCATCCCGCTGTTCCTTCTTCTCCTGCAGCCCAATCACCATATCCCGGCGCACCAGAGACGCTGGGGCATTTTTCGGGCATCCACCCTGTTTCAGCGTCACATAGATGTTTTCCTTCTGCCATACGCCCGGAGTAATCTCTGCCGGAACGATTCCATCTACTGGATAATCACTGAAAAAGCCAATTTTTTCACCGCGCAGCTCCGCCGCAGAGATTTGTTTCGCCAGTTCCCGGTCACTGATCACCAGCTCATTTTCCGCTGCAAATACATCAACTGCAAATGCCTGCCGCAGATCCGTTGCCGTCGTAATTACCGGTTCTGCCCCCAGAATCTGCGCCGCTGTCTCTGCCAGTTCATTGCATCCGCCCACATGTCCAGACAAAATCGGGATCGCATAACGTCCCTGCTCATCGATCACCAGCACCGCCGGATCTTTCAGCTTATCCTGCACCCACGGCGCAATCAAACGGACTGCAATCCCCGCCGCCCCGACAAACAAAATTGCTTCCTTCTCCTGAAATGCTTCCTTGACCACCTGTTTCAGCGGTTTCGAATGTTCGGATCCTGTATAATCTAAAAAGTCAAACGCCTCTTCCATCTGCTGGCTTAATTTCTCCAGCAGGCGCGTCGCCGTCTCTTTTCCCTGCGCAGTAAAGCAAATGCAGATACCGTTCCTGACCCGAAGTTTCAACTGCTCCATTTATAACAATCCCTTTCTATTACTCATATACAAAACCATCCGTCCCCTGACGGAATTCAGTTGTGAATTCTGGCGCATATAAACGTGAGCGCTCGTATCCCGCCTGGGCAGTCACATCCCCGACGATAATCAGAGCTGTTTTTTTGATATTTTCCTGCTCTGCCGCCTCTGCAAGCGTGGCAACCGTGCAGACAACCCGCTTTTCATCCGGCCAGGTCGCTTTGTACACGATCGCCGCTGGCGTGTCCGCCTCATATCCGCCCTTTATCAGCTCTTCCGAAAGCTTCTTCAGCATTCCCGTGCTTAAAAATATAACCATAGTCGCATGATGCGCTGCAAACGACGCGATGCTCTCCCGCTCCGGCACCGGCGTCCGCCCCGCCATCCGGGTGATAATCACGCTCTGCGAAACGCCCGGCAAGGTATATTCCAGATTCAATGCAGATGCCGCCCCGCAGAAAGAGCTGACGCCCGGGCATACCTTATAAGAGATATTTAACTTGTCCAGCTCGTCCATCTGTTCCCGGATCGCACCATACACGCAGGGGTCGCCCGTGTGAAGCCGCACCGTCATCTTACCCGTCGATTCCGCTTCTTGGATCTTTTCGACCACTTCTTCCAGCGTCATTTTCGCACTGTCATAGACAACGGCTGATTCTTTTTTATAATCCAAAAGCTCTGGATTGACCAGAGAACCTGCGTAAATAATCTGGTCTGCCTGATTCAAAAGGCGTGCTCCCCGCACTGTGATTAAATCTGGCGCTCCCGAACCTGCTCCGACGAAATATACCATATATGTGATTTCTCCTTTTTTATTTAATATTCGAATCTCAACTTTTCGTAATTTATGATTATTCAATCTATCATTACTTCCACGCTTCTCTCCATCTCCAGCAGCTCCCGCACATACGCATCCGCCCCAGCTGTCCGCGCCATCAGTCCATAATTGCTTGAAAATAGCATTACCTCTGTCTGAACGCCGCTCTCTTCTTCCAATACCGCTTTGACCTGATTCGCCACCTGCTCCATGACCTGTTTCAGATATCCATGTTCATATAGGAAATCTGCCGCTTCCTCAGTCGTATTCATCGGCAGCAGGGCATCTGCCTCCGGAAATCCAACGGTTCGCGCGCATGCAGACAAAATCTCCATCCGCCTGTCACCATACCGGGAATGTGTATTCATCACACCACCTGCCACTTTGACCAGTTTTCCAACATGCCCTGCCAAAAGCGCCTGGTGAATTCCTTCCTGTGAAAGCATTTTAAAGCTGGTCCCGATAAAATTACTGCACTTGATGAAATTTTCCATCGAAAGCCCGGTTTCTTCTTTTAAAAATCGTTCTCCATAATTGCCTGGCGCCACTGCCAGCAGCGAAACATCCTCCTGGGCGTGCACCCGGATATCCAGCCGGATCGTCTCAACCAATGCCGCCTCACTCATCGGGTTCACAATCCCAGTTGTTCCAAGCACCGAGATACCACCGATGATCCCCAGATGCGGGTTAAACGTTTTCTCCGCCAGCTCCCGCCCGGAAGGGATAGAAATCTCAATCCGCAAAGGTAACTCCGGCATGCCCGCCTCCCGGCGTGCCAGAGCCGCCTCCCGGATTGATCGCGTAATGCCCCACCGGACACGAAAGACCGTTCCGCGTCACCATGCCGATGCCCTCGCCGCCGGTTACCTCAATTCCCGGATACGCCGGGTCTGTGTAACCGCTTTCAGTTATGCTATCATGACAAGCCAGGACGGCCCGTGCACAAACCAATGTCCCATTCGTCACATCCGGATCGTCACCGGAGTCCTTCTGTACACCGCATACTGCGCTATCTTCCTCCCGCTCTGCCCGGACAATCGGCAGAATCGCCCGGACGCCGGAAGGTGTCACTGTCTCTGCCGCCGCAGGTGCTTCCCCTGTGCAGAGAAACAACACCGCCGCCCGCGTACACGCCGCCGCGCAGGTTCCGGTCGTAAATCCGGTTCGAAGTTCCTTTTTTTCATCTGTCTGTTTCTTTTCCGTCTCCATCTGCCTCCCTGTATGCCATTTTCTGCCTGAAGATTCTTCTGTCCATTATAGGAGATTTACACCCGACTTTCAACTTATTACTATTTATCTTTATTTAAAATTCCAGTAACAATCCCTCATTTTCCCCTTGCACTTTCCTCAACTGTGCGGTACAATACGGAATATAAATAAGTAGATTTAATTACATATTCAAGAAATAGTTATTATAAACGTGCAAGGACAGCTAACATGTAAATAATATAAAAAACCGGAAAGATCTTCTCTTTCCGGCATTTTAAGTCTCACACACTTTAAAACAATACAGTTTTAAACAACAACGTGAAACATTATTTGGTACGGACAACCAGATGGGCATTGACATACTCCCAGGAGTATGTGCCCGCTTTGCCGCCGTCCTCAATGAAAAATGGAGTTACCATCTTGTAGCCTTCATCCATCATCATGGTTGCAGCTTCCAGACATGATTCCTCTTCGTTTTCAAAATCAACATTAATGCATGGATTCTCTTCCATGGAAGGATTGTCCTCATTCGGATCTAAATGTGCAATTGCGTACTGCATATGAATTCTCCTTTTCCTTATGATACTGAGAGTCTGAAAACTCCCTGCCACTCATTATAACTATCTTTCAATCAAGCGTCAAGCACCTGCGGGCGCACCTTTACTATATAAAATTTTGGGGTGAAAACATGAACACAATTATCAATTTAATCGAAAAAACCTACTATTTCCTCTGGGGTGACTGGATTCATCTGCCGCTTCCTGGCGGAACAATCATCAACCTGCCGCTTCTGGTTCTTCTGCTCGTCCCGACCGGTATCTTCTGTACTATCCGGACGCGGTTCCTGCAGATCCGGATGCTTCCGGATATGCTGCGCGCGCTGCTGGAAAAGGCCGAAACCGGACACAAAGGCGGCTCTCTCTCCGCACTCCAGGCACTGATCGTGTCAACTGCGACCCGCGTCGGTATGGGAAATCTTGTCGGTATCGTTGCCGCTCTCTCCGCCGGAGGCGCCGGTGCGTTGTTCTGGATGTGGGTAACCGCGCTGCTCGGTTCGGCAACCGCTTTCATCGAGGCGACCTTAGCCCAGCTTCACAAACAGCCGGATCCGCTCTACGGCGGTTACCGCGGCGGTCCTGCTTACTACATTCACGACTGGATCAACAGCAAACACCAGAAACAGGGAACGCCGGTTTCGAAGAAAAATCTTCTCTCCGTACTGTTTGCGCTCTCCGGTCTGATCTGCTGGTGCGGTATCAGCCAGGTCATCAGTAATTCCGTGACCTCTTCTTTTAAGAATGCATTCGGCATCCCGCCGATCTACTCATGCCTGTTTTTAGTTCTCCTTGCGGCAGTCATCGTTCTTCGGAAAAATGCCTCCGTCAGGGTTCTGGATCTGCTGGTTCCGATCATGGCAGGCATTTACATTATCCTGACCTTGTTTTTAATTATCGTGAACTTCCGCCAGCTTCCAGGCGTTTTTGCCCGCGTTTTTGAGGAAGCACTCGGTCTGCGCCAGGCAATCGCAGGCGGCTTCGGCGCCGTATTGATGAACGGTGTCAAACGGGGACTTTTCTCCAATGAAGCAGGAAGCGGTTCCGCCCCGTGTGCGGCAGCGACGGCAGAAACCTCCCATCCTGCCAAAGTCGGACTGATGCAGGCGATGGGCGTTTTCATCGACACGCTTCTCTGCACCTGCACAGCCATGATCATGCTGCTGGTCCCGGCTGATAAAATCTCCGGTCTGGAGGGCATGGATCTGCTGCAGGCGGCGATGAGCTGGCATTTCGGGGAATTAGGCGTCATTTTCATAGCCGTAATCCTGTGGCTGTTCAGCTTCACGACCTTCATCGGCATCCTCTTCTATGCCCGCTCCAATGTGAGCTACCTCTTCGGAGACACCTGGACCGCCCAGACGGCGTACAAGATTCTCGCCCTGATCATGATGTTTGTCGGCGGACTGACCGCCTACACCTTTGTCTGGGATCTCGGTGATGTCGGTGTCGGTCTGATGACCGTCTTCAACCTGATCGCGCTGATTCCGATGTCGAGAGAAGCGCTTGTAAGCCTGCGGGATTATGAGGCAAAATATAAGAAATCATAGCCACTTTATTTCGAAATAAAAAGGGCGTGTGAAAAAACGAGAGTTTTTTCATTCGTCCTTTTGCTTATAGTTATAATAATAGCTATATTACATAAAAAAGGGTATAGTTCCCCTTACCCCATAAGAATGATATTATGAAATCTTATGCGGCAGCTGCAACTTTTTTCTGTTTGTTGTGATATTTATAAAGATTGTGTCCGATAGAAACGAGAAATACTTCAAGCAATACAGATTTTATTCCTCTTCGGACAATTCTTTTGTACCACCGGTCGTTTTTCATGATACCAAAGGTACCTTCTGCCTGAATGGATCTGTTCATCCTTAGAAGCGCTCCCTGGATGCTTTCGAGATTTTCTATCACTTCCTGATGCATCGCTGTAAGTTCGCGGTTGATCCGTACAGTACGGTTTTTATCTGTCTTTTTACATTGTTCTGCATATGGACAGCCGGAGCAATCTTCACACTGATACACTTCTTCCTGACGCCCATACTTGTTCCCTTTTACGTTTTTTCGATACTGAAGATAAAAGCTTTTCCCATTTGGACAACGCATGATTCCGCCTTCCCCGATTGGAAAATTTACTGCACGAAATGGATCTTCATGATACTTCTTGTCTGTAGTCTCTTTCTTGAACATGGTAAATTTCATATATTTTTCCATTCCATGCTGCCCACAGAAGATGTAATTGTTGTAAGAACCATATCCAGCATCTGCTACTGGGTACTTCGGATAAAAGCCATATGTAGTATAAAACTTGTTCATTAATGGAATAAAACAATCCATATCTGAGCGATACTGATTTACATCAACAACAGCAATATATTCATCTGCAACACCGACCTGTACATTATAAGCTGGAAGCAACTGGTCATTGCCCATGTAGTCTGTCTTGATTCGCATAAAAGTGGCTGAATGGTCTGTTTTCGAGTAGCTGTTGCGATCTTCTCCACAGATTTTAATTTTTTCCACGTATTCTTCCAACTTAGCAGCATACTCTTTGAGTTTCTCATAATGACGTTGTTGTGTAGTTTTGCGATGTCCACTGCCATGAACAAACATTGCTTCATTAATCTGCCAGACTTCTGCATACTGTTCAGCAGCTTCCTTCAGATACTCTGGTGCGTACTCACTATTGATACAAAGTTTCATACCTGTACATGAAAGTTCCTCATTGATTTCCTCAAAGAGTGTAGTTATCTTACCAAAGAGACGGTATCTGGATTTTTCGGTTGCTTTTTTCCATACCCAGGAGTATTTATTCGCATTTGCTTCAAACTTGGATCCATCAATGTATAGATGTTGAAGATCTACATGCTCTGTCTCGAAGATTTTTTTGTTTATATCTTGAAATATTTCTTCAATGGAATCAGCAAGTACTTCGTTGATGAAGTAGCCGAAAGTACGGTAAGAAGGTGCTTGATGATCCATAAGATACATGAAGCGGAGATTGACTTTACACTGATCCTCCAGTTCACGCAATGATATATAGCCATTCGCCATAAATCCAAACAAAACTGTTTTCAGCATGCTGACCGGGTCATATCTGAGTCTTCCTGTATAATGTTGAGGAATATTTTTCAGATATTTCTCCAGTTCGATTTCTCCCATAAATCTATCAAAAGTCAGCACTGGATCACAGATGTCCAAATAATCTTGAATTAGCATTGGCAAAACTGCCTGTTTTGGGTTAGAATAGATTATGTTATTAATTTTTTTCACAAATTAATTATAACAGAAAGAAAGACCTTGAGTTCATTATAAACTCTTGGTCTTTCTTTTTTTTCGGGACTATTCTTTTTTCACAGCCCCTTCATTATTTTTATCAGGATG
>OHBI01000111.1_pt1 | contig 51359 bp, 36 predicted proteins | sample 1577361 | NCBI WGS metagenome assembly OHBI01 (sample SAMEA3879579, study PRJEB24766) | human gut metagenome | biome: human-associated habitat; feature: feces | place: USA | collected 1985/1987 | reverse complement strand
CTCCCGGAATGGGTGGCATGGGCGGCATGATGTAATCTTTGCCCCATAAATGATTGAAACTCCTTACTGGCGATAAAAAGTCAGTGAGGAGTTTTTTTATTTGGAAATAATCTCTATCTTTGCGAAAATCAATATTTTAATATTATGAATACACTATTGACTCACCGGGATAAGAAGAAGCTTTTCAGTTACTTGCCGGATGTGTGGTTCCTGGCTATTTTGTTGTTAGGCTGGGGCGGGCTCATGAGCACTATGTTGTTCGGTGCGTGGCACACCGTAGGAATCGTGTTGGGCGTATTCCTTTTATCGGTTACAGGAATTTTAGTTAAACAATTAATTCGAAGGAATGGGGCAATAAGTGTTTTTATGGGGATTCTTTTTCTGATGTGTTCTCTTTTCTTCTCACTCTCTCTCTTTTCAGAACTTCGTGAATTTTCAAGTATTACAGAACCCAATGCAATACAATTGTTATTAGGAGGAGTAATTATCGTGGGAGGTTCACTGGTGATGTCGATGTGGATGATGTTGCGTGGACTCTCAGCTCGGGTATGATTTTTCTTTTGAAGGATTGTTTGTTTTGAGAAACACGGATTCTGCAAAGAAAAACACGTATTTAGACGTTATGATAATGGATTAAAATCAAGACTTTTGCATAAAATTTTAATCTGAGAATCATGAGACGACTAACTTACATTTACAAGACAGCCTGTTCCTTTTGTTTGGGAGCTATGCTATATGCTTGCTCTGCTCCGGAAAGGCAGGTTCCGCAGCCTACTAAAGGACAGCAAGCAATGATAGACCGTAAATATGGTATGTTTTTGCATTTTGGTATGAATACTTATTTAAATGTGGAATGGAGTGACGGGACAGCTCCGGCCTCTACTTATGCTCCTCCGGCTGATATGGCAGAAAAAGCGGCCGGATGGGTGAAAAATGCAAAGCGTGCGGGAATGAGATCCATTGTACTGACAACCAAACACCATGATGGATTTTGTCTTTGGGATAGTAAATACACAGAATATGATATTGCGAATCCGACTATTGAAAATAAGGTAGATATTGTTAAAGCAGTATCAGATGCTTGTCATAAGGAAGGGTAGCGTTTTCTGTATATTATTCGTTGTGGGACCGACATGAGCCTTCATATCAGAAAAGTGATAAGCGGGTTTATATTCAATATATGAAAAACCAGCTACAGGAACTGATGACACAATATGGTACCGTTCATGAATTCTGGTTTGACGGTGCATGGGATCGTAAAACAGAAGACTGGCATTTACAGGAAGTATATGATTTTGTGAAAAGTATGCAACCGGACTGTCAGATTTCTACTAATTGGACGATAGGTAAGCGTCCGGTAGATATGCAGGAGGGGATTCTATTATTTATTTTCCGTCTGATTTCCGTTTATGGGATCCTTTTCTGCCTGTTAAGGATGACCCTAAAATATATAAACACAGCGGAAAGGAATATTATTTGCCTTTTGAAAGTACCCAGACTATTTCTGTGATAGGTAGTTGGTTTAATCATCCGGAAGATTCTACTATACGTGATGTGGAAGAACTGGAAGAAATATTCTATGTGTCTACCTCTAATGATAATTGTTTGTTGTTGAATATTCCACCTGCAACAAATGGTGAACAAAATCCGAAGGCAATAGAAAATGTAATGCAACTTGCCCGGTTGTTAGGGATAGAGGGTGGAAAAGAGTTTCCCAAAAAGTTGAACAGGCCACAATCTATTACGACAGATGCCAAGGCTATGGCAAGTAGTGTACATAAAAATGATACTTTACATCATGGAGCTGCCTATGCAGTTGATAGTGACGCGAGTACTTCGTGGACAGCGGGTGATTCTTTGGCATGGATTACCGTTGCATTGGATAGGGAAGCTACGTTTGATAAATTCTTTATAATAGAGGGTGAAAACAGTATCCGTAAGTTTGCAATAGAAGTGGAAAAAGAAGACGGATGGATTCCGGTTTATCAAAGTGATGTATTGCCGGAAACTCGTTTAAATAGCTTCATGGGGTATGGCACAATTGAGTTCTCTTTGCCTGAACCATTATCTACGGGGCGTTTCCGTATGAGTATCCAGCAATCCAATGGCCGGCCGAGTATTTACTCAATACGTTTGAAATAGCAGGTATCCTGAAATAATAAGCAGGGAATATTTGCTTTTATCATAGAAAACAGCCATATTTGATGTATCTAATTGAAAGAACGTTGAATATGGCTGTAACTGTATCTAATACTTATTCATTATCTATGATTTATGCGGGATTTAAGCGTGTAGGTACTTGGTGGAACTATAAAAATGTGATAAGTCCGTTTTACCGGTTATATTATATTGAAAAGGGGAATGGGAAAGTTTATATCAATAATATAAGTTATGAGCTTACTCCGGGTACACTGTTTCTGATACCTAAATTTACTTTCCACAGTTATGAATGCGATGATTTTATGGATCATTATTACATTTGTTTTTTTGATGACCTGACCGGAAATGCGGGCATTCCGAATCCTATGCAGATGAACCTGAAAGTAACGGCACATTCTATGGACTTTGATTTGGTGAAACGTTATTTGGAGTTGAACCCGTATAAACATCTTATGGTGTCCGATCCGCAACATTATGATAACGATCGAATGATTTATGAGTCACATGAGGAAAAGATTTCCTTTTGTACTTCCCGGTTAATGGAGAGTAATGGTATTTTGTTGCAGTTGTTTTCCCGGTTTGTAACCGAGGAGAGTGTAAGGAAAGTGACGGCAAACACTTTGTATGGGAAACTTGACTTGGCAGTACAGTATGTGAATAAGAATTTGGATAAACATATTTCAATAATCGAATTGGCCGACTTGATGTTCATTACTCCGGATCATTTTTCTAAAGTCTTTAAGAAAATAATAGGAATACCTCCTTGTGAATATATTCAGATGAAACGTATAGAACGTGCTCAGGCACTGTTGCTGACTACCAATATGAGTATCATGCAGATTGCTGAAAGCGTGGGAATTTGCAACCCTTCCCAATTTACCCGTTTGTTCACAAAAATAGCTCAGTGCTCGCCCAAGGAGTATAGGGCAAGGCAGCTGAGCGTATAAGGAAGTAAATTGTTTAAAGGTTTAATCGTGTACGTAATTCTTTTAATATATTGATATCCTCTGACCTTATTTGTCCGTTTCTGTTGGGAGGGCAATTTAATATCAGAATATTATCATTCTTGGTACATTGCTTGTAAAGTCTTTCCAATTCATCGATAGATTTGAATTTTGTATCTGTTGTGTTATAAAACCATCGTTCACTGATGCAGATGGTCGATTCCCAAGGCATATAGTAATTTTTTCCATCGTGGGTGAATACCTTTGGATCATTGTCGGCAGGCAAATAAGGATCTCCTAATCTGAAATCGCTGGGGAAATAGCGGATAGGAAATCCTGCTTTTTGTTTGTCGGGATGAACAAGATGGGCGTCTGGATTTTCGGGTGAACCAATGCTCCAGTTGATACCGATCTGGCAGTTTGGCTCTTTGGATTTTATTGTTTGGTAGATATCCATGACAGGCCAGCGGTAGTTTTGTTTCACCCATCCGCCGTCAAACCAGAACTCTACGATGTGCGTATGTCTTTGGGCTATGCTGATCAGCTCTTTTAATTGTTTGATCATATACTCATTGTATGCAGCATCTTGGTTTTGGTCTGCAACGTCTCCGTTTATCTTTCTGTCCCACAGTGAATAATAAAGTCCTAAACCTATATTATATTTCTTACAGGCTTTGGCTACAGCCTCTATCACATTGGTCTTATTGCCTGAGTTGGCAACATCATATTCTGTGTATTTGCTATCCCATAGGCAGAACCCGTCGTGATGTTTGGTTATCAAGATAATATATTTCATTCCGGCATCTTTGGCAGTTCTCACCCACTGTTCTGCATCTATCCGGGTTGGACAATAAGAAGAGACCGGTTTGGAACCATCCGTCCATTCTTCATCATGGAAAGTGTTGATACCGAAATGGATAAACATTCCATATTTCCGGGCAATTTGTTGTTGTTGTGCTTTGCTGGGAGTTGTAGAAGGGGTAGGCAATATCAGTTTTTGCCCATAAATGCTTTGTACCGCCAAAATGGCTAAAAAATAAATAAGTAATCGTTTTTTCATGTGTTTTTTTATTTAGATATGAATATAAAATAGTTCATGCTATTCAAAATAAATCGGAGTCATTGAAATAGCTGACATATCTGCCTGTTTTCCTCCTTCGGGCATACTGACAGTTATTGTATGTCGGCCCGGTTTGTCAAAACGTATCCAGCCTATAGGCCTTTTGCAGAAAATGGATGAGGCACTTTGTTGGTTTTGAGCCATTTGTCCTTCATCGGTTTCCACTTTCCATACAACTCGCCCGTTGCCCCTGACTTTGAGTTCCACTTGATATGTCCCGGGGGATTTTACATCAACCGTCCATATGATTTTGCCGCCACGGTTCAAGTTGCTGACACAATATTCATGTTTCCACTCTCCGAATTTTTCCATCCAGCTTGATTTGTATACATGGCAGTCTTTTGCTTCGGCAAATATTACTGATAGTTCGTTTGTTCCTATTTCCGGGTCAAGTGCTTGTGTATTGTCTACGGTTATCTCGTTGCCTTTCATGACTAGTTCTATAACACTGATTATAGGATCCGGTTTGCGAAAAGGGATTTGCAATACAGTCCAACTACCTTCTTGCACAATTTTGATACGTTGTATTTTATTTCCGTTACAAATTCCGGCAGAAGCTATTTCTGTTTGAAGTCCCGGTAAATAAAGTTTGCCTGAGGCGGGCCATTCGTATACGGCCAGGTAAAGTTTGTTCTCTTGCCGGACTACGTCTCCCCAAGGCAAGCTATGTTGCCAAGGAGAAGGACCGGCTCCATAAATCACTTGTGGGTAACGGGCAATCCACTTGCCGGATGTGCGAAGGGTGTTTGATACGAAGTCCGGGATGCTTCCCGTTCCGTCCGGGCCGATATTCAACATATAAGTACCACCGCGTGCGATTGTGGAGATAAGATATTTCAGGATTTGTTTCGGGGATTTCCAGTTTTGGTCATACCATGCATATCCCCAAGCATCGTTGGTTACATCTACGCTTTCCCAAAGTCCGTTAATGTTTTCTGGCGGTACTTCCATATCGCCCAATGTTTGGTAATCGCCCAGATTATATCCGATGCGCCCCGATACTAATGCGCGGGGTTGGTTTCGATGGACTACTTCTACCAGCTTTTCTGCATATTTCTGCGGAATATTTCCCGGTGTGTCGAACCAGATTAGCTCTATGTCACCGTAGTTACGTGTGATTTCTTCTACTTGGGGCAAACATTTTTCATGAAAATAGTCGTCGAACGTTTTTGGATTTCCTTCAGCATCCACTTTAGCCGCTCCTGATGCTCCGGGAGTAGTCCAGTCTTGGTTATGTGAATAGTAAAAGCCAAATCCTAATCCGAGTTGTTTACATGCTTCAGACAGTTCTTTCATAGGGTCTCGGGCAAATGGGGTACTGTCTACGATATTGAATTTGTCACATTGCGAGTGGTACATGGCAAATCCGTCATGGTGTTTGCTGGTAATGATGATATATTTCATTCCGGCATCTTTGGCTAATTGGGCGATTTTCATAGCATCAAAGTTCTGTGGGTTAAAAGAACGGGCCACGGCTTTGTATTCGTCCTTGTCTGCATTTCCCATATTTACATCCATCATCCATTCGCCTATGCCGTAATAGGTTTTTTCATTCCAAATATTTCCTAATTGTGAGTATAACCCCCAATGGATGAACATGGCATAATTTCCCCATTCGAAAAGGTGCCCCCGTTCTCCCATATTGTTTATTTCCTTGGCTTGTTGTCCATTGCCCCACATTTCATTCATTTTTTGTTGGGCTGCTACCGGTGTGGTAAGGAGGGTTAAGGCCATACTTCCATATACTATGTTTCTGAATAAATTCTCCATAAATTTTGGGTATTATTATGAGGTTGTCTTAATGGGACAAAGATACAAATACAATGCGGCTTGGAATTGACAAAAAACGTTTCTCTTTTGACAAAATAAGGGGAACGTAGAGATTTAGTGAGGATGGTTCCGTTTGTTTTCAAGAACTTCCATTTTTTGTTTTATAATAATAAGTTGCATCCATTTATATTCTCATACTCTCACTTCTTTTTCTTACATGCTTTGCTTATCGCATTCATTCCATCGTAATAATTGTTTCTCGGTTTATACTTGATTTCACTGACAATCACTTAAGTTCCGGTTGACTGTGAGATAGATACTCCGTCAGTGTACAATGTTCCTGCCTCTTCTTCTTGTATTTGCAAAAGTAACATATCTGTTAACCACGGCCGTGGTTAACTTTAACCACTCCCGTGACTAACTCTAACCACCCGGGTGGGCAGACTTAACCACGGCCGTGGTTAAGCAATCGCAATCAGCTTTTCTTAAAGTCATGTATTTACTTGATAAGCACAAGCATTACTTATCTTTTTATTGACTGACCCGATAGGATTATTTCCTAATCCATTTTGTCGATGAGCAGATTTTGTGAAGGGATTGATAAGAAACGAAAAACCGCTTCTGAATTTCAGAAACGGTTTTTATTGGTGAGCCTCTTGTCGGATTCGAACCAACGACCCCGAGATTACAAATCACGTGCTCTGGCCAACTGAGCTAAAGAGGCAATGCTTTTGTTTTGCGGGTGCAAAGGTAGTGGTTTCTTCTTAATTTCGCAAATTTTTGAAACAAAAAGTGACTGAAATTACCAAATGGTAATTTTTACCCTAAAATAACATCCTATCTTTGCAACCGGAAAAATAAATTGATATAGGTATGAAAGATAGTATTGATTTTGGTAGCATGGAGATTCCGAAGTTGTTTCGGAAATTGCTGATACCTACTGTATTGGGGATGGTATTTTCGGCTGTGTTTGTCATAACAGACGGAATATTCGTAGGTAAGGGGATTGGAAGTGATGCATTGGCAGCGGTAAATATTACGGCTCCACTGTTTTTGATAAGTACAGGCATCGGGCTGATGTTTGGAGTGGGGGCGTCTGTGGTTGCTTCCATTCATTTGTCACAGGGTAAGCAGAAATCAGCACGTATTAATGTAACGCAGGCAGTGGTGGTTTCTTCTTTGTTCTTGGCGTTGCTATGGGGGGTGGTGTGTATGTTTGCACCTCAAGTGGCACGATTGCTGGGAAGTTCGGAACGCTTGTTGCCTTTGGCGGTAGAATATATGCATTGGTTTCTTCCCTTTTTGGTGTTCAGCGCACTGCTCAGTTCGGGTATGTTTTTTGTGCGATTGGATGGGTCTCCTAATTATGCCATGTGGTGCAATGCTATTCCGGCAGTGATTAATATTGTGCTCGATTATGTGTTCATCTTTATTTTCGGTTGGGAAATGATGGGTGCGGCACTTGCCACCAGTTTAGGTTATGTGGTTGGGGCTGCTATGATAATCATATATTTGAGCCGTAAGAAAAATGTTATCCATTTCTGCCGCGTGAAGCTCAGCAGAAAGAGTATGCAGCTCACTTGGCGTAATGTGAAATATATGTGCCGGTTGGGAGCATCCACGTTTTTGTGTGAGGGAGCAATTGCCTGTATGATGTTTGCCGGTAACTATGTGTTTATTTCGTATCTGGGAGAAGACGGGGTGGCAGCTTTCAGCATTGCCTGCTATTTTTTCCCTATTATATTTATGGTGTATAATGCTATTGGACAGTCGGCACAACCCATCTTGAGCTATAATTTCGGAGCCGGTGATGAAGCACGTGTGCGTTCGGCTTTTCGTCTGGCATTGGCGACAGCTGTGATTTGCGGACTTGTATTCTTTGCTCTTACAGCGATATTCAATCATCAGATAGTGGCAATGTTTATTGATCGTTCTTATCCGGCATACGATATTGCAGTGTCAGGATTGCCTTTGTTTGCTTCGGGATTTGTTTTCTTTGCCGTGAATATCGTGTCCATCGGCTATTTTCAAAGTGTGGAGCGTGCGCGCCCGGCAATGGTGGTTACGGTGTTGCGCGGATTCGTATTCATGGTTATCTGCCTTCTCGGGCTGCCCTTACTGTTTAAAGTGCCGGGTATTTGGCTGGCAGTTCCGTTGGCTGAGGTACTTACTTTTTTAGTGATAACCATAATTTATTGGCGTAAACATCAGTCGGTTCGGGGATGATTTGTTACCTTTGCGGTATTAAATCAACAGAGAAGTATGGATGCGTTTGTTCGGAAGTTTTGTGAAAAATACAGTTTGCCCATAACCGTGAGCTTACAGTTATTGGAGAAAATGGAAAAGTTTAGTTTTCGCAAAGGAGATTTTCTGGTGCAGGAGGGGGAACGGAATTCGAATTTCTATATTATAAGCAAGGGAATCTGGCGGGGGCATTACCTGAATGATGGGGCAGATGTCTCCGTTTGGTTTGCTTCCGAGGGAGAGGCGGTTTTTTCGTCTTGGGGCTACATAGAAAATACTCCTTCATTGGTTTCCATAGAGGCCATGTGTGACAGTGAACTTTATGGTATTTCTAAGGCAAAACTGGAGTCTTTTTATGCTTCATCTGCTGAATTGGCCAACTTCGGAAGAAGGCTTTTCGAACAGCAACTTCTCGGTTTGGAGAATTGGCTTATCAGCGGAGGGAGTCCTCGTGCCAAAGAGCGTTATCTTGCTTTGTTGGAAGAGAATCCCGAACTTTTGCAATATGTTCCGTTGAAGCATATTGCTTCTTATCTGTGGATTACTCCGCAGTCATTGAGCCGCATCCGTGCAGGACTGGGAAAGCAGAAAAAGATAAACGGCTAATTCGATAGTATGGAACTACACAAGTTTGAGCGTCAGCTTCGCCTGATGATGTTGCTGACACAAAACCGTAAATACACCTTGGAAGAACTTGGAAAACGGTTGGATATGAGTTCGCGAAACGTCTATCGATATATTGAGGCGTTCAAAATGGCAGGGTTTATTGTCCGCAAGACAAACGGCTGTTATTCACTCGATAAATCTTCTCCTTATTTTAAGGATATTTCCACTTTGGTGCATTTCACCGAGGAAGAGGCTTATATTTTAAAACGTGCCATCGAAAGTGTAGATGGGAATACCTCACTCAAACAAAATTTGAAAGAGAAACTATATAAAGTATATGATTATGAGATTCTTTCCGAGATAGTTGTCCGTAGCGGCATTGCTGACAATGTGCATAATCTTTATGAGGCAGTGAAAGATAAGAGACAAGTGGCGTTTCATGAGTATAAGTCATCGAACAGCCATGCTGTGACGGACAGGGTGGTGGAGCCGTTTGCTTTTACTGCCAATAATAATGAAATATGGTGCTACGAGCCGGCAAGCGGTAAGAATAAACTTTTTAAAGTGTCCCGGATAACTTCGGTGGAGGTGTTGGAGACCGGTTGGCAATTTGAGGAGTCTCATGAAGAAGGGTATACTGATGTTTTTCATATCAGCAGTGACCGACGTTTGCCTGTCACTCTCCGTTTGGGCATGACTGCTGCCAATCTGTTGATAGAGGAATTTCCATTGGCCGAGAAGTATATGGAGAGAGAAGATGATGCTCATTGGCTTTTTCATACAGAAGTATGTAAGTATGAGGGAATCGGGCGTTTTGTTCTTGGTCTGTTTGAGGACATTGAAATAATTAACTCTCCTGATTTTGTTCTTTATTTAAAAGAAAAAGTGCAGAATATCAGTGAAAAAATTCAGGATTGACGTATTCTGTCAAAACAGGACTGTTTCTTTGTGCCATCATAAAATAAGGAACAGTCATGAAAAAAGAACTTTCAATTCGTTTATCCCTGTTGGGACGCGTCAAACTCTTCGTAGCGGGCTGGGCAGATGCTTATGCCAATTTGTTCTCACTCTATTTAGGTGAGAAAGTTAGTACAGGTCATGTGATGCGTATCACACATGCCGTGGTTGCGTTTATGGTGCTGGTCTTTTCTTATTGCAGCAATCCTTTATTATCTATGCTTTTTCTGATATGGTTTGTGCTTACATTATTGGACTGTAAAAAGTCGGGTGTTCATTAAAATTCTCAGGCGGGAATGTACCGCTTCATTTGTTTTTTTCGTATGTTTGCGGGAAACATAAAAACGCAAAGCCATGTTAGATGAAATTCTTGAATTCAATAAACAGTTTGTAGCAAACAAAGGGTATGAAAAGTATATCACCAATAAATATCCTGATAAGAAAATCGCTATTCTTTCATGCATGGATACCCGACTGACCGAGTTGTTGCCGGCCGCCTTGGGCATCAAGAATGGCGATGTGAAAATGATTAAAAATGCAGGAGGTGTTATTTCGCATCCTTTCGGGAGTGTGATTCGCAGTTTGATGGTAGCTATATATGAGTTGGGCGTAAAAGAAGTGATGGTCATAGCCCATTCCGATTGCGGTGCCTGCCACATGAATAGTGGTGAAATGATAGAGCACATGAAGGCACGCGGCATCAAGCAGGAAACAATCGATATGATTCACTATTGCGGTGTGGACTTTGCGTCATGGCTGGACGGATTTGAAGATACTGAGAAATCTGTGCGCGGCACTGTGCATGCCATTGTCAATCATCCGTTGATACCTTCTGATATCAAGGTCTATGGATTCATCATTGATTCGGTGACAGGGAAGCTGACTAAAGTGAATGTGGAGTGATGTGACCGTTTTTTTGCTTCTTGCAGATGGAAAGCATTAAGCTACTGTCTTATTCAAATTCATGGATAATGTTCATGTCGGCATAGGGGAGTCAGTGCTTTTATAAACTCGATGTTACGTTGCCGGTCGGGAATAGCGCTGAGTTCTTAAACTTTCTTTTCAAATAGGGACATAAAAAATAACTTATGATTGGAGTTGTCTGTGTGTAGGTTTCTCCAATCATAAGTTATTGTTGTTTTAAGAATTCACTGTTTCTTATTTGGCAAATGCGTGACGATAACCTTTCACCTTATTCCAGCTGCCGCGGGTAAAGTCGGGTACAGCTACCGGAGCATTACCGTTTTCGATAGAAAGGCGGGTAAGGTCTGCCATGCAGCACCATTCGGCCAAGTCGTATACATCCATATCCAAAGGCAAACCGTTGCGCAGACAGTAAACCAGACGGTAATCCATGATGTAGTCCATACCACCGTGACCGCCTACCTTCTTGGCTGTTTCTTCCAATTCCCGGTGAATCGGGTGTTTGTATTTCTCCATCAAGGCTTCTTTTACGTTTTCGGGAACAGCAGCGTGCATATTCAGGTTCTCGTGGTTGGGTACTTCTTTAGCGTCAACCAGGTCGGGGCGCAGGCAATATTCTTCGATAGGATATTTGTTGGCAAAACCATCAGTACCTGTCAGCTGATACATACGGCTGTAAGGACGAGGATTCATTACATCGTGCTGAATATGGATAGTTTTACCGTTTTCAGTGCGGATGAAAGTCATGGTGTGGTCACCGTTCTGGAATTCGATAGAATCGTTTGCCAAACCATATCTCTTACCCAGTTCAGGACCGGTTACAGCTTTAGTATCCATAGCTACCAAAGTCTTCATGCGGTCGCCACGGTGAATGTCCAGCAACTGGCAGGCAGGGCCAAGACCGTGAGTGGCATAAACGTCTCCACGGTTTTCGTTATTGTAATCCAAACGCCAGTTATTCCAATAGTAGGGCCAGAATTCTTCGAGGTTGTGGATATAAGCACCTTCTACGTGCAGCACTTCGCCGAACAATCCCTGTTGAGCCATGTTCAGTGTAGTCAGTTCGAAGAAGTCATATACACAGTTTTCCAACTGCATACAGTGCTTGCGAGTCTTTTCCGAAGTATTGATTAACGCCCAGATTTCGTCCAGTGTCATGGCAGACGGAACTTCGATGGCAACATGTTTTCCGTGTTCCATGGCATAAACACCCATTTCGGCATGATGCTTCCAGTCGGTGGCAATATAAACAAGGTCGATATCATTACGTTCGCACAATTGCTTCCATGCATCTTCCGAACCGGAATACAGTACCGGTGCTTCCATTCCTGCATTGGTGACGATTTTTTGTGCTCTTTCTGCATTTTCGGGAAGTAAATCGCAGAGTGCGACAATCTTTGTTCCGGGGATATGTGTCCAGCGTTCCACAGCTCCGGGGCCTCTCATTCCGAGTCCGATAAATCCAACACGAACAGTGTCGAGTTTAGGAGTGGTCAGTTGGATTACATTCTGTTGTCCTGCGGGACGTTCGGGAACTGCTACTTCAATAGGAGAAAACACATCATTCTGTGCTGTTCCTTTTTGGGGTGAAGTGCATCCGGTCAAGCATATCAACGCTAACCCGGCTACCAAGGTAGATAGTTTTTTAATCATGGTTTTTTCTGATAAAGTTTTATTGGATTAATAGTTGTTTGATGCAAAATTACATAAAATCTTCGGAACGGACGAATAAAAAAGAAGTAAATGCTGCCGAATGGCTTATAAATGAAAGGTTTGTGCTTCTGTGTTTATAAAAAAGGAGTGTGTCAAAACTAAACTGGGGCTATCCCATCGTCAGCTGTAGGGGAAGGGTTTGCCTGCCCGAAGACGCAAAGCAAACTGTTTTTGGGCGAGCGAACCTCGCCCCTACGAACTAAACGACAGCATTATCCACGTTTTGACACAACTCCATAAAAAACTAATATGTTATTGAAAAGAGAGCTCTAATTCAGAATAACTCCGCTGTTATCAGTTGGGTTTTGAGTCAGAGTGCCCGGATAAGCATTTATTGCATTCTGAGGAATGTAATAAATGACACGGTAGTCTGATGCGGGAATGTCTTCAAATTGTTGGTGAGGTCCCGGATAGCGACGTGTCAAAGGCTTGCCGTTGCGGAACACATCATAGCTGCGTTCTGCTTGATAGGCTAATTCCAGTTGGCGCTCTTTATCAATTCTTTCGCTGGCGTTTGTTGCATCCAATGAAGCGTATCCACCACCGATGATAGAACGTTCGCGAATAGTATTTAGGTCGGCTAAAGCAGCAGAATAGTTGCCCAATTTGGCATAGGCTTCTGCACGATTCAGATAAATTTCACTCAAACGACTGATAATCGGTGAATGTAAATGTGAATCTTCTCCTTCGCGAGAACATTTAGTGATGTAGAATTGTGGATATACACGGTTGAGAGAAATGTAATAGTCTAACACACCCGTATAAGTCTTGCCATCCTGGTAAGTGATAGAATAAATTTCTTGTTCGGCATCTACAGGAGTCAATGTATATTCCGGACCGTCCGGTACATCTTTTCCATCTACTTCTTTGGTCTTTTGGCAGATCACTGTTGCTCCTTTTTTGATTACAGTCAACTGTTCATAATTTAGTACCGTTTCAGAGTCTTGTTTGATAAAACGGAATACTTCTTTATGATCATCAGTGTATGTCGGCTCGATAAATGCAGCACGTGCGTCTACGATTTTGTAATGATCCGGACGCCAGTCATTACGTCCTGTCTCATTCAGTAAATCAATATATTTGGCACTGGCATACATTTCTCCCCAACCCATACCGCCGATATTGGCATACATACCGCCAATACCGTAGTAGTGGTCATAGCCGGAGAATTCGGAAGCAACACGTTTTACGACAAAGATGGATTCGTCATTATTTTCGGGAGTAAGAGTGTTGTATTTCATAAATTCCTCGCGAGGTAATAATGAGTAGTTGCCCGAATTGATAACTTTGTCCGCGTAGTCAACTGCCAGTTGGGCATATTCCCGGTTGGGGTTTTCATACGTTCCACTCATATACAGATATACGCGTGACAGCATTGCCTGAGCAGCTTCTTTTGAGGCATAAGCAGCGCCTTTGTTGATAGTCATCATCTCTTCTGCCTTTTTCAAGTCACTGATAGCTTGCTCATACGTTTCTTTTACTGTAGAACGGTCAGGCAACAGCAGGTCTCCCATAATATCATCGGGAGTACCATTGACAATAGGTACGCCTAAATTCTTGTCGGGGGCCTGATAGTAAGGACGTCCATAAGCACGACATAAGTAGAAATACATCATACCGCGCACATAATAGCATTCGCCCAACTGGTTGTCTATTTCGGCACTCTGTCCTTCTTCTATCATTTTGATGATGTTCGAGGCTTGGGCAACGGCTTTGTAACCATAATCCCAAAAGTTCTGTAAGCGGTAGTTTACCGGAGTACGGGAGAAAGAAATGAATTCATAGAAGGCATCTGTTGATGAACCACGAATCATCATATTGTCACCGGCATATTCACCACAACGGTGCATGGGGTCTGACCATGTCTTTAACTGGGCATACATACCGTTCATTAGAGATTCCAACGATGCGGAAGGGTCGTTGGTGATTTGTTCTGCAGCCATAGAATTGTATGGTAAACGATCTATGTCGCAAGCGGTCAATGATGCCGCTGCCAATAATAAGGTCAATATCTTTTTCATTGTTGTTTCTACTGATTAAAAGGTAAGATTTAAACCGAACATATATTTACGTACAGACGGATAAACGGCAGGGCCGGCAGTACCCATTACCGAACCGTCACTGGCCGGAATTTCAGGGTCTACGCCTGAATAATCTGTGATTGTAAACAGGTTTTCTGCGTTCATGAATACGCGTAAATTTTGAATACCCCATTGTGGTAGCTTAAAGTTGTACCCCAGGGTCAGAGAACGTAATTTCAGGTAGTCGCTGTCTTCCAGATAGCGGGAAGATGCAGAGTTTCCTTTATCTTGATTATTATATTTGGCAACGGGATGAGTGGCAATATCTCCCGGTTTTTCCCAACGATTCCAGCCGTCTTTCAGTTTCATTTGATTGCGGTCGGTATAAGTTCCGTCGGAGTCATATTCTTGACGTGAATAGTTATAAATCTTTCCGCCGATAGAGTAACCGAATACGGCATTCAAGTCAAAACCTTTCCATGTTAAAGTTGTAGAGAAACCTCCGAACAAATCGGGAGCTGCTGAACCGCATTTATAGTATCCTGCTTCTGCATAGTTAGAGGTTGTTTCTCTTCCTGTGACATTGCCTTCGCTATCTTTGGTATCTTTGTACCACATTGGAGCACCGTTTTCAGGATTTACACCTGCCCATTCCTTTAAATAATAAGTATCTACCGGATAACCGATTTCGAGGATGCGTTGCGCTGTACCGGCAATGCTACTTCCATCACTGATGATAACGGGTTTTACCACATAGCTTCCGTCTGTATCTTTTTGTTTATAGAGATCTTTTAATTTATTACTATTGTGACCTATATTTAATTCTACGTTCCAGAACCAGTCTTTTGTACTGATGATATCACCGCCTAATGAGATTTCATATCCGGTGTTCTTCATTTTGCCGATATTCCTGTAAACACTGGTCACTCCGGTAAGCCCTGTAACAGGCACATTATAAAGAATGTTGTCTGTGTCTTTTGAATAGAAATCAAAAGTAAAGCGCAGACGGTTATTAAACAATGCAGCGTCAAGACCGATGCTTGTGGTGTAAGTTTTTTCCCATGTCAAGTCTTTGTTGCCGATAACACTGATTAGTGCACCTGAGTTTTCATTATAACTGGAAGATACCGAATACAGGTCGTATTGTGGGTAAAGTGAAGAAGGACGGTTACCTACTGTACCATAACCTCCACGTAATTTAAGGTTATCGATCCAATCTACATCAAACCAATCCTCGCGACTGATAATCCATCCCACACTACCTGACAGAAGATTGCCGTATTTAGCATTCGTACCTAAGTTGGATGCACCGTCCCGGCGGATAGAGGCTTCGGCGATATACTTACCATCATATACATATTTCCATTGAGTGAAATAAGACTGAGTAGCCCATTCGCTGATACCGCCTTTAGTACGTTCGGGCTTGGATACTACATCCAGAACTTCAAATCCGGGTACAAATCCGGTACCATAGACATCTAGATTCTTATAATAATAATCATTAAATTCGTAAGCTATCAATCCGCTGATAGAGTGCTTGCCGAAGTCTTTGTTTATTAATAATTTCTGGTTGGTATAACGGCGGGTTACTTCTGCTCTCCACTCTGTGAGACGCCCGTTTACATTTTCGCCACTGCTTGAGCGCGGATCACTATAGCCGTGAGAAGTAGAGTTGATGTATTTATAGTTGTTGACAGATGAGAATGTCAGCCAGTCTGTTATTTTAATGTCAAAATCTAAACTTCCCATAAATTCGTAATATTTGGACTCTGAATAGTTCCATTGTAAATCGTATAGGTAGTTGGTTTGCTGAGTGTTTACCCAACCACTGTAGCGGTGAGGAACCAAGTTGCCGTCTTTGTCATAGGGACTATCCCATGGGAGCATGGAATACATAGCTGTGACAGAGTATTGGCGGTCATCAATATTTCGAAGTGAACCGCTGAGTGCGGGTTTGATTGTCAACCAGTCAAATGGCTTGTATGTAGTCTTCAAGCGGAAGTTATACCGACTGTAATCATATCCTTTTACGGCACCTTCTTCATCATAATATCCTACAGATAGATAAGATTGCATTTTTTCGTTACCGCCGCGTAAAGATACATTATACTCCTGTGTGAGTCCGTTTTGGGTAGCTAAATCCCACCAACTGAAATTACTGTCACGCAGGTCCTTGTTCCATCGTGGAAAAGAAATTTCATTGGCATTTTGGAAGGAAGCATAATAGTCATAAAGTTCTGCACCATTCATTACTTCCAAATTTCCATTATTCAGTGAGCTGACCCCTAATTTTACAGAAGCTTCGATAGTCATTTTTTCGGCTCGTCCGCTTTTGGTTGTAACTACAATGACACCATTTGCACCTTGAGAACCGTAAATGGCAGTGGAGGCGGCATCTTTTAAAATAGTCATACTTTCAATATCTGCTGGATTTAATTGTCCGGCGTCCGAGCCTACTATAACACCGTCAATAACCCATAGTGGAGAAGTCGTACCGTTAAGTGTGGCTTGTCCACGGATAACTACTGCACCACTGGAACCGGGTTGGCCTGATCCCGGAGCCACATATACTCCCGGAACTTTACCATTCAACAAATTTTCTACCGATGGTGTGGTTATGTCCTTCAACTTCTCGCTTTTGATGTTATTCATAGAACCGGTTAAACTTTCTTTGCGCTGAGTTGTGTAACCTACTACTATGACTTCATCCAGCGCTTCAGAGTCTTCGTCCAATTTGATTGTTTGCAAGCCACCGGTTGCTTTCACTTCTATTGATTTGTAACCAATAAAAGAGATGCTGAGAGTAGAACCAATCGGTGCTGTCAATTCATATTCGCCATCAAAATTGGTGATACTACCGTTTGTCGTTCCTTTTACAACGACATTGGCACCGATAACCGGTTCTCCGGTTCTGGCATCCAAAACTTTTCCTTTGATTTTGGCTGTCTGTTGTGCTACGGTTGGGAGTGAAACATCAGCCATACCGGTAGGAATGGCAGAGGAAGGAATTGAAGTCATTCCAAGTACACCGGCTAATAATGTGTACTTACCTCTTTGGGTTAAAGTCTTAATTTTCATAAGTGTTTCATAGAGTTAATAATACTATAATAGATTTGAAAGGCTAATGAATTAAGGAGTATTTGCTAAGTATTTTAAGAACTTATCCTATTTTCTTCATTCACTAACAGCGGCAAAGATAATAATATTATTGATTTATTCACTATTATTAAGCTCAAAAAGATAAAATTATCTCATTCCCGTTTCACTGTCTTAATTATCCTATGCCATTTCTATAATTTTTCACACTTTATCTTTATGTAATAAAGCATCATGACGGTATATAAAAGGTAGAAAACAAGAAGCTAAAAGAAGCTCTTTTTCACAATGAATACCACCTATAGCTACTTCTGACAAATAGGATAAGTTCTTAAAATACTTATCGCATTTTCTAATTATTTGTAGTAAATAAGATATCTGATAAATATCCATTGGATTATTCTCCTTTATACTATTGAGTTTTAAATAAAGTTCTCTAATCAAGTATGACAGTTACTTGATTTCGTATCCCCAAGCACGTAGGGCACCATTTCCCATACCAATAAGACCTGTCTTAATGATTTCTTTTAACTTTTTCATAATGTTATCCTTTCTTTGTTGATTAAAATGATGGCATTTATGTTATTTAATGCCTACGCCCCAAGCTCTTACTTCGTTTTCACCCATCATAGCCAGGACTTTCATTACAATACTTTTTACCTTTTTCATAATCTCGTTATCCTTTCTTTCTATGTTTTATAACACAAAATTACGTGCTTTTGTTTTCTGTTGTATACTTATGAGGTCAAAATATACACTAAAGGGGCAAATTCTTGATACAGGTCAAGAATTTGCCCCTTTTTATGAAAAAGAAGTTTCAGAAGCCCAATTTACGGAACTCGTTTTCGAAGTTGGGTGTAAAAATATCTTTTCCCATATTGGCTCTAATTTCGTCTAATGTCCAAAAGCGTCCTCCGGCCAGTTCCTCACTGGGGGTAATGGGACCATCATAAACGGTTTTGTGTGAGAATACCAGTTCTTTTTCGCGAGTGGATTCAAAAACATAATTAGTCAGCAGTTCGGGGGTGAAGTCGGTAATTCCGAGTTCTTCTTTCACTTCACGGTGGAGTGCCATGTCTACGCTTTCGCCCAAATCGACATGACCGCCTACTGAAGTATCCCATTTGCCGGGTTGGATATCTTTCCATTCCGGTCGTTTTTGCAGGTAAAGTTCACCTTTGCTGTTGAATACGTGGAGGTGCACTACCGGATGAAGTTTTTTACTGCCGTCATGACATTCGCCTCGTGTGGCAGCTCCCACAATATTTCCTTGCTCATCCACAATGGGAAACATTTCTTCTTTATTGTCGCTATTCATACTTTGTTCTTTTTTGCCTGCAAAGATAGTGAAATAATAACTTAATAATCCACCTGGTGACGTTTCAAAAAAGCCACAGTCTTATGTATTTCTTTGTACATCACAATGTCTTCGCGGATGAAAGGTACTTCCTTGCGATAAACCGAGAGGAATTTTTCAATGTATGGAGAGCTTCTGAGCGGACGCCGGAAGTCGATACCTTGAGCTGCATTCATCAGTTCGATGGCAAGTATATGTTCCAGATTGTCCATTATCTTAAACAGTTTGGTGGCAGCATTGGCCCCCATGCTCACATGGTCTTCTTGTCCGTTGCTGGATACAATGGAATCACTGCTGGCGGAGTAGCAATACATTTTATTTTGGCTTACCATAGAGGCTGCTGCATATTGGGGAATCATAAAGCCTGAATTCAGTCCGGGATTGGCAACAAGGAATTCGGGCAGTCCGCGAAGTCCCATAATAAGCTGGGCCACACGACGCTCGGATATATTCCCCAGTTCGGCCAAAGCGATGGCGAGATAATCATAGACGAGTGCCAGAGGTTGTCCATGGAAGTTTCCGCCCGATATAATCAGGTCTTCATCGGGGAAGATGGTGGGATTGTCGGTGACAGAGTTGATCTCGGTCAGCAAAACGGACGCGGCATGGCGAATGGCATCTTTGGTAGCGCCGTGTACTTGGGGAATACAACGGAATGAGTAGGGGTCTTGCACATGTGTTTTGGGCTGAGTTATGATTTCACTTCCTTCCAGTATACGGCAGAATGCGGCTCCTGTCTCTATCTGGCCTTGGTGCGGTCGCATCTGCTGGATACAATTCATGAACGGATCAAGACGTCCGTCGAAAGCTTCAAGAGAAATAGCGGCAATGAGGTCGGCTTTCTTGCTCAGTCGGAACGCTTTCAAGATGGCATAAACACCGTTGGCGCTCATGAATTGTGTACCGTTCAGCAAAGCCAGTCCTTCTTTACTTTTCAGTTTTACAGGCTCCCAGCCAAATTCATCGAGTACACTGATGGCTTCGCATCGCTTACCTTTATAATATACATCTCCCACACCGATAAGCGGCAGGAAAAGGTTGGCAAGCGGAGCAAGATCGCCGGATGCACCTAACGAGCCACGGTCATATACAATGGGCATTACATCATTGTTGAAGAAGTCGATGATGCGTTGTACGGTAATGACTTGCACACCGCTATGTCCCAACGAAAGGGCATGTGCCTTGAGCAGAAACATCAGTTTTACTATGACATGCGGCATCTCTTCGCCCACACTGCAAGCATGGCTTTTCACCAGATTTTCTTGTAAGGTACTCAGTTCGTCAGACGAGATATTGCGGTTGCACAGCGAGCCGAATCCGGTGGTAATACCATAAAGCGGTGTGTCGGAATTGGCTATCTTTTTATCCAGATAGTCCCTGCACTTCTGAATGCGCTCCCGTGCTTCGGACGCCAGTTCCAGTTTCAGGTTCTCATTGATGATACGTTCGATAATATCGAATGTGAGTTCGCCGGAACCTATTTGATATACGTTCTTCATAATCTTCTTTTTTAGAAAACGGTTTTCACATAGTCCAGTATCTTTTGTTCTTCGGCAATCGTTGTCTTTTCTATCATATCCGCTTCTTCAGTCATTTCTTTTACAAATTTCTCGTCTTTGATAGAAGTGAGATTGATGCGGACATTCAGCAATGCGCCCAGTATAGCGGTTCGTGCACACATCATAGCCACACAAGCATCGGTCACGGCATTGCTGTTTCCTTTTCGTGCCACTACGTCAATCATCGGCAGGATGGAATGGACGATACGTGCCACTTCCATCGGTACTTCGGCTGCATATTTGGTTTCTTTTTGAATCGCTTCGCTGCGGATGTTTTTCTCTTCTTCTGTTTCTTTGGGAAGTTTGAATGCGGCAAATACGCGGTTATACGCATCCGAGTCACGGTCTACATCAATAATGAGTTGACGTGCCAGTTCCTCAAAACGGGCGGAAAGGTCTTCCATAACTTCGTTTACTTCGGCGTATTTCTTCCGTCCGATGGTCAGGTTGGCAACCATTGCGGCGAGGGAGGTTGCCAAAGCACCATTGAAGGCGGATACGCTTCCGCCACCGGGAACAGGATCGTTGCTGATGACTTTATGAATAAATTCTTTAATAGTGAGTTCTGTTAACATGGTATTATGTTTTTTAGTTAGATGAATATTTTAGAATAGAATACGTCCTCCTTTGATGGTGTGTTGCACGGAGTTCATGCCGGTATAGTAAACGAGTACAGCCGGGGTATCGGTGTCCAGCAGGACAAAATCTCCCTGTTTGCCTACTTCGATACTTCCTGTCCGGTGGGCATAACCCAGTGCGGCAGCTCCGTTTAATGTCATGGCTGTGATAGCTTCTTCCAATGTGAGATGCATATATAGGCAAGCCAGTGCAAATGTCAGTGGGATGGAGCCGGAACAACAACTGCCCGGATTGAGGTCGGTGGCGAGGGCTACGGCACAACCGCTGTCTATCATGTCACGTCCTCGTGCATAAGGTTCACGAAGCGTAAAGGCGGTCAGAGGCAGGAGTGTGGCGACAACCTTATTTTCTGCCATTGCACGGATGCCGGTATCCGAAGCGTGCAGCAAATGATCGGCGCTGAGCGCTTTTATTTCACCGGCAAGTTCGGCACCGCCGAAGCTTACTATCTCATCGGCATGTATCTTGGCACCGAGTCCCAGTTCCTGTGCGGCTTGCAGGAGTCGCCGGGATTGTGCTACGGTAAAGACACCTTGCTCGCAAAAAATGTCGCAATTCTCGGCAAGTTGCTTTTCACGGACCAGAGGAAGCATTTCATGGATGAGAAAATCAATGTATTGGTCGGCTCTGCCCTGATATTCGGGAGGCAATGCATGTGCACCGAGAAAGGTGGCAGCTATATCTACTTTGCGTTGCGGAGAGAGATTGATGGAACGCATCACTTCCAGTTGCTTAAGCTCCGTATCGCGGTCAAGTCCGTAACCGCTTTTCCCTTCCACTGTAGTGACCCCCATGCGGCTCATGACATCGATGAACCATTCGGCTTTGCATTTCAATTCCTCCGGTGTCGCTTCACGAGTGGCATGTACCGTGTTGACGATACCTCCTCCGCGTTGCATGATGCTCATATAGCTTTCGCCATTCATGCGCCAAATAAATTCTTCGGGGCGATAGCCTCCGAATACCAGGTGGGTATGTGAGTCGATGAATCCGGGAAGCAACACTCGTCCTTCGGCATCCAGAATCTCGTAGCCTTCTTCTGGTTCTTCACATGTAGGACGGGATGGACCTGCATAGGTAATCACTCCGTCGGTTACTTTTACGGTTCCTCCGGTGAGATCCAGCAGTTGGTTCATCTCTTTACCTTTTAGGGCAGAGGTGCCAAGCGGGGTGATGATGCGGGCATTCTTGATGATAAGGTTGTTGTTCATGACGATAGATTTCTTGTTATTCCATAATCTGCGCTTCCAGTACTTGCTGCATGGAGAAGTTTTCCAGTCCCAAATAATAAGAGGCTGTGTCAATCAGAGCTTCCATGGGAACCAGGCCCACAATTTCGCTGCCGATGATGCTTACTCCGTAGCGGCGGGCTTCGAAACGCACCATTTCAAAAGTCCGATAGAGGGCAGTCTTGCTGTAGTCTGTCAGGTTCATGGACACCTGGGTGATACCTCGGTCCTTCAGTTCCACACCCATGGCTTTGCAAAAGCGCAGCCCGCCTCCGATAAAACGGATTTTCTTGGCAATATCATGTGCAATCTCCAGACTGGGGGTGTTCAGATTGATATTATAAGCCACTAACGGCATGCGAGCTCCGATGGCAACGGTTCCGGCAGTGGGATGCCGTTCTTCGGGACCGAAATCGGGATGCCATTCGGGTTGGTGAATCTTTTCCTTCATGCCTTCGAATTCTCCTTTACGGATGGCGGCAAGATTTTCGCGATGAGGAGCGCTTGCTGATTTCTCATAGAGGAAGACCGGAAGGTCATATTGAGAGGCTACCCGTTGCGCTACTTCTTTAGAGATGGCGATGGCTTCTTCCATGGTACATCCTTTGATAGGAATGAACGGTACTACATCTACCGCTCCCATTCTCGGGTGCTGTCCTTGATGATGGTTGAGGTCAATCAGCTTTACTGCTATGCCGATGGCTTCTATCACCGCTTCTTTTAAAGCATCAGGTTCTCCCACTACGGTGACCACAAGACGATTATGGTCTTCATCATTGCTATAGTCGAGCAGTTTTACCCCGGCGCGTGCACGGAAGGGAGATACTATCTGATCTATTTTCTGCAAGTTGCGTCCTTCGCTAAAGTTGGGAACGCATTCCATGATTTTTGTCCAGCTCATAATTCGTAATGTTATTGATGTTTTATACCTTTTTCTTTTAATACTCTGTCGATTAATGCATCTTCTGCCAGATGCGGCATGGTGATATGATAGCCCTGTTCCCGATGAGTATGGTTAAATTCTTCGGATGTTTCCATGGCATGCGGATTACGTGCCCATGAGCGTCGTGCCACACCGCCCATGACATCCCATAGCATGGACGAGCGTAAAATAGCGTCTACTCGATCACTACCGTCGCACACCATTCCGAATCCGCCGTTGACGGCTTTGCCGATACCTACGCCTCCGCCATTGTGCAGGGCGACCAGACTCATGCCGCGTGCACAGTTGCCTGCAAAGCACTGGACTGCCATATCTGCCATCACATTGCTGCCGTCCTTGATGTTCGATGTTTCACGGAAAGGAGAATCGGTTCCACTCACATCATGGTGGTCTCGTCCCAACATAATGGGACCTACTTCTCCTTTGCGTACCATTTCGTTAAAACGCAAGGCGATATTCATGCGACCGAGTGCGTCCTGATAGAGGATGCGTGCCTGAGTGCCGACTACCAGATTGTTCTTTTCGGCATCACGTATCCATATCCAATTATCCATGTCCTGTCCGCGTCGTTCTTTGGGGATACACTCCATGGCGGCATGGTCGGTTTTTATCAAATCTTCATGTTTACCGCTGAGACAAACCCAGCGGAAAGGTCCGTAGCCGTAATCAAAAAGTTGCGGTCCCATAATGTCTTCCACATAAGAAGGCCAGATGAAGCCGTCTTTTTCATCAATGCCATTGCGTGAGATTTCCTTTACTCCTGCATCATAAATGGCTTTCATAAACGAATTGCCGTAATCGAAAAAATAAGTACCGCGTTCCACCAGTGCTTTAATGGCATTGAAATGGCGGCGTAGTGAAGCATTTACAAGCTTTTCAAATCGTGTGCGGTCGTCTTTCAACAGGCGGGTACGTTCATCGAAAGTAATGCCTGCCGGACAGTATCCTCCTTCGTACACGGCATGGCACGAGGTTTGGTCGCTCAGCAGTTCAATATCTATATGGTGATTCAAAGCATGCTCCAGCAAATCTACTACATTTCCGTGATAAGCAATGGAACAAGGCTTGCGTAGCCTCATGGCTTCGGCAGCAAGGGTATAGGCTTCTTTCAAGTCGGCAGTGACGTGCTGCACCCATCCTTGGCGATACCGTGTTTCGATGCGTGAGGCATCTACTTCGGCAATGATGGCGGCGGCTCCTGCTATTTCGGCAGCTTTAGGCTGTGCGCCGCTCATTCCGCCCAAACCGGAAGAAACAAAGAGATGCCCGTTAAGATTTCCATCCTGCGGTACTCCTAATTTCATGCGGCCGGCATTCAATAAGGTATTGAATGTGCCGTGTACAATGCCTTGCGGACCGATGTACATCCATCCGCCTGCTGTCATCTGACCGTAATTGGCAACGCCCATCTGTGCAGCAATTTCCCAGTCACGCTGGTTGTCGAACATGCCTACCATCATGGAATTAGTGATAATAACACGCGGTGCTTCGGGCTTTGACTTGAACAGACCAAGGGGATGTCCGCTTTCCACTACCAAAGTCTGTTCGTCAGTCATTACTTCCAGATATTGTTTAATGAGCCGGTATTGCATCCAGTTTTGGCATACTTGTCCTGTTTCACCGTAAGTGACCAGTTCGTAAGGATACAAGGCAATATCAAATGAAAGGTTGTTGTCTATCATTACTTGAAATGCTTTTCCTTCGATGCAGTTTCCTTTATATTCGTCAATAGGCTTTGCTTTCAAATCGCCTTGCGGCCGGAAACGGTAGCCATAGATTTTTCCCCGGGTAAGCAGTTCATCCATAAATTCCGGGGCGAGTCGGGCGTGAAGTTCTTCGGGAATGTAACGCAGTGCATTCCTCAGTGCGGTTTCTGTTTGTGCCGGTGTCAGACGATAACCTCTGTCGGGCGCACGGCGGATGCCTTCCACAAAAGTAGGATAGGCAGGAAGTTCGTTAGATAAGGTGACAGTCATAGCATTCAGGTGTTTTGTCACAAAGATAGTAAAACAACTGAGATACTATGAATTAATGGATATGTTTAGTGACATAAAGTAAATAAATTCTATCTAATAGACTGTCGCTTTTTAGAAATATAGCCATAGCAGGTACTATGGGAGGTTTTTTAGATTTGTTTTAAGTTGATTATTATTCAAGACTATAAGAAGTCGGATAGTGATAGATGGCGTTTACAGGTATAGTGTCTTTCATAGTACATAGATTTAGTCGTTATACATTTGGAAAACACGCCGGGCCATTTCTTTCATTTCTTGGCGTAAGGTGGCTGGAGCTATAACCTCAACACTGTCGCCAAAGGAACGTAGAAGCGAACGTAATTCATAGTTGTCTTGTACCTTCAGTCGAACCTCCCATTTACCGTCGGCTTGTTTGCTGTTTAGTACTGATTGAGACTCATGCAGCGGCTTTGTTGTAATGTAATTCCACGCCTTGTCGGTAACGTGCAGAATAACATTTTCCACGGGTGCGCCTTCAAGCACGGAAACGCCCACCACGTCACTAAAGAACTCTTCGAAATCAAAGTCATCGTCTAGGGGTTCAAACACTTTGGTCGTTTCCTTTATCTCTTTAATTCGGTCTATCGCATAGTTGGACATTTTGTCGAAGTCCTTGCGTTTCGCTATCAAGAACCAACGATTGTTGTACTGTTTCAAATGATAAGGGCTCACCACAACTGTTCTAACATCTTTACCAAACGGATGGTAACTTATTTCTATTACTTTCTTTGCTACAATAGCTTCAAATATAGGCTTGTACCACTTGTCTATACCTGTAAGGTATTGGTTGTGCTGGAAGCTAACTGCCTTTTGAGTTGCACTACCTAGTTTTGAAGTTGTATAAAGTTTCTTTTCCAGATCGTCCAGCCAGTCGAACTGAGGAATTCCTTCAAAGCGTTTCATGATGGCGGCAGCCTCAAGTATGCAATCCATTTCTTCTTGAGAAGGACCCGCCTCGGCCATTGTTTTTGAGCCGACTGCGTAGCGGTAATATTTTTTATGACCGTCTTGGATTCTGTCGATAGTGACTCCGTACATCAGTTCCATGTCGTTCATATCGTCAAAGATTTGACAACGTTGTACTCCTTCGGCACCTTTTGAACCGCTATCACCATTCTGGCGTTCAAGTGCCATACGACAAGCCTCAATGAGGTCGTTCATGTAATATTTCCTAGTTCTACTACTAAAGCATTTATCCAAAGCTCTGTATCGAACAATCGCATTTTTATTTGTTGCCATCTTTTTTGTTTAAACTAGTTTCCAGGCTTATTCCTTATAGTTAATTTCGTCGATGATTTTACCGAATTTCTCTGCGGTTTCCTTGATATCGGTGAACTCAGAGAGTTTTATGCCGCTCAAGCCAATGCTTGTCCACTCGCTGAGGTCATCAGCGAAAACGCCTTTGTTCATGCGGCTTAGATAGTTTTCAGATAAACCGCTAGGCATATTTTTCAGATCCATTATGCCGATACGCTGTACGAAGTATGCGTAGTCGCCATCGATGATGATGTTCTTGTGTGCTGCCATTTTGTAAATTGATATCCAATGACGCTTTTTGGTGAATAGTGGAGTGTAACTTTGTGCTTTCAGAATACTGCGCTTCAAGAGGTCCATCTTTTCTGCCTCGTTCATCTTGTCAATAGGATGATCCGCTACCTTTTGGTTTTTAGAATCATCTCTGCCCAAATCAGCCATTGTAGTCATTTTATAAGGGATTATAGGAGCGGAAGGACATACATCAGGAACAGTAACTCCCGAATTGTCAAGTTCACAACCTGCCATTTCCAAGTCTGTAATGCTGACCATTACGGCATAGATATACATGCTGACCACCATGTGGATGGCTGGAGCAATCTCTGCATCGGGTAGTTCCGGAGCAAGGTGAACGTTCTCGTTTCTCCACTTTGAAATGCACTTATAGTAGGTCTCAAAAGTGTTCAACTTCGGATTTTTGCCATGATTATAATAGAGGTTATCTATTTCATGGAAAGTCTTTACGATGGCCACCCAACCATCTGTACCTTTGGTAGACACAAAGAGTTCTCCCTCTTTCAAGTAATAGAGTTTGCGGAGGAATGCCTCATACTTAGGCAACAATGCTCCGAATATCACTTTCAAGTCTACCGGCTCGTTCTCGCCACGATAGAACTTGTTCAGTTGATTTGGAATCATGGTGTTCAGCCCATCCAAGTTCTTTACAGTGTGGGTCTTCAAGATGGCGAAAAGACAATCGAGCACTTCTTCAAGTTCACGATAGCCATGCCCGCAGAGTTCACTGAAAGTATCTTCAAGTTTCTCAAACATCACATCTTTAAGCAACTCCTCATTATATTCAAGCACCTTACCTGTATGGAAACTTTGCCCCAGGAAGGTTACTAGCATGTTTAAGAATTCCTCATTGAAAGCTTGATTGCTATTGAGCAGTTTTTTCAAATTAATATACTTGCCTAACTGTGTCGCGACTTTTTTGTTGAACTCCTTTTCTACCATCTTCAACAGGCTGGAGTGGGAGTTTTCTGCGCTGAATGCTTGCTTCACGTTCGGGTCATTCCTCAACTGACGCAGCAACTCAAGGATTATTTGGTCATTCTCGTTGAGGAAACCTTCATAAGGCTCATTTATCATGTGGATGAGATGATCGAGATTGTCAAACTCCTTCTCCCCACCGCTAATGCTGGCAGTACTTGGAGGTGTCAGTTTGCCACCTTCTCCCTCTAATGTGATACAGCCCTGTTCTGCTAATTGAATACGATACTTGTCAAGGTCAATCTTTTCCAAGATGTCCAGTGGCAAAGTCTCCTTGGTATAAGGCAGATATTTGTAGTAGAGCTTGCAGAACATGTAGAAACGTTCCAAGTCAGGGTCAAGGAATTTCATTAGCTGAGCAAGCAATCCGTACTGGCGGATGTAACGGTTCACCTCTTTGCGGATGAGTTCCTGTTCTTCTTCAGGTAAAGGCTTCACATATTCGTTTACCAGTTGTCCTAAGATAGATGGAATGCCGACTATCTGTTGTTCATCTCCGCATAGCAATAAGGTTACAACCTTATCTACATCGCTCTGTGTAAAGAGTTTCCTGCGCTCAATGTCATTCTTATATTCATAGATGTTTGATGGGTTGTAGTTTCCTTGTAACCATGTGGCATCGTAATAGTCTTCGAACGCTGCCTTTATGTCCTCGTGTTTGTTTACGAAGTCGATAATCAGGGTATCTTGCTTGTCGGGATGACAGCGGTTCAAACGACTTAGTGTTTGGATGCACTGCACACCGCCTAACTTCCTGTCTACAAACATGGTATGGAGTAAAGGCTGGTCGAATCCGGTCTGGAACTTATCGGCTACGACCAAGAATCTTTGATTAGGCTGTTTGAATTCAACGGCAATGCCATTGTCTTTGATTCCGAAGCCGTTTATTTTTTCCTCGGTATATTTGTTACCATTGATTTCTACTTCACCGCTGAATGCTACAAGGGCTTTTACCTCGCCATTGTACTTCTCTTTCAACCGGCGTGTGATGGCTTGGTGGAACAATATGGCGTTGGCGCGGCTGGAAGTCACTACAATGGCTTTTGCCTGCCCTTTCATCTTTTGGGCAGAGTGCTGCATGAAGTAGTCTACCATCATATTGGCTTTGTAGTTGATGACGTATGGGTGCTGGTTCACATATTGCATCATCAAGCGGAGTGCATTCTGCTTTTCGTATTCAGGTGTGTCTTCAGGAAGATCTACCTTACTTACCAGCTCAAACATGGTTTGGAAGGTGGTATAGTTTTTCAGCACGTCAAGGATAAAGCCTTCCTCAATGGCTTGTTTCATGGAATAGGTGTCGAATGCCTTTCCGTTACGGCCATAGAGTGCAAAAGTCTGTGACTTTGGCGTGGCTGTGAAAGCAAAGTAACTGATATGACCGCTATTGATGCTGCGGGCAGCTTGCAGTTCGGCCAACATTTGGTCTTGCATATTGTTCTCGGCTTCACGACTCTCAATATCGAACTCTTCTACCGTTTCGCGAAGCTCACTCTTGTCGGTGAGAACTTGACGCACATCGTGCGACGCTTGCTTGCCAAAGGCTGTATGCGCCTCGTCTATGATGACAGCAAAGTGTGAACCGGCAGCCTCCTTCAACTTAGGTAATGCAAAGCTGAACTTTTGTTCAGTGGAGATGATGATGCGGTGACCGCCTTCTGCTAATGCTTTTGCCAGATTACGTGAACCTTTGCGGATGTCTTTTACAGTACCGGCTACTTCTTCCATTCCCTTTATTTCATCGGCAATGTTCCGGTCGAGTACAATACGGTCGGTTATCATGATAACCGAATCGAACACCGGGGTGTTATCTGCATTCTGAAGGTTTGCCAGTTGGAAGGCCAGCCATGACATGCTCTTTGTTTTGCCTGAACCTGCTGAGTGCTGCACAAGATAGGTTTGACCTACGCCTTTCTCTCGCACGTCGCTAATGATATTACGAACGCAACGCAATTGGTGATAGCGGGGGAATATATAGAACGGTTCACCTTTCTTAGGTGTAATGCGTTTAATGAAATGCTGAATGAGATTTAGTAAAGAATCAGCTTGTAACACTTCTTTCCACATATAGCAGGTCGGATAATCTCCCTCTACTTGTGGATTCACTGTTTCCTTGTTGAATGGGAGGAACTGTGTATTATTGCCGGCCAGCTTGGTGGTCATCATCACCCGGTTGTTATCCATGGCGAAGTGAACCAGACAGGTGCGAAGCATACGGTTTTGTGGGTGACGGTTGGTCTGATATTGGTGCATGGCGTTCACCACAGTCTGACCGGTAGCTTCGTTCTTCAACTCCAGAGTAATGATAGGCAGACCGTTTAACAGGATGCAGAGGTCGAGTTCATTCTCCTTATCGAAGCCCAGGGTGCTGTACTTCATCTGACGAACCACGCTGAAGATATTTTTCTGGTAGAGGTGGTCGGCATCATCATCGAGAGTCATCTCCGGTTTGAAAGCCGCCAATCGGATGCGTCGACCTTGCAGCATGAAGCCGTTTTTCAACAGTGACAGTAAACTCTCACCACGATTAATTTTCGTATTGATGGTTTCAATCACAATGTTGAGCGCATCTTGTTCGTCTGCAAAACCTTGATTAATAAGTTTCTGCCATATAGGTTGCTCGCGTAAGAATTGTAAAAGCATATCTGAGTCCACCAACTTTTGAATATTGAAATCCTTTGGTGTGCGTTGATTGTACATCTTGCTTCCTGCAAGGTATTCTGCCATATGTTTCTCAAAGAGAGTTTCGTTTAGTAGTTCAAACATATCGGTTCATATTTTTCGTTTTATGATTGCAAAGCTCGTGTATAACCGTGCAGTGTTTCCGCACAATTTACTCTTCTATTGCATTTTCTATGTCTTCAATACTTGGCAGTTTCTCTGCCAGTGTCTTTTTCAGTACTTCATCAAGTTCATAGGTTGCTACTCCCAACGGGCGGTCAATGCCTTCAAAAGCCCACTTTACCACGGTCTCGTTTTTCGACTTGCATACCAGCAATCCTATACTGGGGTTGTCATTGTCATCTTTTAAAAGATGGTCTGCCGCCGATACATAGAAGTTGAGTTTACCGGCAAACTCAGGTTCAAATTCCACGACTTTAAGCTCAAGCACGACATAGCATTTCAGTTTTGTATGATAGAATACCATATCCGGAAAGTAGCTGGTTCCACCAGGCATACGGAGTTCCATCTGGCTCCCAACGTATGCAAAACCTGTACCTAATTCTAGCAGAAACCGACGGATATTGTGTTCTAAGGCTTCTTCAAGCATGTGTTCATTATATGGTTCTCGCAACGTAAGGAAATCAAAGTTATAAGGGTCTTTCAATATTTCTTGTGCCAGTTCATCTTGCGGTTGTGGCAACTTGTTGTTGAAATTGGTTTGCGCTCTTCCTCGTCTTTCATAAAGGCCTGCTTTCTGCATATTCATCAGGGTGGCGCGACTCCAGTTGCCGGCAATCACTTCGTTTATATAGAACAATGCTTCGTCCACGCTCTTACTCTTGGCCATGATTTCAATGTGATGTCCCCAAGGCACAAGAGCGAATTTTTGTGGCATGGATAATTCGCCAACAAGTTGTTGGCAAATTGACTCATCATCACTTGTATAGAATCTGAACCACTGTGCCGCATATCGCAAGTTGGTGTATGACAATCCTTTCATATCAGGAAACTCATCTCGCAAATCAAAGCTGAGCTGTTGCAAAACACCACTTCCCCATGCTTGTTCCGCTTTCATCTTTACAATGTCACGACCTAAGCTCCAATAGAATTCCAGCAGTGTACCGTTTACTTTGATGGCTGCTTTTATCTGACTGTTTCGCAAACGAGATTTGATATCGGCAAACCATTGCTTATATTCTGCGGTTATGGCAAATTTATCTCGCTTTACGAAATGAGGTTTTTCTTCCTTGTTATTGCTTGCTTTCATGGTCTTATATTCTATAATGTATCAGCTTACTTTAATCTTGCCTGTCACTACATTGGTGATAAGGCTTTGTTTCAGTTCTTGAAGGTAAGCAATTTTTTTCTTTTGGGTAGCGACAATGTGGTCTATCTTTGAACATTTTATGTCTAAGTATGTGCTAATCTCTTTCTGCTCGGACATAGGAGGTAAGAGAATATTTACTTGTGACATGATTCCTTGAGTTATACTATAGACTTTTATACCACTTACTCTACAACGAATTTGTGAACGCCATACATTTGACCTAAATAAATAAGCTAAGTATTTGCAATCTCTTTCTCTTGTTTTATATATAATGGTATGATAACCAGCATAAATAGGATTTGTTGTATCATTATAAACACAATTTCCACACCCTTCTAAATCTTCTGAAGTATCTGCAAAAATAAAATCTCCTTGTTTTACCAAAGCGGAATCTCCATTTTTAGTGAGTTCCCTTGGGATAAATCTTATTCCTTCTTCAAAAAATCGTACACTCTTATTTTCTTTTGAGTGGATTTGACCATAGCTTATTACAGGAACACCAGTTGCTGTTAAGTCTGCTTTTGAAAATGTAAGTCCTTTGTGTAATTTGCCATAATATTTAAAAGGCATAATTTCCCAATGTTCCGGGACCTTGCCAATCCATTTCACCCCACTATCTTTGAGTGGTGCATTGGGATTCAGTCCTCGTGTCACGGCACGAGTAATAAGTGATTGTTTAAGTTCACCAAGATATTCTATTTTCTTTTCTGCCTTAGCAATCATTTGGTCCATCTTCTCCGTCTTGGCATCCAAGTAGTCTGCAATGGCTTGTTGTTCGAAAGGAGGGGGAAGAAAATACCGCATTGACATTATGAAGTTTGAAGAAACGCGAGGCATTTTTGTGCCAAATGTAGAGCCATCGGCTTCTTTTGTGAAACCATCAGAAAGCATAACATATCTTATATAAGAAGCAGAGTTTGTATTCTTTGCTCTAAATACAAAAAAATCTCCAACAGCATTGCCATTAAAAGTAGATAACCACACTTTTTTTAAATAGGGGCGTAATTTCCCATAGATAACATCCCCTACGTCAAAAGCAATGCCATTTCCTTCAAATTCTGAATTCGTTTCGATGAATTTTCCTGTCGCACATTCAATATTTTCTAAGCCTATTTTATTTTCTGAGAGTGAAGTCTGTGTCTGTAGGCTTATAAAATCTTTGAAACGGCATATTTCCCAGTGTTTTGGCACCTTACCCAGCCACTTCACTCCACTGACTTTATATTCTTCATAAGTTTTCATGATAGCTTTTAATCATTAATCAGTGATTGTATGCTCTGTTCCTCATCTTCTTCGAGAGCCCGAATATCCGCAAGGATATCCTCTACTGAACGCAGCGGCTGATATTCATAAAACAGTTTTGAAATGGGGAACTCGCAACCTATCTTGTCTTTCTCTCTATCCATCCATGCATCAGGAGCAAAGCGAAGCACCTCGTTTTGAAAATACTCTTGAATATCCGTCTTGAATGGAATCGATTCATAGTCACGCAAATTAGTGTCAGCTACTAAGTCGCTGCTATCATCAAGTGGTATGACATGAACCTCGGGAGCTGTTTCAGACACTTCACCAAAGAAGGTGCGACAATCTTTGATAAGTTTTGCGGTAGTCTTTATCTTCTTCGACTCCAAGTAAGCAAAGAACTCAGCATCGGTGCGTTCTGTATCAATATCGTTCAACGCAACGATGTTTGCCAAAGCTTCGCTCCGCTTCTTTTCATCGAGCGCAGCATACTTTGTCTTCACATCCTTATATATAAGACGAAGAGGGCGTTCAACAGTAATGTAAGTGTAGAAGAAATCATCCTTATCCATAAGTTTTGCATTGTCGCAAGTCTCAAAAGCATGGTAGATACGACATATTTCATTTCGACCATAATCGCTGACCAAGATATTCTTCATACCGAGGTTCTTGCGCATAGGCTGGACGTACTCGTCTTTTGCTGCATTTATCAGTAACACTTTATTCTTGTGGCTTTCGGGCTTCTTGTTATCAAATATCCAAAGATAGGTAGCGATACCTGTGCCATAGAACAAACCGCCGGGCAAAGCAATGATAGCGTCAAGTAAATCATTGTCAAGCATGTGCTTGCGAATATTGCTCCAACCGGAACCTGCACCACCGTTAAACAGTGGTGAGCCATTAGAGAGGATGCCTACGCGACTGCCTTTGGGATCCATCTTATGAAGCATGTGCAAGGTGAATAGTAACTGGCCGTCGCTCTTGTCGGGCAGTCCCGGAGCGAAACGACTGTTTTTATCTTCCGCTTCGGCAGAAACAGAATCGTATTCACGTTTCCAGTCCACGCCGTACGGAGGGTTCGCCAGCATAAAGTTGAACTTTTGATCGCGGAATTCATCGATGAGAAGGGTATCACCTACAGCGATACCCTTTGCCTCGTCACCCTTCATGATAATATCACTCTTGCAGAGTGCGTATGTTTTGTCGTTTAATTCCTGACCAAACAGGTTGACGGTTACATCCACTCTACGCTCCTTCGCCGTTTCCTCTATAGTATCTTTGGTCAACGTCAGGATGCCGCCCGTACCACAGCAGGGGTCATACACAGAGATTATCTTACCATCTTGGTAAATCTTATCTTCTTGACCGAGCAGAGTAATCTCTGTCATCAAGCGAACGATGTCGCGAGGAGTATAGAATTGACCGGCGCCGATACCTACAGACTCTTTTGCATAACGAATGACAATTTCGAAGACAGTACCCATCATGTGGTTGTCTACTTTGTCGGGACTGAGGTCGATGTTCAGCACAAAAGCTTTAGTCACTTGAAGCAGAAGATTCTTTCGGGCAAGGTTTAAGAAGATATCGCTCAGGCTCGCATTTTCACCTTTACCGGTGAAGTTTTTCAGAATTTCACGGATGTTCGGACTGAAGCCTTCAAGATAGGTCTTGAAGTTATTTGTCAGGTCGGCGGGAACTGTTATCAACTTAGAGAGTGACAGACCGCTCGTATTGTAGAATTTGTAGCCGGCAGCATCCATGAGCATCGGCATCATATTGTCGATATCTTCTTGTGAGGTCTGACCAAGTTCTTCCAGTTGCTTCATGTTAGCTGCCACACGGCTTTCTGAACCTACAAGTACGCAGTCCAGACGGCGGAGGAGAGTGAACGGAAGAATTACATCCTCCACGTCCTTATTGTCATATACATTGCGAAGGAGTTCCTTCACGTTCCATATCATCTGGCCTAATTCTTCTGCTGTCATATTGTTTTTTTCATTGTTCGTTTCTTAGTCATATTGCGTATAGTCTTTTACTTAAATGCAAAAATAGTGGATTATTCTCAAATTCTTTTCTTGTTGACTAAAAATCTGTTTCCGTTTACTAGTGTCTTATTCCAAGCCGCTTCTTGGATATAGCTAAGGCTTTTCATACGGATGATTATGCCTTTCTATACTGAATACTACTACGTCCCACTATAGCAGGATATACGTCCCACTGCAATAGGACGTACGTCCTGCTACGGTGGAACGTACGTCCTGCCGTAGTGGGACGTAGTAAATGTCTGTAAAAAACGCCTTAATGGTAGGGAAGAAAACGCTTAATGCTGCGGAAGGAAGATGGTATGCCTGTGATAGGGCTTCAGGGTATCAGCAACGAACTGTCGCCATAGCTTAGGAACCTGAAATCATGCTCCAAGGCATAATCATAAATCTTTCGCCAGTCTCCTTTCACAAAAGCAGAAACCAATAGCAGTAATGTGCTTTGCGGTTGGTGGAAATTGGTAACCATCTTTTTCACTATCTTGTATTCGTAGCCCGGAGCAATGATGATTTGCGTACTGGTGTGCAATGTTTCCATGTGGTGACGGTTCAGATAATCGAGTATATGCTGTAAAGCCTGTATAGTGCCGATGCCATTTTTCTCTTCGTAAGGCATCCATTGCTGCACGTGCAGTTCTTCCTGGTTGGCATCGGGATTGCGGCTGATAGCTACTCCTATATAATACAGGCTTTCCAAGGTTCTCACCGAAGTGGTTCCTACGGCAATGGCATGCCCTCCGTGTGCAATCAGTTTCTCAATGGTCCGTTTGTTGACGGATATGTATTCCGTATGCATTTCGTGTCCTTCTATTTCTTCACTTTTCACGGGCTTGAAGGTGCCTGCGCCTACATGCAAGGTCAGCTCTTCGCGGTCGATACCGTGGGCATCCAATGCTTGCAATACGCGTTCGGTGAAGTGCAGTCCGGCGGTGGGGGCGGCTACCGACCCTTTTATTTTGGAATAGACCGTCTGATAAGTTTCTTTATCGCTTTCTTGTGTGTCTCGGTTGAGGTAGGGAGGAATAGGCAGTTCGCCCACCACTTCCAGCAGGTCGGCAAAGGTGATGCTGTCATCATTCCATTCAAAATCTACCCAATGGCTTGTGCCGCGACATTCACCGCGTGTGGCAGTCAGTGTCACCTGTTTCCCTTTCACGTCTACCATGCGGCTCAGTGCTCCTTCTTTCCATTTCTTCAGATTGCCAATCATGCAGAGCCAGCTGCATTTTTTCGTTTGCTGGAAGGACAGTACATAATCGTTCGGCTGTATCGGCTCCAGACAGAACACTTCAATCAGAGCTCCCGTTTCCTTGCGAAAGTGTAGGCGTGCCTGAATCACCTTTGTATTGTTGAATATCATCAGTTCGCCCTGCTCTAGATATTCAGGCAGCGCAGTGAATGTATCTTCGCTTACTTCGCCGTGGCGGTATACCAACAGCTTAGATTGGTCACGTACTGCCAGCGGAAACTTCGCAATCCGTTCATCGGGCAGCGGGTAATTGTATTCGCTTATTTTGATATGTTTTGTATCTTCCATTTGATTTCGTTTCATAATTTGCGCAAAAGTACCGATGTTTGCTCTGTACATTGTATATCAGTTTTTTATTTTTTAATGTAACCCAACTCGTACGTGCATGTTTCTCATCGAACCTGACAAAGGTAACAATTATTTTTTATCTGATTCATCCTCCTTTCATTTTTTATCCTTTTCAATTCTTCTCAAATCCTTATATTATGAGAAAAGAGGATCTACCGGGGTAACCCTGTTTCAGATGATGGGCGGGATATTTATTTGAAGGTGATGAAATCGGAAGTAATTATAGTGGCGGATGTAATCGGCACTGATGGTATTCACCGAACGGTTGTTTGTTGGGCGGTGCAAAATCGGGAAAAGTCGTAAAATCCTATTTTTTTTCGTCTAAAAATGTATCTTTGCGCCTGATATGGCAACAAAAAGAGTGCTTGTAGATAGGAATTTTGGCCGCGTCATTATGCGTACACACCGTTTGGCATGTCATTTATCATGTTATCAGATGATGTAACCATTTCATTTACCGGGCTATGTATTGTTGCATGAATTTTCCCATACCCGTGGAATGAACTTCACAAGTTCAATACGGATTTTTAAGTTAAATGCTATAATCTACTACGATGGAACATGTAATTTATATTTCTGATGAAACACCGTATTAGAGTTACTGATTTTTATTGTTTATAACTTTAATGATGGCTATGGAAAAACTTATTATAGAGCAGTTGAAGCAAGGAAACGAAGATGCTTTTAAATACATATATAAACAGCATTATGTATTGCTTTGCCGTTTTGCGAACCAAATGTTGGCTGATGCTGCTCTGGCTGAGGAAATAGTGGATGATGCAATTTTTTATTTGTGGGAGCACCGGAGCGATATTGAAATTGAATATTCAATTCGTGCATACCTTATGCGTGCCGTCCGTAATCGTTGTTTGAATGAGCTGAATTCGTTAAGAAGGCGGGAGGAACTTTTGGTTTCTTCATTTTTTCTTCCGGAAAATATGGAATTTCTGGATCGGGTTTTTGTCGAAGATGAGCATCCTTTGGGTTATTTATTGGAGCAGGAATTGGAAAGTGAACTGATTCGGAATATTGAAGAACTTCCTTTAGAATGTCGAACGGTGTTCAAAAAGAATCGTTTTGAACAGAAAAAATACGAAGAAATAGCAATAGAACTTAATATCTCGGTAAACACGGTTAAATACCACATGAAGAAAGCATTATCCTGTCTTCAGCAACGGATGGAAAAGTACCTGAAACTACTTGTTCTCTATGTTTTTTTAGGAAATTGAAAAAAAACTTCATTTTGACTACCCTTTAAAACTTATTTTTTGCCTTATATAATAACAGCACTTAATATATGCAGATGAAAGAAGAATATAACGATATAGACGGATTGATTACATCTTATTTATCAGGGAATTTGGATAAAGCCTCTTTTTCCGAGTTGCAGAAATGGACTATGGAATCGGAAGCTAACCGTATTTATGTTCGGAATAAGTTAGAACTTTGGTTTTCTTCGGGAGTATCGGGAAGTGTTGAACCATTTGATGAAGATGCGGCTTTTACTTTGTTTCAGCAGCGGGCAGCTATATTCCCGAAAAAAGAAAAGCCGGCAAGACGTTCTTTCTCTTGGAAAATGTTATATCGTGTGGCTGCTGTGCTTTTGGTATTATTAGTTCCTTTTGCCACTTATTATCAGGGAAAACATACAGTAAAACAGAACTTTTCGGATATAGTGGTGGAAGCTTCATTGGGTACACATACAAAATTAAATTTGCCTGATGGAAGTTTGGTTTGGTTAAATGCCGGTTCTAAAGTTACTTATTCTCAGGGATTTGGTGTAGATGACCGTAAGCTGACATTAGAAGGAGAAGGCTATTTTGAGGTTGCCCACAATGAGAAAGTACCCTTTGAGGTTTGTACCAAAGAGGTGAATCTCCGTGTATTGGGAACAAAATTCAATTTTAAGAACTATTCCAATGACGAGGAGGTGATGATTAGTTTGGTAGAAGGAAAGGTAGCACTGCAGAATGGGATAAAAGCGATGGAGGAACTTTATTTGGAACCGAATGAACGGATGGTGCTGAATAAATTGACTGGCGAAATGGTTAAATCGAAAGCGAATGTAGAGTATGCAAATATTTGGAGAGATAATAAACTGTTTTTTGATGAAGAGTTGTTAGAGGATATTGCAAAAAAACTGATGCGAAGTTATGATGTGCGTATTGAAGTTGCGGATTCACTGCGGGATAGACGTTTTTATGGTGATTTTATGATAAATAAAAATACCATTGAAGAGGTGCTTGAAACCATAGCTTCTACCAGCAGGATGAATTACCGATACGAAAATGGAAAGTATATACTTTATTAATATATTGTAGAACCTAAAAATCTAAATTTATGAAGCAAATAATTTCTACCGGTTGATGTGTAAAGTAGGAGATGCTTGATATAAAAAAGGAGGATGCGGCCACACCCTCCCGATTAAATCAAGTCAAGTATTCTTTTCAAAAACACTTGTTGAGTTAAAGAAGTAGCAAATATAGTAAATCTTTAATTCTTATAACCTTATTCTAATTTATTTATTTTAAAAATCAGAAGAATTATGAGATGTTTTGATAAGGCTATTTTAGTAGCCTCAGTAGCACTTTGCTTTAATTTATCGGCTTTCTCTCAGGATATTACATTGAAAGCCAGTAATATAACAGTAAAGGAAGCTATCGAACAAATAAAAAAATCATCAGGATATTCATTTGTCTTTTCATCCCTTGATTTGGATACGAAAAAGCGTGTTTCCATTTCTGTAAAAGATGCGGTAATAGAAGAAGTTGTAAAACAACTTTTGAAAGGACAGTCCGGTTTGAGTTATGAAATTCAGGATAAAAAAGTAATTATTAAAAGAGCCCGGCAACCGCTGAATCGTGAGCAGCAAGGTGAGGTGACAGGAAGGGTGATTGATGTAAATGGTGAGCCGGTAATTGGCGCAACAGTGATAGTGCAAGGTACTTCCAATGGTACAATAACTGATTTTGATGGTAATTTTACTCTGAATGCAATGAATAATGCTGTTTTGGAAATCTCTTATATTGGTTATGAGACCCGACAGTTGAAACCGCAAAACGGCAAGATGCTGGTTGTGACTTTAAAGGAGGATACACAAGCATTGGAGGAGGTTGTTGTAGTAGGATATGGTACACAAAGAAAGGTTAACTTGACAGGTTCTATCGGAACTATTAAAGCAGATAAGGCATTGAAGGCGCGTTCTGTTACCAACGTTCAGGAGTTGTTGGCAGGTTCGGTTCCCGGTATGACAGTAACCAAAGGTAGTGGTGCCGTTGGCTCCGGAGCTACTATAAATATCCACGGTACTTCCACGATTGGAGGAAGCTCCGGTGTTCTTATTCTGATAGATGGTGTGCCCGGTAATCTTTATACATTGAATCCTAATGACATAGAAAGTATCTCTATTTTGAAGGATGCTGCTTCTGCCTCTATTTATGGGTCACGTGCGGCAAATGGGGTTATGTTGGTAACGACAAAGAAGGGGCAAACCTCAGAACGGCCGGTTGTTGACTTTTCTACCAATATAGGAATTCAGAATCCACAGTTCAAATTGGATTTTGTCGGTGCCGAAGATTATATGCGTTTGTATGATGAGGCAATGGTTAATGACGGTAAAGCTGCCTTTTTTGGTGAACAAGGCATACAGGATTTGAAGAACGGGAAATATGCAGATAATAAGTGGTATAAAGAAATATACCGTAAAAATACATTGATTAATAATACTCATGTGGCTGTTTCGGGTAAAGAGAAATCCATTACTTATCGTTTTTCTCTTTCGAACGACTATCAGGAGGGTACTTTACCTAACAATGATTATAACCGTTTGATATTTAAACCAGATTTACACTTCCAACTGTTAAAGAACTTGTCTGCGCAGGTTAATTTGCAATATACACAGACAAATATAAAGAATCCGCAGGGAGGAACAACAATTTGGCAAACTCAGGCAGCGAGAATATCACCTGTTACTCCTATTTATGAGGCTAACGGACTATATGGGGTTGGTTCTTCGATGGGAGGAAACCCTATTGCCGGTGTCAATGAGGCCGGTTATTCAAAAGAACGTCACAAAGAGATGCTTGCTATATTTAGTGCTACTTATACTCCTTTGAAAGATTGGAATATAAAAGCAAACATATCTGCTTATACGCATGACCAGACGACAAAAGACCGGGTAAAGACTTATTATTTATATGATGCCGAGGGAAATGTGGCAAAGACGGAAAATCTTGTTTCTTCTTTGAAAGATTCTAATGCTTATCAATACCGTACACAATTGCAGTTTACTTCTGATTATGCGCTTACGTTGGCAGACTCACATCATTTCAAATTTTTGGCTGGTTATTCCCAAGAATATTTCAAGCAGGAAGGATTTTGGGCTTCCAGAGATAATATGCCGTTTGATGATATTGATGTATTGGGGGTAGGTAGTGATAATAAGCAGAATGGAAGTTCGACAACTCGTGATGTGGCTATACAGTCTTGGTTTGGACGTGTTAATTACGACTATCAGGGACGTTACTTATTTGAAGCAAGTTTAAGGGCGGATGGTTCTTCTCGCTTTGCAGAGGGACATAGATGGGGGGTATTCCCTTCATTTTCTGCCGGATGGAATATTCATCGTGAGAAATTTATGGAAGGAGCATCTTCCTGGTTGTCCGAATTAAAGATCAGGGGGTCTTGGGGAACATTAGGAGATGCGGAAAAAGTAGGCTATTATCCGACTGCACAAGTCTTAAGTTATGATCCTAAAATTTATTCGTTTAATGGGAAACTGGTTGGTGGTGCATATAATAATGTCGCTATAAATCCTGATATTACTTGGGAAGTTTCAGAATTGGCCAATATTGGAATTGATTTTGGAATGTGGGATCAACGTATCAAACTGTCTGTTGATTATTTTAATAATCTTCGTCGTAATATATTATATACTCCTCCTGTTCCCTCTGAATTCGGACTTTCTGCTCCGATTTCAAATTTGTTGAGAATGAGAAATCAAGGGATGGATATTCTGACGTCTTATAATGACAGTAAAGGAGATTTCTCATGGGGAGTAGATATGAATGCGAGCTTCTCAAAAAATAAAGTGCTGGAAATGGGAAATTCGGATAAATGGATTGAGGGAAATGCAGTGACCTATTTAAACGGGCAGTATCAGTTACCTTTCGGTTATGAAGCCGAGGGATTGTTTCAGAGTGAAGAAGACATAAAGAATCATGCTGAGCAAGGAAATGTTCTTCCCGGTAACATAAAATTTAAAGATCAAGATGACAATGGAGTTATTGACGGTAATGACCGTGTTATCTTGAATGATAAGTTACCGATTAATTATGGGTTGAACTTGCATTTTGGGTATAAGAACTTTGATTTTTCCATGAATATGTATGGTAAATTGAATGTGAAGAAATACATATCCGGTTATGAAGGATGGGCTTTCTATTTATCTCAGAATGCACGCCCTATGCATTTGGATGCATGGAGTGAAAATAACCCGGATGCCACTTATCCCCGGCTTACTTTAACGAATACGGCTAATGATACTCAATATAATAGCTATTGGTTGCGTAATGCTGATTACCTGAAAATCCAAAATGTGCAGATTGGTTATACTTTCTCAAAAGCATTATTGGAAAAGGTGAATATTAAATATCTGAGACTTTATTTGTCAGGACAGAATTTAGCGACCATTACCGGCTACGATGGCTTTGACCCGGAGGGCGGATGGTATCCTTTGTCCAGAACATTTTCATTTGGTATAAATCTTCAATTCTAATAACAGTATGAGACATTATCGTTTTTATATTTTATTTGTTGCTGTGCTTACATTGTCTGGTTGTGCAGATTTTTTAGACCGTGATCCGTTGGAACAAGCTTCTGAAAATACTTTTTGGAAAACAGAAGCAGATGTAGAGAAAGGAGTAAATGCCCTGTATCCGTTATTGCCGGGTGAAAGGGATTTTTGGAGAGATTGTGAGAGTGACAACTCTTTGATGACGAATTCGTGGGGAGAGAATGGTTTGGGATATATTTGCCAGGGAATACATAATGCGGCTACAGGTTATTTGTCTGAAGAATGGAAATACGACCATATTTATCGCATCCTTTATTGTTTGGACAAACTGCAGGGAATGGAAATAAAAGAAGAAAAAAAACAGCGTTTTGAAGGAGAGATACGTTTTATTTTAGCGTTGAAATATTACAGGATGGCGCGGCATTTTGGGGATATTCCTCTCATTAAGGAAAAACCTGTTTCTTTGGAAGAGGCTGCATTGCCTCGTTCTCCTAAGCAGGAGGTGTTGGACTATGCCATTGAAAATGTGGATAAGGCGATAGAATATTTGCCGGAAACCTATTCGGGAGATGATGTGGGCCGTATAACTAAGGGAGCCGCTTTGATGTTGAAAGCTGATATGTATTTGGATATGGCAAGTTATAAAAAGTTTCATAAGGGAGAGGAGGCAAAAGAACTTTGGAAGGAAGCTGCTTCGTTGGCAAAGAAGGTGATTGACCTTAATTTATATGGTTTGGAAAATGATTTTGCCTTTTTGTTCAAAGCTGCCGCCAACAATAATAATAAAGAAGTTATTCTTGCCCATCAGTATATGGAGGATGAATTGACGCATATGTTGCCTGTGTTATGTTCACCATCGGGAGTTGGGGTGACAGGTCAAGGATGGGCTAGTTTTTGCCCGACACGAGATTTGGTTGATTCGTATGAGATGACTGATGGAAAGACTATTTATGAATCCTCTTTGTATGATATGGATCACCCATGGGAGAACCGGGATGCGCGCTTGAAGAAAACATTTATGTTACCGGGGGTGGATATTCTCAGACCGGATGGAAGTTATACTCCGTATATGCCTCATCCGGCTTATAATAATCCGGAACGCATTAATAATGAGGGTGGCGGAATAACGGGATATATGTATTTGAAATATAATGATTTGGAATTGAATAAAGTTGATGCTTCATGGACGAATTTCAGCTTGTATCGTTATGCGGAAACATTGTTGATTTATGCAGAGGCTTTGAACGAATATGAGCCGTATAATGCAGAAATAGTATGGGCGGTCAATCAGGTCAGGAAACGTGCCGGTTTGCCCGGAGTCGACAGTCAACTTGGAAATCAGGAACGGATGCGTACTATTATCAGGGAAGAAAGAAGGCATGAATTTGTTGGTGAACATAAGCGTTATTTTGATATTTTGCGCTGGAAAACGGCAGAAGTGGTATTGAATCAACCCGGATATGGTATCAATAAGGATGAGCATACTGCTATCGGAGATTATACTCAGGAAAAATTCCTTGGGCAGGAACGCACATTCGATCCGCAAAAACATTATCTGTGGCCGATTCCTCAGTCAGCAAGAGATAAAAATCCTAATTTAACTCAAAATCCTAATTGGTAATAGATAAAATTAAATATATATGATTACACATTTACAGAAATGGAGCTTGTTGGCTCTTTGGGCAGCGGGCTCATTGTCTGCTCAGGAATGGAAACCGTCTGATTGGCCTGTGTTGAAGCATTATGATAAGGAGCATTTGTTTCAGATAGCTCTTCCTTTAGGCGGAATAGGAACAGGCACCGTATCTCTTGGCGGAAGAGGAGAGTTGCGTGATTGGGAAATAATGAATGTTCCGGGGAAGAAATATAGCACGGTAACTACCGGTAATAATGCTCCTTTCTTTTCTATTTATGTTAAGTCACAGGATAATATTCCTGTGACGACTTTGTTGGAAGGTCCTCTTTACAGCCATGAATATTTGCACTATGAAGGTCGTCCGGTTAACCATCACGGCTTTCCCCGTTTTGCCGAGGCCTCTTTCGATGGGGCTTACCCGTTCGGGCAAGTGAATCTTTCGGATGCCGAATTACCGGTTACTGTAAAGATAAAGGGATTCAACCCATTGCTCCCGGGGAATGCTGATGACAGCGGGTTGCCGGTGGCGGTGCTTGCCTATGAGGTTACAAATACCGGGGATAGTCCTTTGGAGGTTTCCGTGTGTGGCTCTATGAGGAATTTTATTGGGAAAGACGGCAGTAAGTTTCGGACAGACTGGAAAGGAGATTATATTCCGGTAGGTGCTGAGAAGAACAGGAATGAGTACAGGGAAAGTGGAAATCGGAAAGGTATTTATTTATACTCCGAAGGAGTTGACAAACAGGATCCGGCATGGGGGACAATCGCTTTGGTGACTTCTTCAACAGGACAAGTAAGTTATCGGACTTCTTCAAAAGCTGATTCATGGAATAATGCCATTTTGAACTTTTGGGACGATTTTAGCGAAGATGGGGTTATGGTAGAAAGGGAACAGCCGTCAGATGAAGATCCGATGGCTTCTCTGGCAGTAAAAAAAACAATTGCTCCTCAGGCTACGGAAACTTTTGTTTTTTATCTGACTTGGAATTTCCCGAACCGTAAAGGATGGTCATCTACCATAGTAGGCAATTATTATAGCCGACAGTTTGCTGATGCATGGGAAGTGGCCGAGAAGGTGATTCCCCGTATGAAGCAATTGGAAGAAGAGACTCTCTTGTTTGTTCGTTCATTTTTGAATAGTTCTTATCCTGAAACAGTGAAAGAGGCAGCTCTGTTTAACTTGGCTACTTTGCGCTCGCAGACAGTATTTCGTTTGCCTAGCGGTCATTTGATGGGTTGGGAAGGAATAATGGATCGTTTTGGTTCTTGTCAAGGGTCATGTACTCATGTCTGGAATTATGAAATGGCTACTCCCTTTTTGTTCGGTGGTTTGGCACAGACAATGCGCGATGTGGAGTTTAACTATGCCACGAAAGAGAATGGGTTGATGAACTTTCGGGCTGATTTGCCTTTGTCGGAAGCTGCAAAAGGAAATTCGGCTGCGGCTGATGGGCAGATGGGATGTATCATGAAGATGTATCGGGAGTGGCAACTGTCGGGTGACTATGCTTTTCTCCGGAAAAACTGGGGACAGGTTAAAAAAGTACTCTCTTATGCTTGGACAGAGAAGGGATGGGATGGAAATCAAGATGGAGTAATGGAAGGGTCGCAGCATAACACGATGGATGTGAATTATTTTGGCCCTAATCCTCAAATGGGATTTTGGTATATGGGGGCATTGCGGGCAGCCGAGGAAATGGCATGGGCTATGAAAGATAAATCTTTTGCCAAGAAGTGTCGGAGGCTATTTGAACAGGGTAGTCGGTGGATGGATGAACATTTGTTTAACGGTGAATATTATGAACATCACATTACTGATCCTGAAACTTTTGAATTCATCAATATGGAAGGTGCAGATGATAAAATTCCGGCTTTCCAGTTGGGCAAAGGGTGTCTGGTTGACCAATTAGTGGGGCAGTATATGGCACATATTTGCGGGTTGGGATATTTGGGAGACAAAAAGCATATTCATACAACTATGGAAAGCATTATGAAATATAACTATGTATCCGATTTCAGCCGTCATTTTAACAATATGCGTTCTTACGTAATGGGTGAGGAAGCAGGACTTCTGATGGCTTCGTGGCCTAAAGGACGTTTGGAAGTGCCCTTCCCCTATTTTGCAGAGGTAATGACCGGATTTGAATATTGTGCTGCTGTGGGTATGATATATGAAGGAATGACGGATGAGGCATTGACTTGTATCCGTTCTATCCGTGACCGTTTTGATGGTGCCAAGCGTAATCCGTTCAGTGAGCCGGAATGCGGACATCATTATGCCCGTTCAATGGCTAGTTGGGCGAGTGTGATCGCGCTGAGTGGATTTCACTACTCGGCAGTAGATAAACAAATGCAGTTTACGTCTGCTCCCGGAACCTATTTTTGGAGCAATGGGTACGCATGGGGAATGTGTCGGATTTCTGACGGTGAAGCCACATTGGAGGTGCTGAGAGGAACTTTGGGCATTGAACGCCTTCGTATTGGGGATGTGACTGTGAAAACGAAGAAAAAGCAACTTACGGCAGGAGAGTCCGAAACTATAAAATGGTAATTTAATGCGTTATTGGTATTTTTTATTGGTTTGTATCAGTCTTATATTGCCAGCCTGTCATGAACAGGCTGGCAATGTCCTGCATCCGGAAAAGACGTCGGTGGCTGATTGGAAGGAAAGCTTGCAAGAAAAACTGCCTTTGTTGGGGCATCGTAATTGGATTGTTGTTACAGATATGGCATATCCCTTGCAGGCTGATCCGGGTATCATCACTTTATATGCTCCTGAAACTTTTGGAAATGTTGCCGCTTTTGTCATGGACCGGATTCGTCGGTCGGAGCATGTCTTTGCGCATATATATCAGGATCGTGAGCAGTTGGCCTTGACAGAAGAACTGTGTCCCGGTGTGACGGCATACAGAAATTCGTTAAGTAAAGTATTGGATGGGAGTGAGAAAGTGACTTTTCTTCCTCACGAAGAACTGATTTCAAAGTTGGATAGTGTCAGCAAGCTCTATCAGGTGGTTGTCATTAAAACAGCTTTGACATTGCCTTACACATCTATCTTTTTTGAATTGGATTGTAAATATTGGGATGCGGTTCGGGAAGTAACTGTCAGGAAGCTTTCTATGGATGCGGTAGATAACCATTGATTGTGCTGTATTCCGTAATGTTTTTCATAAGGTTGTCATGTAATGGGGGAGGGTAAAAGAGAAGATAAGTGCGGATCATGTTAATTTAAAAGCTGTCTACAGTATATTAGAATAAACCTTTTGTAGTTTGCGCAAAAGTACCGATATTTGTGCAAACTAAAAAGCAAACAATATGAAAATAGGAGATAAAGTTCGTTTTCTCAGTGAAGTGGGAGGCGGTATTGTAACAGGATTTCAGGGAAAAGACATTGCATTGGTGGAAGATGCCGATGGGTTTGATATTCCGATGCCTGTTAGAGAATGTGTAGTAATAGATGCTGATGATTATAATATAAAGCGCAAACCTGTTGCGCAGAAGGATGTGCCTGATGCAGCCAAATCCAAAGGGGCTGTGCAGACCGTGAAAAAGTCAATGGAAGAAGAGGAAGACGAACGTCCCATCACTTATCGTGCCGCCGAGCGTAAAGGAGGAGATGTGCTTAATGTAATGTTGGCCTTTGTTCCACAAGATATCAAAGCAATTTCGAGCACCGGTTTTGATGCTTATATTATCAATGACAGTAACTATACGCTTTCATTTGCTTATCTTTGTGCCGAAGGTCATAATTGGCGTGTGCGGAGTTGGGGAACTGTGCAGCCGAATACTAAATTCTATATCGAAGAGTTTGACAAGAGCATTTTAAATGAACTGGAGCATGTGGCAGTGCAAGTGCTTGCTTTTAAAGATAATAAGAGCTTTATGATAAAGCCTGCCGTATCGGTGGAGCTTCGTATAGATACGGTTAAGTTTTATAAACTCCATACGTTCCGCGAAAGCATATTCTTTGAAGAACCATCATTAATTTATGATATTGTGAAAGATGATATGCCTGCCCGACAGACTTTTTTAAACGCGGACGATATTAAAGATGCGCTTTTGGCAAAGAAAGCTGTTGATGTTATTCCGGCACGTAAGCCTGAGGCGAAAGTTCCGCAGAGCGATATCGTAGAGATAGACCTTCACGCCCATGAGTTGCTCGATTCTACTGCCGGCATGAGTAATGGTGAAATTCTGAACTATCAGCTTGATGTGTTCCGTAAGACTCTGGAGGAATACAAGAGCAAGAAAGGACAGAAGATTGTTTTCATTCATGGCAAGGGCGATGGCGTTTTGCGCAAAGCCATCTTGCAAGAATTAAAATATAAGTATAAGAATTATCAGAGTCAGGATGCTTCTTTCCGCGAATATGGCTTTGGAGCGACTATGGTAACGATTCGTTAATATGCAGACATTAAAAGAATTTCTGAGGACAGACCGGTTCGCTTCATGCACCGGCGTGGAGCTGCTGGAAATAAAACCGGGGTATGCGCGTGCACGTATGTTGGTTACGGAACGACATCTCAACGGTGGAGGGGTGTGCCAGGGAGGAGCCTTGTTTACACTGGCTGATCTGGCATTTGCTGCCGTGGCAAATAGTCATCGCCGGCTTACACTGTCTGTGACAGCTAATATTACTTTCTTGCGTCCTGCGAAATCAGGATATGTGTATGCAGATGCTGCTGAGGTGTTTAATCACCATCGCATTCCTTTTGTAGAAGTGAAGATAACGAATGAGAAAGGCGAATTGATTGCTATATTTACCTCATCGGGCTATAGAAAAGAAACGGAGTTGCCGGTGGAGGATTTGGAATAATATACAGCAAGAAGAGGGCGTGTCGAAACGCTCATAAACTAAAAATCACCCTCGCCACAGGTAGTTGTAGCGAGGGCGATTTCGATAAGAAGGAAGTTTTGACATATTGACACTGTCCAGAATTTTGTGTAAATGAAAACAGGATTCAGTTGTAAGTTTGTTCTTATATCTGGATTCTGTTTTCAAACATAAGCATAAATTGATTCATAATCAAGCCCCAGTTTGAAATAGGCATTGTCCATTTCTTTTCAATCTCCATAAGCGAAAGATATACGGTCTTTTTTACAGCATCGTCCGAAGGAAATGAAAGCTTTGATTTCGTGTACTTTCTGATTTTTCCATTCAGGTTCTCAATGAGATTGGTTGTGTAGATTATTTTTCTGATTTCCAGCGGGAATTGGAAGAAAACAGTCAAATCATCCCAGTTGTTTCTCCATGAAAGTATAGCATAAGGATACTTTCCTCCCCATTTCTTTTCCAGATTGTCAAGTTCTGTGGCTGCAACCTCTTTGTTGGGTGCATTATAGATATTCTTCATATCCGCTGTAAACTCTTTCTTATCCTTATAAACGACATATTTACAGGAATTTCTGATCTGATGTACCACACAGATTTGAGTGGATGACTGAGGGAATACACTGCGGATAGTATCCGTAAATCCATTCAGATTGTCGGTACAGGTAATCAGTATATCCTGCACTCCACGGGCTTTTAAGTCGGTCAGGACGCCCATCCAGAAAGAAGAGCTTTCCGATTTGCCAACCCACATGCCAAGAACTTCCTTCAGGCCGTTCTGTTTCAGTCCGACGCAAAGGTAAACGGTCTTGTTTATGATCTTGCCGTTATCCCGTACCTTGAAGACGATACCGTCCATCCAGACTATCAGGTAAACAGGATCAAGGGGACGGTTCTGCCACTCCTGGGCAGCCTGATTGACTTTGTTGGTAATGATGGAAATGGCCGATGTAGAGAGCTCTATTTCATAAATCTCACGCATCTCTTCCTCTATGTCAGAAACGCTCATTCCTTTGGCGTATAGGGAGATAACGAGCTTTTCTATAGAAAGTCCACGACTTTCATGTTTGGGCACTGCTATCGGCTCAAACTGACCGTTACGGTCACGTGGAATAGAAATGACAGACTCTCCATGTTCGGTCTGGATTTTCTTCGGATAACTGCCATTCCGGGAGTTGCCGGTATTGTTCCCTGTCATAGAATTCTTTTCATAGCCCAAATGGGCATCCATTTCGCCTTCAAGCATCTTCTCCAGCACCTGGGCATGCAACTGTTTCAGAAACTTGCTCACATCCGCTTCTGTCTTGAACCGGCTAAGGAACTCCTTGCTTAATACCTCATCGGGCACTACTTGATTCTTTTCTTTCATAATCTTCTTCATTTTGCAAATCTATAAAATAAAAAATACGAGACTCAAACTTGAATCCCGTATTTTCCATTTACACAAAATATTTTATAGTGCCGACATATTTGTATTCAGGTATTTATTATCCTTCTTTTACTTTCGCTTTTCCAATCTGTCCGGGTTCGACGAATAAATATTTATATCCTACACGGATAGCGGTCAGATTTAATGCTTCGAGACGCGCACGGCGTACCAGCAAGGCAGTCATTTCATGTATGCGACCGTCTACATAACCGATCATTTCACTTTCGTTCGTTTTTTCCGAGCCATACGTGCCGGCACTTTGTACTACCATGAAAGGTGATTCCGTACCTTCTTTATCCATGCCGACAGCTATGGCAACATATATCCACATTGGTCCGTGAGCAACCACTTTACGTGCTGTGGCTGTGCGGCTTTCTCCTTTTGCCAGTGTGCCGTGACAACCACCAGCGGGTGATTGAATCAATGCCCCCAATCCATATACCGGGACCTTGTTATCAGATGCATCCAATGGCTGTTCAAACAAAATTTCTTCACTCGTTTTCGGGTGAGTGACATGATAATGGTTTGCTTCGGGTATCAGTCCTCTGATTTCGTCATCGCCAACAGCTCCGGTTACTAGTTTGACATTCAGTAAACTACCGTTTAAAGCAGCTTCGTATACCACATCTGTCAGTGCGGCATTGCTGGTTAATTCTAATTCTTTCATAAGTCAAGGTTCTTTTATTTGTTTTTTCTTACTACCAACACGTTGGAAGCCGGAAAAGATTATAAAAGAACGGCAAAATTTGTGAAAGGGATGCGAAAAAAGGGAGAAAGTATCGAAACTGATACTTCTTCCCTTTTAATCCTTATTTTTCGCTTCACCGTTATGGTGTCGGAGTGGCGTGTTTACTGGCGATAGTCAGCCAAATCATCTGCTTTAAACTTGCGGATGAAGTTGAAGTATTTTTCTACTTCGGCTTCTGCATAGTTTACATATACATGGGCCGACTTGGCGAACAATTCAGGTGCTT
>OHBI01000081.1_pt1 | contig 60800 bp, 48 predicted proteins | sample 1577361 | NCBI WGS metagenome assembly OHBI01 (sample SAMEA3879579, study PRJEB24766) | human gut metagenome | biome: human-associated habitat; feature: feces | place: USA | collected 1985/1987 | reverse complement strand
TTCATTAGCCGGACCAAGCGTTTTCGTCCTTTCGGTTATGCCCGTCTGTCCGTCGGATTACTACAGTCTCCGGCAGCGGACTGTATAGTCTGTTGCAGTGGACCGTACAGTCTGCTATAGTGGACTGTACAGTCCATTGCCGCAGACTGTAATAATCTTCCGTTCAAAAGACCTTGGCCGACCTTGGGAAACGGCTTATTCTTCCCTTTGTTTGTGATATGATATTTAAATCCCCAAGAATAATAAGTGACCCGATTTTTCTCAAAATATTATGCCCACACACTTTTTGACTTGATCCATATTTCCAGCTTTCATAGGGAGATTATTTTACTTCAAACTCTGTATTCATGTATATTTCCAATTGTAATCCTATCTTGTATTTGCCGGGAGATAATTTCCCGGAACTGAATCGTTGTTTGTAATTAGGGTCGGTAATATGACTGACATTCCATGATACAGGTATGGAAAACAACATTGCTTCTCCTGCTTCCAAACGTGCGCAACTCCTCATGTAATCAGATTCATCTCTCGAACCGGAGCGGGTAAGCAAATTTAAATTGAGGCTTTATGACCACATTACCCAATGAATCGGCAAAACCTACCAATCCATCCTCGTTCATTATACGGAAAAGCCCTTCTTGTATGTAGTCGGGACCATTATCATATTTGAATACATAGAAAAGTTCTTTGCCCGCATTATTGATGCAGATTATTCGAGCGTCCTTTGGCTTGTGCTCATAAACAAAACCTAGTTTTTTGATAGTATCTGTCTGACAGTATCTGTATTTGCCGTATGGCACAATGGTGTCACCCTGTTCATTCAGATAACAGACAGGAACACCCACCTCCAAATAAGGTTCTGTGGTATGGGCGGTCAGTGTGGCATCGTATCGCATCAAGACAGGGGTATCACAAGTGCTATAACCGATAACTGAAACAACGGTGTGAGGGTTGATAGGAGTTGTCGGACTATCATTCTTGAATAAAACAGGTACAGTCCAAACGGAGTTGCAATATTCACCTTTCCAATAATTGATTGCCGGGGTCCATCGTGGCATGCTTTTTATGATTTGCAATACTTGATTATCCCATTCCGGGATTCCGCAACTTCTCATGGTTTTAGCTTCTGACACTTCTCCGTAGGAATCAATCTGTATTGTGTAAATTCCTCTGATTTGATTTTTGTTGCCCAACATTTTAGGATTGTATCTCAAGTGTTCATTGATGTAGTTGGTAATTGCATACGGATTTCCTTTTTGAAAGTAAGACCCGCTTTCCCATTCTACAAGACACTGTTTCAGTTCTTCTTCTCTAACACTATCCGTTTTTACCCTGTCTTTGTAATGTTGCGGTAAAAATGGTACATACACTGTATAAAAGCATTCCATCCGTTTGCCGTTCTTGTCCCTGCAAGGCAGGCAGTGCGGAAGCTCTTGGGTCAGTCTGATTACCTCTTTATCAAAATTTTTATGAATAGACGTCAGGATATTTATTCCACGAGGCAATCCTAAAGTATCAAGAGAGAACATTACAACGGAATAGCCTGCCACGTTCTTTTCCAGCAACTTTTTGGGGTATTTCATTCGAGAAACAAAATACTTTTCCAAATCGTAATTCCATATTGCCCATCGGGGAGGTTCTATCGTGGATAAATCCTTAATAGGCTCTCCGGTTATTTTAGCAACACCCTTGTTCCAAATGTCCTCTTTGCGCCAAATACTATCCAGGCGTTCTTCGTTCTGCCTTTGTCCTTGAATACTGTTATCTGTTGTACATCTGACAGGTGCAACTTCGATTGTCAAAATCTCCGGCAGATATTGGAGAACCAGCGTACTATCTGTCAGTTCCTGTATGATATAATCTTTTCCCGATTCAAAAACTTTGATTGTATCCTCATGCAAAGAATAGGAATAGCATATTGGGGTTTGTTTTTTATCATATAGAAAACTTTGTTTCCATTCGGCACTACGAAATTCCATTTCTATTGCATATTGTTTGTCTTGGGGTAATTGCACTTTCCATATTTTATTCTCTAATAAAGCAGACATATCTACCGAACTCTTGTCTTGCGCTAAAAGTGGGCTGACAAGATTGAGAGAAAATATAAATAATATGGATAGAAAATGTTTCATAATCAATTATATAAACAATATTCAAATGTTTGCATTGGTAACAGGGTTCCCGCTGTTTATCGGATTGGTGAAAGGAAGCATTTCCTTTCTTTGTCTTATATCAGTCACACCGATAATGTTATTGCTTTCCGGAAGGAGCCATGTCCGTCGTTTATATACGGTTCTTTTGGCTTTGTCCGGCTCCTGTTCCTTTATACTTGTTCTTTGCGGCGTTGAATTTGTAGCGCAAGGTGAGAGTTACCTGTCGGAACTGGGTTATATAATCGCTCATAGCGCGTATTCCGCTGTATATCAATGCGTCCGCATCGTCGGTTTCCAAAAGGTTGTTGGCTTGCAGCTGCATGCTCAGCCGGTTATTGAAGAATGCTTTGTATAGAGCCAGCGACACATTGCACGCATCTTTTTGCAGGTATATGTTCTGGTTGTGGCCGCAGGTGGTGTAAACGGCGTTTATATCAAGCAGTATACCGGCAGGCAGCGAGAAGTTGTTGCGCCAGACAAATGTACCGACAGGGTTGTTCAGTGACTTTATGCCGTTGTGGGTTTCGATGGAGAACCACTGCTTGTAGAGCTCTGCCGTGAACTGCGGTTTCCACAGCCCGATGGTGGGTGCCACTGTCAGTGATGCCGTCATGCGGTCGTAGGATTCGGTGTTTACCACTTTCATCAACGAGATGGTGGGATTCTCTTCCGAATAGTTTTCTGATATCTGTATCATGTCGTCTTTCACGCGGCTGTATCCCACGGAGACATTCAGCCATTGGTAAGAGGCGGCCAGTAATATGTTTTGCGTCATGGTCGGAGTCAGGAAAGGGTTTCCTGTCTGATAAGTATAGCGGTTGGCATAATAAGTACTATTCCGCAGGTTGTCATAAGAAGGGCGGGTGATGTCTCCTGCATAACTGAGCTGCACTTGTGTCTTTCCGATGGGGAAGTTGATGTTCAGCGAAGGGAAAATGTTATCGAACTTACGGCTTTGTACATCTATGTGTTTGCCTTTCTCGTAATAGTCGAAGCCTACGTGTTCGTATCGGATGCCTGCCTGTATGCTTACGTTGCCGAAGGAATGGGTGTAGTCTGCAAACATGGAGGCGGCTCCTTCCTTTATCTCGCTGTCGTCATTGGCAAGGATACCTTCCGGATTGAGATAAAGGTTGGTGCGCTTGGTATGAGAGTATTCACCTCCGAACGATAAGTTCCCTTGCCACAGAGGATGCGAGAGTACCAACTTGGCAGCATAAAGCGTGTTGTTGTTTTCGTTCAGGGTATTGATATGGTTTTCATTGTGTTCGTTAATGATTTCCGTTGTGTTTTGTATCTCTTTGGTAGGGCTCCATAGGCCGTCGGCGTTGAAGTCGATATTCCAGTTGCCTGCCTGTCCGTTGTAGTAATAGTTCAGGTTGTGAGTGGTGGAAGGGTTGTGGATAATCATTTGGCTGGAGCTGTTCTCGTAAGGTTGGTTGTCGCACAACACTTGTGTGAGATACCGCCAGTCTTCATGGGTAGACATGTAACGGTCTATGTTGTAGCGTATTCCCATCGAATGTTTTTCATTGAACTGATAGCTCATGGCGAGCGTGCCTTCTATGTTGCTGCGTTTTGTCTTGGCATATGTGGCATCCATCTTTTGTTGCCATAACTTGTCCAAATAGGTGTCAATGATAATCTGTTGGTTGTTCCCGCCTCGCAATTTGCCGCCGAATAAAGTGCCGGAAAGGTCGAAACCGTTTTTCCGGTAGTTGAAGTTGAACTGGTCATAGATGGTCCAGCCATACGTGCGGCGGTTGCGAGTCACGAGCCGGTTGTCGAAACCGAATCCTTCGCCTTGTGCCTTTTTGGTGAGGATACGAACAACGGCTTTTACAGAAGCGTCGTAGCGTGCTCCCGGGTTGCGTACCACTTCCACGCTCTTTACGTTGTCCGAAGAGAGTTGTTCCAGCTCCGAGCTGCTTCTCACTTTTCTTCCGTTGATGTAGACTTCCGCTGTTCCTCTTCCGAATACATTCACTGCTCCTTCTTCAGCCGAGATACCCGGTATCTTGTCGAGCAGGTCGTTGCCTGTACCGGACTTTTCCAATACGCTGCCCGCAACTGTAGTCACCATCGCATCGCCTTTCAGACGCATTTTGGGTAAGTCGGCTTTTACGGTTACTTCACCCAGTTGGTGTGTGTCTGCTGTCAGTCGGACAATCCCCATGTCGGCAGGATTCACCGGTCTGTATATGGTGGTGTATCCGATAGAGGAAATGCGTACTATCTGAGGTTGTGCTGTTGCACTCAGGCTGAATGTTCCGTCGTCTCCGCTTATTGTTCCGCTGACAAAGGCAGAGTCGGGGAGTGATAGCAGTACTACATTGGCGTATGGCATCGGTTCGTTTTTTTCATCTACTAATTTTCCACTGACTGTTTGTGCTGAAAGACCGGTGATGATACTTTGGCAGGCAAGTAGCAAGCATATAATATAAAATGTTTTCATAGTATTAAATGTGTGTTTTATTGTTTTTTTATACGTTTTTTTGGTATGCGATACGTGGACTGCCGTTGTGTGTATAGATAATTCCGCATTCCTCGAAACCGTTTTTCTTCAAGATGTTTTGCATTACATAGTTGTCATGATGTGTGTCTACGCGTATGTTGTGATGCTGCTCAAAGCACCATCGGATGCATTGGTCTGCAATTCCTTTCTCTTTCCCGTTGGAGGCCATGCGGTGAATCACACCGTATGGGGCATCATTCAGCCATTTGCCGTTATCGATAACCGCATAGGTAGGGTCTTCTCCGACAATGAAACAGAAGGTTCCTACCGTCTCTCCCTGCTCATTCTCGCATATGTAGCTGTGTCCGTCGGCTATTTCGCGGCGGATGTATTCCTCAGAGGGATAGCCGTTTATCCATTGGTTGGGATTGCCGTGCTCTTGCATGAACTTGCGTGCATAGTCATACATGGCCATTACCGGCTCCAGGTCATTGAGGGTTGTTTTTCTGATTCTCATGCTTTCTTGGTTTATATCGTGTTAAGATTAGCAATTCATTCTGTATACATTGGTCTCTTTCTGTTCAAATCCCATTGTCTGATACAGCTTGTTGGCGGCTGTCCGTTTAGGGTTGGAGGTCAGCATCAGCGCGGGGATGCCTTGCGATTTCACGAAATCGATGGCGTGGCGCACCAACATCTTACTGAGTCCTTTTCCGCGATAAGCTTCGTCTATCACCACATCTTCTATCCATGCTTTTCCGCCGGTGGGGGAATGATAGATTCCGACGGTCAGCATTCCTGCCACCGCTTTGTCATCCAGCAGGAAGAAGAGATGGCTGTTCGCTGACGCGAGTGTATGCCTGAAGGCTTCTTCTGTAAGTTGTATGGGTCGGGTAGTCAGTTGAGTCAGGAATTTCCGGGTGGCTTCCAGATATTCCGGCTTGTATTCCAGTATTTCGATGATTTGAGTCATAAATAAGTCGGTTTTATGTCTATATATATAATAAGGTATAGCCTGCTTTAGGTCCGCGCTTTGAAGACCGGTGCTATTTTTTGTATCTCCGATTCGAAACCGAACCAATAACCATGTTCCGTGTCGGTGCTTACAGGCAGGAAGCAGAGGCGTAGTTCGGGTTTATAGTTGCCATAGATCACTTCCCAATGTTCGGGTGGAATTTGCCGCTTGGTTTTCACGTGTTCTGCCGGAAGTTTCTTGAGTGACATGCCTGCTTCTATCCATGCTATGGAGGCTTGTGTCCGATAGTCGGGATAATATTGTTTGCAATATTCATATAGAACTAATCCGCGTCTCTCCAGACTCATGGGTTGGTCAATGAGATTGGCTTCTGTCAGATAAGCCAGAAATCTATATAGAAAACGCCTGTCGTTCAGTATGAGTTCCCGTGTCAGTTCCTGCCACGCGGGAGTATTATAGAAGGCATCGAGCAAACGGGACAGTCTGCGTGCTGTTTGCAGTTCGCCTACACTGATTTCTCCGGTTTGCAATACTTCATAAGGCGGAAGGGGAGAGTAGCGGATACCTAATTCGTCTGCCCGGTGGCGCATTTCTGTTCCGGGCAATAGCTTAAGAGATTCCAATTGGATTTCTCCGGCGCGGTATCCCGCAAGGGTATATATGTCTTCAAATATTTCATCCAAGCGATAAAGCGGGAGTCCGGCAATCAGGTCGGCATGGGTTTCCATATTGGATAGTGAGCACAGGAATTTCAATCCTTCCAATGCATCGGAGAGTTTGCCTATTCTTCGGCTTTTCTCTAAAACGGGTTCACGCAGACTTTGAATACCGGCTTCCAGATGAAGGAGTCCTGCCGGTAATTGTCGCAATTCTTTTTTTAGCTCTTCAGACAACAGGGCGGGATGAATTTCCAGATGGAAGCAGATGTCGGGTGAGAACTCCAGAAAAAGTTGGAGAAGTTCTTTGGCGCGGCGCGGATTATAGTTGAAGGTGCGGTCGAGCACACGTACATTCTTGATACCGTGGCTGTGAATGATTTGCAGTCTGTGGCGTATGCTTTCGATGGACAGTGTGCGCACCGGTTTTTCTCCTCCGCTTACGCAAAAGGCGCAAGTATTGAAGCAACCGCGTGTGGTCTCCAACTGGACAAAAGGTTTGCTCCAATTAAAGAAACGGCTTTCTTCGGGAGGAACGAGGCCGGAAAAGTTCAGTACGCGGGCTAAACCGTTGTCTTTATATTCTTTTTCGGCGGTCAGATAGCAGAGCCCCGGAATGGTGTTCCACTTCTCAGGCTGTTTCCGGCATGCCAGCCATTGCGGAAACGCTTCTTCTCCCTCTCCTCTGAATACACAGTCGACAAAAGGATTCTTACGCAGAAACTCTTCATTATCTCCCAAAAACTCGGGACCGCCCAAAATGAGACAGGCATCCGGCAGTAATGCCTTTACGCGGGAAGTGATATGCATCAGTTGTTCGTGATTGAACAGCCAGGCGGTGGCTGCAAGTATGTCGGGCCGGCGGCGATAGATTTCATCGACAATCATCCCTACATTTTCATTGATGGTAGCGGATACTATATCCCATTCCACAGAGGTGTCCGAAGCCATTTGTGCATGCAAGGCAGGGAGTGCCAGTGAAGAGTGGGCATACGAACAGTTGAGGTCTATCCAGAGAATCTTCATTCTTAATATTGTTTTCTGTTTGCAAAGATAGCTTTTTTTTTATATCTTGCCTGTGTTTTTAAATAAATACCGTTATGATTAGAAGGGTAGAATTACAAGATGCTAAAGCGATTGCGGCTATTTATAATGAGTATGTAATACATAGTGTGGTTACATTTGATATTGAGCCTGTGCGCGAAGAGGATATGCGTGGTCGGATAGCCGGGATTTCGGCTCATTATCCTTATTTTGTTTGTGAATCAGACGGAAAAGTTGTGGGGTATTGCTATGCTCATCCCTGGAAACAGCGTGTGGCCTACGGACATACGCTGGAGACAACTGTTTACCTTCTTCCCGATTGTGTGGGGAAAGGTATGGGAACCCAACTCATGATGCGTTTGATAGAAGAATGCCGGAGGGAGGGTTACCATGCACTGATAGCTTGTCTGACGGAACCGAATGAAGACAGTACTTCTTTACATACTAAACTGGGATTTCAAAAAGTATCTCATTTTAAGGAGGTTGGACTGAAGTTCGGGCGTTGGCTTGATGTCAGCGATTATGAACTTATCTTATAATCAGTGAACATTTCTATCCAAAAAGGGTTATAGCCATTAAACCTAAAAAAACTGACTATGACTCAAATTAATATTAAAAGGGTATATGAGACTCCTTCGTCCAATGACGGTTATCGGGTATTGGTCGACCGTCTTTGGCCCAGAGGCATGAAACGGGAGTATCTGAAATACGATTATTGGGCAAAAGAACTGACTCCTTCTAATGATTTGCGTAAATGGTTTCATGCTGATGTCGAAAAAAGATGGGGAGCCTTTGCTGATATGTACCAAAAGGAACTGGAACGCTCACATGCTGTTAAAACGTTCATTGATAGGATAAAACCTTATGAAAAGGTTACACTCCTTTATGCTTCGAAGAATCAGGAGCAGAATCATGCGCGTGTATTGGCGCAATATTTAAGCACACTTTTTTAGTTTTTGTGCAAAAAAAAGCTAACTTTGCGACCGTTTTAGGTAAAAAGAAGGATTATGATACAAAAGGTTCTAATCGCCAATCGTGGCGAGATAGCCGTACGTGTAATGCGTTCCTGTAAGGAAATGGGCATTCGCACTGTGGCTGTTTTTTCGGAAGCCGACCGCACAGCGCGGCACGTAATGTATGCAGATGAAGCCTGTCTGATAGGCCCTGCCGCTTCCAAGGATAGTTATCTGAATATAGATAATATTATCAAAGCTGCCAAGCAGCATCATGCCGATGCCATTCACCCCGGCTATGGTTTCTTATCCGAGAATGCAGACTTTGCCCGCCGTTGTAAGGAAGAAGGTATTGTTTTTATCGGTCCGGCTGCCGAGACAATGGAGGCGATGGGCGATAAGATTGCTGCCCGCAAGCGTATGATTGCAGCCGGTGTACCAGTCGTTCCCGGAACGGAACAGCCGTTACAGAGTGCTGAGGAAGCAGTCCGCATTTGCAATGAGATTGGTTATCCTGTGATGTTGAAGGCTTCAATGGGCGGCGGCGGAAAGGGTATGCGTCTTATTCATAATGAAAATGAGGTAGTGGAAGCTTATAATACTGCCCGTTCGGAATCCATGTCGTCTTTTGGAGATGATACTGTTTATCTGGAGAAGTTTGTGGAAGAACCTCACCATATCGAATTTCAAATTTTGGGTGATAATCATGGCAATGTAGTTCATCTGTTCGACCGCGAATGTTCTGTTCAGCGTCGTAACCAGAAAATAGTGGAAGAAAGTCCTTCGCCGTTTCTTACTCCCGAACTTCGTAAGGAGATGGGAGAAAAGGCAGTTGCCGCAGCCAAGGCAGTGAACTATTCGGGTGCAGGAACCATTGAGTTTCTGGTGGACAAGAACCGTAACTTCTATTTCCTTGAAATGAATACCCGCCTTCAGGTGGAACATCCTATTACGGAGGAGGTAGTTGGTGTGGACTTGGTAAAGGAACAAATCCGTATTGCCAATGATGAGGTGTTGCATCTCAGACAGGAAGAGCTGTTTCAGCGCGGCCACGCCATCGAATGCCGTATCTGTGCCGAGGACACGGAAAACAATTTCATGCCTTCGCCGGGTATTATCAAGCAGCTCACTGAACCAAACGGTATCGGTGTCCGTATAGACAGCTATGTGTACGAAGGGTATGAGATACCTATTTATTACGATCCCATGATCGGTAAGTTGATTGTGTGGGCCACCACCCGTCAATATGCCATCGAGCGTATGCGCCGAGTGCTTTATGAATATAAAATTACCGGACTGAAGACTAATCTCAGTTATTTGAAACGTATCATGCATACGCCCGACTTTGTAAAAGGCGAATATAATACGTTGTTTATCGAGAAGAATTCCCGTATGCTGTTGCGCAGTAATGGCAATAACGAAGAAATCGAGAATATTGCCATGATTGCCTCTTACATCGATTATCTGATGAATCTGGAAGAAAACAAGAGTTCACAGTTGCCCGATGGTCGTCCCATCAGCCGTTGGCGTGAGTTCGGTTTGCAGAAGGGAGTATTACGCATCTAAACAAACGGAAAAGAAATATGGAAATACATATAGGAGACCGCATCGCCGATGTAACTTTGGTGAGCAAAGAGGGTAATAAGGTACAGTTCCTTATCGATGGAAAACCATACGATGTGGATATTGTGATGGCTGAGAACGGAAGTTGCTCCATTCTTCACGATGGCAATTCGTTTAATGCCGAGTTGATTCGCGGTGAAGGTGGTAAGAGTTATGACGTGAATATGTTTTATCGCTCTTATCACGTAGATATTGTGGATACGCAGACCAAGTACTTGCGCATGAAGAAGGGTGGAGAAGAGAAACAAGACGATCGGATTATTGCACCCATGCCGGGTAAGGTCGTTAAAATCCCCGTTCAAAAGGGAGACCGCCTTAGTGCGGGAGACATCGTGGTAGTGCTGGAAGCCATGAAGATGCAGAGCAACTACAAAGTAAGTTCGGATTGTGTCGTAAAGGATATTCTGGTGCAGGAGGGCGATGCCGTCAATGCTAATCAGGAGTTGATAATATTGGATATCATAAAAGAAGACTGAAAGAACCATGACAAGAGAAGAAATATACAGCCGGTTTGAGGAACTGGACAAAAAGGCATCGCTGGGTGGCGGTGTGGACAAGATAGAGAAGCAGCATGCACAGGGCAAGATGACTGCCCGCGAACGTATTGAAATGCTCCTTGACAAAGGTACGTTCAATGAACTGGACAAGTTGGTGAACCACCGTTGCACCAATTTCGGTATGGATAAAAAACAGATTGCCGGAGATGGAATGGTGACAGGTTACGGAAAGATAGACGGCCGCCTGGTTTTTGTGTATGCTTACGACTTCACCGCACACGGTGGTTCGCTGAGTGAAACCAATGCAGCCAAGATTGTCAAGGTGCAGGAACTTGCCCTGAAGAACGGTGCGCCTGTTATTGCACTGAACGATTCGGGCGGTGCCCGTATTCAGGAAGGTGTGAACAGTCTTGCCGGTTATGCGTCTATCTTCTATCAGAACACCATCGCTTCGGGTGTTATTCCTCAGATTTCTGCCATCTTGGGTCCTTGTGCGGGTGGTGCCTGCTACTCTCCGGCACTGACCGACTTTATCTTTATGGTGAAAGAGCAAAGCCACATGTTTATTACCGGTCCCGATGTGGTAAAGACTGTGACCAATGAAGAGGTAGGAAAAGAAGAACTGGGTGGCGCTTATACTCACAGTTCCAAGAGTGGTGTCACTCACTTTATGTGTAATAATGAAGAGGAAGCTCTGATGAGTATTCGCGAGTTGTTGAGCTTCTTGCCTTCCAACAATATGGAGGATGCTCCCCTTGCCCCCTGTACGGATGATATTCATCGCCAGGTAGAAGCACTTCAGACCGTTATTCCCGAAGACCCCAATATGCCTTACGACATCAAAGATATTATCGAACCGGTGCTGGACAACCAGTACTTTTTCGAAGTAATGCCTCATTTTGCCAAGAACGTGGTAGTGGGATTCGGTCGTTTGGGAGGTCGTTCGGTGGGTATCGTTGCCAACCAGCCCGCTTACCTTGCCGGTGTGCTCGATATCGACGCCAGTGACAAGGCTGCTCGCTTCATCCGTTTCTGCGACTGTTTCAATATTCCTTTGATTACTTTTGAGGATGTTCCCGGTTTTCTTCCCGGTACGGTGCAGGAGCACAACGGTATTATTCGCCACGGTGCGAAAATCGTGTATGCATACGCCGAGGCCACAGTTCCCAAAGTAACCCTGATTACCCGTAAGGCATACGGTGGAGCCTATATCGTCATGTCTAGCAAGCCGACAGGTGCTGATGTGAATCTGGCTTATCCACAGGCGGAAATTGCAGTGATGGGTGCCGAGGGTGCAGTAAACATCCTGTATCGTAAATCGACTCCCGAAGAGAAGCAGGAGATAATAAAGGAGTATGAGAATAAGTTTTCCAACCCTTACCGTGCAGCCGAACGCGGTTTGATTGATGAAGTAATTATGCCGCGCGATACAAGATATAAACTGGCTCAGGCTTTGGATATGTGTCACAACAAAAACCAAAGTAATCCTCCCAAAAAGCATGGCAATATGCCGTTGTAATGAAAGTGCCTTCTTTATACTTTAGAGTGTTAATAATATGAAGTGAATCCCATTTTGCTGTCTCTATGCAAGAAGACGGTAAAATGGGATTCTTTGGTATTGTTATATTTGCCGGGAGCCGGCGATGAAGAAAGTCTACTCTTTTAACCACCGGTTTATGAGTGTCATGATCTCTTCTTGTGTTTTTTTATCGAAGCTGCCGATACGTGTGCGGTGACTGCCACCGGGTAATGTATATACCTTGATATTTTCTTTTTCTTCCAGCCAGGTGACGCCCGATGCAGTCCATGGATCATCTCCTCCATAGATATAAATCATTTTCGGGTCGTTTTTCTTCAAGAATTTCACCGTTTTCTTATAGAGCATATCATCAAAGCTGAGGTGCTGCAAATCGGCCGGAAGCATAACCCGGTACATATAGTTTTTGCTACTTTTGATAGTGAGATATTTTTCAAAAGGCTTGGTGTCATATCCATAATACCCTAATTCCTTGGCTGCTTGTACATTAAAAGAAGGATAGGGGGATTGCTCTGAAAAATAATCAGGCTCACAGATAGCGATGAAGTGGTTGAAGATAGTTTGATTGTCGGCTTTGGGTGAAGGTATCTTAGTGACGGAAGTGCCCCATTGCCATAATGCGAAGGAATATTCCAGTACATTGAAATCATAGATTTCTGTAATGGGTACACGGAAAGTATATCCTTTGTTTAAACAATATCTCTCGAACATAGGCAGTAACTCAGCCTTTCTTTTTAATACTTCCAATTGGAATTCTTTTACTTTTTCCCGATTTTGGGCTGTGGAGACTGTTTCGGCAATGAAAGGTTCATGGCGCCCGTCTTCCAGTGATTTGTTGAGGGGAGCTACATAAGGAACGGAGAAATCAACATCGTCAGGGAAGTAGGCACGATAGAACATGGTGGTTTGTCCTCCTTTACTGATTCCTGTCGAAATCCATTTTTGAGGATAAAGTTGCTTAAAGGTGGTGGTGACGTGATGTAAGTCATACAGGGAGTTTTCTACGGTCAGGTAATCCCAGTTGCAAGGGTCAGGCATGGATGCATCAAAATAACGGTATTCCACAAATACCAGATTGGCATTTAATCGTTTGGAGAGCTCTTCCTGATATCGTGGTGCTAACGCATAAGTGGCGGCATATCCTTCGGTTACCAAGATAGTAGGACGGTCAAAACCAATATGACCTAAGATGATTCGTTGTTTGAAACTACCGGCTTCCGGGTGTTTAGGATCGAGCAATTGCTCGATGAACAAAACATATTTTTCGGGATATGCATTGCTTTCGAGCGGCTTAATGTCGGTAATTCCCGGAAGACTTTGGAGCTTTTTTAGCAGCTCGGTAGGATTGTTTTCTGCATGGATGAACTCTAATGGCAGTAGCAGAATACATACTGTCCATATAAAAAGAGAGATAGTGTGTTTCATAATTCTTTTCTGATAAAATAAGCTAATAGGCAACAAAAGTAGCGTTTTATTTCGATATTGTTCTTCAATCTTTTATCTTTGTGTAACTTAACAACCTAGAAATAATATGTTTTTTCTTTGCAGACTATGGATATGGTGTAAACGCTTCCGTCATCGTTGTGGTTACGGCGTGCACTCCCCGTCCGATTTTTTTTTGATAACTTCCATTATTTATGAGAGATCTCCTTACTATGCATACCGGACATTGAAGAAAAGGGGCTTTTCAAATTATCTGCCTCACTATCGGCGCAAAGTGAACCGTTTGCTGTTCAGGTTGGTTAATTATTTCAGACCGAAATCATTGATAGAAGTGGGGATTGGTAATGGAGCATCCATCAGTTATATGCGTGCGGCAAGCCGCACTATGGACTCTGTTACGCTGAAGGGAAGAGACCGGGATAAAACGTTGCTGCAACTGACCAAAAAGTTGGAAGAACTGAAAAGCGTCGATTGTCTGCACATTGCACATACTCCTTTCTATCAAGAGGTGTTTGAAGAGGCGTTGCCTTATGTGCAGCCCGACAGTTGGTTTATCATCGGAGGAATTTACGAATCACAAGAGAAGCGCAAATGGTGGAAAGAGGTGGTTGCTGACGAACGAGTCGGTATTACTTTTGATTTATATGATATTGGTCTGGTATTTTTTAATAAGAATCGTTATAAACAGCATTATATAGTCAACTTTTTATAAATATGACCATGAAAAAAAGTATGATATACACGAAGACAGGCGATAAGGGCACCACCTCATTGGTAGGAGGAGTTCGTGTGCCCAAGACTCATATACGCTTGGAAGCTTATGGAACAGTCGATGAATTGAATTCCTATCTGGGTCTTTTGCAAACATATTTGACAGAAGAGGCCGATAAAAGGTTGGTGGCCCATGTACAGAATAAGTTGTTTTCCGTTGGTTCCTATTTGGCAACCGATCAGAGCCAGACTGAATTGCGCATGGAGAGCCGTATAAATGACAAAGATATTACATTGTTGGAACAAGCTATCGATGAAATAGACAATGCACTTACTCCTCTTCATGCCTTTATTCTGCCGGGAGGAGCGCGTGGGGCTGCTGTTTGTCATATATGCCGTACGGTGTGTCGGAGGGCTGAGCGTCGTATATTGGCATTGGCGGGAGAATGTGAGATAGAGGCTCGTGTTACAGCTTTTGTCAATAGATTGTCGGATTATCTGTTCATTTTGGCACGGAAGTTGAACTATCTTGCAAAAAAGGAAGAAATTTTTTGGGATAAAAGTTGCAAATGAAATAATTTATTATACTTTTGCGGCTAATTAGAGAACGAAAGAAAAGTATTTACTTAAAAAATAAGAAAACTATGTACTGGACATTAGAATTGGCCTCGAAGTTAGAGGATGCTCCCTGGCCTGCTACAAAGGATGAGTTGATTGACTATGCAATGCGTTCGGGTGCTCCGTTGGAAGTAATCGAAAACTTGCAGGAGATGGAGGATGAAGGCGAAATCTATGAAAGTATAGAGGATATTTGGCCGGATTATCCGAGCAAAGAAGATTTCTTCTTCAACGAGGAAGAATATTAATAGCCTATAGATGGGTTAAATAATTGAATATCAGCGCGGCAGACAAAGAAGATTTGTTTGTCGCGTTGGTGTTTTAAGGCCTTTTAAGGTGTGATTTGTTTGTCTAAATTATGGTTTTTCCTCTCAAAACCGGAGTTTGTTTGTCTAAAATACATTACCTTTGCTTCTCCTCAAGAATATTAAAATAGGAGGAAAAAGCATATGGGAAGACCAAAAAGACTATATCCGTTGGGTAAATATCGTCTTCGCACTCCGAAGGTGATAGATAAAGAGAAAGCCTATCCTGTTGAGTTGGAATATACTTGGAACAGGCAAATAATCCGTAAGACTACAAATGTCTTTGTTAAAGTTGCGGACTGGAATCAGAACGGTAATCAGGGACGGGGTGAAATTCGTGTTAGTTATGGTAGTGAATTTAAACGGCTCAATCAACTCTTGTTATCACGTGTTGAACGTATAGATTCTCAACTGGCAGAGTATAACGAGAAACATCCTAATCAGATTACTGCTGATGTTATATCCGGTTTCCTCTCAGACAAACCTCTTTCACGTCGTGATCAAGGAAAAGATTTTGTTGAATTCACATTGGAGCGTCTTTCTTCCGATTATTCAAGAAATAGAATAGGAAGGAGTCGATATGAGAACGGAAGAAGCTGCATGAATATCTTCCAGACTTTTTTAAGAGCTACCAAGCAGGCGACCTGTGGAAACGATTCTATCTATGTGGGTGATGTAACACCTGAATTGTTGGATAGTTATATTGCTTGGCGTAGAGAAGTCAAACAGAATACCGATGCCACGATAAACCATTCACTGACACCGATATTGAAAGCTTGTGCTTATGCATGTGAAATGAATATCATGGAACCTGCTATAAATGCGAGGATTCAAGATATGCGTATCATTACCAAAACTTCATTATCTGAGGAAGAGAGTGAATTTGACGGTAAGAGTTTGAATAAAGAACAAATGCAGGCTCTCATGGAATATTACAAAACCTGTCAGGAACCACGCAGAAAAGAGTTTCTTGAAATGTTTTTCTTTGCTTTTCATGCTTGCGGACTGCGGGTTGTCGATGTAATGACATTGCAGTGGGGACATGTAAATTTTGAAAAGAAAGAATTGAGGAAGATTATGATAAAGACAAACAAACGTCATGTGATTCCTCTTACAGAGCCTGCTATACATATTTTGAGGCAGTGGCAAGAAAAACGTGAAGGCTGCCGCTATGTGTTTAATCTGGTAAAGGAAAATCTGGAACTTGATGATGAGGAAGCTCTTTACAAGGCTCGTAATAACGCAACCAAATGTATTAACCAGTCTTTGGCAGTGGTTGGAGAACAGATTGGGTTGCCTTTCAACTTGTCAATGCATGTGGCCAGACATACATTTGCAGTTTTTGCTTTGAATAAAGGCTTGTCTATGTCTGTAGTCAGTCGTCTTCTTGGACATGGAAGTACGGATGTCACAGAGAAGGTCTATGCCCGCTTCCTTCCGGAAACACTGTCCTCGGAAGTGGCACGTCTAAAAGATGAATTTGCTTCACTTGAGATAATATAATTATCATTAATTTATAGTAGTTTGTTTTTGAACAAATAATTAAATGTGTTTTATGTTAAGAGTAATATTTTTGATTATTGGTATTTGTGTCATCATACTTGCTTTATCTTTTGTTTTTAAGAAACATGCAAGAACGATACTTTGGTCAAGTGCAATAACTTTATTCGCCGGTACTCTATTACTTATCGGAATTGGAGTTATAAATCCCGTTGGTGAGGATAAAACTGGTTCTGTAGAATTTTGGGGTGCTATCATCACTTTAATTTCCGGAGCAGCTTTAGCTTTCTGTGCGGAGAAACTAAAAGAGAAAAATAATGGGAAAATAACCGAAGTGGAAAATGAAGCACTCATTGAGGATTCTAAACAGGAGGAAAATCCCGTATGCAATGAAGGAGAGGTCGTTTTGCCGAAAATATTAGATACAGATACAGCCAGAAAAGTTTTTGCCAAGGCAATAGAAGCCGGATATATTACGGAATGTGGCAGCTTTTATAAATGGAATAATTCAAAGGTTCTTCTGGCATATATGTGTGGTAGGATATATTGTGGAGACAAACCGAATTATTCTAAAATAGAAGAAAAAACGTTCTGGAAATTCGGAAGACAAGATATGTTCCCAGATGCTGAATTAAAAGTTTTGTTTCAAATACAAGATTTGGGACAGTCAAGAGCTAATAGAAAAGATGCAATAGTCCCATTTAAATCAGAAGAAATAGATAAATTCTTTGAGTAGCAGGTGTGCTACTCTTTTTTATTCATTATCAGTAAGTTGCGATTCTAATCCTAACTTCATCCTAGTATCAGTCCTAACCTATCCTAATCTATCCTAACATCATCCTAACATGTTAGTCTAACTTATCCTAACTTTTAAGCCCCTAAGGACTTGCTAAATTCGCAGTGGTTACGGACGATGTGCACAATCGTACCGTGACAAATAACCCGGCTTAAGATCCGAATGTGCATAAGGAAGTTTAAGCCATAAAACTGTAGAATATGGCTGAAGTTAAATTAGAAAAAACTCCGTGCGATCGAGAACTTATAGAAAAGATTCTCGCCATATTGGAGAAGCATGAAAAATTATTGCCGCAGTTTTTGTCAGACAAACATAAATTGTATGATAATAAAACTTTGATGGCAAAATTAGGGGTAAGAGAGAAGTATCTGAAGAAGTTGCGAGACAACGGCTATCTCGGCTACTCGCGTGAAGGTGATAAATACTGGTACACGCAGGAAGACGTAGACCGCTTTCTGCGTCGTTTCCATTATGAAGCTTTCGCTATTGGTGATGAACTTCCCAAACAGGAAGGAGGTGGCTATGTTTGACACCATTCATTTGACCAACATGCTTCGTTCGGAAGTGGAAGGCATTCCGGAAACAGGTCTTCCGTTGGATGCCTTCCCTGACAAGATACAGGAGATTATCCTCAATCTTGCCAGATACGAAAATTTCAATGTGGAATATACTGCGTCTATTATTCTTTCCGCTGTTGCTACTGCAATAGGCAACTCTTGTCATATCCGTATAAAGGGCGAGTGGAAAACTTGCCCATCCCTTTATATGATGCTGGTCGGACGTCCCGGGCTCGGAAAGACTCCTCCCCTCGGTTTTATCTATAAGCCGATTAATGAGTATGATGACCGGCTGCATGAGAAATATAACGAGGAATATGACGAATATGAAAGAGCCATGTCAGCAGGCAAGCACGGAAGTGACGGGGAAGAACAACTGCTCAAGAAACCGAATTTTGTAACGACGGTCATTTATGATTCCACCCCGGAGGCGATGATGAATATTCATCAGCATAATCAGCGTGGGATAACATTGGTCGTCGATGAAATTCTGGCTTTGTTCAATTCCGTCAAAAGGTACAACAGCAAGAACAACCTCATTGAAGATCTGCTGACAGCTTATAGCGGGCAGCCGTTAAAGATTATCCGCAAATCAGAAGCACGTCCTGTTCTAATCAAGAATCCATGTATAAATGTCATAGGTTCAGTACAGACAAATATGCTGCAGGAAGTCTTCCGTGCAGAATTCCTTGCCAACGGATTGCTTGACCGTTTTCTGTTTGTCTATCCCAAAAACAGGAAGATATCCGGATGGAGACGGGAAGAGCGGAATACAGCCCGTCCTGACATCATGAATCAATGGAGGACAATAATCAACAGAATCCTAAGTATCCCCTGTATCCTTGATGACAAGGGCACAACGGTCAATCCCCGTATCATTACAATGTCTGACGATGCGGAAGAATACTTTTATGAATGGTACAATGGAATTATCGATGCTGTAAATTCCATTGAGGATGATGCGGATGTTGAAAGCCGAAAGATGAAACTCAACGGCCATGTAGCACGTCTTGCCTTGTTGTTTCAGGTAATGAAATTGGCTACTGATAGTGGAGATATGCAATATATTGAGCGGGACTCCGTAGAATCGGCAATCCGTATGATTGATTATTATGAGGAAACATACAGGAGGATTCAGGAAACCATTGTCATAAACAGTATCGGTGAAACTAAGGAAGCGTGGCTTTCTCTGTTGGAAGAGAGGTTTACTTCTGGGGATGCAGTTATTGCCGGTAGAAAAGTTGATATGTCCAGACGATCTGTTTATTATGCGCTTGACCAATTGTGTCGGCTTCAGCACCCTCTTATAGAGAAGCTTCAGCATGGAGTTTATCGTAAACTTATGACAGAAAACACTGATGCACCTTGCACTATTGCACTTTCATCCCGTCAAGAAACTGTGCAATCTTCTCAAAGTGCAAAAGTGCAGAATGCAACAACACTAAAATCAGAGAACCATGGGTGAATACAGATTTCATTTACAGAAATACAAACCCGGAACCAAGACTACTTGTCCGAGTTGTGGTAAAAGCCGATGTTTTGTCAGGTATATTGATGAATGGGGCAGCATTATCTTTCCAAACAATGTCGGTAAGTGTGATCATGAGAACAGTTGTGGCTACCACTATACGCCCAAGGAATATTTCAAAGATAATCCTGATAAATTGGAAATGAATGTGGATAATGGTAAGTCACTGCTTTCAGCCTCTTATAAGTCTGTAGATAAAACATCCGTTTGTATTACCCCTTCGTATATTCCTTCATCTTATGTGTTAAGGAGTCAGTCACATTATTCAATAAACCCTTTGTATCAATATTTCTGTCGTGTATTTGGTGAAAGTGAAACAAACAGGTTATTTGACATGTATCGTATAGGAACATCTGCAAAATGGGGAGGTTCAACAGTCTTCTGGCAGATAGATATAAATGGACAAGTAAGAACAGGAAAGGTAATGTGCTATAATGCCGAGACAGGCCATCGGGTTAAAGAACCTCAGGCTTTTGTCAGCTGGGCACATTCCGAGTTAAAGTTGCAGGATTTCCATTTGAAGCAGTGTTTGTATGGAGAACATCTTCTAAAAAAATCATCGTCTCCGGTAATGCTGGTAGAAAGTGAAAAGACCGCTGTTGTAATGAGCCATTTTATCCCCGATTATATATGGCTGGCAACAGGTGGAAAGAACGGTTGTTTCAACAGTGAAGCTATGCAAGTTCTCAAAGGCAGGGAAGTTACCCTCATCCCTGATTTAGGAGCAACTGAACAATGGAAAGAAAAGTCTGCTTTGTTAGCAGGAATATGCAAACGGGTTGTTGTGTCCAATGTCTTGGAATGTACATCAGATGAAGAGCAACGCAGCCAAGGATTGGATATTGCAGACTTCTTTTTGTATTCACCATCAAAGAGGCAGATACTCCGTCAGATGATACAGCGTAATCCAGCATTGCAGTTGCTCATTGATGAATTTGATCTGGAACTTATTGAATAGTAAAGGAACTTGTTCCATGGATTTATAGAAAGTCCATAACACAATAAGGACTTTTTGCCTACAGGCAATAAAGTCTGGTCATTGTCTGGCATTACAGACTGGTTAAGGAGCAAGCTCCAATAATGAATAAACACATATTGGAAAGACATTCATGAATACAGATATAAAACAGGCCATGCATGTCGAAGCTGCGAAATCATTGAATGCAGCCGAGGCTAATGAAAACGAAAGACGTTGGAATGAAACAAAAATAGATAGGAAAAATGAGGATCCTACTAACCATTATGACAAGACTAGAATGAAGTTGAATTTTGAAATAGGTCCTGATGGAAAAATATATCCGTTGGGGTATCATCCGAAGTCTCTTGATGTCAGATTACAGGAAAGACTTTCTGAACTTGGATGGAAGCCATTTAAGCCTGACAGTAAGATTCAGCCGAATTGTTGTGCTCGATTCTTATTTGGCGGTAACCATGATCGTACACTTCAGATGGCTTTCGGCAGCCAGATTGTGAACCTGGAAAAGAATGCCAACAATAGTCATTTACGTAGATGTGAAGAAGTTGAGCTTTGGGCAAAGGACGTTTATGATTGGTGTTCTCGTCGCTATGGTAGGGAGAATATTATCGGATTTCAGGTTCATTTGGATGAAACTTCACCTCATATTCATGCTTTGATTGTGCCAGTGGGTGTACGCCCAAAAAGTGGACGCGAATGTGTCATGTGGTCTGCTAAATTTGGGAAAGACAGGTATGAATATGGAAAAATATTAAAGGATATGCATACTTCTTTGTATGAAGAGGTTGGAAGTAAATACGGTCTGGAACGTGGTGATAGTATTGAAGGTCGTAATGTAAGGCATTTGAATAAACGTGATTATATCCGAAAGTTGACAAAAGAGGCAAAACAAGCGGAGAAGGCTGTTAAGGGATTGCAGACAATGATGAGAAAGCTGGAGTCGCAGATATCCAGTTCTCAATCACAACTTGAAGAAATTGACAAGTCTTTGGCTTCTGGTAAAATGCTTCTTCGGGAATATGACTTTCAAAAGGCTAGGATACAGAAACAGATTTCAGAGTATCAAATTAAACTTGAAGACAAGGCATGTAAGCTTCATGAAAAAGAACAAGCTTTGGACAGATTAACCAAAGATCTTGAGATGGCAGGTTCCGTAATACAGCCATTCCGTAACTATAAAGTTGATTTTGACCCGCCTCGTATTTCAGGAAAGGTTCCTTTGTTTGGTACTGACAAGTGGATTGAAACGCAGAATCAAGAGATAGCTAAACAATTTACTTCTACAATTCGTAAGTTAGAAACTCTTTATAGGAATGAAGCTGAACGCCAAGTAAAGGCTGTACAACATAATGTATTGGCAGACTATGGCGAACTTAATCAATTGAGAAGGGAAGTTAAGATGTTGTCTGAAAGTAATGATGGTTTGAAATCAACTTTGGAAACAATACTTGACCAATTGTCTGTTCCATCTTTCCGTTCTCAAATATTTGCCATTGCTGATGCGCTTTTAGGGGGAACACCGATTACTGTTTCTTCTGGTGGAGGAGGTTCTACTTCCGAACTTCCTTGGGATGAACGTAAGCCGGATGAGGAGGAAGAGACATATCGTAGGAGATGTTTGTTGTTTGCGGTAGGGGTGGTGAAGAGGCAGATGGCGAGAGGGAGCAGAAAAAGATAAAAAGTCTGTGCATATATAAATGATACGAAGTCTTTGTATATTTGCATATCTTTGATATTCAGTTTATATGTAATTTGTATTATATATGCTGAAATGTGAATTATTGTTTGCTTGAATTGAGAATAAGTACTATTTTTGCGTAATAAATATTTTATTATGGCAACATTAGATAGAGTAAATATTAATGCAGATCGTTATTGTTGGGCAATCCAACGAGCAGGTCTTGCCGTGGATGAATATTTAGAACAACATCCTAAAGTTGCTTTGTGGATTGAAGGTACAAAAATGCCTACCGTTAAACAGTTGGAAGAATTTGCAAGGAACGTAAATGTTCCTTTTGGCTTTCTTTTTCTTGATAATACGCCGCATGAAGAAGTGCCTATACCAATGTTTAGAGGAGAGGCAGGAAGGTATGAACATTTTGATTTGAATGTTTATGATACAGTAAATGCCATTCAGCAACGTCAAGATTGGTTGGAGGATTACTTGGTTGAAAACGAAATCGATACATGCTCTTTTGTGAATAGTGCAGATTTGCAAACTCCTATAGCGGAAGCTGTAAGCAAGTTGCGTTCTATACTTGCTCTGGAGTCTCGATGGGCTTTGGGTCTGGCAAATATTAATATGGCAATCAGTAAGCTTACAGAGTCTCTTGAATCTGCCGGTGTTTTTATTGCATACAATGGCGTTGTTGGAAATAATACTCATAGAGTACTTAAAGTTAGTGAGTGTAGAGGATTTGCTTTGGTAAATAATGTAGCGCCTTATGTTTTTGTTAATAGTGGAGATGCTCCTGCTGCTCAGATGTTTACATTGATACATGAAACAGCTCACTTGATGCTTGGAGTGAGTGCTGGTCATGCTAATGATGGTACGGATAAGTTATGTCATGATGCCGTAGAACGCTGGTGTGACAATGTTGCAGCAGAGTTCTTAGTTCCGGCAGTAGAACTGCTCACTATGTGGAATGGCAATATAAAGATTGCTGCTAAAAAATTTAAAGTGAGTGAGTTGGTTGTTGCGCGTAGAGCTCATGACTTAGGACTAATATCCGGAAACGAATATAGGGATTTTTGGCATGAGTATAGTAGTCGTCCATATAGTAAAAAAAATAGCAGTGGAGGCAGTTTCTATAGAACAAGCGTTAAACGGGTTGGCCGTCTGTTTGCAATGCATGTAAAGAATGCTGTTGTCAACAGACAACTTTCATATACAGATGCCTATAAGTTGACTGGTCTTTATGGTAAAACTTATAATCACTTTATGGATAATAACATCTAAGAGTTAGCGTTTATGATGTACTTGTTTGATACAAATATCTTTATCCGGTCTAAAAATGAAATGCCGTCAGATATATGGCCTACATTTTGGAATCGTATTGCAGAATTGATACGTGAAGGTAAAATTTTTTCCAGCGAAAAAGTCAAAGAAGAAATCAATCGTGGTAATGATGATTTGACTGAATGGATGAAGAAGAATGTCGGTACTGAATTTTATCTGTCTGTAGATTCTGAAGTCCTGGATAAATATAAAGATACTCAGAATTGGGTCATGAATAATCCAATATTCAAGCCAGCGGCAAAAAATGAATATGCACAAGTGGCTGATGCCTATTTGGTTGCAACTGCTGCGGCTAAAAATATGACATTGGTTACTTATGAGGTTTCAGATCCAACGTGTAGGAAACGTGTTAAAATTCCAGACGCTTGTATTGCGCTTGGAGTAAGATATTGCGACCTTAATACCGCTTTCAGGGATTTGGGAGTGCGGATATAATAATAAACTTTATCATTTACACTTGCTAAGTTTGTTTTGTATGCTTATAAATAATACTTTAGAAAACTTTAGCTTTATACACCGACGCTTGTAAATAAAGGTTTGATATGGTTAATAATAAGATTCAAATTATTCGTGACAATGGTATGAAGGCTGAGGCACAGGCGCCCATAATTGTTTCAGCAAGTCGTTCTACAGATATTCCCGCTTTTTATTCTGATTGGTTTCTGTACCGTCTTAAAAGAGGATATTCTGCATGGACTAATCCATTCAATGGTGTCCGTAGTTTTGTGTCTTATGAAAGGACTCGCCTTATTGTTTTTTGGTCAAAAAATCCTCGCCATTTGCTTGATAAAGATGGATGCCTTGATTATTTACAGTCAAAAGGTATAAATTGTTATGTTCAGTTTACTCTTAATGATTATGTTCGTGAAGGATTAGAGCGAGGTGTACCATCAGTAGATAATAGGATAGAAACATTTAAGAATCTTGTTGACCGACTAGGATTCGGTCATGTAATATGGCGCTTTGATCCGTTGATACTTACAGATAAGATTGGTATAGATGATCTTATTTATAAAATTGAATATATAGGTAATAAGCTTAAAGGATATACAGAAAAATTAGTTTTTAGTTATGCTGATATCAAGAACTATAAGAGAGTTCAAAGCAATCTGATAAAGAATAATATTCATTATCGGGAGTTTACAGAATCAGATATGAATGAATTTGCTTTCAAATTGGCAAAATTAAATAAGGATTGGGGCTATGTTCTTGCTACTTGCGGAGAGGAAATTGATATAAGCAAGTATGGAATCCAACATAATAAATGTGTGGATGATGATTTGATGATTAAATATTTTCATCATGATGCGGTCTTAATGAATCATTTGGGGGTAGATATTAGATCTGCTGGTCTCTTCTCTGATGAAATGATGGTTATTAAGAAAAAAAACAATAAAGATAAAGGCCAGCGCCTTTTCTGTGGTTGTGTAGTAAGTAAAGATATAGGTGAATATAATACCTGTCCGCATCTTTGCGAGTATTGTTATGCGAATTCAAGTAAAGAAACAGCAGTTAAAAATTGGGAGAAACATCGAATTAACAGTATATGTGAAACAATAACAGGAGAGTAATTATGTCTGGATATTATTTTAATCTACCTTTGATAACAGATTTGACTACTGGACAGCAAGCAGCATTGGACGAACCTAATCCTATCGCTATTTCTGGAGGTCCAGGCACAGGGAAAAGTGTTGTATCTTTATGGCGTCACATCAGTAATTATGTTGATCCACATGGAAGTAATCGAGCTTATTCAAAACCAAGAAAAAAGAGTTTACTATTGACATATACAACAACACTTGCTCAATATCTTGCAGGATGTTGTCGTACTAAAAGTAGTGCTGCAGCAAAAAATGTAAGAACTTCATTAAAAGGGAAACCAAAATCATTTGAACATTGGGATGAGATTATAGTAGATGAGGCTCAAGATTTACCTAATTCGTATTATTATGATATAGAAGATATGGCTCCTGTTTCTTATGGAGCTGATGATTCCCAAATACTATATCCAGATTCTTGCTCTACTCAAGAAGAATTACAAGATATTTTCCCTGATAATGAAGAGTATGTGTTAGATAGAAATTTTAGGAGTACTTACAATATAATGCAATTCGCTCGACGTACATTTCCTATGGCTGTCATTCCCCAGTCTTTGATGAATGCTTTACGAGGAAATATGGGAGAGAAACCCTCTTTGATGATTTCTGATGGTGAAAAGTATGATAAGACAAACTATAAACAAAATCAGGCTATTATAGAAGTTATTAATTCTTTTCATGAGGATACCCATAATATTGCTATTTTAGTTCCTTGGAAATCAGATGTCCTAGTATTTGAGGAAGTTTTGAATGATAATGGAATAGATGATTTTAGTGTTTATTATGATGATAGAAATCGTTTCCCATCTGGAGCAGAAGAAATAAACAATATACATATTACAACATTTAAATCAGCCAAAGGGCTAGAATTTGATACAGTTATAATACCTAATTTCCATAGAATAGATGAGATTCTAGGTAGTTTTAAAACGGATTGGCAGGATTTTTATGTAGCTGTTACCAGGGCAAGGAGCAACTTGTATTTAATTAGTAATTATAATATGCCTCAGTTAGATACTGTGGCAGATATTTCGACGCTTTAGAATATGGAAAATAATAGTTTATTTATGCCGATAAATGCGGCTTCATTGGCACATTATTTCGGTGGGGCATGTATTTTGCCATCTAGATATTATACAAATAAGCCGGAAGATTTGCAAGATAAGTATGACGGATTATTACTTTTGTCCTCGCACTTGGGAACGAAACATACTAATTGCTGTTTGGAAATAGTTTTTGATGATGAAGAATTTAATGAACTCATTGATGTCAGAAATGGTTTTTTTCTATATGAGAAACCGCTTCCTATAACTCGAATAAAACATATTTTCTTTACTAGTAAAGAGCAAAGGGATACTACTGTCACAAATATTCGTCTTGGAACTTCATTTGTTCCAGATAATCTTATCCGAATAGTAAATACATTTGAAGATGTAGATAGCTCAAATGTTGTCCTTCCTGATGATATTGTTATAAATGATTTTTCGACAAAACAGAAAGACTTTGATAAAATTCTAGGGGGCCTTGCTGTTATGAAAGTTGCGCATTTAGATTATATGAATTATTCGGAAAATTATTTTTCAACTCTCTCTTATTTTAGTGATTTAATTGCGAGTGAGCTGGCTAAAGCAAATAAAGTAATAAACAATAAACTTCAAGCTATTCTTGTTGGTGATAAACAGAACAGGCTTCATAAGTTCTTGTATGAGCCAATTTCAGATTCCTTAGTTGAACATGTTGCGGCTGAGGAAAAACAAACTATTCAGAAGCATAGTATTACAAAACTTATCAATTTAGATTCTCTTGATGGGCTTACCTATATTATCGCAGTGTTAAATACCTATGGAACAGATAAGGAATCAAGAAAGAAAAAGGTGGACAGCTTGTTCCTTTCTAGATTTAATGACGGTATAAAACAGGGAAAAGGAGAAGGTATTGCGCTATGCTATGGAATCAGTAGAGGTTATTCTGCGTTTCGAAATTCCTATGAATACAATGATATAAAGGTTGATGTAAAGTATAAATTGGATTCATTGCTTGATTATTATACCATTGAAAGTATTTATCAGTATGTATATAATAGCAGAAAGTCTAGAGAGTTACCAATTTTAAATTGGGTTCAGCGTAAAAATACTAGAATACCTAAATGTGATACTGATTACATTGTTATAGATGAATATGTAATTGGAAAGAAGAAACCAAGTGTAATGAGTGTCGAATACATAAAGAATTTATTGTCACGTTTTTTTCAAGATGCGGCTTTCATGTATTTTGAGAATCTTATGACTGAGATTAGAAATACTATATATGCTGATGCAAAAAAAGAAATAGAAGAAGGTAATTCTGGCTTAATAAAGCAATTTGAAGATCAGATTTTATCCATAAATTCTCAACATGCAAAGGAAGTCGCTGAATTGGAACGAAGAAGGGTAGAGGAAGTAAATTCTTTGAAAACTCAGTTGGATGCTGTAAAGTGTAAACTTCCGATTTCGACTTTAAATAATAGATCTTATCAACAAGATGAACAACAATCTAGCCAAGAAAGGAATACGGTAAATCAGATAATACCAGAAATTGATAAGGTTTCTATTATTAAAGAAGTTCTTTTATTAAAAAATAAGCCTAAAGAAGAACTTAAACGTATGGGACAAGAGCGTAATATTGCATTTGATAAAAAGGATAAGGTTGACGATATGATAATTAAAATTATAATAGGTAAAGTTGACGAACCAAAGATTTTTTAGTCATGTTTCTTTTTGACCAGATATTTGATGCTGCAGAGACAGAGGAAAGTCTTAGTGATTATTTGAGGACTCACATGGCGGATATAAATGATTTTTATAACTCGCCATATGAGGTGCTTAAGAATGAGATTGATTCTGTTGATAGTTTTATTTTAAGAAAGAGACGTTTTTTGCGCTCATTACCTTTTGATAAAATGTATTCACGCTCATTCCTTTTGATTCTATTAGATTTATGTACAAGATTTAATCTTCTTTCTGCAACCTCTGCAGTGCATCAAATAATGATGCGGAATAATATCCCTTGTAATAAAAGAATGTCTGCGGCATTAGCTTACATAGATCCTAAACCATCTTCAAACGAAGAGTATATTTCTCGCTTTTCAAATATCTGTGATTTGTTGGAAATAGCAATTAAAGAAGAAGAAGACTCAGATATAAATTCTATTGTAACATTTTTAAATTACTTGGGTACTGTTGTTATGGATACTAATAATATCTATATACGGCAACTTAAGGCTCTTATTCAATCAGCATATTCTTCGAATGTGTATCAATTCTTAAATCATCCTTCTATCGTTGCTGCGATTCAAATAGATACGGCAAATCAAGAAAAGGCTTCGTTTCAAATACAAAAAATTGTAGATGATTTATTGGGTAATGTCCGTGTAAATTCAATTTCAATTTACAGGAATATACCCGATATGATTGAAAATGATACTGACTACGCAAAAGAAGTTCGACTTATTGGACCACATTATAAACTTATCAGGAAATTATCTGTCAATAAATGTACTGGAGTTGCAAAAACGAATAGAGGTGTTGCTATATTAGAAAATGAAGATGAATTATATGAATATATGAAACGTTTCGGTAATATGCATAAGGCTAAACTTGATTCTGCACTCCAGGCTCCTTTTCCTCAAAAATGGGATAATTCGATTAATTTGTATGACTGGGGTTGTGGTCAAGGAATTGCTTCGATGGTATTTCTTGAAAAATATGAAAAAGCAACCGTCAATAGAGTTACATTGATAGAACCATCGAAGGTCGCAATTTCACGTGCTTCACTTCATGTTTCTGTATACCGTCCAGATGTTCAAATTAAAACAATATGTAAGAAATTAGATATATTGAGACCTGATGATTTCAATATATCTGGGGCGAATATTCATATTCATTTATTTTCTAATATATTAGATATAGATGATTATAGTCCAACCCATTTATTTAAACTTATAGATGAATGTTTTAATGGAATTAATTATTTTGTATGTACAAGTCCATATATTGATGATATTAAGGCGGAAAAGTTGAATTCGTTTATGAGACATTTCCAAAATAATTATGATTCATTTATGAAGATATCAGAAGCCACTAATCAGAAGATTGAAGGCTCTGCATTTTGGTGCTGTAATAATGTATACAATGGTTTTCCTTGTGAGGAGCATGACGAAAATGTTATATCCTGCATGAATAGATGGTCCAGAATTACGCGAGTGTTTCTTGCTGAGCAATAAATAGATGTATATAATTTATTATTATGTCTATTGCTTGGTATGTATGTTTGACTTATTAATAGAATTGAATATTTGTATTAGTCTTTTTTGTTTGTCCAAATAATTACTACCTTTGCCTTTGACCGCCTCAGATAGCGTGGTTTGTTTGTCTAAACAACAATGTAATTTAGACAACTGCTTGAAAATAAGGGTAAAACAATTTCTTTAACGAAGAAGAGTATTAAGCACTACCGGGGTGGTGTGATGAAGGGGCTGTCCAAAAAGTGGATGGCCCCTTTTGTTATTGTTTATCCTACATCGGCTCTCCATGATATCTGTAGGACAGCGGGAACTCTTAAGTCATTTTCCCGGTCGGGTTAAGGTTTTCCTTTCTTTGGACTAAGCCATTTTATAAGGTCGATTATTACGTCCCATTACAGCGGAACATACGTCCCATTACAGCAGGACGTACGTCCCACTGTGGCAGGACGTATGTCCCATTGCGGTAGAACGTAATAATTCACGGATTAAAATGCCTTAGCTGTCGGTAAGGAACAGCTTAACCTTTCTATGTTTCTGCCCTGTGCTTATTTACTTTGTTTCTATCCTGATTACTGATTCTCATTTTTTATCCTTATCTTTGCAATGTAAACTAAAAATAGACGAACATGAAAAAGATTATTAGTGTATTTATGGTAGCTGTATGTTTGATGATGGCTGCTCCTGTTCAAGCTCAGTTACACTTCGGTGTGAAGGGTGGTTTGAACCTGTCAAAAGCAAGCTTTTCAAAGGATGCCTTGAAAGGTGATAACCAGACCGGTTGGTTTATTGGCCCTATGGCTGAGTTCACATTGCCTATTATCGGGGTGGGAGCTGACATCGCTGCTTTGTATTCACAAACGGAATTGGCTGCCAAAGGATATGATACAGATGCTAAATTGAAAACGTTTGAAATTCCTGTGAATTTGAAATGGTCATTTGGATTGGGAAGTATGCTGGGTGCTTATATTGCTGCCGGCCCGCAGTTTGGCTTTAATATCGGTAATAAAAAAGGCTTTATGGATTATGAGTTGAAGAAGAATAATACAACTTTCAATGTAGGTGCGGGTGTGAAGTTGATTCGTCATATACAGATAGGCGTAAATTATAACTTTGCTTTAAGTCATACGGCTACTATCGAGACCACGAATGAAGAAGTCATTAAGATTAAGAACAATACCTGGCAAGTATCACTTGCGTATCTGTTCTAAGCAAGTTCATTTAATAAAAGATAAAAAGGAGGCATTCTTTACTGAGTGTCTCCTTTTTTGTAATTTTGCGGTATGAAAAAATATGTAGATGTCATAGTGCCGTTGCCTATTGCCGGTCAGTACACTTATTCGCTTCCGGCAGAAATGGAAGAGAAAGTACAGATAGGGTGTAGGGTTGTAGTACCGTTTGGACGGAAGAAATTCTATACGGCTATCGTCACCAATGTGCATTATGCAGCTCCCGAAGGTTATGAGACAAAGGATATAGAAGAGGTGCTTGACTCAACTCCTGTATTGCTGCCTAAACAGTTTGAATTTTGGGAGTGGCTGGCTTCTTATTATCTCTGTACATTGGGAGATGTTTATAAGGCTGCCATTCCGTCCGGCATGAAGTTGGAAAGTGAGACTTTGGTGGTGTATAACCCGGACTTTGAAGCATCGGCTTCGCTTCCCGAAAAGGAACAGAAAATATTAGACTTGTTGAGTAATGACACAGAACAATGTGTCACCCAACTGGAAAAGGCAAGCGGGATGAAAAATATTCTTCCGGTCATTAAGTCATTGCTTGACAAGGAAGCTATTTACGTGAGGGAGGAATTAAAGCGTAATTATAAACCCCGTACGGAAGCGCGTGTAAAATTGGCAGACTCCGGTATGGATGAAGCCCGGTTACAGCAACTTTTCAATGATTTGGGACGTGCTCCCAAACAATTGGCACTGTTGATGAAATATATAGAGCTTTCCGGTTGGGTATCGCGTGAAACTACCTTAAAGGAAGTCACTAAGAAAACTTTATTGGAGAAGGCCGGTGGTTCTGCCGCCGTTCTTAACGGGCTGGTAGAAAAAGGAGTGTTTGAAATCTATTATCAGGAAATAGGGCGTCTGGATAAAGGTGTGCTGAAGACAACGGATATCAATCCGCTGAACCCGGCACAGCAACAGGCCTATCAGTCTGTTCTCCAATGTTTCAGAGAAAAGAATGTCTGTCTGCTGCACGGAGTAACTTCCAGCGGCAAGACCGAAATATATATTCATCTTATTCAAGAGGTGCTGAAAGCGGGCAAACAAGTGCTCTATCTATTGCCGGAGATTGCTTTGACTACTCAGATAACCGAACGTCTGAAGCGGGTATTCGGCCATCGTCTCGGCATTTACCATTCTAAGTTTCCGGATGCCGAACGTGTGGAAATCTGGCAGAAGCAGTTGGGAGACGAAGAATATGATGTGATATTGGGGGTTCGTTCTTCCATTTTTCTTCCTTTCAAGAACTTGGGATTGGTAATCGTAGATGAAGAGCATGAAAATACATATAAGCAACAAGACCCGGCTCCCCGTTATCATGCCCGCAATTCGTCTATTATGCTGGCATCGATGTTTGGTGCTAAAGTTCTTTTAGGTACAGCCACTCCCTGTGTGGAGAGTTATTTCAATGCGATATCGGGTAAATACGGATTTGTAGAATTGAAGGAACGCTATCAAGATATTCAGCTTCCTCATATCGAATTGGTGGATATTAAAGAACTTGCTCATCAAAAAAGGATGCAGGGACCTTTTTCTCCTCGCTTGGTCAAAGAAATTAAAGAGGCATTGGAACGCAAAGAGCAGGTGATTTTGTTTCAAAATCGTCGTGGCTTTGCTCCGATGATAGAATGTCATACTTGCGGCTGGGTTCCGAAGTGTAAGAATTGTGATGTGAGCCTTACTTATCATAAGGGATTAAACCAACTGACCTGTCATTATTGCGGATATACGTATCAGGTACCCCGTTCGTGCCCTGCCTGTGGTAGTGTGGAGCTGATGAATCGGGGGTTCGGAACGGAACGTATTGAAGATGATATTAAACTGATTTTTCCCGAAGCGAGAGTTGCCCGGATGGATTTGGATACTACCCGAACCCGAACGGCATACGAGAAGATAATCGCTGATTTTGAACAGGGTAAGACAGATATATTGATTGGTACGCAGATGGTTTCAAAGGGATTGGACTTTGACCATGTCAGCGTGGTAGGTATACTGAATGCCGATACGATGTTGAACTACCCGGACTTCCGCAGCCATGAGCGTGCTTTCCAGCTGATGGCACAGGTGGCGGGACGTGCCGGAAGAAAGAATAGGCAAGGGTTGGTGATTTTGCAGACAAAGTCTCCTGACTTGCCGGTGATTCGCCAGGTGATATCGAATGATTATGAACAACTTTATTATGACCAGTCGGCAGAACGGCAGATATTCAAGTATCCGCCTTATTACCGTCTCATTTATGTTTATCTGAAACATCGGAAAGAAGATGTGCTTGATATGGCGGCGGATGCAATGGCTGCACAACTTCGTTCCGGTTTGGGAAGTCGTGTGTTGGGACCGGATAAACCACCGGTAGCTCGTATTCAAACCTTATTTATTAAAAAGATTATGGTTAAAGTGGAACAGACCGCTTCGATAGCGAAAGTGCGCGATTATTTGCTTGCCGTGCAACGTGCAATTATTGAAGACGAGCGTTTTCGTTCCCTATTAGTATATTATGATGTAGATCCACAGTAATTATGAAAATAGAATTAGATGTGCATACCCATACCATTGCCAGCGGGCATGCATTCAGTACTTTACAGGAGATGGCACAGGCTGCTGCCGGCAAGGGTTTGAAATTGTTGGGAATAACGGAGCATTCTCCCGGTGTTCCGGGAAGCTGTAATCCCATTTATTTTAGAAATCTGCATGTTGTTCCCCGACAGATGTACGGCATCGAATTGTTATTGGGGGCAGAGATTAACATTCTTGACGGGGAGGGAAATCTTGATATGGATGAGAACTGTATGAGAATGTTGGATATTCGTATTGCCGGTATTCATTCTTTATGTTATAGTTATGGCACGGTAGACGAAAATACGCATGGGATGGTGAAGGCAGTCAGTAATCCTTTTATTCATATTATCAGTCACCCCGGAGATGGTACGGCCGAATTAAATTTCGAGCCTATTGTATTGGCGGCAAAAGAACATCATACCCTGTTGGAGATAAATAACAGTTCTTTAAAACCAACGCGCAATAAGCCGAATGCCCGGGAGAACAACCTTTCTATCCTGCGGCTGTGTAAACGATATGAGGTGCCGGTGATTCTGGGAAGCGATGCACATATTTCATTTGATATTGCCCGATATGATTATTTGTATGACTTGTTGCAACTTACCGAGTTCCCGGAGTCACTGATTATGAATCGTGATGTGAAATCGTTTAAAGAATATCTTTGTTTGTAGAACTGTATGAAGAAAATACTTTTTGTTTGCCTCGGCAATATTTGCCGTTCCTCTTCCGCAGAAGAAGTTATGCGTACTTTAATTAGAAAAGAAGGTCTGGAGAGAGAAATAGAAGTTGATTCTGCCGGTATCTTGAGTTATCATCAAGGAGAACTGCCTGATAGCCGTATGCGTATGCATGCTTCTCGTCGGGGATACAATCTGACTCATCGTTCCCGCCCTGTCTGTACAGATGATTTTTATCACTTTGATATGATTATCGGTATGGACGACCGCAATATAGAGGATTTGATAGAACGGGCGCCTGATTTGGAAACAGAGAAGAAAATCCGCCGGATGACAGACTATTGTCGGGTGAAGATGGTGGATTATGTACCCGATCCTTATTATGGAGGGGCGCAAGGTTTCGAGAATGTATTGGATATTCTGGAAGACGCTTGCGCCGGACTGCTTGAAAGTATTCGTGCTATTTCTTCAACTCAGGATAACTGATTCGAGTGTGATACATCGTTTTCAGTTTTTCCTTAAACAGCGCTTTCACTAAGGCGATATCTTTGAAAGTGATAGGACATTCTTTGAAAAATCCTTCTGCAACTTGCGCGTCGATGATTTTGTCTACTAAAGTTCCTATACTTTCTTCTGTATATTCGGGCAGGCTTCGTGAAGCAGCTTCTACGGAGTCGGCCATCATTAGGATGGCTTGCTCCTTGGTGAATGGGTTGGGACCCGGATAACGGAATTTTTCGGCATCCACTTCTTCGTCAGGGTGCTCATTTTTATAGGAAATGTAGAAGTACTTAGTCAGTCCTCTTCCATGATGCGTGCTGATAAAGTCTTTAATGACTTTAGGCAGATTATGTTTCTCGGCAAGCTTCAAGCCATCTGTGATATGGCTTATGATAACTTGCGCACTTTGTTCATAGTTGAGGCTTTTATGCGGATTTACTCCCGACTGGTTCTCGGTGAAGAAGGCGGGGTTTACCATTTTACCTATATCATGGTAAAGCGCTCCTGTACGAACCAACTGGCTTTTTGCACCGATTTTATTGGCTGCTTCTGCTGCCAGATTAGCCATCTGAAGGGAGTGTTGGAAAGTGCCCGGAGCTATCTCCGACATCTCGCGTAGCAAGCTGTTGTTGATATTGGAAAGCTCTACCAGCGTAACATTGGAAGTAAAGCCGAATGTCTTTTCCAAAATAAACAGCAGCGGATAAGCAAACAGCAGTAGAATGCCATTTATCATAAAGTAGATATACATACGTGTATTCAGCTTGGTCAAATCATCTTCGTGAATCAGCTCAAAAGCAAAATACAACAATGCATAACTGGCAAAAACTACCAAAGCCGTTCGCAGAAGTTGCGAGCGTTGTGATAATTCGCGTAAGCTATAGATAGATACCATGCCTGCCACCACCTGCAAGAGAATAAACTCATGAGGGAAACGCAATGTGATGGAACAGAGCAGGATGATGGTGACGTGAGCCATGAATGCCGTTCGCGAGTCAAGAAAGATACGCACTATAATCGGTATCATCGCAAAAGGAACGATATAAATACTGGATAGACTTTGCGATACCATGACGGAGGCGATAACCGGAAATAGCACTATCAGTGCGAAAAGCAAACTTAAACTGCCTTTGCGCTCATAATAATCGGCACGGAACAAATCCAAATAGACCATGAAGCAAAACAGGAAGATGCCGACATAAAGTATTTGTCCGGCCAGTGTCAGCCGTTTCTCTTGTAAAGAATCACTGCGCTTTTCCCATTCTTTTCGTAAAGACTCTAATATATTGTAGGTCTGTTCGTTTACAATTTCTCCGCGGTCTATAATTTTTTGACCGTTTAAGACAAAACCGTTTGCATAGGAAATATTGGATAGCAGGTCTTTCTGTGCTGCTTCAGATTTGGCTTCGTCATAAATAAGATTTGGAGTAATATAATTATTTAAGTTGCACTGCTGCAAAACCTTCTTCTTGTAATGGGTGGTATCGGCGTTCAGCAGGTATTCATAAGCATCTTTTACAGTATATAACTGACCGACCGGCCGACTTGTGGCCGTATTCTGTTCTACCGTTCGTATGGCAGTGATGCTGTCCTCTTCCATTCGGGTGAGGTCATTACCGGCAATAATTCCATTTCTATACATCTCTTTCAGCATGCGCTCTATGTATCTTATATAATCTGTGCCGGGCAAGGAATGGCGAAGTGTTTTGTTATAGTCTTCTCTCAGTCTCTCAATCATCTCTTTTTCCGCATTCTTTTCTATATGGAAATAGGGCTGGTAAGTAGCAAGAATACTATCCTGTTCTTTTTGCACCTGCATGTCATTTTTATAAATGGGGAAATCGAACGATGCTTGTAATAGTCCGTACTTCCATGGTTTGTTGATGTCAAATTGATAGTTAAATTTGCCTTCATTGGGCAAAAAATAAACTATAACTGACACTGTGGCAATGAAAATGAGGCTTTTATACAGCAAATCTTTATATGAAAACCGTTTACCGGTCTTTAAACTTTTCATAATCGTATATTTTTGCGCGCAAAATACGAAAAAATCGGGAAATTTAGATTAATTTTGCGGCGTATTTTATATAAAACAACAATGTCAGAAAGAAAAGTAAGAGTTCGTTTTGCTCCGAGTCCAACGGGAGCGTTGCATATTGGTGGTGTGCGCACTGCTTTGTATAACTACCTGTTTGCTCGTCAGCACGGTGGAGATTTAATTTTCCGTATAGAAGATACCGATTCAAATCGTTTTGTTCCGGGAGCGGAAGAATACATTATCGAATCGTTCAAGTGGTTGGGGATTACGTTTGATGAAGGCGTAAGTTTTGGTGGTAATTTCGGTCCGTATCGTCAGTCTGAACGTCGCGATATTTATAAAAAATATGTGCAAGTCTTGTTGGATAACGACAAAGCTTATATTGCTTTTGATACTCCTGAAGAGTTGGATGCGAAACGTAAGGAGATTCCTAACTTTCAGTATGATGCTTCAACCCGTATGACCATGCGCAACTCTTTGACAATGTCGAAAGAAGAAGTTGATGCATTGGTAGCAGAAGGAAAACAGTATGTGGTACGTTTTAAGATAGAACCTAATGAAGATGTTCATGTACATGATATTATTCGTGGTGAAGTGGTGATAAATTCGTCCATTCTTGATGATAAAGTATTATATAAATCTGCAGATGAGTTGCCTACTTATCATTTGGCAAATATCGTGGATGACCATTTAATGGAAGTCTCTCATGTTATTCGTGGAGAGGAATGGTTGCCTTCTGCTCCTTTACATGTATTGTTATACCGTGCTTTCGGTTGGGAAGATACGATGCCTGAATTCGCTCACCTGCCGTTATTGTTGAAGCCGGATGGAAATGGAAAGCTGAGTAAGCGTGACGGTGACCGTCTTGGTTTCCCCGTATTCCCATTGGAATGGCATGATCCTAAAACCGGAGAAGTATCATCCGGATATCGCGAGTCGGGATATTTGCCTGAAGCTGTTATCAATTTCCTTGCTTTGTTGGGATGGAATCCGGGTAATGACCAAGAAATCATGTCATTGGATGAATTGGTGCAATTGTTTAACTTAAGCCATTGCAGTAAGGCCGGTGCAAAATTTGATTTTGAAAAAGGAAAGTGGTTTAATCACGAATATATATTGAAGAAAGACAATGCTGAAATAGCGGCTTTGTTTATGCCTGTCCTGAAAGAAAACGGCATAGAGGCTCCTATGGATAAAGTGATAACTGTGGTGGGATTGATGAAAGACCGCGTTAGTTTCATTAAAGATTTGTGGGGAACCTGCAAGTTCTTCTTTGTCGCTCCGATGGAGTACGATGAGAAGACTACCAAGAAACGCTGGAAAGAAGACTCTCCCGAGCGTATGTTGGAGCTTGCCGATGTATTGGAAGCATTGGATGATTTCTCATTGGAGAATCAGGAAAAGGTAGTAATGAAATGGATAGAAGATAAAGGTTATCATTTGGGCAATATCATGAATGCCTTCCGTTTGACATTGGTAGGCGAGGGCAAAGGGCCGCACATGTTTGATATTTCTGCTGTTTTAGGAAAAGAAGAAACATTGAGACGCATTCGCCGGGCTGTGGAAGTGCTCAAGTAATACCGTGAATCATGATTTATAATCTAGTCATCTATATTTATCTATTCGGGGTTAAGCTGGCCGCATTGTTCAGCTCCAAGCCTGCCAAGATGGTGAAAGGTCATCGGGAGGTATTTGATATCCTGCGTGACAAGATTGACCGGAATGCCCGTTATATCTGGTTTCATGCAGCATCTTTGGGCGAGTTTGAACAAGGACGTCCATTAATTGAGCGTATTCGTAAGGAGCACCCTGAGTATAGAATATTGCAGACTTTTTTTTCTCCTTCAGGGTATGAAGTGAGAAAAAACTATCAAGGGGCTGATATTGTGTGTTATCTGCCCTTTGATACACCTCGTAATGTGAGGCGTTTTATCGAGATGGTGAATCCCTGTATGGTATTCTTTATAAAGTATGAATTTTGGCAGAATTATTTGAATACACTTTATAAGAAAGGTATTCCGGTTTATAGTGTTTCGTCTATATTCCGCCCGAATCAGATTTTTTTCCGTTGGTATGGTAAGGATTACCGTAAAGTGCTGAAGACTTTTTCACATTTATTTGTGCAGAATGAAGTCTCTGAAAAACTGTTGGCAAGTATCGGTGTTACTGATGTAACGATTGTAGGTGATACTCGTTTTGATCGGGTATTGGATATTTGCACTGTTGCCAAGGATCTCCCTTTGGTAAAAGCATTTAAAGGAAATTCTAAGACTTTTGTTGCCGGTAGTTCGTGGGGACCTGATGAAGATATTTTTATCAGGTACTTTAATGAACACCCCGAAATGAAGTTGGTCATAGCGCCTCATGTGGTGAGTGACAGCCATTTGAAAGAAATCATGGAGAAGGTAAAGCGTCCTTGTGTCCGTTATACAGAGGCAACAGAAGAAAATGTATCGAAAGCCGATTGCCTGATTATTGATTGTTATGGGTTGCTTTCATCCATTTACCGTTATGGGGATATTTCGTATATCGGTGGAGGATTTGGAGTTGGTATTCATAATGTGCTTGAGGCAGCAGTGTACGGCATTCCGGTTATTTTTGGTCCGAACAATAAGAAATTCCGTGAGGCTCAGCATCTTTTAGAAAAGAAGGGTGGGTTTGAAATCAATGATTATGAGGAATTTAAACGTTTGATGGATAGATTCCTGACTGATAACAGCTATTTGCAGCAGGCGGGAAATGCAGCCGGAGATTATGTGAAGAATAATTCCGGAGCCTTGGAGAAGATTATGAAAGCAATTCGGTTGTAATCTAGTTTAAAGTATAATAATAAGAGCCGTTTGTGAGATAAGTATTATCTTTCAGGCGGCTTTCTCTTATTTAATTCCTATCTTTGCGTTCAATAATTATTTTATGAGCATTAATGACGATATATTGTTATTGAAACTCATTCAAAGCGGTAATGAGCAAGCGTTTAAGTATTTATTTGATACTTATTTTGCATCGTTATGTCGTTTTGCGCATGTCTATGTATCAGATACCCAAGATGCTGAAGAGCTTATATTAGAGCTTTTCGTTCATATTTGGGAACATAGAAATGAAATAAATATTACTCTTTCGTTTAAAGCATACCTTTTTCAGGCAGCCCGCAACCGGTGCTTAAATTATCTGCGTGACAATCGTTCAATGCTTCGTCTTGAAGAAGTGGAAGAGGAAATAAGAGATGAAGATATCTCGGCTCTTGAAATGGAGGAATTGCAACATCTTATTATGGAGGCTATTTGTGCATTACCCGATAAATGTCGGGAGGTTTTTCAATATAGTCGGCATGAAAACCTCTCAAATAGAGAAATAGCAGAAAAAATGCAAATCTCAATAAAAACGGTAGAAGCTCAGATAACTAAAGCTTTAAAGTTAATAAAGAACTTCTTGGACGAAAAATATATCTATCTTTTTTAAAAAAACTCTTTTTTGAATAAGGGTTATTTTATTTTGATGTGTCATACGGTTGTAAAAAGCTAAAAAGACATACGAAATGAAAAAAGAAATACCCTGGAATCTAATTATTCAAAAGCTGAAACACGATATTACAGCTGAAGAAGAACACGACTTGACCGTGTGGTTGGCTGAGGATAACCATAGGGTAATTTTTGAGGAGTTACAAACTTTGTGGCAAAAGGTACAGGAAAATGCTATTAATTACACTCCCGATACAAATTATTATTGGAAAGAATTATCGAAACGAATGAAGACTACAGAGGTAAAAGCTGAACCTTCTGTTCATAAGACTCGTTCTGTATCTTTCAAACGCTATGCTGCTGTTGCTTCTGTTTTTTTGCTTATAGCTCTCTCTTGTACATTATATATAGGTATAAATTTGGGTCGCCCGGAATCGGGCACTCAGGTTTATACCAACTTGAGTGGTAAGTCAAAAGTTTATTTGTCAGATGGTACTCAAGTGTGTTTGCATACCAATACTTCTCTTTCCTTAAATACTGACTTTAATGATAATTCACGTTTGGTCAATCTTTTGGGTGAAGCATATTTTGATATTAAGCATGATAAAGATCATCCTTTCGTAGTGGAGACTGAAGGTATGAAAGTGGTTGTACATGGAACAAAGTTTAATGTAACTTCGCATCCTGACTCTGCTAATACATATGTGGGGCTCGTGGAAGGCTCTGTATCATTGGAGACATCTAAAGAGCATCGTCTTATGCAACCGGGTGAAATGGCAACATTTAACAAGCTGAACAATGCTCTGTCAATTGAAAGAGGAGATGTTCACTTTATGAGTTCGTGGGCTAATGATAAGATTATATTCAAAGGAAAACCTTTAGGATACATTTGTCGGTTTCTTTCTAAGTGGTATAGTGTGAAGATTAATCTGTCTCCATCTTTGTCTGATAAATATATTTATAGTTTTACTTTACGTCATGAAACATTAGAGGAAATTGTACGTATTATGGCACGCTTGAATCCGTTAGAATACAATTTCGATGAACATAATGTGTTAACCATAAAAGAAATATCTAGTACTAACCCTTAAAAATATAATGCCTATGAAACATTGATGATATAAAAAAGGCCATCTCAAAAATCATTTTGAGACAGCCTCTCTTCTACGTGAGTTAAATTAATTATTAACCGGAGGAATGAATAAAGAATTTGGTCGTTCTGGGCATTTATTCCCCACTAGTTAACTTTATAATCTACAAAAATATGAATTTAAAGAAATATTCTGCATTTATTTTAATGCTTTTTTGTACAACCTTTCTAATGGCTCAAACAGAAAAGCGTTTTTCCCTTTCTTTCTCAAATATTCCTCTATCAGAGGCTATGCCGAAAGTAGAGAAAGCCAGTGGCTATACATTTTTTTATAATCCCACTGAAGTCAATATTAAGGTTAAAGTTAGCCTTTCCGTACAGAATGAAACTGTTCGTAAGGCTATGGATAAAATGTTGAATCCGGTTGGAATCGGTTTTGAGATAACAAATTCTCAAATCGTATTGTTTCCTAACAATAAGAAGAATACAGAAACACAAGGTAGTAAGGTGACAGTTAAAGGAAAAGTTGTCGATGCTACAGGTGAGCCGATAATTGGAGCAAATGTTGTAGAAAAAGGTACAGTTAATGGTGTAATTACAGATATTGATGGTAATTATCAATTGAGTGTTTCTAAAGGTGCAAGTATTTTAGTCTCTTATATTGGCTATGTTCCACAGACTATAAAGGCAGGAACTAAAACTGAAGTTTGTTTGGTGGAAGATTCTAAAACGCTGGATGAAGTAGTTGTAGTTGGTTTTGGTACTCAGAAAAAGGTAAATTTAACTGGTGCTGTAGCTTCTGTTTCCAGTGAAGCTCTTGCAAATAAACCAGTTGCAAATATTGGTCAGGCTTTGCAAGGCGTACTTCCTAATTTGAACGTTTCAGCAACAAGCGCTTCCCCTGGGGCTGTTCCTTCTTTTAATGTTCGTGGGGGTACTTCAATGAGCCAGGATTCAAATGGCAAATGGCAGGTTGATGAAGGTAGCCCTTTGATTTTGGTTGATGGTATACAAATGGATGCTACTTATCTTAACATGTTGAATCCTAATGATATTGAGAGCATTTCTTTATTGAAGGATGCAGCTTCAGCTGCCATTTATGGTGCTCGTGCTACATATGGTGTAATGTTGGTTACCACTAAGTCAGGTCAAAAAGAACAAAGACCTACAGTTACTTATAATTTTAGTATGCAGTGGAATACTCCATCACATCGTCCTGATATTATGGATGCTTATACATTGCAATTGGCCGAGAATGAACGTACAGAATGGACTGGTAACTCTGTCTCGGATTGGAGTATGCAGCTGTTGGAAGCCAAGAAAAAATGGATGGAAAATCCTACAGCAGAAAATGCTTGGATTTATCAGCAGGGAAGTACATCAAAATTCTCATGGGTCTCAAGCATGAATCCGTTTGAAGAAGTTGTAAGAGACTGGACACCATTGCAAAAACATACAGCTAGCATTAGTGGCGGAACAGCAAAAAGCCGCTATTATTTGTCTTTGGGATATCAGCATCAAGAGGGAATGTATAAAATAAATACAGATAAGCAAAATCGTTTTAATGGATTGATGAGTATTGATTCAGAAATCACCAAGTGGTTTAAAGTCAATGCCAAGATTAGTTATAATGTCTCTAATTTGGATGAACCATACATAAACCCACAAAAAGGGTCCTTATGGTCTGCTATGATGGGAGAACCGGAACGTAATGTGTGTGCACCGGTAAAAACTGCCGCAACAGACCCGCTAGGAGAGATGTGGACTGATAATATTATAGGTTGGTTAGCTTATGGAGCTACGAAAGAAACCAAACGTACTAATGCGGTGTTCAGCATCAATCCTACTATAACTTTGATGGATGGTTTGAGCTTGAAGGGTGAGTTCTCTTATCGTCCGAATGAATACTATTACAAAGAAGTGGTTCCAACTCGTGAGTATGTAGTAGATAATTGGACATCTACAGTGAAGACTCATACCGATCCTTCTAGTATTTTAGAACAAGTAACCCATTCTGATTATTATACTATTAATGCTTATGCTAATTTTGATAAAACATTTGGAAAACATTATGTGGGTGCTGTAGCAGGTTTTAATCAGGAGTGGTATACTTATCGTTACACAGGAGCGAAAGCTCAGGGTATTTTGACTCCTAATATCCCAGTGATAAATGCTACTACTGGCAATCAATATGCTTATGATAGTGCAGAACATTGGGCTATTCGTGGAGCTTTTGCTCGTGTTAACTATATTTTTAATGATCGTTATCTGTTTGAGTTCAATGGTCGTTATGATGGTACCTCACGTTTCCGCAAAGAAGACCGTTTTAAATTTTTCCCTTCCTTCTCCGCAGGTTGGAGAGTTTCTGAAGAATCATTTATAAAAAATAATCTTACTTGGCTGGATAATTTGAAGTTAAGAGCTTCATGGGGATCTTTGGGTAATCAGAATGTTTCTAATTATGCATATATTCCCGAGTATGGTAGTGTAGGTTTTGTAAATTGGGATATGGGGGGAAGCCGTCCAATGGGAATTTCTCCTTCGGGACTGATTTCTCCAAATTTGACTTGGGAAACAGCGACTACTATTGACTTCGGTATTGATGTGGCTTTATTGGGGAATCGTTTAGATTTTACTTTTGATTGGTATTCTCGTCGAACCAAAGATATTTTAATGGCAGGTGATAAATATCCTAGTGTCTTAGGAGCATCGGCACCTAAAAAGAATTCAGGTATATTGCGTACGAATGGATGGGAATTGAGCTTGAAATGGAAGGACCGTTTGGCTAATGGGATAAATTATGATGTAAGTTTTGTATTGTCTGACTATATAACAAAGGTAGTTCGCTTTGATGGTAATCCTAATAAATTACTTTCTTCTTTATATGCAGGTAAAACAATGGGTGAGATTTGGGGATATAACAGTTTAGGTATTTTGCAAGAAGATGATTTTATAACAGATGAAAATGGAAAACAAATATTACAAGGTGCTTCACAGTCAGATCTAGGTTCTACATGGTATCCGGGAGATCTTCGTTTTGAAGATTATGGTGGAAAAGAAGGTGATGATGAACACAGAAGTAGTGTAGGTGCAGATGGTAAAGTTTCTACAGGACAGAATACTATTTATAATCCAGGTGACCGTAAAGTTATTGGTAACAGTACTCCGCGTTTCCGTTTTGGCTTAAATGGTAATGTTTCATGGAAAAATATATCTCTTGGTATTTTCTTTCAGGGAGTTGCTAAGCGTGATGTTTGTATAACAGATCGTGCTTTATGGGGAGGAAATAATACTTCCGGAAACCGTGACACTTATAATAATTCATGGCGTCCTGACCGTACCAATGCGAAATATCATATGTATGGTAGAACTCAGAATTCAAGCATTGCACATACAGGAAATTTGTACAATGCTGCATATATTCGTTTAAAAACTTTGTCTTTGGGCTATAGCTTACCTAAGTCATGGGTTACTAAAGTAGGAATGAATAGTGTTACTTTGAATCTTTCTGGTTATAATTTATTTGAGATTTCAGGTGTGCCTGATGTTTTTGATCCGGAATCGATTTCTTCATCTTACCCGATGATGCGTTCTGTATCAGTGGGTGCACAGATTAATTTCTAATTTAAAAAATAAAAGATTATGAAAATGAAAAAATATATATTGGCGTTGGGATTAGTCTCCATGCTTATAGGATGTAATGATGATTTTATGGAACGTTATCCTTTGGATAATGTAACAGATGAAAATTTCTGGAAGACAGAAAGCGATTTGAAACTTTATTTAAATAAACTCTATCCTGCTTATATAAAAGGGCATGGTGATGGATGGTCACAAGATAAATATATTACTCCGCTTCCGGTTACAGGAAGTCCCTTGGCTTATGGTGATTTTTATTCAGATAACTGTGTACGTACAGGTAGTGAACCAAAAGAATTGGCAGGACTAAATAAAATTCCTACAGGAGCAGGAAGTGGTGGATGGAGTTGGACAAATTTACGAACGATTAATTTCTTTTTACAACGTTATCAACGTAGTGAACTTCCTGCCTACAAATTGGAACAATATGCAGGTGAGGCTTACTTTTTTAAAGCTCTTGATTATTATAAAAAAGTATTATTTTTCGGTGATGTGCCTTGGTTGACACGCGACTTAAATGTAGATTCAGAAGAATTGTATGCTCCACGTAATTCACGTGCAGAGGTTATGGATTCTTTGTTAATGTGTATTAATAAGTCTGTTGCTGGTTTGCCTCAAAAAGGGAAAGAAGAAAGTGGTCGTTTAAATAAAGATATGGCTAATTTCTTGAAAGCTCGTATTTGTTTGTTTGAAGGTACTTATCGTAAATATCATAAAGAACTGAATTTGGATGGAACTAAGTTCTTACAGGAATGTGTGACAGCTTGTAAGGAACTGCTGGGCAAATATTCTTTATATACAGATAATTCAGGAGAATCTTATTGGAAGATGTTTACAGCCTATGATTTTTCAAATAATAAAGAAGTTATTTTAGGCCGTACTTATATTGAAAATGAATTTGGACATGCTTTTCAGCGTTATTATGATCAAAATAATAGTAATCGTCAATCAATGGGAGCAACTAGAGGATTTATTGATGAATATTTGTGTATTGATGGAAGACCTATTTATGTAGGTGGTTCTGAAGGTAATTATGAGGAAAATCCAAATTTTGAAGGTTATGGTATGTGGAGAGAGTTGGAAAATCGTGACCCTCGTTTGACGCAAACTATTTGTCGTCCTGGAGAACATGTTACTATTTATGAAGGTGGTATTGTTTCTTTGGACGAAAATGGTATTAATTATCCGAAGATTAATTATAACACAAATGGTTCTACTGTAACTGGATATCGTGTTATTAAACATTGGATGGGTGACATGGAAGAGCAAGACCGTACTACCAATGGTATCCAGGCTGCTATTGAGTTCCGTTATGGTGAGTTGCTATTAATGTATGCTGAGGCTAAATATGAACTGGAAGGAACTTTGTCACAAGCAGATGTTGATATGACAATTAATGCTTTACGTGAACGAGCCGGGTTTGATTTTGTAAAATATCCAACCTCAAAATTGGTGGTAGGACAAGAACCGGCAGACCCACGTTTGGATAAAATCTATGCAGAGAAATTGGACTATCCGGTTAGTCCGCTGCTGCGCGAAATCCGTCGTGAACGTCGTGTGGAATTGGCTATGGAAAATCATCGTTATGAAGACCTGATGCGTTGGAAGGCAGGTAAGCTTCTGACCGTGCCTTTGCGTGGTATGCGGATGACTGATGAAATGCTGGAATTATATAGTGGAAAATATGAGCAGAAGGATCCAAGTAAGCCGGGAGCTGAACGTTTTAGTGCAACTAAAGCCACTGTAGATAAAGATATATTTTTAGATGAAGATGGATTTATTATCTGTTATCCGAAGAGTCCTTATAAATATACAATAAAAGGAACCCTGCCATGGGAAGACTATCGTTATTTATGGCCTATTCCTCGAGAAGAAATAACCATGAATCCACAGCTTGAGCAAAATCCGGGTTGGGAAGAGGCAGAGAATGATAAATAAATTCATTAAACTTTTTATCGTAAAAAGATGCCTTGTACCTCTTACAGGGCATCTTTTTTAATCATTTTTCTTTTTAAGGACAATATGTGTAGGTAATGGCAACAAAAATAGTAAGTCATATTCGTTTGCCTTTGTTACTTTTGCATAGTCTTCATAGACAATCTTAATTATAATTCCTTTATTTATTGAACATGAAAAACAAATTCTTAAAGACTTTCATCTTATTCTCATTATTGGCAGCAGGAGCATCTGCTCAGCACAGCCATAAATTATTACCTGCCGAACAGGAAATTCCTTTGAACTATGGTGCCGATCGTTTGGGTAAACGTTATGACGCGGATATGCAGAAATTTCGGGACAACCGTTTGGGCGCTTTTATCCATTGGGGGCTTTATGCCATTCCCGGTGGTGAATGGAACGGGAAAGTCTATCCGGGTGCTGCGGAATGGCTCAAGTCATGGGCAAAAGTTCCATCGGGCGAGTGGCTGGAGTTGATGAAACAGTGGAATCCGACGAAGTTTGATGCCAGGAAGTGGGCAAAGATGGCCAAGGAGATGGGAGTTCGTTATGTGAAGATCACCACCAAGCACCATGAAGGCTTTTGCCTCTGGCCCAGTAAGTATACAGAAAACACAGTGGCCAATACCCCATACAAGAAAGACCTTTTGGGGGAAATGGTAAAGGCGTATAACGATGAGGGCATTGACGTACATTTCTATTTCTCTGTGATGGACTGGAGCCACCCGGACTGGCGTTATGATGTGAAGACGCCCGAGGACAGCGCTGCTTTCAGCCGTTTTCTGACGTTTACGGATAATCAGCTGAAGGAACTTGCAACCCTTTATCCGACGGTAAAGGACTTCTGGTTTGACGGCACCTGGGATGCCAGCATCAAGAAGAACGGTTGGTGGACGGCCCATGTGGAGCGTATGCTGAAGGAGATGCTTCCGGGCGTGACCATCAACAGCCGTTTGCGTGCCGATGACTACGGGAAACGTCATTTTGACAGCAACGGTCATTTGATGGGAGATTATGAATCCGGTTACGAACGCCGTTTGCCCGACCCGGTGAAGGACTTGAAAGTGACCCGCTGGGACTGGGAAGCCTGTATGACGGTACCCGAAAACCAATGGGGATACCATAAAGACTGGTCTCTCAGTTATGTCAAGACTCCGGTGGAGGTGCTCGAACGTATCGTTCATGCCGTGTCCATGGGTGGCAATATGGTTGTCAACTTCGGTCCTCAGGCGGATGGGGATTTCCGTTCGGAAGAAAAGGAACTGGCTAAATCCATCGGTGCTTGGATGAAGAAGAATGGCCAATGCATTTATGGTTGCGACTATGCCGGTTGGGAGAAACAGCCTTGGGGATATTACACCCGCAAGGGGTCGGATGTTTACATGGTTGTCTTTAATTGTCCTTATTCAAAGCATCTGACGGTGAAGACACCGAAGGGCACCCAGGTAGTGAAAGCCGCATTGCTGAATGGAAAATCGGTGAAGGTGGTTGAGACGGCACGGAATGAGTATAATGTGGATATGCCTGCACAGGAACCCGGCGAACCGTTTGTCATCAAACTGCAGATAAAAGAAGCAGCCGGTGTCGTGGATAAATATCGTGATGCTTTAACCTGATGAAAAAGATGAATTATATGTATAAGTTGTGGGGGACAGCACTTGCCGTGCTGTTCTCCGTTTCCGTTTCCTCCCAGATTCCTTTTACTAAGGTGGAAACGAAGAATATGATGCGTAAAGTGGCGGATTGGCAGATAGCCCATCCCAATACCGGCCATGAACATGATGACGTGTCATGGACCCACGCCGTCCTTTATGCGGGAATGGCTGACTGGGCCGAACTGAGTGAAAAGGAAGACGGTTATGATTTCTATTACCGCTGGCTGCTTCGTATAGGCAGCCGCAACCAGTATCAGCTTGGGTCATGGATGTATCATGCCGATTTTATCGCAGTGGCGCAGGTGTACCTCGATTTATATAATAAATACGGTCAGGAAAGAATGATCTGGCACACGCTGGCCCGTACCGATTGGGTGATCGGGCATCCTGCAAAAGGGAATTTGGAGCTGGACTATAGCCGTATCGAGAGCCTGGACCGTTGGTCATGGTGTGACGCCCTGTTCATGGCCCCTCCGGTGTATGCCAAGCTTTATGCGATGACCGGTGATAAGAAATATGTTGATTTTCTAAATCGTGAGTACCGGGCCACATACGATTTCCTGTTCGATAAGGAAGAGCATCTCTTCTACCGCGATTCCCGCTATTTTAATAAAAAAGAAGCCAACGGCAAGAAAGTGTTTTGGGGCCGTGGCAATGGCTGGGTATTGGGCGGACTGAGTGAAATCTTGCAGGCCTTGCCTGCAAAGGACAAGCACCGCCGTTTCTATGAGGACCTGTTTGTCACTTTGTCTGCGCGCGTGGCCGAGTTGCAGAGCAAGGACGGCTACTGGCATGCCAGCCTGCTCGATCCCGAATCTTATCCTTCTCCCGAAACCAGTGCGACCGGTTTCATTGTTTATGCACTGGCATACGGCATAAACGAGGGCTTGTTGGATAAGGATAAGTTTACTCCCGTTGTGGTGAAAGGCTGGCAGGCTATGCTTGATGCTGTCTCTGCGGAAGGTAAGCTGGGCTATGTGCAGCCCATCGGGGCCGACCCTCGCAAAGTGACCCGCGAGATGACAGAGGTGTACGGCGTAGGCGCTTTCCTGCTGGCCGGGAACCAGATTTATAAGATGGCACAATGATTGAATTCTCAAAGTTTAAACGAATATTTTGGTATAGATGAATAAATTAGTAAGTCTGTTGCTTGCCGGTCTGTTTGTTTGCGGTAGTGGCGTTGCTCGCGATGTCACCTCTTTCAACACGGGCTGGCAATTCAAGAAAGGTCCTTTTTCAGCCGATGCGATGAAGGCGGCTTCCCAATGGGAGGGTAAATGGGAAACAGTGGAAATCCCGCATACATGGAATGCCCGGGATATGCAGGTTCGGTATAATAATTTCTATGAAGGGGTGGGCTACTACAAGAAAAACTTTTTCTGTCCCGGAGACTTGAAAGACAAGCGCGTGTTTTTGCGTTTTGAAGGGGTAGGGGCCTGTTCGGAAGTGTATGTAAACGGCAGGTTGGCAGGGACGCACAAGGGCGGCTATTCAGCTTTTGTGGTTGAAATCGGCCCTTCGCTGAAACCCGGCTCGGATAATGAAATTGTGGTGAAGGCCGACAACCAGTCCCGTCCCGACGTCATTCCGGTGAACCATGTCCTGTTTGGCGTTTATGGAGGCATCTATCGTCCGGTGTGGCTGGTCGTGACCGGAAAGAGCAGCATCGCCGTTAATGATTGTGCTTCTACGGGCGTTTATATCACTCAGAAGAATGTATCGAAGCGTTCGGCCGACATTGCCGTAAAAGTCAAATTGGATAACGCCGCGTTGCATCCTGTTCCCGTGGTTCTCGAAAACACGATTTACACTCAGGAAGGCAGGAAGGTTGCTTCCCAAAAACAGAATATCGAGCTGACTCCCCACGGCATACAGGCTTGTGTGGCTAACTTCAAGCTGAACCATCCCCATTTGTGGCAGGGGCGGGAAGACCCTTATCTTTATAAGGTGGTTTCGCGCCTGATGCAGGATGGGCAGGTGATTGACGAAGTGGTCCAGCCTTTGGGGGTCCGTAAGTATGAGATTATAGCCGGTAAAGGTTTTTATCTGAACGGAGAGAAATATCCGATGTATGGAGTCTGCCGTCACCAGGACTGGTGGGGCCTGGGAAGTGCCTTGAAGAATGAGAACCACGACTTCGACCTGGCACAGATCATGGATGTGGGTGCCACCACCGTCCGTTTTGCCCATTATCAGCAGTCGGATTACTTGTATTCCCGTTGCGACTCCCTGGGGCTGATTGTCTGGGCCGAGATTCCTTTTGTGAACCGTGTCACCGGTTATGAGGCAGAGAATGCGCAAAGTCAGCTTCGCGAATTGATCCGTCAGAATTTCAATCATCCTTCCATCTACGTATGGGGGTTGCACAATGAGGTATATCATCCTCACGAATATACATCGCAGTTGACAGCCGCTCTTCATGACCTTGCCAAGACGGAAGACCCCGACCGCTATACGGTTTCGGTGAATGGTTACGGACACATGGAACATCCGGTGAACCTGAATGCCGATATTCAGGGTATGAACCGGTACTTCGGATGGTACGAAAAGAAAATTCAGGATATTGATGCATGGGTGGAAGGTCTGGAAGAGAAATATCCGTACGAAAAACTGATGCTGAGCGAATATGGCGCCGATGCCAATATTTATCATCAAACTGAATATCTGGGACAGTCCCTTAACTGGACCAAGCCTTATTATCCTGAGACTTTCCAAACAAAGACTCACGAATATCAGTGGAGTGTAATAGCCAGGCATCCTTATATCATTGCTTCCTATTTATGGAATATGTTTGATTTTGCTACGCCCATGGCTGACCGTGGGGGCATCCCCGGACGTAACATGAAAGGGCTGATGACTTTCGACCGTAAGACGAGGAAGGATTCCTACTTCTGGTATAAGGCGAATTGGAGTAAGGAACCTGTCCTGCACCTGACCCAACGGCGCAATGTGGATCGTGAAAAGCAGGAAACTTCGGTAACGGTCTACTCCAATATCGGCATGCCGAAGGTCTTTCTGAACGGTCGGGAGCTGCAAGGCGTCCGTAAAGGCTATACCGATGTGCACTATGTTTTCGACCATGTAACGCTGGGTGACGGAAAGAATAGGCTGAAGGCTGTTGTGTCCCGCGATGGCAAAGAGTATACGGATGAAATAGAATGGAACTATTCCGGCGAGAAGAACAGAGGTACGGAAGCCTACGAGAACAAGAACGAGCATTTCGGCCTGTAGAGTGAGTGTCGTTTTAAACTGCTTTCACACGAATTGGAATGTAATGTGTTGTCTGCCAGTTGTTTATTGTGAAAGGCGAGCGTTATATGTGTGAAAGCAGATTTCACAAACTTCAGTCGGGCAGAGACTTGTGACAACTTTCTTTCAAAAAAACACTTTCACCTTTTCCGAAAAGACCTTGGAATTTTCGGAAAAGAAGGAAGTGTTTTTTAAAAAGACTTCCTTCTTTTTGGGAACTTTTTACTTGAATCGTGAAGTATCTACCGCTTCATGTTTTTTTTCTTTGTAACTTCCGAACTTATAGCTGAAAGTCAGCATAATATGACGGGAATAGCTATTATTGTGCATATCCATATACTGTCCTCGGTTTCTCAATTTGATATCTATATTTCCTTGCATCGAATTGAATATATCATCAGCTTTTAGCACTAAACCGGCTTTTTGATTGGCAGAGTTCCAACGTATTCCGGCATTGACAGCCCATACATGACTCAGTGCATAGCTTCCCTGAATGGAGGGACTCAGATAGAGGCCGGTCAACTCCATACGGATATCGGGATGATTAGAGAGAGTGACATTGTTTTGCAGTATCCCTAGGCAGGTCCATTTGCTGTGGTTAAAAGAAATATCGAAAAAATTGTCACATTTGGCTTGATGATATTCGGCTTGAAGAGTAGCGCGTCCCTCTGCTCGATTGCCTATTTTGAATGGGATGATAGCTGTTGCTGAGAAGCTCTGCTGATAATCCCAATTCAATGTTTTATAAATCAAGGCCAGCCGTTCGGTACTTTGATAGGCCAGTTGGTCGAACCTGTGGAGTTCATGGTCGTAGGCCATGCTGAAAATATATTTATTCTTCAGGATATAATTCAGGTTGAGCGAATAATCTGTTGATGGCTTCAGCATCGGATTACCCTGAACTTCTTCGTAGCCACTGATATATCCGGTGCTTTCGCTTAAATCCCAGTAATCGGGATAAGTCTTGTCCGAAGTAAACGAGAGTTGCAGGATATGTGCGGGCTCTACCACATAAGTCACTGCTGCTGTTGGATAAATCGACCAGGCATGATAATTGCTCATCTTATAATACTCTCCGGTTACGGAAGCATTGAATGAAAACCGTTCTCCCATGCTTTTGCTGAATCCGGCGTATAGGTCACAGGTGTATTCCTTGTAACGGCTGTCCGTATTTAGTTGGTCCATGCCGGTAGTGCCGACAGGGTGATAAAACTGGGTGTTGTGGTCGTTGGCATAGGTCAATGAAGCTCCGTAGCTCAGCGTGCCCATATTGTTTATGGCATGCTCCCGGTCCATGTATATTTTCCAGCGGTCTATGTTTTGGCCGCTCGTGGTTTGGAAACGGCTGGTGTTTTCTTCTCTGTTCTTATTAGTGAAATCCTGATTGCTTTCCGACCGGTAAGAAGTATAGTTCACTCCGGCTTTCAGTCCGGCAGGCGACGCATAGTCTAGTGCCAGATTATGCATTTGCTTGTTAGCTTTGGTGCGATTGTCAGATGTGGCAAAGTTTCCATCAGAAACTGTATGGCCTCTTTGGTCGGGAGTAAAGGCACTTGTATAGGCCAGACTGATGTTGCTTTCTTTATTGGTCTTATATTCGGCCCCTACGCGAATATGGTGCGTCATTCCTTTATTGTCAATGATTCCTTGTTGGCGGATATCATATATCTTGTTGTTCAGGGTATGGCGGGAATAGGTGTTCGTCTTTTGTCTGTGCCGGCGGTATTGAGTGTTATACAGAAGGTCTATATTCCATTTCGGATGGGTATATAACAGGTTGAGACCACCCTGTGCACCATTCTTGTAGTCGTGCAGGTATCCGGCTTTTACTTCCCCTTTCAGTCCGCTTTCTCCGGTACGGTATCCTTTCAGAACCAGATTGATGGCTGCTCCTCTGACATGGTATTGAGGAGGAGCGCTATACATCACTTCGGCTTTTTCCACACGCGAGGCCGGTGTGTTTTTCAACAGATTGACCAGTTGTTCATAGCTCATCGTAGTTGGTTTACCGTTTAGGATAATGCTGAGTCCGGGTGTTCCTGCCAGTGAAAGATTACCGTTGATTTCCTGCACACCGGGAAGTTGTTGCAGACTTTCGTAAGCATTGTTCACCACCTTATGTTCGATCAGTCGTGACAAATCATAAGAGAGTTTTCCTTCTTCTACCTTCACAAGCGGTTGCTCTCCTTTTATCACCACTTCGTCCAGTGTATAGTCTTTGCCTGACAGGACAATCGTGCCTGTATCACTACCCGTTCCTTCTTGTTGGCGGGTGGTGTATAGAATGTGTTGGAATATCAACCGATATTGTGCCGGTTGCCGGTTGAACCGGAAGCATCCGGTACTGTCTGTGATGAGGGCATCTACAAAAGTGGAGTCGATGCTCTGCAATATTACCGTGGCTCCATCAATGGGATGTGCTTCGGCGTCTGTTACTTTCCCGCTGATAGTTTGTGCTGTGGCTGTTCCTGCCAAAGAGATTAGAAATAATAATGTGCCGATAATAATTTGCTTTTTCATATTCGTTGGTTTTTAATATTTTCTTTAACTTTGACGAAACAAAAGTAGAGCTACTTTTTTTCATACGTGGTTAATGGTAGGTTAATGTTAGGTTAATATGAATTTGAAGGAAGTAATGATATGAAAATAAAGCATATACGATGGATGGCAATTGTTGGTTTGCTGGCTATTTTCGGCTTGCAATATGTTTGGCTTGTCAATACCTATAAGCTGGCGAAAGAGAGTATTCAGTTTAGGAGCAATGAAGTTTTCAAAGATGCTTCTATGCAAGAACTCTTCCATCGCATGGAGGAGCTGAAAGCGGAGTTGAAAAAGAAATATGCAGTTCAAGATACCATTGTAGGGGTGAAAGTGGAGCTGGATAATGATCATGATGTTGCTGAAAGCGGGATTTTGAATGATAATGCCAATCAATGGCTGATGTCTAATATGTATGTTTCTATCCAGGAAGCTGTGGTAAAGAAATATGAAGTATCTGTTTCTTTGGCAGATTTGGATTCTATCTATCGGGCGAACCTGCTTATGGAAGGTATTGATGCAGAGGTGGTTTGTTGTATTACTGATTCTTCGGGAAATATTCTCAAGAGCTCCCGAGCGTTATGGATGAGGGGGAATGATATGCTGAAGACTCGGTTATATCCCACTAATTGCAAGCGTACGGAAAATCTGCAGGCTTTTATTGTTAATCCTTATTGGGTTATCTTTCAGAAAATGACCTTGCTATTGATTGCCACTGTGATAATGATGATATTGATTATCGGTTGTATTGTCTATCAGATTCGTATCATTGCCCGTCAAAATAAAATAGCTAAGATCCGCGAAGATTTTTCTTATGCGCTGATTCACGATATGAAAACACCTATCAGCAGTATTTTGATGGGGATTCAAATATTAGAGACCGGTAAGTTGGATACTCGTCCTGAAAAGCGTGCCAAGCTTTTTCATATTTTGAAAGATGAAAGTGAACATCTGTTAGCGTTGACAGAGAAGGTTTTGACACTTTCGAAATTGGAAAATCATCAACTGAATCTTTTTCGCGAAATGCTTTCGTTACGTAGTATGTTGGATGACTTGATTGAAAAGTTTTCTGCTAAGGCGGACAAGCCGGTACATTTCAGTTTAGCTCTTGAAGCGGAAACGGTTGTGGCGGATGGTGAGTTTCTGAAGGAAGCAATCAGCAATCTGATTGATAATGCTATTAAGTATTCGGGGGCTTCAGTTGCTATTACTATCTCTTCTTTCTGTAAACCGGATGGCGCGGTTGTCATCAAGGTAAAAGATAATGGTTTTGGTATTCCTTTGAAAGATCAAAGTCGTATATTCGAAAAGTATGAGCGTGCATCGGCTACCGAACGCAGTCGGAAAGGCGGAGCATCTGGTTTCGGATTGGGATTGAACTATGTATTCCGTGTTGCCGAGGCTCATGGCGGAACGGTGGAAGTAGAGAGTATTGAAGGAGAGTATAGCGAATTTTCTCTTTCTCTGCCTCAAAAAGAGTTTTTGGACAGTGTGGAAGAAAAGTGATAATGGATTTGGAGCAAATAGGAAAAAAATAGGAGATGAAGTTATGATAAAGTTGTTGTTGGTAGAGGATGACGCTAATCTTTGCTACATTATCCGTGGTGGTTTGGAAGATATGATAGGAGGTTATGAAGTGACGACTGCTGCGGATGGGGAGGAGGGGTTGAAAATATGGAAAGAGCAACATCCTGATGTGATTGTTTCGGATATTGAAATGCCTGTAATGGACGGTTATGAGATGGTGAAACGTATTCGCGAACTGGATGGGGATATACCTATTTTATTTACTTCGGGGCGTGTCTCACCCAAAGATGTGGTAAAAGGTTATGAACTGGGTGTGAATAATTATATCAAGAAACCTTTTCTGGCTGAAGAGTTGGATGCGCATATCGGGGCACTTCTGAAATTGAAACAGGGGGTAAGTGCCAGAAATGAGAGTGAAACGTATAGAATAGGTGAGAGCTATGTGTTCGATGCTGCTCATGCGATATTGAGATATCTGGTTTCGGGAGTGGAGAAGACGCTGACAGAACGTGAAGCTGGTCTGCTGAAAATGCTTTGCGTCAAGATGGGAGAAGTGGTGAAGCGAGAGGTTATTCTTTCTACTTTTTGGGAGAAAGAGGATGATTATTTTGCATCACGCAGTTTAGATGTTTTTGTCACACGGCTTCGTAAATTGTTGATTGAAGATGAAAAAGTGCAGATAAAGACTTTAAAGGGAGTAGGAATCAGTTTGGTTTGTTTACCGTAGGGGGAGGATTGGAATCCTCCCTCCCTATAGGTGAATAAAAATATTATCGGTAGATTTTTAGAACTTGTAGGCTACCCCGATATTGAATACGCCTTGGTCAAAATCACTGATAATTTGATATTTGATTTCGAAGTTTATCATCCATTGTGAGTTAAGGTCGAATTCTGCACCGGCTCCTAAATTAGCTCCAAACTTACCTTTATTTCCACTTAAGTCCATTCCATCGATTTCACCTAAATCCCAGTGCCAATTAGTGTAGGTCAATCCGAAGAGAGGGTAAAGACGTGCACCGCTTGCAACAGGAAAGAGATAGTGAGCATTAACATTGAAGTCGAACATATCAACCCCGTCATTTTTGAAGAAATAATCTACGGAAGGTTCCAGCCTGAGTGCATCAAGAATGTTGTATTGGTATTTAACGCCGATACCTACACTTTCGATTTCAGTCCCATAACCTAAATGAAAGCCAAATGCTTGTTTGCCTTGTTGAGCATGAGCACCGCATACAAATAATACCAGCATGCAGGCAAGAATAAATAATTTTTTCATAATCAATAAATTAGAAATTAATAATTAGTTTGTTTTTGGGTTATTATTTATTTGTCTCATTTATTTCTTCATCTTTAAACCAAGAAGCATACATCAGGTAACCGTTTGCAATCTTTTCATTCAGTTCCCGACTTTGTTCGGGCGGAATTTTTTTGATGAACTTGGCGGGAACACCTGCCCAAAGACTTCCCGGTTCGATGATGGTATTGCTCAAGACTAGGGCTCCGGCAGCTACAATAGCTCCTTCACCTACTATGGCGTGGTCAAGTACGGTTGCTCCCATACCTATCAGCGCACCGTCTTTGATGGTTGCACCGTGAATGGTAACGTTATGTCCCACAGATACATTGTTGCCGATTTCGACTACCGATTTCTGATAAAGAGTATGTAGTACGCTTCCGTCTTGGATATTAACACGGTTACCGATACGGATGGCATTAACATCGCCACGCAGTACAGCATTAAACCAGATACTGCAATCGTGTCCCATTATAACATCGCCAATGATGGTGGCGTTATCGGCCAAATAGCAGTTTTCTCCAATTTGAGGTGTAAATCCTCTTACCGATTTTATAAGTGCCATAATTCTTTCTTAACGTTTTAAAGGTGAGGTCTTTTCTTTTAACCACTCCTGCTCTTCTTTATTCAATTGAGGACTTAGCCGGCTATATACCATTTTATGGTATTCATTGAACCAGTTGATTTCTTCGTCGGTCAACATATCGGTCACAATGGCTTCTTTGTCGATGGGACAGAGAGTAAGCGGTTCGAATTTCATGAAAGAGCCGAATTCACTCTCCATGGCAGGCACTATCAGCAACGTGTTTTCGGTGCGGATACCGTGACGGCCGGCTTTGTAAATGCCCGGTTCGTTGGTTACCGTCATACCCGGACGGAGAGTAGTGGGCATATGGTTCATCCTGATTTGGTGAGGCCCTTCGTGTACACAGAGGAAATGACCGACACCATGCCCTGTACCGTGAAAATAGTTGATACCCGCTTTCCACATGGCTTGACGCGCTAAAACATCAAGCTGTGTTCCGCAGGTTCCTTCAGGAAATACAGCGTTCTGCAATTGAAGGAAGCCTTTCAGTACCAATGTATAATCTGTTTTCTCTTCATCACTGAGAGGACCGAGCACAATAGTACGCGTAATATCGGTTGTTCCATCCGGATATTGTGCGCCACTGTCCAGCAGTAACATACCTTCGGGTTTCAAAGGAATATCTGTTTCGGGAGTTGCTTCGTAATGAACGATAGCTGCATGTTCTTTATATCCGGCAATCGTATCAAAGCTGATTCCTTTAAAATTCGCTTGTTCGGCACGCAATTCATATAGTTTCCGGTCGACACTCAGCTCGGATTCATTTCCGGCAGGAACTGCCTCTTTCAGCCACTTCAGAAATTTAACCATAGCTATGCCGTCGCGTTCCATGGCATGGCGAAAACCGTTTATTTCAGTTTCGTTTTTCACGGCTTTCAGAAGGCTGACGGGAGAAGGAATTTCCATTATCTTATGTCCGGTGTCAATATCGTGGCTGCTCGGATAGCCGGCAGCATTAAAAAGTTTCATATTGAGGGTTGGAGATACCTGAATGTTCTGACGTACATTTTTGATGTCGCTCTCTATCTTATTATAGGATTTAATGGTAACTCCGTTCTCTTCCAAATAGGTTTTGACTTCAGGAGAAAGTTTTTCTTCTATTATATATAAGGTAGCTTCCTTTTGAGTTATATGCATATAACTAATGAATACGGGGTTACAATGCACATCGCTTCCTCTCAGGTTCAGTGTCCATGCAATCTCATCCAAGGCGGATAGTAAGATACTTTGGCAGTTATTTTTGTGTATCTCTTCTCTGATGAGTTCTATTTTCTTTCGACAGGAAAGTCCGGCATATTTTTCTTCTAATATGAATACAGGTTCGGATGGCAACGCGGGTCGATCCTCCCATATTTCGTCAAAAGGGTCGGTAACACTTTTCACTTGGATTCCTTTGGGAGAACAAGCCTCATAAAGAGATTCTTTAAAATCGATTCCGTTTACCCATCCGTCCATTCCGATGATGTCTCCTTCTTTAAGTTCTTTAAAAAGCCATTCGGCAATAGAAGGAGTTTCTGGCATACGTTCTTTAAATAAAGTTATGTCTGTACCCTCCAGTTGCTCGGCAGCTTGCAGAAAATAACGGGAATCCGTCCATAATCCTGCCTTTTTCATAGTGATGACCGCTGTACCTGCCGATCCGGTGAAACCGGTCAGCCATTTGCGGGCTTCCCAATGCGAGGCAACATACTCACTATTATGAGGATCGGTGGTGGGGAGTATAAATGCTTGTATACCATTTCCTTGCATGAATTTACGCAAAGCAGCTACTCTTTGTTTAATTTCCAATTTCATTGTATTGTGGTTTATAATAACTTAAACTCAATGACAAAGATACAATTTCTATGTTATTTAAGATAAATATTTGCGGAAAGTTTTGTAAATAAAGAAAGTATGTGTAATTTTGCGCCGCAATTTGACTATCGGAAAATATTAATAACAACATATTTAATAATTAAAAACAATGATTGTAGTACCAGTAAAAGAAGGCGAAAACATTGAAAAAGCGCTGAAAAAATTCAAAAGAAAATTTGAAAAAACAGGTGTTGTAAAAGAACTGAGAGCTAGACAGCAGTTTGACAAACCGTCTGTAATCAACAGACTTAAGAAAGAACGTGCTGTATACGTGCAGAAGCTTCAGCAGGTTGAAGAATAATTAATTCTTGCACTTTCTTTGAATAATTGAATTCTTTTTCATATATTCGTTGCTGAATTAATGAAGCGACGTTTCTTATGTTAATAGAGCCTTTTTTGGATTATCTTCGGTTGGAGAAAAACTGTTCTGAGAAAACGATTGTTAGCTATGGAACGGATTTGACCAAATTTGAAGAGTTCTTTAAGAGTGTTGACGAGGAGATCGATTTTACTACGGTGGATGCAGATGTAATCCGTTTGTGGGTGGTAAGCCTGATGGATGGTGGATATACTTCTACTTCGGTAAATAGAAAACTGAGTTCTCTCCGTTCATTTTATCGTTATCTCTTGCGGAAGAAGATAGTAGCGGTGGATCCGACATTTAAAGTAGTCGGACCTAAGAAAAAGAAACCTCTGCCGGTCTTTGTGAAGGAAGAAGATATGAATCGGTTGTTGGATGAAATTCCTTGTGGAAAGGGGTTTGCCGGTTGCCTGGATAAAATGATAATCGAAATGTTTTATGCTACAGGTATGAGACTTTCGGAATTGATCGGATTGGATGATGCGGATATTGACTTCTCGGCTTCTCTCATTAAGGTGACAGGAAAGAGAAATAAGCAAAGACTGATTCCTTTTGGTGATGAACTGAGGCTGTCGTTGCTTAATTATATTAAGGTAAGGAATGAAACTGTACCTGATAGGGAAAAAGCTTTTTTTGTCAAGCAAGACGGGAAGAGACTGTATCCTATGAAGGTGTATAATTTAGTGAAACGGAACCTGTCAAAAGTTGTAACGCTTAAGAAAAGAAGTCCGCATGTGTTGAGGCATAGTTTCGCTACTTCGATGCTGAATAATCAGGCGGAGTTGGGGGCTGTGAAAGAGCTTTTGGGACATGAAAGCCTGACAACAACGGAAATCTATACGCATACAACTTTTGAAGAACTTAAAAAAGTGTATGAACAAGCTCATCCAAGAGCGTAAAAAAGGAGGTAATTATGGAAGTAAGAATTCAAGCTATTCATTTCGATGCGTCTGAAAAACTTCAGGACTTTATCCAGAAGAAGACGGCTAAATTAGAAAAGTATTGCGACGATATAAACAAAGTGGAGGTGTCATTAAAAGTAGTAAAACCGGAAACCGCTATGAATAAAGAGGCTGGAATTAAAGTTTTGGCCATGAATGGAGAGTTTTTTGCGGAGAAGGTGAGCGATACATTCGAAGAAGCGATAGATGTGTGTGTGGATGCACTGTCTAAGCAATTGACAAAAACAAAAGAAAAACTACGCGGTAAATAAAAAAAATCGCTAAAAGTTTTTGAGAATTAAAATAAATATCTAACTTTGCAGCCGCTTAACCCTTTGAAGGGTAAGAGCTGCAAAGTTTTAGAAATAAGCCTCTTTAGCTCAGTTGGCCAGAGCACGTGATTTGTAATCTCGGGGTCGTTGGT